>Ga0134122_10004755_pt1 | contig 10061 bp, 10 predicted proteins | sample KB302_FD_96461 | JGI IMG/M metagenome (GOLD analysis project Ga0134122, IMG submission 96461) | Terrestrial soil microbial communities without Nitrogen fertilizer from Kellogg Biological Station, Michigan, USA - KB3-0-2 | ecosystem: Environmental > Terrestrial > Soil > Unclassified ... | reverse complement strand
CGGCGGGATCGCGCCGGCGGCCGCGAGCACCACCGGCGTGAGTCCCGGGAAGAGATCCCGCTCGGGATGCAGTCCTTCGGGATCGATCCAGCCGTAGGCGGCGCTGCGGCGGTTGGGCCGTCGCGCGGTCTCCGCCGCCCACATCGAGCGCGTGGGCACCGGCACCCAGCACTTCGACCGCGCGCACGTGGAGCTGGGGATGAGCGCGCTGGCCAGGCGCATCGCCCTGTCCCAGGACCTGGCCTCGGTGGTGGAGGCGCGGCGGCGGAACTACTTCTTCCTGCTGGGGCGGCTGCGCGACGTGGCGCCGCCCCTGTTCAACCAGCTCCCGCCCGGCGTGTGTCCGCTCTTCTACCCGCTGCGGGTGGAGGACAAGGCGGAGGTGATGGCCCGGCTGAGCGCCCGGGGCGTGGAGACCATCGACTTCTGGCGCCGCTTCCACCCGGCCTGCGACGCGTCCGCCTTCCCGGAGGTGGCGGAGCTGCGGCGCACCGTGCTGGAGATCCCCTGCCACCAGGACCTCACCCCGGAGCGGATGGCGGTGGTGGCGGACGAGGTGCGGAAGGCGGCCGGCCTGCGGCCCCGGCTCCGGACGGCCGGATAGGAGGCCAGGTGCCGATGCTCGAGGAATCGCAGCTGACGCTGGTCTCAACACCCGGATCGCAACACCGTCCGGGTGATGACTCGCCGTGCACCCCGGAATCGCAGATCGCGTTGGCCTCGGTGGCCGGAGCGCGACACCGCCCGGGTGATGGGTTGCCGTGTGCCTCGGAATCGGCGGGAGCGAATGCCGTCGCGCCCGCGGAGTGCGCGGGTCCGCCGCGGGTGGAGCTGGCGGCGACCCCCTCGAATTTCGCCGCGTTGCGCGCGGAATGGGGCGCGCTCCACGAGCGGAGCGACGGCGCGCTGTTCCTCGCCTGGGAGTGGCTGTACCCGTGGTGGCGGCGGATCGCCCCGGAGCGGGAGCTCAGGTTGCTCCTGGCGCGGGAGCCTGACGGCCGCCTCTCCGGCCTGCTCCCCTTGAGCGTGGAGACGCCGCGGGTGTTCGGCGGGCGGATCCGGCGCTGGGCGTTCCTGGGGGAGACGCACGTCGGCTCGGATGGGCTGGACGCGCTGGTGGAGCGTGGCCGGGAGGAGGAGCTGTCCCGCCTGTTCGCGTCGGAGCTGAAGGCGCGCGAGGCGGCGTGGGACGTGCTGGAGCTGACGGACCTGGAGGCGGGGTCGCCCCTGGTGACCGCGCTGCGGGACGCGTTCGGGGCCACCCACGCGGTGGAGCAGTGGGACCGGCACCTCTGCCCCTTCGAGGTGTTCCACCCCGGCGAGACGTTCGACGCCTTCCTCCGCCGCACCGGGCGCCGGGACAACTTCCTCCGCCGGCGGAAGTGGCTGGCGGCGCAGCCCGGCTTCCGGCTGGAGCGCAACGAGAGGCCCGGCGAGCTGGCGGTGCCGATGGCGGAGCTGCTCCGGCTCCACGCCGCGCGCTGGGCGGCGGACGGCGGCTCGCAGGGCATCCGCGGCCCGGCCACCGAGGCCTTCCACCGCGACGCCACCGAGTGGCTCGCCGAGCGCGGCAAGGCGCGCCTGTACACGATGTGGGTGGGCGGGAAGGCGGTGGCCTCCGTCTACGGGCTGCTCCACCGGGGCGAATTCATCTACTTCCAGTCCGGCTACGACCCCGAGTGGCGGAACCGGAGCGTCGGCCTGGTCCTGGTGGGGGAGACGTTCCGGGACGCGCTGGAGGGCGGGCTGCGCGGCTACGACTTCCTCCGCGGCACCGAGACGTACAAGTCGGACTGGACCACGCGGGTCCGGCGCACGGTGGCGGTGCGCATCCACCGGACGCGGGGCCCGGGCGCGCGCTGGCGCCTGCGGCAGGAGGGGGGCCGCGCGGCGCGGAACGCGATCAAGGGCGTCCTGCCCGAACGCTGGGTGGAGCAGGTACGGCGCCGGCGGCGCGCGGCGGCCCAGCGCTAGGAAACCCCATCACCCCCGTGGCTGCGGCAGGCGGGCGGCCGACAACCGTGGGGATCCGGTGACGACGGCGGGCGCGGCCCGCGCCCGTCATGATCTCCGCCGCATGGACCTGGTGGCGCGGCAGCCCGACGATCGCGAAGCGCTAGAGCGGCGGGAAGCGCGGGTCCTGCTCCGCGCTGTCCTCCTGCGCCTTGGGCGGGGTCTTCACCGCCTTGGAGCGGCCGTTGGCCAGCAGGTCCTTGGCGGGATCGCTGGTGGGCCCCTCCGGCGGGATGCAGCCGTGGATGCCCCCCTCGCCCGCGTTGTCCCAGACGAAGCCGCGCGCCGCGGCCCGCTCGCGCTCCACGCGGCGGAGGGTGCGGCACTGGTAGGTCGGGATGTGGCTGCCGACCCGGGTCTCCGTCTCGCAGACGTAGGTGTGATCCAGGTCCAGCTTGTCGATCTCGCCCGCGGTGAGGACCGTCCCGGCGGGCTTCTCCTGCAGCGCCAGCGATGCCTGGACCCGATCCTCGCGGGTCATGGAGTGAACCGAAGCGCACGCCCCGCTGAGGGCGGCGACGAGGGCGATGGCGAGGAGTGGCGCGCGCATGGCGATCGACATGGTACCTCGGAACCTCGGGTCATTTCCCCCCGGCGCTGACCCCCGAGATGCTGCTGTTCCAGGCGTTGCTCTGGGGGAGCTGGGACATCGACGTCTGCACGTTGTTCGCCTGGTCGTTCGCCTTCCGCAGCGGCCGGCACACCCGGTGCGGGATGTGGCTCCCGGTGCCGGTCTCGGTGTCGCACACCAGGGTGTTGTCCTGGTCCAGGGCGGCGATCTGGCCGTCGGTCATCACCGTCCCCGGCGCCATCTTGCGCGCCTTGACCGTGTTGGCCGCCCGCTGCTCCCTGGTCAACCCACCGCAGCCCGCGAGGGCGGTCACCAGCACCACGACGACGGACGATGCGATCCGCATGTCCTTCAGAGTCCAGCAGCAGAGCTTGTGACACCGATTACTGGAGCCGGGTCAGCTCGAAATGCATCCCATCGATTCGACTGGAGAAATGCCCGCCCCAGTAGAACCCGTGGTCGTTGGCGATCTTCACCAGCTCCAGCACGCACCCCTTCGTCCCCAGCCGGGCCGGGGGGCTCCCGAAGTCGTTCCAATCCGCGTTGAGGTCCAGGGAGGTGCCCCAGGAGTGGGTGCTGAGCGCGGTGGTCGAGCCCCGCTGGAAGCGGGGCACGAAGGAGCCGTCGAAGTAGAGGACCCGGTTCGCGAGCCCGGCGTCGCCGAACGCCTGGAACATGGCCAGCAGCTGCGGCACGCCCTTCTTGTGGAACTGGATGCCCTTCTTCCTGTTGGTGCCGCGCACCCGGCGCAGCTGCGGCACCACCACCCAGACGATGTTCTCCTGGTCCCACCCGTCGGTGATCTGGACGGCGCTCGGCTCGTCCGCGGTGGGGGCGGCGGCGAACGCGAACCGGCCGAACAGCGCCGCCCGGTCGTCGTTGGTCACCAGCGGCGGGAAGTCCGGGCGCTCCGGCCAGAAGCTGGCGTCGGTCGGTCGGTACCCGAGCGCGGCGGCGGCCTGGATGGTGTTCTGCTCCACCACCCCGCTGGGGGCCAGCCCCCGCTGCTGCTGGAAGAGCACGGTGGCCGCCTCGGTGTGGGGGCCGAAGACGAAGTCCGTCGCCTCGTGGAGCAGGTTCTGCTCGATCAGGAACCGCTGCCAGCCCAGCACCTCGGCGCCCTGGTCTCCGCGCTTCAGCTCGTTCGGCATCACGTCCCCCCGTCCAGCAGCTGCAGGATCTCCTCCGGCGACGACACCAGCGCGCGCGCGCCGCTCGCCTCCAGCTCGTCCCGACCCCGGAGGCCCCAGAGTACCCCGACGGCGAACATCTCCGCCCGCGTCGCGGTCTCCATGTCCACGCGGGTGTCCCCGACGAAGAGGCAGCACGGAGGCTCCGCCCCCAGCGCCCGCGCCAGCTCCAGCGCGCTGGCGGGGTCCGGCTTGCGCGGCGCGGAAGGGCGCTCCCCGCGCGCCACCGCCACCTGCCCGGGGAAGAAGCGCTCCACCAGCGCGCGGGTGGCGTCGTCCGGCTTGTTGCTCAGCACCCCCACCGCCACGCCGCGCGCGCGCAGCTCATCCAGGAGCGCGCCCACGCCGGGGTAGGGCCGGGTGGAGACCGCCATGACCTCCTCGTAGCGGTGGCGGTAGACGGCCATCACCTCCGCCTCCAGCTCGCCCACGCCCCCGGCGGCGCCCACCGCCCGGCGGACCAGGTTGCGCACGCCTTCGCCGATGAACTGGCGGTACTCGTCCAGCGAGCGCGGGGCCAGCCCGTGCGCCTGGAGCGCGTGGTCCATCGCCGACGCGATGTCCTGAAGCGTGTCCAGCAGCGTGCCGTCCAGGTCGAAGATCGCGGCGCGGGCGGGCGCGCCCGTGGGCAACCTCACGGGCTGGAGTGCTTCTTCAGCCAGACGGTGATCTCCGCCAGCTGCGACGGGTCCCCGGAGGACGGGTCCGACGCCCCCTCGCGCGCCGCCATCGCCAGCTGGTACGCCCGCCGCTCCTCGCCGGTGGCCCACAGCGCGCGCGCCAGCGTGAAGCGCGTCTCCGCCAGCCGGCCCGGGTAGGCGTTGGTCGACTCGCGCAGCTTGAGCGCGCGCTCCAGCGGCGCCACCGCCAGGTTCGGCTTGCCCATGGACAGGTAGGTCTGGCCGATGCCGGTCAGCTCGTTGGCGGAGTTGGCGTGGTTGGGGCCCACCGCCTTCTCCCGGACGCGGAGCGCCCGCTCGAACGCCGCCAGCGCCTCGTCGTTCTTCCCCAGCGCCAGCAGCGCCGTCCCGATGTTGAAGAGGATGGGCAGCATGCGTGGGTTCCGCTCCGGGTCCACGCCCTTCATGTTCTCGGTGATGGTCAGCGCCCGGCGGAGGTGGACCAGCGCCAGGTCGTACTTGTGCTCGGCGGTGTACGACAGCCCCAGGTTGTTGAGGGTGGGGCTGAGGTTCGGGTTGTCCTTGCCGAAGGCGCCCTCGTAGATGGACAGCGCGCGCAGCAGCACCGCGTCCGCCTCCGCGTTCTTGCCCTGCAGCGAGTAGGTGGACCCCCGGTTGGAGAGCGCCGCGCCCACCTCCGGGTGCGTCTTGCCCAGCACGCGCTCGAAGATGGAGATGCTGCGCTGGTAGACGGCGTGCGCCTCCTCGTAGCGGCCGAGCGAGTTGTCCGACGTGCCCAGCTGCAAGAGCGCCCGGGCCACCTCGTAGGAGTCCTTGCCGTGGAGCTTCTCGCGGATCTCCAGGCAGCGCCGCGCGTAGCCGGCGGACTCCTCGTAGTCGCCCGCGGACCACGCCACCTTGTTCATGTTCTCGAACAGGTTGGCGTTGAGCTCGTCCGGGTTCCCCAGGCCCTCGATGGCGCCGGCCGCCAGCGAGCCCACGTGCTTGGCCTCCGCCGTCTTGCCCAGCCTGTTCCCCTGCACCCGCGCCACGTCGATCAGCGCCTCCGCCACCAGCGACGGAAGCCGCGCCGCCTCCGCCGCCACGCTGGCGTCCAGCAGCGTCTGCTCCGCCCCCTGGAAGTCCCCGGACTCGTCCTGAAGCCGCCCCTGCAGCAGCAGCGCCTCCGCCTCCAGCGGCCGGAACTTGAGCTTGGTGGAGGCGGCGCTCACCTCGGAGGCGATGGCCAGCGCCTCCTTGAACTTGCCGGCGTGGCGGCGCGCGGACGCGGAGGCCATCTTGGCGCGCAGCTCGGTCACCTTGGCGCGCTGCTCGGCCTGCTCGGGGCCGGAGGACGGCACGGCCAGGGCGGCCAGGTCCTCGCAGCTGCGCACCGGCGACAGCAAGGACGCCGCGTTCACCGACCGCTGGAGCAGGTCCGCGTCCACGTTGACGAACAGGCCCACCAGCTCGTCCAGCTCGCGCTTGCGGCGGTCCAGGCAGCCGGCGCGGAGCTGGAAGGCGTCCTCGTTCTGCTCGTGCCGCACGCGGGTGGCCAGGCACGCCTCGCGCTTGGCCGCCGCCCAGTCGCGGGCGTAGTCGCCCAGCGCCAGCTGCACGGAGTTGAAGGTGTCCTTGGCGAAGGGCGCCTTGGTGGCCGCGAAGGCCGCCTCCACCGCCTTCTGGCGGGCGCCGTCCCAGACGCCGGCCAGCTCCGGCAGGTTGTCCGGGCACAGCTTGGAGGCGTTCTGGAACGGCTTGACCAGCACCACGAACGCGGCCAGCGCGGCGACGGCGGCGGCGGCGGCGGCGCGCGGGCGGAAGTGGATGCCCCACTCCAGCGAGCGGAGCATCCGGTCCGTGCTGGGGTAGCGGTCCCTCGGCTCCGACCGCATCCCCCGCCGCAGCACCCTATGCACCACCAGCGGGATGGCGCGCTTGGGGGGCAGGGCGGGCAGGCGCGCCGCGACGATGGCGTGGGCCAGGTCCTCCACCGTGTCGCCCTGGAAGGGGAGCACGCCGTAGAGCGCCTCGTAGAGCGCCACGCAGAAGGCGAACTGGTCGGTGCGCGCGTCGATGGGCTCGTTGAGGAACTGCTCCGGCGCCATGTACACCGGCGTCCCCACCAGGATGCCCTTCCGGGTGAGCGGCGAGTTGAGGAGGCTCCGCTCCTTGATGGCGGGGTCGCTGATCTCGCCGTCGTCCTCCTCGTCCGGGTCGCCGGCCGGGCGCGCCAGGCCGAAGTCCATCACCCGGATCCGGCCGTCCTTCCCCACCAGCACGTTGTCCGGCTTGAAGTCGCGGTGCACCAGCCCGGCGGCGTGCGCGGCGGCCAGGCCGCGGCCGGCGAAGGAGAACACCTTGGCCACGTCCTTCCAGGTGCGCTTCTTCTCCGACAGCCACTGGGTGAGCGTGGTGCCGTCCACCAGCTCCATGGCGAGGTAGATCTCGCCCTCGAAGCTCCCCACGTCGAACACGGTGACGATGTTGGGGTGGGAGAGGCGGGCCATGGCCTGCGCCTCGCGCATCAGCCGGGAGCGCCCCTCCGAGATGTGCTGGCCGCCGCCCTTCTTGCGCGTGCGCAGCACCTTCAGCGCCACCTTGCGGTTCAGCTCCGGGTCGTAGGCGGAGTAGACCGCGCCCATCCCGCCCACGCCGATGACGTCGCGGATGACGTAGCGGCCGACGCGGGTGCCCTTCTCCAGGTACTGGGTGCCGGTGGGGACGCGCTCCTTGATCTCCTCCTTGTGGTTGTCCCTGTCCTGGGCGGCCTTCGCGGTGGCGCTCGGGGCGACCTTGTCCCTGGGCGGCTTGCTGGGCTCCCGGATGGCGGGGAGCGAGTCCTGGAGGCGGAGCTCCTTGAGCTCGCGGGAGGCGCGGGCGGGCGGCGGCGGCGCGGGCTGTGGCTGCGGCGGAGGCGGCTGGGCGCGATCCATCACCGCCTGCATGTTCTTGTCGGTGGGCCGGGCGCGCGGGTCCTCCACCATGGTGAAGGCGCCGCTGCCGCTGGGGTGGCCGGCGACGGTGTCCTCGTCGTCGTCCGGGTCGCGGGCGGCGGCCGCGGCGGAGGCCTTCACCTCCTCGTCGGAGGTCCGCGCCAGGAGGTCCAGCCGCGCCAGCCGCCGCTGGCAGTGCGCGCACGTCTTGACGTGGCCCTGCAGCGCCTGCGTCTGCTCCACCCCGAGCTTCCCCTCGTGGTAGCGGGCGAGGACCGCCGCTCCGGGGCAATCCGGCGTGGGCTGGTACGAGATGGACATCCCGGGCGCGATCTCATCACGAGCGCGCCTCCGGAGCGAGGGGGCAGGTGGGTCAAGGAGCCGGGGGGCGGCCCAGCTCGCGCCGGAACTGCGCCATCGCCTGGTACAGCTCGAGCGACTGCTCCTCCGGCGGCGCGACGGCGACGTACCGCTCCAGGTTCTCCAGCGCCTTCGCCTTGTCCCCCGCCTGCGCCTGGACGGAGGCCAGGAAGAGGAGCGCCTCCTGCGCGCCGGGGTAGGTGTCGGCGAGGTGCTGCAGCTCCGCCTCCCCCGCGGGGTCGCCCCGCTGGGCCTTGATCATCGCCCGGTGGATCCGGTTCTCCACGTGGAAGGGGTCCGCGCCCAGCGCGCGCACGGTCACCTCGGCGGCCTGGACCCACTCCTGGCGGCCGATCAGCTCGTGGCCGACCTGGGCGGCGGTGTCCACGTCCTCGGGGTGCTCGCGGAGGTGCTCCATCGCCTGGGCAAGCCCGTCTCCGCCCTCCTGCGCGCCGCCCTGGGCCTGCATCGGCCCGCGCGGCATGGAGCCGTCGTCCACCTTGGGCTTCTCCTGGCTGAACAGGAGGACGCCCAGCACCGCGAAGAAGGCGACCACGCCGCCGCCCCAGAGCGCGCCCACCATCTGGGGGTGCTGAGCGAAGAAGCCCTTCGCGGGGGCCGCCGCCGCGGTGGCGGTGGGCGCGGGTGTGGCCGGGGCCTGGGTCTCCCGGGCGCGGAGGGCGTCCGCCGCCCGCTTCTCCAGCTCCGCGCGCTGCGCCTCGTAGACCTCCGGGGCGAGCTTGGGCTGCTCGGCCTTCAGCTCGCGGAGTTGCAGGATGGCGGCATGGTACTGCGCGTCCAGGTCGGCGGACCGCTTCCGGGCCTCCTCCTGCTTTCCGGCAGGCGCGGCTTTCCGGAGCGAGAGGAACACGTACCCGGCGGCGACGGCCAGCGCCGCGCCGAGCGCGAGGATCCCCGGCAGCCAGTTCGTAGCGCCGTTCACCCGTCCACCTCCTCGCGGACGCGGCGGAGGAACTCGTCGTCGGCGGGAGCGGCGGTCGCGGGGGCTGCGGCGGCGGTCGCGGCCTTGGGCCCCCGGAGCGTCCGCGCGATGGTGATGCCCCCGATCAGCAGCAGGAGCGCGGGGCCCAGCCAGACGATCCAGTTCGCGCCTTCGGCCCTGGGCGAGAGGAGCACCCAGTCGCCGTACCGCGCGACGAAGAAGTCCTTGATCTCCTGGTCCGTCTTCCCTTCCCGGACCATCTCCCGCACCCGCTCCAGCTCCACGCGGGCGGGGGCGGAGCCCGAAGCGGCGATGGAGAGGCCCTGGCAGATGGGGCAGCGGATCTGTGCGCCGATGTGCTGCACCCGCGCCTCCTGCTCGGGGGACAACGTGTCGGAGGCCATCGGCTGGGGGGCGTAGTCGCCCAAGAGCAGCGCCGTGGCGAGCGCGAGCGCGATCACGGGCGGGCCTCCGCGGTGCTGGGGGCGATCTGCTGCACCAGGTAGGCCAGGGTTCGCCGGTCCAGTGGCCCCACGTACTTGTGCACGATGACCCCCGACGCGTCGACGAAGTAGGTCTCCGGGACGCCAGTGGTGGCGAAGTCCAGCGCCATGCGCGAGTGCGGGTCCATCAGCTGCGGGAAGGAGACGCTCCGCTGGGCGAGGTTCTTCTTCGCGTTCTCCGCCGTGTCCCCGTAGAGGACGCCGAAGAAGTGGACCCGGTCGCCGAAGGCGCGCGCGCCCCACTCGATGGTGGGGTGTTCGGACTCGCAGGGCTCGCACCAGGACGCCCAGAAGTTGAGGACGTAGGGCTGGCCGCGGAGCTGTTCGGAGGTGAAGGGCGCTCCCGTCATCAGGTCCGTCACCTGGAACGCCGGCGCCGGTTTGCCCTGGAGCAGGAAGGGCACCTCGTGCGGGTCCTTCCCGAACCCCTTGTAGAGGACGACCATCAGGACGAGGCAACCGAGTCCGGTGACGGAGAGCCAGGTCCTCATGCCGCCCCCTGCGCCGCGCCGCCCGCCGCCCCTTCACCCGCGGGCAGCGCCACCGCGCCCGCTTGCTGCGCCGCCGTCTTCCGCCGCGTCGGCCACGCCGCGATCAGCGCCCCGACGACGATGAACGGCAGGCTCCCCCAGATCCACGCCACCAGCGGGAAGATCCACACGTTGAAGCTGGCCGAATCCCCCGCCTCGCTCACCGCCAGCAGCGACACGTAGAGGTCCTCGTGCAGGCGCGAGCGCACCGCCGGCGTGAGGACGGGGTCGTTGCTGCGCTCGTAGAAGTTGAGCCGGGGGGCGATCTCCTCGGTGGCGCCGGAGGGCGAGGTGACCACCAGGTGGGTGGCGACGAAGGTCCGGTGTGGCTCCGTCCCCTCCTCGATCCGCTTCAGCGTCATCGAGTACCCGCCCAGCGTGAGCGGCTTGTCCGT
>Ga0134122_10004753_pt1 | contig 10064 bp, 11 predicted proteins | sample KB302_FD_96461 | JGI IMG/M metagenome (GOLD analysis project Ga0134122, IMG submission 96461) | Terrestrial soil microbial communities without Nitrogen fertilizer from Kellogg Biological Station, Michigan, USA - KB3-0-2 | ecosystem: Environmental > Terrestrial > Soil > Unclassified ... | reverse complement strand
GCCGTGAGCGGTAAAAATGGCCGCTTGCATCCCCGTGTAGTGCATCCCGGAAATGGCCAGTCCCATGACGACGGCGGCAACGAGCTTCTGCGCAAGATCAGTGGTGCGGAATGCCAGCCAGAGGGCGATCGTCGCCGCGCCGATCGCTATGACCACCGAGAGCGCAACGAGCAGAGGATCGTAACTAATCTCGACGTTGCCCTGCATCGCCGCCATGCCGGTGTAATGCATGGCGATGATGCCAAGTCCCATGAAGATACCGCCGAGGATGAGGTACAGCGGCGAACCGTTCGAGTAACTGATCACGTAAAAGCCGCCGCTCGTTACGACGATCGCCACCAAGAGGGAAAGAATGGTCAATCCGACATCGTAGGACATCGTCATCGGCAAGGTGAAGGCAAGCATGCCGATGAAATGCATCGACCATATTCCGCCCCCCATTGCGATCGCGGCCGCCCACAGCCACACGCGACGCGTGCCTCCTTGCGCACCTTTCACCCGGCCGCCAAGATCAAGTGCAGTGTAAGCTGCGAATACAGCGACCAGAATGGACAGGGCGACGAGATAGGGATTGTATACTCCGGTAACGACCATGGGGATCGCCCCCAATTTTCGAAGCAGATCTGCAATTACCGAGTGGAAACCCCATGATTAAGACCTCAGTTCCGCGTATTCATCGTACCGGCAAGCGCTTAACTCCGCGATGGTTCGCTCGCCGCGGGACGATCGACCGGTCTCGGCGGCACGCTCCCTACCTTTCCCTTCCTGATTCCGAATCTTGGCCACGCGTTCGCTCCGCCGCGCAGATCTGCCTTCAACCCGAAAAAACCGACCTTCATCGCAGCAATTTTTCCGCCCCAGATGCAGCTGGGCAGGGCCCCGACGAAGTAGCATCTGCATGTCGGCATAGGAAGCGGACCGCAGCGCGCCTCGAAGGTGGTCAGTTTTTGCCTAGGCCACCACCTTACACAGGAAGGCATAGTGAAAGGCGCGACGACCGTTACCCCTCTAGGTGGAATTGCCGCCTAGCCCGACTGGATCTTGTCGGCTCGTGAAGCGGTCCGGCCATTATTTCCAATCCTAAGCCGGCAGACACCAAGCCTTAAAGACGATTTCTTGAACGCCGGCCAGCCCTTGTGGGGCGCGTACCGAGCGCAATTGGGCAGGTAAACAAAGCGGCGGCGAAGCCCGTGCGCCGATACAGATAAGAGCGTAGGCACCGGCTAGCGAAGATTCAACATAGTTTAGACCGGTCCTTGACGATGGGGTCAGGGCTAGGCAAGCAGCGGTACCGCGCTTCTTCGTGGCGGAGCCCGGTCCGTGCCAGCGCTCGACTTACGCGGATACGTGTTGTGCCGAGCCGTTAGGGTGGATCATGGCAAGAGCCCGTGCCGCGTCGCTGAAGACTAGTTAAAAAAAGACCCGAGGCTGTCCCACGGGTCTTTAGGTCGAACTAGAAACTGTAAAGTGTTTAAGCGACCTTCCTGGCGGTCTTGCCAGCGACTTGCTCGACGGGCTGGTAGGCATTACGCGCCAACTCGACATACATCTCACCGAGCTTGGACGCCTGGGCGATGTAGGCGTCAAACGCCTTCTTGGCGTATTGAGACTGAATCTCCCACGCCTGCTCGAATGATTTCGCGGCAACCAACTGCTCGAAGGCACGCGTGCCGTCCTCGAAAGCCTTTTTCGAGTAGTCGCCGACTGTGGCGGCAATGGCCCGGAAGCCCTTGTTAACCTCACCAAGCGACCGAACGGACGCATCGAAGCCGTTCTTGCTTACTCTCTGAAACTCTTCACCAAACTTTTGAACGTCTGACATTCACTACCTCTATCTTGCTCCCGCCTCGGCGGAATATGTTGCGTGTACCAACCTTATATGCTGCACTGCACAAATTTGCAATGGGTATTATTGCACCGCACAAGAGGCTGGCGCGGTGTCTCTCTAAATCGGGCGGGACGGGGTCGGGGTTTCGGTGGAGGTCGATAATATCGTACGTCTTCAGGATTCCCTCTTACCACGGCGACGATCGCCGCGCGTTTTAAGTAACAGCTGTCAGTCTCGAATCCTCATCGGCCATTCTGGTGGTTGAGCGCCCAGATATAGTCAGCGAGCGCCAAGACGTCGGTCGGCGTGAGCTGTGCCCCGCCCATCGGCGGCATACCGCTGCGGTAATCTTTCGGCTGCGGCACGCCTTTGGTGATAGTCGCAGCGATCGAAGGAACGCTGCCATCACCCCAACGCCATTTGCCGTTAGTCAGGTCGGGCCCGAGCGGCGAACCCTTCGCGCTGGCGCCGTGGCAGCCGGCGCAAGTCCCACCTTTCTGGCCGTGGAAAATTTGCTCGCCTAGGGCGACCTGCTCTTGCGTTTGGCCAGGTGGCGTCGGCAAAGAGCTCGTGGTAGCGCCGGCATTCGGATGGATCCCTTCCGGAGGCTGCGCCTGGGCTGTGCCACTGGATGCCGAAGACGATGCGCTCTGCGGCGGGCTCGAGGCCAGCTGTCTTCTCGCCATTAAATGTGACCCGCCAGATGCGGCCGTGCTGGTCGTCGGCGATATAAAACCCGCCATCGGGACCGCTGGCCACTCCGGAAGGCCGATGCGCGGCTTGGCCCGGATCCAAATGACCTCCGGCGAAACCATCGGCAAACACGAGATACTTTCCCGACGCCTTACCGTCGGTAAGCGGTTGGAACACGACATTGTAGCCGGCTTGCGGCAAGGGCGCCCGGTTCCACGAGCCGTGAAAGGCGATGAAGGCGCCTCCGTTATAAGCTGAGGGAAATTGCGTGCCGTTGTAGAGCATGAGGTCGTTCGGTGCCCAATGGGCCGGGAAGAAGGCTACTGGCCCTTTCTTCTGCGCGCAAACTCCGACCGTCTTACCGCCGTCGCCGCCATATTCCGGGGCGAGCACCAACTTCTGCTGGTCATTGTCGAAATAGCATTCGGGCCAACCAAAGTCGTCGCCTTGCGCGACCTGCAGGAGTTCCTCGGCGGGGAGGTTCGCGCCCTGATCTTCGTTGTAGAGCTTCGGCCAGTTTTCGTAGAGCTCGTCGCGTCCCTGCTGGGCCGCATAGAGGCCCAGGCCAGTCGAATCCATGGCAATGCCGTCAGCATTGCGAATGCCGGTGGCATAGCGCTCGGTGGTAGAGAATTTCTGGTCGGTCTTATTGGCGTCGTAACGCCAGATGCCAGCCCGCGTCTCAAGCTCCGTGCAGGGCTTGTCCCCGGAGACATTGGGCATGCGGTTCTGCGCTTGGCAAGAATTGGTGGCGGAGGCGACATCGATGAAGAGGTTGCCTTTGGCATCGATAGCGAAGGGGTGCATCGGGTGATCGCCGGTGAGCGGCAGGCCCGAGACAATGGTTTCGGGTGCGCCGGTCGGCATGATGCCGTCTTTTGGTAGCCCGTAGCGGACAATGCGGTCGTTCGTTTCCGCGTAGAGCGCGTCCTTGTAAAGCGCGATGCCGGTGCCGCCGTGATCGCCCTGCTGAATGGTGTCGCCGAAGCGCGCGGTAACGTCGGCCTGGCCGTCTCCATTAATGTCTTGCAAGGCAACGAGGAAGCCGCCGGGTGGCGGAGTGTCGTTGCCTTAATAGGTGCCACTCCAGGTGTTCACGTAGAGCACGCCATTTGGGGCTACAACCAAATGTCGGGCGTGTCCGATATTGTCAGCAAACACTGTGGCGCGGAATCCTGGGGGCAGCGTGATGCCGCCATTATCACCCGCGCATGCTTGCGCTTTCGGCTCTGAGTTGGGTGTGTCTTCCGTCGCTGCGAATGAGGCCGAATCAAACGCGAGCATGGCAACGATGGGAAGCAGTGTCGGGCTTAGTAGCACAGCGCCAGTCCGAACGTGGAAGAAAATAGTCATTGGGCTACCTGCAGGAATTTGCCGATTAATTACTGTCATCTTCTCCACATCGGTCAGGCCCGAGCCGAAGCAGTACCGTCCCAAGAGCTGGCGCGACGCGCCCCCTTCTGCATAATGTGCCTAACTACTCGCAACCGCTGCCTCAAGGACATTAGAACTGAGCGACCCAATGCAAAAAGGCTGCACAGAAAAAAATGAACGACGCACATTCCAAAGCGAATTCTATGTCTGGTCGCTTGAGGAAAGGAAATATGCTCTTGAACATCAATTTGATTCCTTATATTTGGCCTTGTCGAGCGGCGTCGACACGCCTCGGTTTTTAGGCTCGCAAGACCATCAAGAATCAAGATCGTGCTGGGCGGTAACCGACGCCAAGCTATGAGAAGTAGCAACCCACCGATTAATTAACTTGCTTTATCTTGCCGCTGATGTTGCGGACTTGCTTCACGATACGCGACTTCATATGCGACTTGGAATGGGCCTCTCTGAAGCGCTGTCCGACGATGGAAGTGTCACCGGCCGTGGTAGGTCCGCTGCGCCGTGGCACGATCACTGTCGTCGCCACCGGTCTTGGGGGCATTCTCCACACTTTTTCCTTCCTCACAGAGTCTTGGCATCGCGCTAAAGCTCGCTTACGCGGTACACCGAAGCGCCTCCCGGAGTGCATCGAGCTTTGGCGCCTCTGCCAGGGATATAGCCAGCATATTCCCAAGCGCACGGTTCGCGCTCTTCGCCGGATCGCCGTTTCCTTTTCGCGCAAATGTGCCTGGTAACTGCTGGCTCTTCTTCGCCGCAGGCCGTACAGCTAATTTCTGATCGAGCTTGCGAAAGCATTTGGGGCAAAACCACTTCAAAAAAGGCAAGAAACAGCAAACGCTGCTGCGTGCACGCTCTTATATCGTGGACGATACGGTTCACTCTTTGTGAACATCCAACCACATTAAGGAGAACTTCAATGCTGAGAAACCTGGCTTTAGGCATCGCAGCCGCTTTACTGTTAGCTGCCGCGATCACCCCAGCACCGGCTTCGGCAAACTACGCTCATTGCACGGAGCAGCCCAATGCCGATACTTGCCCGACTTATTAAAGGGCAGGGGTGCAGAACGGCTTGATATAGCAAAGCACAGCAAATGAATGGGGAGGCCCGTCTTCAACGGCGGGCCTCCTCGCTTATGGAAGCGACGTCGTAGACAGACCATAGCCGCGCGAGGGCAATACTGCTCACATCTGCCTGGTGATGGCTGTAGAGGGACCAAGCCCATCGCTAGGCTTGCCGGAATCGGCCAGCTCGAAAATTCAGGTCAATCGGCGTGTTGGGGAAAAGTGCGTTCAGACAAGTTATCTTGTTATCGAGTATTTTGCGCGTCGATGGGTTGGCCGGCTTCAGTGTCCTCCCTTGGCGATTTTTTGCAGAAGCTCATTGTCGTCTGCCACTTCTTAGCTAACCAAAGCGGCTATCTACAGTGGAACAGTGGCGGGATCGACGTTGAGGAGGTACAACGACTCTCCGAGTTCTCTCGTCGACTGCGAAGAATCGCTCAATATTAGAATGCTCGGATCTAAAACTAAGCTACGAAGCGAATGTCGCTTGGTTCGATGCTGAGAGTTCCGTTCCATCGGCTGGCAGCGTGAACTGAAAGATAGCGCCGTGCGGGATGTTGGGCGATGCCCAGAAACGCTCGCCATGTGCCTCGATAATCGATCGGCAAATGGAGAGTCCCATGCCCAACCCATTGGGTTTCGTCGTGAAGAAGGACTCGAAGATGCGATCTGCGGTCTCAGGAGCTATTCCTTCCCCGGTATCCTTGACTGCAACAAGGACCCCGCCCGAGTCGACGCGTTCGGAGGATATGGTCAGCAGCTTGGCTCGACCCATCACCGTGCTCATAGCTTCAATTCCGTTCATGATCAGATTGAGCATGACCTGCTGCAACTGAACGCGATCGCCAAGGACCATCCGATCCGCCGCGGACAGATCGGTTCGGAGGGCAACATCTTGCTGTATCAACTCGCTTCGGGTGAGCAGTAGAACCTCCTCGATGGCGCTGTTGAGGTCAAATCTTACGGATTGGGGCTCGGATTTTTTAGCCAGCGCGCGGAGGTTTTCGATCATTTTTGCCGCGCGCCTGCTGTCCTGCGTGATGCGCGACATTGCATCGCGCACTTCGTCGAGATCGGGCTCGTCCCGCTTGAGCCAGCGCAGGCCGGCCTCACTATTTGCCAGAATAGCGGCCAAGGGTTGATTGATCTCATGAGCGATGGAGGCAACCAGCTCACCCATCGTGGTTAGGCGTCCGACACGGGCGAGTTCCACCTGAGCCCGCTGGCGTTCGATCAAGTTATCTTTAAAGATCTCGGTCGTGGTCGCCATCGCGCCGATCTCATCCCTGCGGTTAATCCCCGGCACTTCCACCGTAGTATCGCCCTTAGCGAGCGCTGTCATAGCTCTGGTCATGCGAGCAATCGGCACCGCGATACCACGTGTGAGCAGCATGCCCATCAGTATCGCGACAATCAGCGAGGCTAAGCCCCCGAAGATTGTCATCATGTAGCCAGTCGCGAATGCCTGCTTCTGCACGGCTTCGCGCTTGGCCAAGAGATCGCGCTCGACTCCCTCGATTTCGTTCACTTTGGCCCGGACTTGATCCATTGCGTTTTTGCCGGCCATCGAACTTTCCAAGGCGCGTGCCTCATTGCTCGTCTCGGGCTTAGCCATTAACCCGATCTCCCGCTCGGCGATTGCTCGCCAATTCTTTGCCAACTCGTTCAGTTGGTCGAGCCGGCTCTGTTGCATAGGGTTATCCAGCGTTAGCTCTTTCGCTCTTTGCATCGCGGCGCCGTACGCATTGCTCCCGTTACGATAGGGCTCCAGGAATTTCGCGTCCCCGGCGATCAAATAGCCGCGCAGACCGGTTTCTTGATCCACCATGGCGTCCATTGCGTGCTGTAGCGTTTCCAAAATATTGGTGGTGTGGACACGCGAGTTCTTCGCCAATTCAATCACGCGAAGCCGGTCGTATATGATGGCGCTGCTCGCAAAAATAACCGCAATCACGGCGGCAAACGCTGCCGTAAGTTTGCGCGAGATCCGTAAATTCGCAAAAGCTGACAATCGATCCTCTGAAGCGCTAGGCCGACCCAAAGGAGTGAACAACTATACCCCGCCTGCTCACCGATCGGGACTCGCAGTAGATCTATGTCAGAAACCGACATCTATCTTGGCAACCAGGAATGATGGGAAGGACGACAGGCGTCCCCGATAGCTTGGAGGTCGATCGGGGCAACGGTGAGCCAGCGGCAGCAAAATAGGCCGAGCCGCGAGGCAAACCACTCCCTACATATGCAGGACGGCACAGGACGGCAGAAAGTGGACGCCAGCTCAGCCGTGGAATTATCCTAGGGAGCTGACGTGATCAGATCGTTCATAATTTCGCTGTTGTTTGCGGCTTGCGGTTGTGGAAGCGCGGCCGCACAAGTTAGCGCGAATGGTGGCGCTCTTCCCACACCGCTTGGCGTCACCTCTCCGCTTGGCCTCGGGTCAGCCCCCCCGGTCGGATTCACGGGAATACCATTGGGAGCAACTGAACTCTCGACATCTGGAGTGAGCCCAATGCCACTGGGCATCACCGCAGGTACTGTATCGAGCTGTTCCGGCATGGGCTCCGCGCCCCCCGCGGGCTTAACGGGAAACTCGCCATCATCCACACTTTTTGATGGCGACAGCACGGCTACTGCCGGAACTTCCTCTGGTACATGTAACACAAGCGCTACTAGCAACTTGGCGCAACCGGCAGCATCCGCATCCTCACCCACGGGAATGGCTGCGACTGCGCCTGTCGGAAGGGTTGGCATATCGATGGGTAGTACCGAACTTTCACCAGCGGGCTTGAGCCCTATACCTCCAACCGGAAATTCGCCGACGTCGACCCAAACCCCAACCCCATCCCTACCATAACAGCAGATGGAGACGTTAATGTCGTCATCCCCAATTTCAAAGGAGGGGGTGAACCCCAGTGAACCGCACATTTAGCTCGTCTTGACGAACTTCGCGACCGCCGTTCTCAAGATCTCGACGCTATGCTCTAAAGCGTGCTTTTCGTCATCCGACATTTCCGGCCAGAGAATTTCATTTACACCGCCAGAACCGACGACACTGGGTAATGATACAGTGACGCCGTAACGCGCATTGTACGAGCCGACGGGAACCACCGCCCGCTCGTCCCTGAGCACGATCTCCGCGAGACGGGCCGCCACCATGCCGATACCATACTGGCTGGCACCAATTCCCTCGATGATCGAGATATTCGCGAATCGCACGTCATGCTCGATCGCCTGGCGAAACTCGCCTAATGCAATCCCACGTGACATGAGCAAATCCTCCACTCGCATGCTCCCCACGCGCGCCGAAGACCATAGGAACACGCTGGAGGTGCCGTGCTCGCCGATCACGTAGGAATCCACGTAAGCTGGGCTCACTCCAAGTCGTTGGGCCAGGTGCACGCGGAAGCGAAGACTATCAAGATACGTGCTGGTGCTGACCACGCGATTGTGGCCTGCCAAATTGCGCGCAATATCGGCCAGTGGCTCCGGTGGGTCAGTGGTAACTAGTAGTACAGTCTGCGGAGCCACATCGACGATTCGCGGAATTATGTCCTCAAAAACCTTTACGTTTGCGTCAAGCAGGCGCAATCGACCGAGCGGGTCATTGCGATCAGTCGCACCGCCTGATTTTTCATTGACGCCGGCGGCGATGATCGTCACGCCCGCGCCCGCTAAGTCGCTGTACTCGCCGTCTGCGACCCTCACTAGAGGTGAAAGCGGCACCCCGTAATGCATGTCGGTCGCAACTGCCTTGGAGCGCGCGCGATTACGGTCGATTAAGATCAGCTCCCGCACACGAGCCCGCAGAACGACCGCCATCGCGGTCGCAGCACCGACCGCACCGATACCTACGATCCCGACCTTCATCATGTGCTTCCTCCGGGCTTGCGGGCTAGTTCAGAGGATACGAGTGCTACAAGCACCGCGGCTGCGGGAAACCAGATCAACGTTCCGAGGTGATTCGTGACCAGCATTCCAGCCACGGCCGCGCCGCAGCCGTACGCAGCCAACGTTTCGAGATCAAGCTTGATGTTAGATAGTGATGCCAGTTCGGCTCGACGACGGAGCGCGTCAGTTGCGGAAATCACGATACGGATGAGCGCACTGGTAATTACAACCGTATTGATCCCGAGTGAATTGATGCTGCGCGCGGCAACCGCCTGTATGCCCATACTGAACGCCAAAAGCACAATGACCCCGTAAAGAACAATACCTTCGACCGGACGTGAGCTCGCGCCCCACAAAATCGAACAGCCAACGAGGAAGATGAGCTCGAGCACCAGGAGCCACCTAGTTGGGCTGCGCGTGCTCTGATGTTCGGGTGGGTAGATCAGGGTAGCCAGCGCAACGCCAAGTGCAAAAGCCAGAAGGGCGCTTAATGAGCGGGAGGCGGCTAGCCAGTCCCCACGGCTCATCGCAAGTGCGAGCAGTGCGCTGTTGCCAGTCATGGCCGATGCGAACAGATCCTTAAGCTCGATGAAGCTCAGCACGTCGATGCAGCCCGAGGCGAGCGATAACCAGGCTAGGTTGACGCCGCCATAACTGGCGTGGCTCTCCTCGGAGGCGAGTATCATTGGTCCTCGCAATTTGCTTGTGAAGGTGGCCCCTTTAACCAAGCTGCTTCCACCCAGAAGGTCGGGCTGCTTACACTTCAGATACGACGCTGCCAGCATCTTCATGGGAAGCGTGTCTTTTTAGCGCCTTATCGATGCACTCGATGAGCGCCTGAGCGCGGAAAGGCTTGCTGATATAACAGACTGCTCCTGAGCGAAGGACTTGTGATCGAATTCTGTTTTCAGGGTACGACGTCATGAAAATCATGGGGATGCGACGACCTTGGGAGAGCAAGGCGCTTTGTAGTTCAACGCCGCTCATCCTCGGCATTTGTACGTCGACGATCAGACAAGATGACTCATCAACATCAGCCGATTGTAAGAAGGCTTCGGCGGCTGCGAAGCTGTGAACAACATGTCCAAGCGACCTCATCAGAGCGGTCGTTGCCACGCGCACGGATTCGTCATCGTCAATGATTGATATCAATGAGACATTCGACAAAGGTGCAATCCTTAGCTGGCAGTTTCGATTTAAG
>Ga0134122_10004752_pt1 | contig 10070 bp, 10 predicted proteins | sample KB302_FD_96461 | JGI IMG/M metagenome (GOLD analysis project Ga0134122, IMG submission 96461) | Terrestrial soil microbial communities without Nitrogen fertilizer from Kellogg Biological Station, Michigan, USA - KB3-0-2 | ecosystem: Environmental > Terrestrial > Soil > Unclassified ... | reverse complement strand
GGAGTGGAACGAGGCGATGGGGCTGGGCGAGGCGTACTCCGTCTACTGCTTCGCCTGCCAGGTCGCCGAGGTGACGGTGGACCTCCGCTCCGGCCGCGTCACCGTGGACCGCGTCACCGCCGCGCACGACGTGGGGCGCGCCATCAATCCGGCGGGGGTGATCGGCCAGGTGGAGGGCGGCATCGTCCAGGGGATGGGCTACGCCATCATGGAGGAGCTGAAGATGTCCGAGGGGCGCTGCCTCAACCCCAACTTCACCGACTACCTCATCCCCTCGTCCATGGACGCGCCGCAGATGGACACCGTGCTGGTGGAGCTGCCCTACAGCCGCGGCCCGTACGGCGCCAAGGGCGTGGGCGAGCCGTCGCTCATCCCCATCGCCGCCGCCATCGCCAACGCGGTGTCGTCCGCGCTCGGGCGGCGCTTCACCCACGTGCCGCTCACCCCGGAGCGCCTGTTGCTCTCGCTGGAGGACGCCGCGCCCCAGGCGGCCTGAGCCCTTCGACATGTCGCAGCGCCGGCTGATCATCAACGCGGACGACCTGGGGTACGACCCCGCCGTCACCGACGGCATCCTCCGCGCGATGGCGGAGGGCGTGGTCACCTCCACCACCCTGATGGTGAACACGCCCCACACCGCCGAGGCCGCCTCCCGCGCCCGCGCGCTGGCGGTGGGGCTGCACCTGAACCTGGCGCGGTGGAAGCCGCTCTCCCCCGCCATCCCGGTCTCGCTGCTGGGCCGCACCGGCGACTTCGTGGAGGCGAACGCGCCGGGGCTGCCGGTGGAGGCGGTGAAGGCGGAGGCGCTGGCGCAGCTGGCGGAGGCGGAGCGGCTGCTGGGCCGGCTGCCCACCCACGTCGACGTGCACAAGCACCTGCACACGTATCCAAACATCCTGGAAGGGGTGGGGGCGGCGGCGCGGGAGCGCGGGTTGCCGGTGCGGTCCATCGACGCGGAGATGCGATCGGCGCTGGAGCTCAAGCAGGTCCGCACGTCGGCGCACTTCATCGGCGAGGCGGGTCACGAGGCGTACTGGACGCTGGAGCGCTTCCGGCGGGAGCTGGAGCAGCTCCCGGACGGCGTCACCGAGCTGATGTGCCACCCCGGCCTGGCGCCGACCCACGTCGCCTCCGGGTACAGCCAGCAGCGCGAGGTGGAGCTGCAGACGTTCCTCCACCCGGGCGCCCGGGCGATCGTCCAGCGGCTGGGCATCCAGCTCACCGACTTCCGCGCGGTGTAAAAGACGCCATGGCCACCCAGCCGTCGAAGAGCCTCGAGACCTTCAAGAACCCGGCGCCGGACCGCGACTACGAGATCGCCTTCGACATCCCGGAGTTCACCTGCCTGTGCCCGATGACCGGGCAGCCGGACTTCGCCCACTTCGACATCCGCTACGTGCCGGACCAGCTCTGCGTGGAGCTCAAGAGCCTCAAGCTCTACATGTGGTCGTACCGGAACGAGGGCGCCTTCCACGAGGCGGTGACGAATCGCATCCGCGACGACCTCGTCGCCGCGCTGAAGCCGCGCAAGCTGGTGGTGTCTGGGGACTTCAACGTGCGCGGAGGCATCCGCACGGTGGTGAAGGTGGAGTACGCGAAGGGCTGAGGCGCTACTCGGCGGGCTGGCCGACTTCCTCGGGGTCCGCCTTCTTCGGGAGCTCGTCGGCGCGGCGCTGGGCGTCGGCCTCGATGCGCTTCGCCTCGTTGCGGACCTTCTGCAACCCCTGCTGCGCCTTCACGTCGGCATTGGTGGCGAGCGGGTTGGCGCCCTTGAGCGTGTAGTACGCCAGCCCGCCCACGATGAGCGCGCCGAGCAGCAGCGTGATGAAGCGTCCCATGGCTCAACCTCCTCCGAGGTGCATCAGCCGGTGGAGCAGCGGCAGCCACCACTGCTGGGTGAGGTAGGCGCCGCCTCCCGCCGCCGCCAACACCGCCGCCGCCCAGGCCAGCTTGCCCCGGCGGCCGCGGAGGTTGCTGAAGGTCTGCACGAACTCCATCTCGTGCGAGGTGAGGCGGGCCAGCGCCTCCGTCTCGGTGATCTTGTTGCGGTGGCGGAGGAAGGCCACCACCAGCGCCTGGTGCGAGATGGAGACCTGCCTGGCCAGCAGCATCTCCAGGTCGCGCCGGAGCTCCGCGGCGTCGAAGTAGCGCTGGTCGGTCTTCACCTTCATGCAGCGCTTGATCACCGCCTCCAGCGCGGGCGGGATGTTCGGCGCCAGCTTGGTGAGCGGCTTGTACTTGCCGTCGCGGATGCGGGCGAACACCTCGCCGGCGGTGGAGCCGGTGAAGGGGCGGGCGCCGGTGAGGGACTCGTACATCACCACCCCCAGGGAGAACATGTCCGTGCGGCCGTCGAGCGGCGCGCCGGTGACCTGCTCCGGCGACATGTACGAGGGCGTGCCGATGGCGATGCCCTCCTTGGTGAGGGCCTCCATCCCCTCGTCCTTGGCGATGCCGAAGTCCATCAGCTTCACCTCGCCGGACTTGGTCAGCATCACGTTCGCGGGCTTGATGTCGCGGTGGATGATGCGGCTGAAGTGGGCGTGGTCGAGCGCGGAGGCGACGCGCGCGCCGATGATCGCCACCACCTCCGGCGGGAGCGCCCCCTCCTTGAGCAGCTGCTGGAGCGTGGGCCCGTCCACGAACTCCATGATCATGTAGAGCGCGTCGTTCTTCTCCACCAGGTCGTAGAGGGTGACGATGTTCTGGTGGCGGAAGGCGGCCAGCGCCAGCGCCTCGCGGCGGAAGCGCGACTGGGCCTCGCGGTCGCGCATCGAGTCCGCGGTGAGCTCCTTGATCGCCACCTCGCGCTGCAGCGTCTCGTGGACGCCGCGGTAGACGATGGCCATCCCGCCGCGGCCCAGCTCGCCCAGGAGGCGGTACGGGCCGATCTTGCGAATCTTGGGGCTGTCCTTGGAAGGGACGGGAGGCACGGGACGGAGGCGAAGGCTACGCGTTCGCCGGGGTAACGTGAAGAGATGAGAGCACTCCCCCTTCCACTCGCGGTCGCCGCCCTCCTCATCGCGTCGTGTCAGTGCGGGCCGGGCCCCGGCGGCGACGACGGAGGGCAGGACGCGGGGCCGGACGCCAGCCTGCTCTGGCCGAACGCGGACAGCTCCGCCAACTCCGACCCGTGGCTGATGGCCAACCACCAGGCGATCCGGCAGATGCGGCCGAAGGTCCTGGTGGTGAACTTCGTCAACGGCTTCACCGACCAGCAGGCCACCGCGTCGTTCCAGGCGATCGCCGACGCCTACCGCGAGGGGACGCGCTACCACGGCGCGGGGGACCCCTTCATCGACTTCCAGCTGGCGAAGGTGGTGAACCTCCGGGACAACCCGGTGCCGCCCAGCTACCAGTTCCAGAACAGCACCAAGTACCCGCGCACCTCGACCAGCCCGCCGTTCACCTGGATGGACTACGGGCAGCTCTTCAACGCCACCTTCGCCGGGTACTACGGCTACCCGAACGGCGCGGACGGCGGCTCGCTGACCCTGTGCGAGCTGATCGACCAGGGCCTGGTGAACGAGCTGTGGATGATCGGCTCCGGGGACGTGCCGGACTCGGCCGCGTACGAGTCGCTGGAGTCCAAGCAGCGGTACGACTCCGCGAACCGGAAGATCGCCGGCTCCTTTGACCGCTGCGCCGGGAACGGCTGCTTCGACGTCTCGGTGCCGGTGTGCGGGCGCAGCGTGCGCATCGCCTTCATCAACTACAACCGCGGGGTGGGGTGCTTCCTGGAGAGCCTGGGCCACTCCTTCGAGAGCATGAGCAACAACGGTTCGATTCCGTACCTGACGCCCTGGTTCCGCGAGCTGGGGATGTTCGACATCCAGGCGAAGTACGGGCTGCCGTTCCCCAGCTGGTACGCGTGCTCCACCCCCGACTGCCTCACCTTCAGCAACATCACCGCCACCGGCATGCGCGTGGATTGGTCCGCCAACGGCTTCAGCGGCACCATCGACAACTACCTGCCCCCCTGCGGCAACGCGCACTTCACACCCAACAGCCGCGGCAACTACGACATCACCAACCTGCAATCCGTCCCCTCCACCTGCGCGCACTTCCGGATGCGCGACGCGCCGGACGGCGGCGACGTCATCGAGATGTACTCGGCGGACACGGTCGCGCGATTCCAGAGCCTGGCGCCGGACTGCACCGGGACGTGGCAGGTGTACTGGCGGCAGAGCTTCCCGGGCCTGAACAACGCGGCGAAGGCGAACGGCGGCCAGCCGATGCTCAACTGGTGGCCGTTCATCTACTACTGATCAGCGCGCCGGGATCTTCAGCACGTCCTGCGCCAGCGCGGCGAGGTCCTGGAGCGACTGGAGCTCCTCCGGGTTGAGCCGCCGCGGGCGCGTGTCCATCACGCACAGCGCGCCCACGGGGTGGCCGCCCGGCTCCTTGAGCGACACGCCCGCGTAGAAGCGCATGTGGGGCGGGTCGGCGACGGTGGGCATGTCCGCGAAGCGGTGGTCCTCGAACAGGTCGTCCACGGAGAACGCGCCCTTCTCCAGGATGGCGTACGCGCAGAGCGAGACGTCCCGCGGCACCTCCGCCAGCGACAGACCGTGGCGCGACTTGAACCACTCCCGGTGCGCATCCATCAGGCCGATCGCCGCGTACGGCGCGTCCAGCACCTGCGCCGCCAGCCGGGTGATGCGGTCGAAGCGCTCGTCGGGCGGGGTGTCGAGGAGCTGCAGCTTGCGCAGCGCGTCCAGGCGCGCCGGTTCGTCCGGCGGCGGCGGCGCGGCCAGCCACCGCATCTGCGTGCGCAGCAGCCACGCGCGCGCCCGCGCCCGCACGTACGGGACGGTGAACGGCGCGGTGAGCACGTCGGTGGCGCCGGCCTGGAAGTCTTCCAGGCCGGTGGTGCTGCCGCGCCCGACCATCACCACCGGCACGTCGCGCAGCAGCGGATCCGAGGAGGCCCGCAGCGCCGAGACCACCGCCGCCGCCGGCCGGTCGCCGTCGCGGTAGCCCTCGTCCAGCAGCACCAGCGCCGGCTGGATCTTCTCCAGCAGCTCCAGCAACGAGTGCCCCGGCTCCGCCCGCACCAGGGTGAAGCCCTCGCCCCCCAGCGCCTCGGTGACGGTGGCGTCCTCCACCGGGTTCGACAGCGCCAGCACGATGGACTTGGACGCCAGCGCGTACTGCGTCGCCAGCGCCTTCCGCTCGGAGGTGGTGCGCTTGAGCGGCTTGTCGCTCTTGCCCACCTCGAACGAGCTGCCCTCGGCGGCGGCGTGGATCTCCAGCTTGGCGCCGGCCTTCGCCACCCGCTGGCGGCACTGCTCCACCAGCGCGTCGAGCTGGTCGTCCGTCCGGCTGGGGTCGTGGTGGAACAGGTAGAGCGTCCGCACCTTGGCGGCGAGCGCCACGTCGATGACGTACTCCACCGTGGAGTGGCCCCAGCCGAGCTTCGCGGGGTACTCGGCGGCGGTGTACTGCGCGTCGTGGATCAGCACGTCCGCCCCGGCGATGAACTCCGCGTGGCGGCGGTCCTCCGGGTGGCCGTCGATGTCCCCGCCGCCGGAGGCGTGCTCCGGCGAGTGCGGCTCGTGGTCGGTGGCGTAGACCAGCGTCCCGCCGTCCGCCTCCAGCCGGTAGCCCAGCGTCATCGCCGGGTGGTTGAGGTAGCGGGTGGTCGCCCGGACGCCGCCCGCCTGGAAGGTCCCCTCCACCAGGTCGTGGAAGCGGATGGTGGCGCCCAGCTGCTGGAGCGACACCGGGAAGTAGGTGTGCTGCATCTGCCCGGCCAGCGTCTTCTCCAGGTGCTGCCCCAGGCCGAGCGGCGCGTACACATCCCACTCGTTCCCCTGCGTGAACAGCGGGCTGAAGAAGGGGAAGCCCTGGATGTGGTCCCAGTGGGTGTGGCCGATCAGCATGTGCCCGCGGATCGGCTGCTGCTGGGCGCTCACCAGCGACTGGCCGAGCCCGTGCGCGCCGGTGCCGCAGTCGAGCACCAGCCGCGTCCCGTCACCCGCCACCACCTCGACGCAGGACGTGTTGCCGCCGTAGCGAACCGTCGTCGGCCCAGGCTTCGGCACGGAGCCCCGCGTGCCCCAGAAACGAACCCTCATCGGAGGGGACCATAGTACCAGGCAGTCGCCGCGAAGCGCGGGGCGCGGGAGGGGAGCACCTCGTGCTCGACCTGTTCGCTTCGAAACACCACCAGCCGGTCCAGGCGCGGCTCCACGTCCAGGGGGCCGGAGGGGAGGTGCAGGCGGAGCACCCCGCCGTGCTCCGGCCGCCAGCCGGGGTTCAGGTACCAGGTCGCGGTGAGGCGGCGGGAGCCGGGGCCGCCGGTGAAGGCGTCCCGGTGGCGCCGGTAGCCCTCCCCTGCCCCCGCGTAGCGCGCGAGCTGGAGGTCGAAGCGGTCGAGTCCCAGGTAGGCGCCGGCGTTGAGGTCCGCGCGCAGCCCGTCGAAAGCGGTGTGGATGTGGGGGAAACGGTCCGGCGCCAGCCAGCAGATCTCGTCGCCGCGGATCTGGGCGTCCACCCGGCGATCGGCCCCGCGGCTCACGCCCGCAGGGGTGAACGCGCCCTCGCTGGCCAGGCGCTCCGCCTCGGCGGCCATCGCCCGCGCGTCGGCCTCGCCGAGGAACGCGTCGCGGAGGAAGAAGCCCTGCTCGCCGAGCTGGACGATCTCTTGGTCGAGGCCTGGTCCCACGCGTAGAGACAAGGTCGCGGGGCGCGAAGCACCCGCTGAAATCTCCCCGGCTATGCCCGGTACCACACGTAGATGGACGTCCAGATCTGGTGCCGGAGGGGGCTGCCCGCGTTGAACTCCGGCGAGCGCCCGGCGAACGGCATGTAGGTGATCCCGAAGCCCTTCCAGCTGAGGGTCGCGCCCACCTCGAACTCGTAGAGCAGGGGCAACTCCTCGGTGTCGTTCAGGTGCACCTCGCTTGGACGGAACTGACCGCGGAGGAGGGCGTTGTAGGCGACCGCCCGGCCGCGGAGGGCGCCAAAGAGGTACAGCTCCGGTCCGCCGCCCGAGACGCTGGTGGCCTCCGAGGGCGAGGCCACCGACGGCACCATCTGGTTCGTCCCGTTGATCGGCGCGGTGTTGTACGCCCAGAACGGCGTGTGGAAGAGGCCGGCCCGGAAGGCGAACCCCAGCGCCCCGCCGGTGTAGTACCCCAGGTCCAGCCGCGCGGTGCCCTTGAGGTCGAACCGCGCCCAGTCCGCCGCGCGCGCGTCCACCATCCGGCGCTCGAGGAGGAGGCCGTAGCGGAGGGTCGGCTCGCCACCGAAGGAGATCTGGTTCGCCCAGCCCTTGGGGTCGTGCGGCGTGCACTCCGGCACCTCGTCCTGGCAGCCCTTGGCGGCGCGGGCGATGTCGTGGATGTACTTCTGGAGCTGGTGCCCCTGGTCCAGCCCCAGCACGCCGACGGTCAGCTCGGTGGTGATCGACCAGCCCAGGCGTTCGAAGGCGGAGGTGCGTGTGGCGGTGAGGAAGTCCAGCGCGGCGTAGGGGCGGTCGACCTGGATGGGGTCGAAGTCCCTCAGCTCCCTGGGGGTGAACACCGTGATCCCCAACCCGAGCGAGTAGCCCCGGTACGTCCGGCCGTCCTCCTGGTCCATCGCGTCGAGGCGGGCCTGCAGGCCGGTGAAGCGGTCGATGCCCTCGAGGGGGATGGTGGCCCACTTGAACCAGAGGCCGGAGAACTGGAGCGCGCCACCGCCGGTGTAGTTCTGGTCGGACGGATGGGCGATGTTGAAGGCGTCCTCTTCGAGGAAGAACGCCGCGCCGCTGAACGGAGGCGGTTCGATCAGGTTTGGCTCGCCGGCGAGCGCGGCGAGCGCCAGGAGTGCCGCAGGGGTCACGAATCCGGGAGCCTAGGCGCACGGTAGGATGCCGTCCATGCGCCGCCTCTTCGTGACGTTGGTGTTGTGCGCGCTGTTCGCCGCCGCCGGGGCGGGCACGATGGCCTACCTGTTCTGGATGCGCCGTCCACCGCTGCCGGACACGCCCGCCCTGGTGGTGCAGATGCGGGACGTGGCGAGGCTGGAGACGCTGGACGTCGCCCTCTACAAGAAGGTCCCCTTCCGCCCGGACCCCGACATCCCCTCCGACTCGATGCTGCGGAACGCGCTGGCGTTCCTGAAGGAGACCGCGTTCCCCAAGGAGGGGAAGGCGATCGTCTTCGCCGACGTCCACCTGGGGCTGGACTTCTCCAAGCTGACGGCGGACTCGGTGCGGGTCCACGGCGACGCGGTGGACGTCGCGCTGCCGCCGATCCACGCCACCGTGGAGCTCAAGCCAGGCGAGACCGAGGTGATCGACTCCAACCTCGACTCGCAGCAGACCGCGCAGTTGCTGCAGGCGGCGAAGGACTCCTTCGAGCGGGAGACCATGGCCGACCGCCGCCTCCAGGAGCGCGCCAGGGAATCCGCCCAGCGCGCCATCAAGGGGTTCCTGCTCAGCGTCGGCTTCCGCCAGGTCAACTTCGTGGAGACCCTCCCGAAGGTAGAGCCTGGATAGTCGACCCGGTGAGGAGGAACCGGCCGGGGATGCCGTCCTCCTCGGCCGGTAGCTCCTCCAGCGCCTTCACCGCCGCCGCGTCCGCCTCCCGGCACACGAAGGCCGCCTCGCGCCGGCCGAGGTCCACCCGCCACGGCCCCTCGCCCACCGCGGCGCGGAGGAGCGCCCGCTGCTCGGGGGTGAGGAGCCGGGCGCCGTCGTGCCCGTCCTCGGCCGCCACCACCCACACGCCGGACTCGCCCAGGCGCTTCGGCGCCACCGCCGTCCGCCCCAGTCGCTGGAACGCCGCCCGGTCCAGCGCCTCCAGCGGCACCCCCGCCGCCTCCACCGCGGCGGCCGGCAGGTATCGGACGTAGCGTGGATGTTCCACGACGTAGAATATCCACAGTGCGGAATTTTCCTCCCGGCGCGCGGCGCCGCGGGCCTGCGGGGCGAAGGAGGGGGGCCGGAGGACCGGGAGGACGCTGGAGAGGAGCGCCTCCGACCCGCTCCCGAGCGCGGGCAGGTCGAGGAGCGCCGAGACGAAGTCCTCGGCCGACGTGTCCAGCACCGCCGGCACCGGCGTCCTCCGCAGCTCCCCCTTCACCAGCACCAGCAGCTCGCCGCCCTTGAAGAGGTGGCGGACGCGCCGCCGCCGGAGCGCCTCGCCGATGCCCTCGGGGGGCGGTCGGACGTCCACCGCCTCCAGCTCCTCCTTGATCAGCCGCGCCTCCCCGTCGAAGGGGTCGATCCGGAGCACCGTCTCCACCAGCGCCGCCGCGCGCCCGCGCTCGCCCCGCCGGAGCGCGATCACCGCCAGCACCTTCATCGCCTCCGGGTCCTCCGGGCTGAGCGCCAGCGCCCGCTGGAGCGCCCCTTCCGCCTCCGCCCACCGCTCCAAGCCGATCAGCGCCCTCGCGTGGCCGAGGTGCGTCTGCAGGTCGCGCGGGAAGTCGCGCGCCAGGGCCTCCAGGAGCCTCAGCGCCTCGCGCTCCGCGCCGCCGTTCATCAGCGCATGGGCGACCGCCAGCCGGAGCGTGGGGCCGGCGGAGGAGGCCGCCGCGCGCTCCAGGGCCGCCAGCTCGTCGGGCGCCAGCTCATCGCCGCGCTCTACCTTTCCGCGTACGCGGTCCAGCTCGCCGTCCATGCCAACGACGATGCTACCGCTCTGTCCGGGGGCGATCCGCGCCGCGCGAGGCCCCCCACCGTCGCCGGACGGACACTGCTCCGCGGCCGGTGCTACTGCGCGCCGGGCGGGGCGCCCGCCTGGGTGAGGAACTCGTCCAGCGCGCCCACGTCGATGGGCTTTCCGAACACCGCGTCCACCTGCGCCAGCGTGGCGCGGCTCTGCCCGCGCACGTCCGCTCCAGTGACCATGGCCAGCAGCGTGTCCGGGGTGCTCTGCCGCAGCTCTCTCGCCAGCTCCCACCCGGAGACGTCCGGCATCATCACGTCCAGCAGCGCGGCGTCGAAGCGCTGCTGCGCCCACAGCTCGCGCGCCACCGACGCGCTGTGCGCCACCTGCACCTGGTAGCCCTCGTCCGCCAGCACCTGCGCCAGCATCCAGGCGTTGTCCGGGTCGTCGTCCACCACCAGCACCCGG
>Ga0134122_10004751_pt1 | contig 10071 bp, 6 predicted proteins | sample KB302_FD_96461 | JGI IMG/M metagenome (GOLD analysis project Ga0134122, IMG submission 96461) | Terrestrial soil microbial communities without Nitrogen fertilizer from Kellogg Biological Station, Michigan, USA - KB3-0-2 | ecosystem: Environmental > Terrestrial > Soil > Unclassified ... | reverse complement strand
TGGTCCGCAATGCGATGAACAACCCAGCGGAAACGCCAGTTTCAGCGGTCCCAGGCTGATTCCAACGGAAGTTCTGCTCTTCGCCTTTTCATGAGAGTCCCACACCGCGCCATTGTCCAGAAAAACGCCGACATCATCGTAAGACCACTCCGCCGACACGTGCGCGACGCGGGTTCCTCCCAACGGATCGATATCGTACTTGTTCCAGCCGCGCAGAGTCGTGGTGTTTCCCAATGAAAATCGTTCGAACAGAGGCGGATTGCCGGTAATCTTCCCGGCCATGAGCGAGAGTTTGTGGCTCATGTCGCCGGATTTTCCTTGAAAGGATCCGTCCCAGATGTGCCGCGTATAAACGAAATCGCTGCCCAGATTTCGTGTGGCCGTGCGAATCTCGTAGCCGCCGGTGAATTCATGCGTTCCCGCTCCCTGCTTCAACGTTGGACTCTTATACCGCAGCGAAGCGATCGCTTCATGAGCGGATTCCCAGTGCAATGCCGGCGACATCATATGCAATTCCGTAATATTCAAACCAGCTGTGGCGTAGAGTGTCCGATTGAACGCATATGTGACAGATGGCTCAACCGCCTGCCTTGTACGATAAGACCCGGGGATATCGGGTGACGCCTGAAGGGCCAGAAGTGTTTGAGGTTTCCAGAGTATGCCAAAAGTTTCGACTCCAAGCCGGGCTCCCAGATGCCGGGTGCCCAGCGACAGGCTCTCAAATCCGAAAATGAAACCCTTGTAACGTTCGGTCAGGGTATCCCCGTCGGTACCCAATCCGAATACAAATTCTCTATTCAGGTGTCCGGCAGGGAATATGGTGATTCCCTGCTTGGGATGATACGCGCCGACATCCTCAGGGTTTCGCTCGGGTATCCAGGGAATTTGCTTCGCTTCATATTCAATACCCACTGAATTCGGTTTTGTTCCCTTCCGGATATGCTCCGAGACCGAATATCTGTTCTTGAGCTCCGATTCCAACTTTTCCTTCAGGTGATCGGCTTCCAGATGATCGATTCGCTTTCCAACCATCTTCTGGATATCGGAGTAGAGCTTGTCGCTGATGGCCGATCGCGGCGCGCCCGTAACGGCGGCAGATTCCACAATATCGGTGTCCTTCACTTCATTGACCTTGCTTTCATTGCTTTCATTGATGTCGATCATTTTCCCGAGGGTCAACCGAAATGCCCATGGCATTTTCGTTGCTTCGAAGATGAGCTTCACATGTTCGGGCTGAGATCCCCGTTCGATCCTGTCGGACACCGCATACTTGCCCTTGAGCTGCGGCTCGGAACGCAACCGTGCGCGAAAGTCTTCGACCTTCTTTTGATCCAGCAGGTGATCCTTCATCTTCTGCATGTCATCGTAAAGCGCAGCGCTGTATTGATCCCGGGTCAGCCCCTTCACTTCGACCGATTCAACGGTGTATTGGGAGTTCACATTGGAGTCCGCAGCTGCGCCGCCGGACGGCTTTGGCGCCATGACGAAGACGAGGCGGATGCGGTCCGGAGCGGTGTCGGCGATCGTTCGAGTCGCGACGACGAGTTCCGGATGTTCGCTCTCAATCCGGCGGACGAGCGGATCGATAACGGCGGCGGTATACCGCTGACCGGCCAGCTTCTGCAACGAATCGCTAAGATCCGCGCTCAGTGTCTGATCGGAAACACCTGCGATCTCAACCCTGGAAATAGTTGGAGCGGTCTGACCAAATGCCAGAATCGGAATGATCAGTAGCAGTGAAAGCAGGAGTGTTCTTTTCATGTCCAACGGGTAAGCACGCACCGCGCCATTATATAAAGTGCTGGATTTTTGGGAATGCCTGAATCGGAACCGGGACGGAATTTCACAGGTGTGCGAAATGGGGGGATGGGGGAGGGGGGGGTGTGGGGACACTTCCTCTCCCGAAGGGAGAGGGTGGCCGAAGGCCGGGTGAGGGGTAAATAGACGGCGCCGTTTTTGTACTCCTCACCCGGCGCTGCGCGCCACCCTCCCCCGGCGTTACCAAGCTACTTAGCGTGTCTTGCGTAGATCTGAAAGACGGAATGGGCCGCTGGGAAACGATCCACGCGATTCCTGCCGCTGACTCTTTCGACCGAAAATGTCGATCAGCTGGTCAATCATGGAATCGCGGGAATCAGCGGCAGCCGATGACGAGGACTTGGGCTCCTCCGAGCGGTATTCCAAAACGACCCAGAACAACTGATCGGGCGAAAGGCCTGTTGTGGACAATGCAAGCGAATCGAGGCACCACGCCTGGGCCGCCGCTTCCGACAGGTGTGTAATGGAGCGTGGATTCGGAGAAATCCGATTCACGGCGAACTTCTCCTCAAAGATGTCGTAACTGACGACAAATCGATATGTGGTTTCATTGATGGGTTTGCCGTAGCGGTCCGGCGCGATTCCAATCTTGAAAACGTAGTTCATCGCAATTCCGTTGTGCAGACGCTGCAAAACATCGCCGCCGAGAAACTGCAGTTGAGGCGCAGCGACTCGCAGCGTTTCGCCCTCAATCCGGACGCTCAGCGGCTGCGAAATGGCCATCGCGGGCCAAAGCAGAAACGAGATGATAAGGCACGCCCGCTTCAAGAACCACCAAGGGTGAACATAGGACGCCCGTTGGAGCTCCGCAGTGGAATACCGATGCCGGGTACTGCGACATTCAGAAAAAAACGAAGTGGTCCGGGAGCGTGAACGATATCGCCCAAACGGAGAATGTGCAGGTCAATGGACTTCCTCAGGACCTTTGGCTGGCCGCTGTCCCAAAGAGCTCCGGATTGAAAGGAAATCGATGCGTACTTTCCGGCATATGAAATCGCACCATAGGCGACCCGGCTGGCGCCGAGTGGCGCGATCTCATTCTTGTCCCAGCCGACCAGCGTCCTTGCACTTCCTAAGGTAAATCGTTCGAACATTGGAGCACTCCCGGTAATGCGACCCAGCTTAAGGTCGACACTCATTCGATCCCATGCCCAGGAGTAGTATTTCGATCGCCCCTGCTTCCTCTTGAGGGTGTAGCTCTGATCCCAAACATGGCGTGTATAAGTCCTCGAACTATTCAGGGTATTTCCAGAGACGTGAAGGTCGTAGTTTCCAGAGATGAGATGATTCCCGGAAGACGTCGCATAGACTCCATATTCCAGATTTCCGGTGGCCGTTCGTACCGATTCAAAGTGCAATGCCGGGCTCTGAAGCTGAAGCTGCGACGCAAAGGCGCCCAGTGTGATGTGAAGTCCCGGTGTGATCGTCAGCTTTACAGTGGGTTCGATGGTGTCTCGAAGCCGATAGAGGCCAGGATTCAATCCTGCGGCGCTGGAGGTGGATGCCGCCAGCAGCGTACCTGGACTCCATTGGGCCTTGAAGCTGGAATAGTTCATGTCAAAGCGAACACGTTTATATCCAATCCAGTAGCCATATTGAAGGCCGGCATACCTCTCGCTCAGTTTTTCGGCATTGTTGACTGCAGCGACATTGACGCCAGTGAAATCGAAGAATGTGTATCTCAGATCCAGTCTTCCGCTGAATTTCTGTCTCGAGTGGTACCCCCCCGTAAAGCTGAACCCAATGGAGTTCTGTCCGGGGGCTTCGTAGACAATCCGGACGTGTTGCGGCTGGTTTCCACGAACGACCGAACGTCGAACATGCTTGTTCTTCAGTTCGACCGCGAGCCGGTCCCGCATCCGGTCGGCTCCAGCATCATCGACCGGATGGCCAACCATCTTTTGCATATCCGCCCACAGAGCTTCGCTGACTTTGGATTTATCTATGTCCTTGAGCTCCACCGCTTCGACGAAATATCTCGCGTTGATGTTGTGGGCAATGACAAAGACCAGCAGGATGCGACTGGCCTCGGTGCCCGGAGCCGTTGTCGGCGTCGCGACGTATTCCGGAAGCTCGGTTTGGATGCGCTCGGCGATCTGTTGTGCGGCTTTCTCGTCGTAAGCTTGCCCAACCAGCTTCTGCAGGTCCGCGCGGAGCGCCGAGCTCAGCTGGTCTTCAGGGATTCCGGAGATTTCCGTTTTTTCGATTGTTGCCGGAGCCTGGCCGAAAACAGTTGGGCGGATAGCCAGCCATGCACATAGAAGAAGAACCACTCGTAGTTTCATGCGTTGCCAGTAGCACGCCGGCGTCCACAGTTAAAGCGATGATTTGACTGGATTGGAACTTCGCAGCCTGTGATTAAGTTTCACAGTTGGGCGAAACTGGGGTCAGACCCCAGTTTCGCTACCCTTCACGGGCGGTACGGATAACGGCTTCCATGTGATTCAGATAGCTTTCGAGTGCTCTCTTTCCTTGTGTCGTCAAGCTATACGTCGTCTTCGGCATACGCCCTTCGAACCGCTTCTCGCAAAGCACGTACTCGCTTTCCTCGAGTTTGCGCGCATGAACGCTCAGATTTCCATCGGTGGTCTTCAACAGATCCTTCAGCTCATTGAACGACATGGCATCATTCACCGCCAGCGCGCTCAAAATTCCCAGCCGCATGGGCTCATGAATGAGTCGATCCAGCTGCGACGGATTCTTCGTCGCCCGGGCTCGCGGCGCTGCCGACGCCCGCGTAATGTGAATTTCGCTCCTGCTCTGCTTAGCCACCGTACCTCCTGGCGATCACTCCACCAAATATAATGTGCAGCACTCCGAACCCCATCCCCATTGAGAAATTGGCCCACTCCGCGCCCAGCGTCAGCGTTGCGGCCCCAAGCACCATGAAGCAGACTCCCATGACCGGCACCACCCGGACCGAATTGGTTCCGCCGGCGACGACCGCCACTCCATACAGCAGCAGCCATATTCCCGGAAGCAAAGAGAAAATTCCGTGACGGTAAAGCACCGCCGTCAGCACGAGGGCGGCGACCATTGCCGGACACAGGCTGAGCGCAAACACACGGCCCGGCCCCTTCAAGAACACGCGTCCGGTTTCGGCCTTGCGTACCATGGCCCAGCATCCCACCGCAAATGCGAGCGCTGCCTCACCGATCCAGACAGCAAACCACGCCTCGCGGGTTGTCATTCTTGCGGCAAGAGCCGCCGCCGCCAACGCCGAAACGCCCATCAGGACGCCGCCCCATCCAGGCACCGCCGTGAATGATCCGGCTCTCTCCATGGTCTCCCGGATATATCGAAGATTATCGCTCGCGCGATCATCGATCGGCACTATGGTCGGACGGTTCATGTTAGGAGAGTAAAGCGCAAGCCGCACCGATTTCAAGTACTTTACATAGCAAAGACAGAAGGCCTGCAGTATTCTCCGTGACGGAGGTGGATCCATGTCCGATGTCCTTCATGCCCTGGAAACTGCCGGCGCTATTCTGTTCGGCGTGATTGTGCTGATTGCCGTCATTACCGGCGTGACCGTCAAGCGTGGCGAATCCGCAATCCTTCTCCTGAAGGGAGAAGGTGGCCTGAAAGGCCGGATGAGGGATAAGGTCCACCATTAACTTTTCTTACTGAAGGGTGACGGTGTTTGTTCCGCAGATCCGTTCGATGCCATCGATCAATTCCCGGTCTGGCTGCACTTTCACATAAGGATTCGGCCGCGCAAAAACGGTAAATCGTCCCGGGTAATTCAGGGCAAAGACGATTTCTGCCAGTCCTTTCTTCCGGTCGATGATGGGCTGCAGTTGTTCGGCAAGATCCGCTGGGGCGCTTGTGGCGTCAATCTGAACCGTAACGGTCCGGCTGAGAATCTCCCTGGCCCGCTCCATGGGATAAACATCGGTCGCCAGGATTTTCATCGACGCCTCGTCGTTATCGAGTTTCCCCTTCACCAGGATTGCCGCATCGGCCTCCAGCAGCCGGTGCGCTTTCGCATAGGTATCGGGAAAAAGCAGAACCTCGACGATGCCTTCCCAGTCTTCCAGCTGGACGATGGCCATTGAATCGCCCTTCTTGGTTCGCGTCACGCGAATGGACGAAACAATGCCGCCAATGGACACTTCGAATCCGGAGGTTTTCTCCGATAGCGTGCCGGTCGTCGCATTTCCGTATGCTCGAACGTCATCGGCAAACTTCCTCAGTGGATGTCCTGTGATGTAAAACCCCAGAGTTTCCTTTTCATGTTTCAGCTTCAAAGCTTCGGTCCACGGTTCGGCAGCGTCCATCGCGTGCCCTCCATTTCCACCGCCGCCATTGGTGGAGTTGCTCATTGTCATTCCGACGCCGAGATTGCCGAACAGGCCACCCTGACCGGACAGATCCTCACGCTGTTTTCGTTGCCCCCAATCCACGGCGCGGTCGACGTTGTTATAGAGCAGCGACCGTTCCGCGCTCACGCTGTCGAATGCGCCCGCCTTGATCAGGCTCTCCACAACCCGCTTGTTCACCGCCCTCAGATCGACGCGTTCGCAGAAATCAAAAAGGGATTTGAACGGCTTGCCCGCGGCAATGGAGACGATGGCGTTTTCACCAACATTCTTGATCGCCGTCAGGCCGAAGCGGATTCCCGTTGGCGTTGGAGTGAAGTAGACATCGCTGTTGTTCACGTCCGGCGGCAGAATGGAAATGCCCATCTCGCGGCATTCGTTGATGTACTTTACGATCTTCTCCTGACTTCCACGCTCACTGGTGAGAATGGCGGCCAAAAAGTGATTTGGATAGTGCGCCTTGAGATATGCCGTGCGATACGCGAGCACCGCATATGCCGCAGCATGGGACTTGTTGAATCCATAGCCGGCGAACTGCTCCATCAAATCGAACAGCCTTGCGACCTTCTTCGTATCCTTGAATCCCTTTTCCAGAGCGCCCGCAAGAAACTTCTCGCGATGGGCCGCCATCTCCTCGACCTTTTTCTTGCCCATCGCGCGGCGCAGCAGATCGGCTTCACCCAGCGAATAGCCGGCCACAAAGTTTGCAATCTGCATGACCTGTTCCTGGTACACGATCACTCCATAGGTCTCTTCCAGAATGCTCCGGAGTTCCGGCAACTCATATTCCACTTTCTTCTTTCCGAGCTTTGAATTGATGAAATCATCGATCATCCCACCGCCAATGGGTCCTGGACGATAGAGTGCATTGAGCGCGGTGATGTGTTCCAGCGTGGATGGCTTAAACCGCCGCAGGATGTCCTTCATGCCCGAACTTTCAAACTGGAACACGCCGTTGGTGAGCCCGGCCGAAAACAGCTCATAGGTTTTCGCGTCGTCGAAAGGCAGACTGTCCATATCCAGGTCGACACCAGCAAGCAGCTTGAGCATCTTCAGGGTATCGTCGATGATCGTCAGCGTGGTCAGAGCGAGGAAGTCAATTTTCAGCAGGCCGATCTTCTCGATGTCCGTCATGGGATACATCGTTGTGATTTCGTCCTTGCTGGACTTGTACAGCGGAACGATATCGGTGAGAGGCTGCGGAGAAATTACCACACCGGCGGCATGCGTGGAGGCGTGCCGCGCCAGGCCCTCGAGCCGCTTTGCAACTTCGACGAGATCGCGCACACGTGGGTCGGAGTTGACCAGGCTTTTCAACTCCGGGCTTTGCTCCATGGCCTTGTCGAGTGTGATGTGGAGTTCAGTGGGAATCATCTTCGCGATCTTGTCGACCTCGGCGTAGGTCATATCCATGCCGCGGCCGGCATCGCGAAGCACTCCGCGCGCCGCCATGGTTCCAAATGTAATGATCTGTGAAACGTTTTCGCGCCCGTACTTCCGCGTCACATAGTCCATCACTTCGCCGCGCCGGTTCGTGCAAAAATCAATGTCGATATCGGGCAGAGATACGCGTTCGGGATTCAACATCCGTTCGAAGAGCAGACCGTATTGAAGCGGATCGATGTCGGTGATGCGCATGCAATACGACGCCAGGCTTCCCGCTGCCGATCCCCGGCCGGGTCCGACCGGAATGCCGCATTCCCGGGCGTACCGAATCAAATCCCAGACAATCAGGAAGTACCCGGAAAACTTCATGTTCTGGATCATCTGGACTTCACGGACCATGCGATCTTCGTACATCGAGATCGGATTCTTCAGCAGACCCTTATCCGAGAGCGGCTTGAGATACTGCATGCGCTCTTCATAGCCGTCTTGCACCACCTTTGCGAAATACGAGTCGATCGTGAATCCCGGCGGGACCACAAATTCCGGGAAAGGATTGCCAACTTTCTCCAGTTTCAAGCTGCAACGCGAGGCGATTTCGACAGTCTGGTCCAGGACATTTGGAATCTCGCCGAATACCTCGTCCATTTCCCGGCGTGTCTTGACATAGAACTGGTCGGTATAGAACTTCATCCGGTTCGGGTCGTTGACAGTCTTCCCGGTCTGGATGCACAGCAGAATGTCGTGCGCACGGCAGTCTTCGCGTTCCATGTAATGGCAATCATTGCTGGCCACGGTCTTGATGCCGGTGCGCTCGGAAATCTTCAGCATGTCCGGAATGATTTTCCGCTGCTTATCCAGGCCATGGTCGTGGATTTCCAGAAAGAACCGGTCCTTTCCGAGAATGTCCTGATACCGCCCTGCGGCCGCTTCGGCCTCATCGAACCGTCCGGCGAGGAGATTCGCGGAAACTTCTCCATTCAGGCAGGCGGACAACCCAATCAGTCCTTCACTGTGTTCTGCAAGCAGGTCTTTGTCGATGCGCGGCTTGTAGTAAAAACCTTCGAGGTAGCCCTTCGACACCAGCTTGACGAGATTTTTGTAGCCCGTTTCGTTCTCGCAGAGAAGAATCAGGTGATTCGGACGACCGGATGCCGGATCGCGATCCTGGCGCGTCGTTTTGGAGATGTACATTTCGCAACCGATGATCGGCTTCACGCCGGCCTTGGTGGCTGCCTCGTAGAATCCAATGGCGCCAAACAAATTTCCATGATCGGTCACTGCAATCGCCGGCATGCCGGTTTTCGCGGCCTTTTTTGCGAGAGCCTCATGACTGCACGCGCCGTCGAGCAGGCTGAATCCGGAATGAAGATGAAGATGGACGAACTGCGACACGTCTACTCCCATTCGATTGTCGCCGGTGGTTTGTATGTGATGTCGTAGACCACGCGGTTGATTCCCTTCACTTCATTGACAATGCGGGTGGAAACCGCGTTCAGCACCTCGTAGGGCAGGCGCACCCAATCCGCAGTCATTCCGTCGGTGCTGTGGACGGCGCGGACGGCGATAGTGTGATCGTACGTGCGGTTATCCCCCATGACGCCCACGCTCTTGACCGGCAGCAGCACGCAAAACGACTGCCAGATGTCGCGATAGAGTCCCGCCTTTTTGATTTCGCCAACGAGAATCTCGTCGGCGTCCTGCAACAGCCGGACACCATCGCGTGTGATTTCCCCCATGATGCGAACACCAAGTCCCGGACCTGGGAACGGCTGCCGCCATACCATATCCTCCGGGAGGCCCAGCTCCATTCCGACGCGGCGCACTTCGTCTTTGAACAGTTCACGCAGAGGTTCCACCAGCTTCAAGCGCATCCGTTCCGGCAGGCCGCCGACATTGTGATGCGACTTGATGGTCTGCGACGGCCCCTTCACCGACACAGACTCGATAACGTCGGGATACAGGGTCCCCTGAACAAGGAAATCCACGGACTCGGCCCCCGCCGCTTCCTCTTCGAATACGCGGATGAATTCGGCGCCGATAATCTTCCGCTTTTTTTCGGGTTCGGTGACCCCCGCCAGCAGGTTTAGAAATCGGTCCGACGCATCCACGCCGCGCACATTGAGATGCAGGTTGTTTTGGAGAACCGAGAGGACTTTCTGGAATTCGTTCTTTCGAAGCAGGCCGTTATTCACAAATACGCCCGTCAACCGGTCGCCGATGGCGCGATGCACCAGAGCGGCCGCAACGGTAGAATCCACGCCGCCGCTGATGGCCACGATCGCGCGCCCGTCGCCCACACGCTCACGAATCCGTTCGATGGCGCGTTCGATAAACGAGCCGATGGTCCATGCACCGGAACATCCGCAGATGTCGAAAACGAATCGGCGCAGCAGGAGGCTTCCGTTATCGGTGTGTGTGACTTCCGGATGAAACTGGATGCCGAAGATCTTCCGCGATGGATCTTCCATCGCGGCCATCGCCGTATTGCTGCGCGCGGTCACCGTAAATCCGGATGGCGGCTCCAGAATCAAATCTCCGTGGCTCA
>Ga0134122_10004750_pt1 | contig 10072 bp, 10 predicted proteins | sample KB302_FD_96461 | JGI IMG/M metagenome (GOLD analysis project Ga0134122, IMG submission 96461) | Terrestrial soil microbial communities without Nitrogen fertilizer from Kellogg Biological Station, Michigan, USA - KB3-0-2 | ecosystem: Environmental > Terrestrial > Soil > Unclassified ... | reverse complement strand
GCTTCCTTGCGTCGAGATAGGAAAATAGGTTATCGGGCACCTCGTCCGGCTTCTCCACCATCAAGACATGGCCGATGCCTTCCAGCGTCACGACCCGGACATTCGCTAATTCGGAAACCAGTGCCTTGGCGAGCGTTACCGGCGTCATCAAGTCGCGTTTGCCCAGGATCATCAGCACCGGGCATCTCAGACTTTTGGCGGCTGCCAGTCCGGCTGAATAGCTGTTGCAGGCGGTGAAGTCGGCATGCAGCACGCCCGGTGCGGAACGCTCCAGCAACCGCATGCCTGAACCCATCATCCACATGCCGGGCGTGCGGTTTCCGCCCATTTGCGCGGCTGCACTATGCGAATAAACGTTGATCATGTCGAAGGCTGCGTGGTCGTTGGCTTTCGAGCCGTTCAGCAGCGGCGCGGACACCGGCATGGGAACCCCGCAACCAATCAATGCAATCCGCGATATCCGGCTGGGATAGCGCGAAGCGCATTCCAGCGCAATCAATGCTCCCATGCTGTGGCCAACCAGCGCGGCCTGCGTCGCACCGGCTTCATCGAGCAACCGGGCTATCCAGACTGCCGCATCCTCGATAGCGGTAAAGGCGGGCGCGTGCGATTTGCCATGGCCGGGAAGATCGATCGCCAGGGCATTCCAGCCGTGGTAGGCAAAAAAGCGGCTTTGCAGCGACCATACGCTGTGGTCATGCGCCGCACCGTGGATAAAAGCAACCGTCGGCTTGCTGGCGTCGAACGCGCGGTTCGCCGTATAGGCGTATGTCTTCCTGTTGTCGACCGTCAGGTACATGGCAATGTCGTGGTGGTGCAGCAGCGGGCCGCAAAGGATATACACTGATGCCAACCGCGCGCAACCGGAACAGCATCATCAAGACGCGCGGGCGCAAACGGATGCGTCGTCGTGTGGCGCCTGTCAATCTGCCAAGGGAGGAAAGAATCATGTTTCAGAAACGCAGTGCAATGATAGTGTCGGGAATGGTGCTGGCGTTCGCGGTCGGCATTGCGGTCGGACAGAATGCAGCACCGACGGCAAACAAAGGCGTCAACGTGGGCGCGCCCACGTTCCTCGACCTCACGGACGAGATCGACAGCGTTGCGGGCAGGCAATTGCGCATGCGGGTGGTGTCCATTGATCCGGGCGGCGTGGTGGCGCTGCACAGTCATAACGGACGCCCGGCCGTCGCTTATGCCCTGCAGGGCACCTTGGTTGAACACCTCGAGAACGGCGATGTGCGCGAGCATCCGCAAGGCGAATCCTGGACCGAGGACAAGAACACTACGCATTGGGCGGAAAACAAGAGCAACCAGCCGGTAAAGGTCATCGCCGTCGACGTGTTCAAACCCTGAGCCGCTGTCCGGAGCCGGTTCCGAAGTCAAACAAGGATCGCCATGGAGCATGCGGCTGTGGTCGCTTGTTCCATGGCGAGGGTGGCTTGTACCGGAGCGACTATTTTTTGGCGGGATCTTTCAGCGAGCATTTCCAGCCGGTCACTGTCGAATTCTTTGGAATCGCTTGCGGAAGATTCGCCATGATGGATGGCAACGAATCGCCAAAACTCCTCTTGCATTCTTCGAGAGTCTTGATATTCGGATTGAACACCACGTAGCGGTCTATATCCGCATCGTTCTTGAGCGAGATCTCGACATACACGCCCGGCGCCTGTTCCTGCTTGCATCCTGCCAAGCCTAACGCGGATACCATAGCGAAACCAATTGCGGCGTTCTTCATTGGAATGCTGCTTTCCGCATCAAGACATTTTGCGGTTCAGGATTTTTGCGAGGCGCGCAACGCCCGGCTCAAATCCTCGATCAGGTCTTCCTGATTCTCGAGCCCGATCGACAAGCGCACGGTGCCCTCGGTGATGCCAGACGCCAGAAGAGCGGCGTTATCCATGCGGTAGTGCGTCGTGGTGGCGGGGTGGATCACCAGCGACTTGGCATCGCCCACATTGGCCAGATGTGAAAAGATCTTGAGTGCTTCGATGAATCGCCGTCCTGCAGCCCGGCCGCCTTTGAGACTGAACGTAAACACGGCGCCACATCCGCGCGGCAAAATGGCTTTTGCCAGCTCATGGTCCGGATGCGATGCGAGTTCCGGATAGGAAACCGATTCGACGGCGTCGTGCCCGGACAGGAACTGCACGATGGCTCGCGTGTTTGCAGTGTGTTTTTCCATGCGCAGGCCCAGCGTCTCCATGCCCTGGAGAATCTGGAAGGCGTTCATCGGACTCATCGCTGCGCCGAAATCGCGAATGCCTTCACGCCGCGCGCGCAACAGAAAGGCTGCGGTGGTGGATTCCTCGCTGAAGACCATGCCATGGAACCCCGCATAAGGTTCGGTCAAAGTCGGAAATTTCCCCGACTTCTCCCAGTCGAACTTGCCGCTGTCCACAATGAGTCCGCCGATCGCTACGCCGTGACCACCCAGGAATTTGGTGGCCGAATGGAAGACAAGGTCCGCACCTAGATCAAACGGGCGCAGCAGATAAGGTGTCGTAAAGGTCCCATCCACCAGCAATGGCAGACCAGCTTCGTGCGCTATTTCGGCAACCTGCGCAATGTCGAGCACATCGAGCCCGGGGTTGCCGAGGGTTTCGCCGAACACAAGCCGGGTATCGGGACGAATGGCCTTGCGAAAAGCATCCGTGTCGCGCGGGTTGACGAACGTGGTTTCGATGCCGAAGCGCGGTAGCGTGTACTGCAGAAGATTGTGCGACCCGCCGTAGAGCGAACGCGAAGCGATGATGTGAGAGCCAGCGCCCATAAGCGTAGCGATCGACAGATGCAGGGCGGCCTGTCCACTTGCCGTGGCGATGGCGCCGACGCCGCCTTCCAGAGCGGAAATGCGTTCTTCCAGCACGGCGTTGGTCGGATTCGAAATGCGTGTATACACGTGACCCGCGCGCTCCATGTTGAATAGCGAGGCTGCGTGGTCCGTATCCTTGAAGACGTACGAAGTCGTGAAGTACACCGGCTGCGCGCGTGCGCCGAACTGCGGATCGGGCTGCTGCCCGGCATGCAGGCTCAGAGTATCGAACTGATAGGTTTTCGGTCCTGGCATCGGATGGCTGATGACGGCGATGAATCAGTAAAAGGCCCCGCGTGCGGTGACCGGCCAGACGCATTCCACCTTGTCTGCACGCAGGCCCACGATCCAGTCATAAAGGTTTACGGTCGGGTCGCAATGGCCGGGGACCAGGCGCAGTTTGTCGCCGACGGTGACGTGAGTGCCTTGGGCAAGCTTCAACACCCCATGCTCGTCAGATGCCTTTAGAAATTCTACGCCCGGCAGATCCGCGACAAGCGGCATGCCTGAGTCCACCGACAGCGCCTTGAGCCCTGCATCCACGACTGCGCGCTCGGGGCTCGCATGGCTCATCACCGTCGCCCAGACGTAAAGACTCTGCTCAAAGGCGTGCGTCGGCTTGCCATCTTCGCCGAGATTACGGTTGTAATCGGCATCCATGAAGATGTAGGAGCCCGGCTGAATTTCGTTGTACACGCCGCTTGCCGCCTCCAGCAGATACGTGCCGGTGCCGGCACCGGTGATGATTTCCGGCTTGAGTCCGTTTGCCTGCAGCGCTTCAACGGTAATGCGCACATATTGGACGGCCTGCGCAATGGCGGCCTTGCGCTCTGCCGGCGTGCGCGCATGTTGTGCGGCGCCCTGATAAGCATGCAGCCCGGCAAAGCGCAGTTGCCTGCTGGCCGCAATGCGCTGCGCGAGATCGACGCATGCGGGTCCCGGTTCAACGCCGCAGCGATTGCCTCCGACATTGACTTCCACCAGCACGTCGATTTTCGCTCCGGCCGCGCGCGCGGCGGCGTCCATGTCGACGACGTTCTGTTCGTTGTCGACGCAGACACTGATCCGCGCACGCCGGGCCAGCGCCGCGAGGCGCGTAAGCTTCGGCGCGCCGACCACTTCGTTGCTGACGAGCACGTTCATTACGCCGCCTTCCACCATGGCCTCGGCTTCCGATATCTTTTGGCAGCACACGCCGATCGCCCCGCGCGCCATCTGTCGTAGCGCGATTTCGGCACATTTATGTGACTTGGCATGGGGGCGCACGCGGATGCGCAAGCCTGCCAACGACTTGTCCAGGCGGTCCAAATTACGCTCGAAGGCGTCGAGATCCAGCAGCAGCGCTGGGGTATCCACTTCGGCTAGGCTCATGCCCGGGCGGGCCGGAGGAGCAGGACGCAGGTTCATTCGGTGGTCTTGTTTCGGGCTTATATTCGCGTTCGCGATGGAAACGGCGATGCTGGCCTAGCGTCCCGTTTCACAGTCGGTGCGCAAGACGTTGCCTGCGCTCTCTACGCTCCAGTTGTTGCCGTAAGAGCCAAACACCAGGTCCACGACGACAGTCAGGTTTTTCTTTTCCACCGCATCGTTGTAGCTGCGCTTTTCCAGTGCCGCAAGGGCCTGGTCCCGCGACTGGCCTTCCTTGCGCCATCTCATCGCTTCCGAGGCGAAGCTGCCGATGTCGGCGCAGGTCATGGTACCGAGCGGGTAGGGCGCCGCCATGGCTGCAGTGGAAAGCATTATCAGCAAGCCAGACGCGATTCGTTTCGACATAGGGAAATCCTGCGGAAAGTGAAGTTGGCGGAGTAGAATTTGTCCGCGGACGGCTTGCGCATTTTAAGCGTTCGGACAGGGGAATGCCATGTCACTGGAACAGTCGGAAAAAGCCGTCGCAACGCGTTGCCTGCTTGCCGCGCTGACCTTTGTCGTTATCTGCGCCGGCGTGGATGCCGCGCAGCCAGGCAACAACGAGACGCGCAAACAGGCGCTCGCGCAATTGCAGGACAGTGACGCGGCCGGACGGCTGGCTGGGTGCACGGTGCTGGCTGAAATCGGCAGACCCGAAGATCTGCCGTTATTACAGGCTCGTCTGAGCGATGAAGACTACCGGATTCGCGATTCTGCGGAAGCGGCAATATGGGCTATCTGGAGCCGGTCGGGCGATGCGGCCGTGGATGAACTATTCAGAGAGGGCGTGGAACAAATGCGCAGCGCAAACCTCAAAACGGCAGCGGAGACCTTCAGCCGAATCATTTCGATGCGGCCTCAATTCACCGAGGCCTGGAACAAGCGCGCCACCGTTTATTTTCTGCTGGGCCAGGACGATTTGTCGCTGAAGGATTGCGATGAGGTGGTGAAGCGCAATCCCCAGCACTTTGGCGTGCTGGCGGGTTACGGGCAAATCTATCTGCGCAAGGGCGACCTGCCGCGTGCGCAAGAATATTTTGAGCGCGCACTGGCAGTCAATCCCAATATGGGGGGCGTGCAAGCCTCCCTGGACGCCATTCGCAAGATCCTGATCAAACGCGGCGAACGCTATATCTGAGATAACGCCACGCGGTGTGGCGGCCCTACTCGCGCGGCCGGTATGTGGAGGTTCGGAAATCACAATGGCATCATGGAAGTGAACGACGCAACGCAACCAATGCCTGACAGCACAGCGCGCGCCGTGCTGAGCACATTGTACGGCGGGCTTAACTTGGGTTTATTTCGCCATCCCGGCGCGGCGAGGCCCTGCGTCACCTCGACTCAGTTCATCGTCATCGCGGTCGCGTCCCTCGCAGTAAGCGGCGTCTGCTCTTTTGTCCTGTCCGGGCCCGGCGCACTGTTCAACCCGCAAGCACTCGCGTCGCAGCTGCTGTGGGTACCGCTGGCGTTGCTGGCCGGCCATCTGGTGGGTCGGCTACTCGGAGATGAACGCTATTTGCTGCAGGTCGCGACAACGGTTGGCACGATCGGTATCGCGCTGTCGGTCGCATCTGGAGCTGTCTGGTTCGCAGTGGACCGCGGCTGGATCAGGGTTCCGGCAGTGCTCGGCGTGAGCGGGATTTATGATTTGTTATTCGCCTGGTGGGCGATGGCGATCGTTGTTGCTGTAAGACGCATGACGTTCTCGTCGTCCCACCGCACACTATGGCCGGTGTTTATCGTCACGCTGATGGTAGTTGTGCCCGTGTATCTGGTAACGCCTGAGCCGTTATGGGAAGCGCCGGGTGAAGACACGCCACCGGAAACCGGATCGCGCCCGTTTGGTGAACGTGCGCTTTACGCGCAAACTGAACTTCTGAGGAAGGCCGAGCAGCGACTGAAACCAGAACGTGCCGGCGTGGAAGATCTGTATTTCGTTGGCTTCGCACCTGACGCTTCGCAGGATGTGTTCATGAAGGAAACCCTCGCCATCGGCAGGCTGATGGACGCGCGGTTCGGGGTGGAAGGGCGCAGTATCAAGCTCATCAGCCATCCCGGCGTGGTCGAGACGTTCCCGATTGCCACGCTCACCAGTCTGCGTCATGCCCTTCACGCCATCGGCAGCCGCATCAATCCGGAAGAGGACGTGGTATTGCTGCATGTCACTTCCCACGGCTCGGAAAATCACGAATTGAGCGTTGCTTTCTTTCCGCTCGAACTGCGGGCGATTGCCCCGGACGATGTGCGCTCTGCGCTGGACGACGCAGGCATCAAATGGCGCATTGTGGTGATTTCCGCATGTTACTCGGGCGGATTCATCGAGGCGCTGCAGGATGCGCATACGCTTGTTATCACCGCTTCAGACGCGACCCATACCTCATTCGGTTGCGGCAACGCGTTCGATTTCACTTATTTTTCCAAGGCCTATTTTGACGAGGCGTTGCGCCACAATTATTCGTTCGAGAAGGCATTCTTCATAGCCCAAAAAGCGATCGCGGCGCGCGAAAAGGCAGAGGGGCTGGAAGCTTCTAATCCGCAGATCTCCATGGGGCAAGCCATGCAGGCCAAGCTCGACAACCTGGCGAACAAATGGTCCGAGGCCAGCCATGAAAAATAATCGAATTTCGGCGTTTGCGCTTATGGCGCTGATTGCGCTGGCGTGCTTTCGTGTTCCGGCCGGCGCGGAAGACTGGACGCCGCTGAGCCGGGCAAAGGCGCTCGAGCAGACGCGCAGCACTCAGCTCGACAAACGCCGCATCGCGTATGGCCGCCTGGCGGAAGTCGGCACGATGGAAGATATTCCGGTGCTGCTGACCGCGCTGTGGGACGAGCAGGCGTTGATCCGCGGCATCGCGGAACAATCGGTATGGGGCATCTGGATGCGCACTGACGATCCGGTGGTCGATCCGTTGTTCCAGACCGGCATACTGCTGATTGCCGAGGACAAGGCGGACACGGCGATTGAAAAGCTAAATCAGGTCATTGCACTGAAGCCAGACTTTGCGGAGGCCTGGAACCGCCGTGGGAATGCTTACGCCGCGCTCGGGGACGAAGAACGTGCGCTTGCTGATTACGAGCACACCATCGCGTTGAATCCGTATCAATTCGGCACAATGGAAAGCTGCGCGGAGATCTGGCTGATGCGCAGCAACTATCGCAAGGCAGCCGAGTATTTCCGCCGCGCACTGGACCTGAACCCGAACCTGGCCGATGCAGCCGAGGCGCTGCACGAGCTGGAAGCGAAACTCGAAAACGATCGGATCTGAAGTGCCGTGAATATCGTGAATGCGTGAATGTCGTGAATACGTGAATACCGCGAATCCGTAAATGCCGAGTCTCCTGAACGATCACGGATGGTGTACCGGCTTCGCCGTAACCGTGCTCTGCCCATTAATGCCCTAAGTGCCAAAGCTTAATCGATATTCACGTATTCACGGATTCACGGCGTTTACGGCTTCTTCGGCAGTTCTATTCCCGACATCGCCTGATACATTTTCACGACCGCGGAGTCATCTTCGTATCCCAGGCCGGCACCCGCCGCACCAAGGAACAACTGGTGCGCGGCCGCAGTCAGAGGCAGGGGGAAAGTCATCTTTCTGGCGGAGTCGAGTACGATGCCAAGATCCTTGACAAAAATATTGACGGCGGAACGGGGCGTGTAATCACCGTCAAGGATATGGGGCACGCGGTTCTGGAACATCCAGGATGAACCGGCGCTGTTGGAGATGACTTCGTAAACGACCTTTGGATCGGCTCCTACCCGGATGGCGAGCGCCATGGCTTCGGCTGATGCGGCAATGTGCACACCCGCGAGCAGTTGATTGATCATCTTGACCTTGGAGCCGGTGCCGGCGTCTTCACCGAGTTCGTAAACCTTGACTGCAATAGCCTTGAGAACCGCATCGGCCTTCCTGAATGCCGCTTTCGAACCGGAGGCCATGATTGATAATTCCCCCGAAGCGGCACGAGCCGCGCCTCCCGAAACCGGTGCATCAATCAATAGCAGGCCTTTCGCGTCCAGGCGCTTACCCAGGTCAGTCGCAAACTCCGGCGCAACCGTGCTGCTCGCAATCACGACAGAGCCGCTGGTCAGTGTAGATGCGGCGCCGTCCTTCCCGAACAAAACTTCATTGGTCTGGTCGGCATTGACCACCAGCACGATAATGACTCCGGCATTGCTGCCGACGGCGGCAGGATTCTTTGCGGCAACACCGCCTTCCTGCTCGAATGCTTTCGAGACTTCTGGTCGTACGTCGTAGGCATGTACTTCGAATCCTTTCTTCAACAACGTCCGCGCGACACCGAGACCCATCGATCCCAGTCCAATGACGCCTGCAATTTGTTTTTTTGTTGTGGCCATTTGCGTGCTCCTGTCTTGTCGAGCGTTCGATTGTTTTTGCACCCGCGGCGATTCTTTGCGAGCATAGCGGCCCGCCGTAAGGCGGCCCGACTCGCCCACCCATGAAGAAAAATCCGAAGTGGTTGATGTATGCCGCATGCGCCATGCTGCTTGGATCTTGCCACGGCAATCCGCATTATAGTCCGGTGAAATCGCATCACACCGAAGACGGGTTTCGCAATAACTATCCTGTGCCGGAGCGCGGGAGTTTCTGGAAGTGGCAGTGGGACCGCTGGACTAAGGGCGTGCCCGACGATCCGAAGGAAGGGTACGCCTTTGCCTCAATGAAGCCTGACGTCGCTTTTCTCGCTAGTAATCGCAGCGAGCCGACACTGACGTGGATCGGGCACGCCAGCTTTCTGGTGCAGGCGGGAGGCGTGAACATGTTGACAGATCCGATATTCAGCGAGCGCGCGTCGCCCGTTTCATTTGCCGGCCCCAAGCGTCATGTAGAAGCTATGCCGGATATGCGCTCGCTTCCGCACGTCGATGCGGTGGTGATCTCCCATAATCACTATGATCATCTTGATCTGCCGACGGTCAAGCAACTCAACATACAGCCGGGAGGCGCGCCGCGTTTTTTTGTGCCACTGGGCTTGAAGCAATGGTTTGGATCGAACGGCATTGAGAACGTTACCGAACTCGACTGGTGGGATAGTGCCGAATTCATGGGGCTGAAACTGACTCTTGCGCCCGTGCAACATTGGAGTTCGCGCACGCCATGGGACCGTAACAAGACCCTGTGGGGATCGTGGGTCATCGAGCAGGCGCATATGCGGCTGTTCTTTGGCGGCGATTTTGGATACTCGCCGGACCTGGCCGCGATCGGCCAACACTTTGGCAACGTTGATTTGGCGATGCTGCCCATTGGCAGTTACGAGCCGCGCTGGTTCATGAGCGCGATGCACGTCAATCCCGAAGAAGCCGTGCGTGCGCAGCAGGACTTGCATGCGCGTTATGCGGTTGGAATGCATTGGGGCACCTTCAGGCTGACCGACGAAGTTCTGGACGAGCCGCCGCGCAAGCTTGCCGACGCCATGGCGCAAGCTGGTGTTGCACCGGAACGCTTCTTCGTCATGCGGCATGGCGAAATGAGAAAACTGGATTTTCTGACACCCGGCGGGCAATGAAGGCCTCTCAAAACAGTGCATCGCCTGCCTTGCCGGACGCCGCTCAACTGGTTTTGAAGATCAGGCAATGGGCCGCCGAGCTTGGTTTTCAGCAAGTGGGGGTCGCTGACTGCGATCTTTCAGAAGCAGAGCCCCGCCTGCAGCAATGGCTTGCGCGCGGCTGGAACGGCGACATGGAATACCTGTCCGCACACGGCACGCGGCGCACGCGCCCGGCAGAACTGGTGCCGGGTACCGTACGCGTCCTGAGCTTGCGCATGAATTATCTCCCTGCGGACGCTGCAGACAGCGGGGAGGTCCTGGCAGATGGCAGCCGGGCTT
>Ga0134122_10004749_pt1 | contig 10073 bp, 6 predicted proteins | sample KB302_FD_96461 | JGI IMG/M metagenome (GOLD analysis project Ga0134122, IMG submission 96461) | Terrestrial soil microbial communities without Nitrogen fertilizer from Kellogg Biological Station, Michigan, USA - KB3-0-2 | ecosystem: Environmental > Terrestrial > Soil > Unclassified ... | reverse complement strand
GCGCACGGCTTTCCACCCGACGTCATCACCGGGCTCGAGCCGCTGACGGATCAGCGCTACGCGTCACAGCGGCGTTTCTTCGATGCGGTGACCACGGCCGTCGGCGCGGAGTACACGACCGGCGATGCCCGCAAGCGCTTCATCGACGCGCTGCTCGACGCCAACCCGCTCTGGTACCCGCTGCGCTACCCGTCCGAGTACCAGGATTCGTCCGGACGCGCCGGCACCATCAACAGCGTGATCCACTATCACTATCCGACCGCCGACGACATCGAACAGATCCTCAGCCTGCGGACGTTCCGCGACTTCGGCGGCGGCAGCTCGTACGACGATGCGTTCGGGTTCATCGATCAGAACCCGCACAACACGCTGCACATCTGGACCGGCGGGATGAACCCCGATACGCCGTCCACCAGGGCGCCCGCCGACCGGAACAAGGCCGTGCGCGTGATCGGCCGCCGTTTCCACAGCCGCGACGATCTCTACAGCCAGCCGGACCTCGGCGACATGTTCAGCAACCTGACCGCGTCCTACGATCCGATCTTCTGGCCGGTGCATTCCAACGTCGACCGGCTGTGGTGGGAGTGGGAGCAGCGACACCCGAACGCCAACCCGGTCGAGCTCGACGCGGTGCTGACGCCGTGGAGCTACACGATCCGCGACACGCTCGACATGCATCGCTTCGGCTACGAGTACGTGAAGGCGACCAGCATCGTGCCGGTCGGCGTCTCGGCCACGTTCGGGCGCTTCGCCTCGCGGCCGATCGACATCCCCGACTCCGTGCGACGGTCGTTCGGACGCGCCGAGGTGCGGCTCCACCGCGTTCCTCAGTTGCCACGGTCCTGTTTCATCCGCGTCTTCCTCAACCTCCCGGACGCCGACGCCAGCACGCCGCTCGATCATCCCGGCTACGCCGGCTACGTCGCCGTGTTCGGCCACGGCGACTGCTACGGCGGTCCCGGGCACTGCGATCCGCCGCCGCCGCGGGCTCGCAAGTACGACGTGCGCCCGCGCAGCCACAACACGCCCCGCAACCATCGCGTCAACGTCACCGGCTGCGCCAGGCGGCTGCTGTCGAGCGGCGCCACGTCGCTGCAGATCACGCTCGTCGTGATCGGCGGCGACTACCAGGAGGAGCGCGAGCTGCTGCGCCTCGAGGGCGTGTCGCTGAACTTCCTGGACTGACGGCACGACGAACCACTTCACAGGAGCGCCGCTGTGCCACCGACGTATCGCATTCATCCCGCGATTGGCATCGCCCGGCTGGGAGACAGCCGCGACGAGTTCTGCATCTGCCCGGAGATTCCGGCCACCAGGCCGATCGCCTGCGACGAGGACGGCAATGCGCTGTTGTCGCCCGACGGCAGGTCCGAGACGACCGTCACGACGTTCAAGGACGCGAAGGGCCGCATCAAGCGCCAGGCGGCGCGCTTTCAGGTCTACGTCTACGACGACGCGCATCCGGAGGGACGGCCGCTGCATCTCGGCGACGCCGTCGAGGGCGGCGGCAACGGCGGCACCGTCGTCGACATCCAGTGGCGCGTCTACGTCGCCAACAAGAAGGCGGCGTGGTACGAGTTTCACGGGCTCGATGGCGAGCACGGCTACCGCGCCGATCATCCGCTGCGCAACGCCGCGATCACCGATCCCGATGCGCGACAGCAGCTGATCATCGATCCGGGTCCGCGGTTCGTGAACACGACCGATCGGCGCCGCGCCTCGTTCGATCGCCGCGGCCGATCGGTCTACGCGCCGGTCTTTCCGCCGCCGGATCTGGCGCCCAACGCGATCGACACGCTCGGCGAGATCATGACCGACGCGCACGGGCGGCTGCTCGTGCTCGGCGGCTACGGGAGCTCCGGCACGACCGGCACCGGCCCGGGACAGCCGCGCATCGACGACTACGCCAACAACGACGGCTGGTTCGACGACACCTCCGACGGTCCGGTGATGGCCCGTCTCGTCATGTTCTCGCAGGAGGTCGGCCGCCAGCGCTACATCGACGTCGAGTATCCGGCGTGGGCGCTCGTCGGCTATCCGCGCTTCGTCCCGGAGATCCTCGACATGGTCACGATCGACGATGTCGTCTACGACCTGGCGGTGCGGCGGTTCGCCTATCGCACCGACATCTACGGCATCCCGGGCACCTACGACGAGCGGCCGCAGGTCGATCCGAACGACGCCGGCGCCCTGCTGCACTGGAACGCCGCCGCGCTCGACTGGAATCCCGACTTCAAGCCGTGGTTCTACCGCGACGTCTGGCGGATTCTGTTCCGGCCGGACGAGATGAGCTATCTGAACAACGTGCTGCAGCTGTCGAACTTTCCGCACAACCAGTCGCAGCGCGGCAACTTCGACGTCTCGCGGCTGTCGGTGCCGCCGATGATCAGCGCGCGTGCGCTGGCCGCGCGGCAGGACGAGATCGTCGCGCGCAACCAGTCGGGCGCGCTGTTCCTCGACGCGATGCAGCTGCGCCTGCAGATGTTCGACGACGCCATCGAGCGCGCGCTGACGCAGCGCATGCGCGCGCCGGTCAGCCGCGACGAGCCGGGCACGCCGCCGAAGAATCCGAATCCGGAGACCAGCGTCGTCAAGCAGATCCGCATGGTGCGTGCGGAAGTCCGCGCCGCCGATCCGGCGATCGCGCCAGACGACTACCACACCGCCCTCCAGGCCGCCGCCGCCCGGTTCGCGGCGTCGGTGTGCTCCCCCGGGCAGGGTCGCACCGCCGAGGAGTACCGGTCGGACTGGAAGCGCGCCTCCGAGACGGACGGATCGGAGTACGAGCGCGCCAAGCAGACGCTCACGTCGTCGGTCGCGGCGGCGCTCGAGCCGTTCGTGCAGCAGACGATCGATCGGTGGCGTGGTGGTGTCTTCCGCGCCGGCGCCCGCGCCGCGGCGCTGCGCGTGGGCAGTCAGCGGGACCAGGAGGGTGATGTCGTCGCGCAGGTGATCCGCAGCGCCGTCGCCGGCATCGAGGCCGAGACGCTCTCCAGCTTCCGCACCGGTCAGCTGCTCGACGCGGAGTTCCGTACGGCGGTCAACGACGCGACCAACGATCCGTATCGTGGCTTCCGCTGCTATCTCTACGATCTGCTTCGGCGTCCGGGCGAGGAGAACACTTTTCGCACGGCGGGCAAACCCGAGAGCCGGCGCTTCCGCCTGCCGCTCATGCCGCTGCTGGCGGGCGACAACCCGGGGAGCAACAACCTGCCGTCGAAGTTCCTGCGGCTGACCGACTACCAGCTCTTCGTGCTGCGGCAGTGGGCCGAGGGGAAGTTCTACAACGAGATCGACGAAGGGTGGGTGCCGGAGACCGCGATCGATCCGTTCCAGCCGTACCAGGACTGGACGAACCAGACCGCGCGCGATCTGGATCGCGCCGTCCTCTCCGGTCTGCTCGGCGGCGCCTTCTATCCGGGCGGCGAGGTGTGCTGGCCAATCCGCAATCCGGCGATCTACAAGGAGCCGTACCGCATCAAGGCCGATCCCGCGTGCTACGTGTTCGGTCAGACCGCGGCGAACGCCAACGCGAACGCGATCCCGGAGCAGGAGTACCTGGGCAACGCGGCGGACCCGCTCAGCCTGACGAATGACTTCTCCAAGGGGCTTCAGCCCGGCGACTTGACCAAATACTCGGCGCTGCCCTGGCAGGCGGACTTCAACGAGTGCACGACGCAGACGATCGACATCACCTACGAGCTGTGGAACCAGATCGGGGCCGCGCACGATCCGTGGCTGAAGCACGAACAGAAAACCTGGGACACGCTGTGGTGGCCGGCGCATCGGCCGCTGCAGACCTACGAAGTCGTGGCGCTGAACGACGGCAGCCCCAGCTATCAGTTCCTCGGCTGGTCGCGCGGCGTGCCGCAGACACTCGCCGGCGATCTCAAGATGGTGACCGAGTGGTCGCGGCTCGGGTTCGTCGTCCGCAATCCGTATCTGACACCGGATCAGATCGACGCGCCGTCGCCCGACAAGAAATACATCAGCGTCGAGCGCGCCGAGGAGGAGGATCGATGACCGCGAACCCGTTCGTCGGCACCTGGACGTACCGCAGTCTGCTCAACGATCCGGTGATCGCGCAGGCGTTCGACGCGCTCGAGTTCGGCCGTGGCACGCTCACCATCGAGGAGCAGGCGCCGGCGGTGCTGACCGGGACGATCGGCGGACCGGGCTGGTCCCTGGCGCTGCACGGGTCCTTCGGCTTCGGCTCGGCGATGCAGGCGCGCTTTCAAGGCAAAGGCCTCGTCGGCGGCGAGCAGTGGGTGTACGACTACATCGGCTGGCTGGTTCCGGCCTGGCCGAACAGCGACGCCACACTCCAGCGGCCCGCGATCGTCGGATCGGTGGTTCGGACGATTCCGCACGGGTCGGGCGATGGCGGTGTGGCGCCGGCGGGCGTGGTGGCCTCGTTCTACGCGGTCCATGCACGCTGACGCGCCGTCGACGACGCCGTACGACGTGGTCGTTCTCGGCGGCGGCCCGGCGGGCGCGGCCACGGCGCTCGCGTCGAAGCGGCGGCATCCGGCCGTGCGCGTCGCCCTCGTCGAAAAGACCGATTACGCAGCATGGCGGATCGGCGAGACGCTGCCGCCATCCGCGGAGCCGCGCCTGCGGGCGCTCGGCGTGTGGGAGGCGTTTCTCGATTTGTCGCCGGCGCCGTCGTACGGGACGCGCGCCGCCTGGGGAAGCGCGGCGCCGTACGACCACGAGTTCCTGTTCTCCCGCCACGGCCGCGGATGGCACGTCGATCGGCGTCGATTCGACGCGATGCTGGTCGCCGAAGCCCGGCGCGCCGGCGCCGAGATCTTCAGCCGGACCACCGCGGACAGCTGGCATCGGCGAGACGACGCGTGGCGGATGACTCTGACACCGCTGAATGCAGCCGCGCGATCGATCACGGCCCGGGTCGTCGTCGACGCCACCGGCCGCCGCAGCGCGTTCGCGATCGCGCAGGGCGCGCGCCACCGGACCTGCGATCAACTGGTCGCGGCCGTCGTCGTGCTGCCCTCCGATCCGGCGACGCCCCCACCGGAGACCTACACCTGGGTGGAAGCGTGCCGGGATGGCTGGTGGTACACCGCGCCGCTTCCCGACGGTCGGCTGGCGGCGAGCTTCGTGACCGACGCGAGCGTGCTCCGCGAACGGGCGTGGCGCGCGGCTGACGACTGGATCGGGCTGTCCGCGGACGTGCCCCACACGTCCGCTCGGATCGCCGGACGGATCTCGCGCGGCGCGAGCCTGCCGCCGCGGCTCTTCCCGGCGGCTTCGCAGCGCCTGGATCCGTGCGCCGGCGACGGATGGCTCGCGGTCGGAGACGCCGCGACCACGTTCGATCCGCTGTCGGCACGGGGCGTGACGAGCGCGCTGCGCGGGGGGCTGAACGCGTCCATCGCGATCGGCCGCTACCTGGCCGGCGACGCACGCGCGCTCGCGTGGTGTGCCGCCGTGGTCGCCGCCGACTACGACGAATACCTCGATCAGCGCGCCGCCTCCTACGCGATGGAACAACGCTGGCCCGGCTCGCCGTTCTGGCGATCCCGACACGAACTGATCACGCTCGATCCGAACCGGCGGCTGCGGCGATCGCCGCTGCGCCGCGCAGCCGAGGGCGCCGCCAGCGGACGATGGTCCGCCGATGAGTTGAACCGGCTGGCGGACATCTGTCGGCACCCGCTGCCGGCGCGCGCGATCGTCCGACGCTTCAGGTCGGCGAGCGAGCGCCGCCGATCGGACCGCCACATCGTGCTGGCGCTGCAGGACCTGATCGAACACGGGGTCCTGCTCGACGCCGATCGCCCATAGCCGTCTCGCCGCCGCGCACGCCCGACCAAGGAGGAATGCCCGATGCCCTTCACCTGGAGAATCAACATCACCAAGAACCCGGTGCCGTCGAAGCCCGCCATCTTCACGTTCGATCAGCCGCCGCAGGTGGAGGTGGGCGACCAGGTGTTCTGGGCCAACGAAGACACCGTGGCGCACTGGCCGGCGCTCAGCCCGCCGACCGGCGCCAACGTGACCCACTTCATGGCCTTTCAGATCGCGCCGCGATCGACGTCGCCGGCGTTTGCGCCGGCGGCAGTCGGAACGATCACCTACGTCTGCTCGCTCCACCCGGGCGAGTCGGGCACGATCAACGTCGTGTCTCCGCCGGCGCCGATCAAGCCGAAGACGACGTGACGCGCGGCACCAGAGAGGCGCCGAACTCGGAATCCCATCGCGAAACTCGCGTGAACGAGTGGGGGCACCATGAAACGGCATGAGACAGCGGCAGGTCTGCTCCTTCTGTGTGTGCTCGGCCTGCTGATCGGGAGGGCGCCGACGCGGGCCGACGAAGCGGTCCCGCAGGCCGCCGCGGCGGTCGGCACGTGTGAGCCCGGTCGCGACCTGATCGCGGTTCCCGAGATCAAAAGCGAGCGCGGGATTCTCCGGGCGGAACTGGCGCTGCTCAGCGGCAAGCGGACGCTGTGGGGGTCGGTGGGCGACAGCCGATGCCTGCCGCAGGATCTCAGGTTCTTCGCCGGCCGCAGCCTGCTGAACGGGGAGTCGCAGGATCCGGCGTTCACCAGCGGCGAGCCGATCCCCGGGCCGACGCTGCGCGCGCGGGTCGGCGATCTGATCGAGGTGAAGTTCGTCAACCGCATCGACACGCAGGCGTTCTCCAGCACGCTCGATCAGGAGAACGTCAGCAGCACCAACACGACCGGATGCGACGAGGTGCGATCGGACGCGGGGTTGATCTATCCGAACCAGGGTCCGGGCGGAGACATGATGCCGAACTGTCTCCACGGATCGAGCACGGCCAACATCCACTTCCACGGCACGCACACCACGCCTGCGACGACCGGCGACAACGTGCTGCTGTTCGTGCGCCCGGCGTTGAGAGGCGGGACCAATCGCGCCGCGGTGCAGCCATCCGATCAGTTCATCGACCGGCAGTTCAAGCAGATCTGGACCGCCTGCGAGAAGGACGGGCCGCCCGACCAGTGGCAGGACCTGCCGCAGGCGTGGCGCAACGATCAGGAGCGTCTGCTGAAGCAGTACGACCGCACCGCGCCGTATCAGGGACAGCCGGGCAAGCTGCCGCACGACATGCAGCTGTGGCCGGTCAACCAGCAGGAACTGACGACGGGTCTCTGGCCGCAGTATCAGATCGGCGCCTATCCCTATTGCTTCAGGGTGCCCGAATACAAGGAAGCGGCCGGCCGGCACGAGGGGACCCGCATGGGCCAGGCGCCCGGCACCCACTGGTACCACGCCCACAAGCACGGCTCGACCGCGCTCAACGTCGCCAACGGGATGACCGGCGCGTTCGTCATCGAGGGCCCGTACGACGACGACCTGCGGCGGTTCTACGGCGCGGCCTTCCGCGATCAGGTGCTGGTGCTCCAGCAACTGTCGAGCAATCCGTTCCCGGTGTTGAATCCGGGCGTCCGCGGCCCGAACTCTGTCGCGAAACCTCAGTTCTCGGTCAACGGCCGCCTGAGTCCCGTCGTGAAGATGCGGCCCGGCGAGGTCCAGCTGTGGCGGTTCGTCAACGCGGCGTACCGCAGCGCGATCCAGCTCCAGAGCTTCGGCCCGCAGGCGGGCATGGCCTGGCGACAGATCGCGCAGGATGGCGTGCAGTTCACTTTCGAGAACTACGACACGCTCGGGGCGGCGAACCTCGCGCTCAACCTGGCGCCCGCGAATCGCGCCGACTTCCTCGTCAAGGCGCCGGCGCAGGCCGGCCGCTATACGCTGACCGCGTTGCCGAACGAGGGCCTGGTGCTCGACAAGAGCTTCGGCAACCCGCCGCGCCGTCCCTTCCAGCCCGAGAGCACGATCCCGCTGCTCACCGTGAGCGTGGACGGGACGCCGGTCAGTCCCGCCCAGGACTTCATCAAGGACCGGACTGATTTCCCGAGATTCCCGACGTTCCTCGCCGACATTCCCGCGAAAGAGATCACGACGCGCCGCGAGATCGTGTTCGGACCGGTCCACAACCTGATCGACGGGAAGTCGTTCGACCCGAACAAATTCAACCAGGTGATGGTGGTGAACACCGCGGAGGAGTGGAAGATCTCCAACCAGGCGAACGACAAGGCGCATCCCTTCCACATTCACGTCAACCCGTTTCAGATCGTCGAGGTGTTCCAGCCGAACCTGGAGAACACGACCGATCCGAACCAGCCGTGCTACGTCAATCCGATGCAGCCCGACACGTGGAAGCCGTGCAAGGGATTCGGGGGGCCGTTCGTCTGGTGGGACACCTTCGCGGTGCCGACCAGCACGCAGATCACGCTCGCCGCGAATGTCTGTACAATCCTCGGCCAATGCCCGCCGCAGATCCAGCCGTACACGACGTGTGCGACGCAGAATGGCGTCTCGTCGTGCAGGCTCACGATTCCCGGCTACTTCAAGATGCGCACCCGGTTCGTCGACTTCACCGGCGCGTACGTGATCCACTGCCACATCCTCATCCACGAGGATCGCGGCATGATGCAGATGGTGGAAGTGGTGCCCGAGCGGAATCCGTACACGCACCGGTGAACGCAGGTCGAATCGAGGTGCCGTGAAGATCCGCGAGATCCGCACCACCGTCGTCGGCGCGCCGTGGCGCGAGCTGGTGTTCTTCGAGGCCCTGACCGACAGCGGCCTCGTCGGGCTGAGCGAAGTGCGGATGGTCAACAAGACCGACACGCTGCTGGCCTGCATCGAGGAGCTCGCGCCGCGCTATCTGATTGGCAGCGATCCCTTCGACGTCGAGCGCCTTGCCTGGAACGTGCACACCGCGGAGTACGGGCGCGCCGGCGAGGTGACGCAGTCCACGCTCGCGGCGTTCGACATCGCCTGCTGGGATCTGATCGGGCAGTCGCTCGGCGTGCCGATCTGGAAGCTGATCGGCGGCAGGTTCCGCGATCGCGTGCCGGCCTACGCCAACGGCTGGTATCAGGCCGAGCGCGAGCCGGAGGCGATTGCGGCGCGCGCGGCGCAGGTCGTGGCGCGCGGGTATCGCGGGTTGAAGCTGGATCCGTTCGGCGCCGCCCACGCCGAGCTGCCGCCCGACGAGTGGGGCCGCGTCGAGGCGATCGTCGCCGCGGTCCGGCGCGCGGTCGGTCCCGAAGTGCAGATCTACATCGAGATGCACGGGCGGTTCACCTCCGCCGCCGCGGCGCGCGTCGCCGCGATGCTCGAGCGCTACGACCCTGGCTGGATCGAGGAGCCGGTGCCGCCGGACAACGACGAGGCGCTGGCGCGCGTCCGCGCGGCGACGCGGCTGCCGATCGCGACAGGCGAGCGCGCGCACACCACCGCCGAGATCCGCGGGATCGTCGAGCGCGGCCTCGCGGACGTGATTCAGATCGATCTCACGCACTTCGGCGGGTTCCTGCCGGCCAAGTGCGTGGCGGGGTGGGCCGAGGTGCATCATCTGCTGATGGCGCCGCACAACGTCTGCGGTCCGGTCGGCACGATGGCCAACGTCCATTTCGCCGTCGCGACGCCGAACTACAAGGTGCTCGAGCACTTCAACGATTTCGCCGACGCCTGGGTCCGCGATCTCGTCGACCACGCGCCGTCGGTCAGCGCCGCCGACGGCTGCTTCGGGCTGCCGGATCGTCCGGGCCTCGGCGTGCGGTTGAACGCGGACGCCTGCCGCGCCCACCCTCGGACCAACGCGCGCCTCAAGCTGTTCGAGCGCGGCTGGGAGCATCGCGGCACGGAAAAGGTGTGAGTCCGCCCAGTGTGCGTCTTCATCCGGGCGCGGCCGGCTACGCGAGCGATCGAGGAAACGCCGCCGTATCGCTCGGCGCTGTCGTGACCGCCGTCCCGCAGCGGACGCCGGCAGCGAGCGCGTCCTCGATCGATCCGCCGCGCAGCCGCACCGCGATGTAGCCGGCGTTGAACGCGTCGCCGGCGCCAATCGGATCGACGGCGTCGCCGCGGCTGATCGGCAGCGTCCGCCACGCGCCGTCGCACAACGCGCCGACGCCATGCGCACCGCGGACAACGACTTCACGCGGACCGCGATCCGCGGCACGGCGGGCCAGCGCCTCGTCGTCCGCGCCGCCGACCAGCTCGCGCAGTTC
>Ga0134122_10004746_pt1 | contig 10075 bp, 8 predicted proteins | sample KB302_FD_96461 | JGI IMG/M metagenome (GOLD analysis project Ga0134122, IMG submission 96461) | Terrestrial soil microbial communities without Nitrogen fertilizer from Kellogg Biological Station, Michigan, USA - KB3-0-2 | ecosystem: Environmental > Terrestrial > Soil > Unclassified ... | reverse complement strand
GTTAGCATACCCGTCAATCATTTCTCGCCTCGCACCGGAAAGTTGCCGCCAATATGAATGAACCCGCGATCACCCCCGATCTAATTCGCAGCCACGGACTCTCGGAAAAGGAATACGATCGAATCGTCGAACTTCTGGGCCGCAAGCCAAGCTTCACCGAGCTGGGCATCTTTTCCGTTATGTGGTCCGAGCACTGTTCGTATAAGTCGTCCAGAGTTCACCTGCGCAGGCTGCCCACTCAAGGCGATTGCGTGCTTCAAGGACCGGGCGAGAATGCCGGCGTCGTCGACATAGGCGGCGGGCTGGCCGCGGCGTTCAAGATCGAATCGCACAATCACCCGTCGTTTATCGAGCCTTATCAAGGCGCGGCGACCGGAGTTGGCGGGATCCTGCGCGACGTGTTCACGATGGGAGCTCGTCCGATAGCTGCGATGAACTCGCTTCACTTCGGACCGCTGACTGCGGGCCCCGATGCGAACGAAACCGAACAAACCACCGCGGCGCGAAACCGCTCGATTGCGTCCGGCGTGGTCAAAGGCATAGGCGATTACGGGAACGCGTTTGGCGTGCCGACTATCGGCGGCGAAACGCGTTTCGACGACTGCTACTCGCGCAATCCGCTGGTCAACGCGTTCACGCTTGGAATCATGCGAGCCGACCAGATCTTCTACGGTCGCGCGGCGGGCGTTGGCAATCCAGTCATCTATGTAGGCGCAAAAACAGGACGCGATGGAATACACGGCGCAACGATGGCTTCAGAAGAATTCGGCGAAGAAGCTCAGTCGAAACGCCCAACGGTCCAGGTCGGCGACCCTTTCCTCGAGAAGCTATTGCTCGAAGCCTGTCTCGAAGCCATGCGCGCGGGAGCAATCGTCGGCATCCAGGACATGGGCGCGGCCGGGCTCACTAGTTCATCCTGCGAGATGGGTGGGCGGGCCGGAACCGGCATTGAGCTCGAGCTTGATCTGGTGCCTCAACGCGAGACCGGAATGACGGCTTACGAGATGATGCTGTCAGAGTCTCAGGAGCGGATGCTGATTGTCGCGGGCTCAGGACGCGAACGCGAGGTGCTGGACATCTTCAAGAAATGGGAGCTTGACGCTGTTGTGATCGGTAAGGTGGTTGCAGGCGGACGTCTGCGAGTGAAGAAGGACGGCGCAATCGTTGCGGACATTCCCAACTCAGCGTTGACCGACGCTGCTCCCGTTTATTCCAGACCAATCAAGATTCCCGAGACGACGCCCCTTGCCGAAGCCAAGCATCCGGCAGCATCCGCGGTGGAACTGGATGCGGCATTCCTGAAGGTCCTAGCTTTTCCCAATATAGCGGCCAAGGAGTGGGTCTATCGCCAGTACGATCACATGGTGCGAACCAACACAGTTGTGCTGCCGGGTTCGGATGCAGCCGTGATTCGGATCAAGGAAAAGCGCCGGCTGCTGGCTATGACTCTGGACTCGCACGCAAGATACTGCGCGATAAGTCCGCGCGAAGGTGCCAGGCTTGTGGTGGCCGAAGCTTGCCGAAATCTGGTAGTGAGCGGTGCGCGGCCGCTTGCGTTGACCAACTGTTTGAATTTCGCTTCGCCCGAGCGGCCCGAGGTGATGTGGCAGTTCAGCGAAGTGATCGACGGGATGGCTGAAGCCTGCGCTGCGTTCAATACACCGGTAACGGGCGGCAACGTGAGCTTCTACAACGAGACCGACGGACGTGGCATTCACCCCACCCCGGTGATCGGAATGGTGGGCATCATTGAAGACTCACGGCATGTCACAACTCAATGGTTCAAGTCTGAGGGGCGCGCGGTCATTTTGTTGGGCGAGACTCAGGATGACCTTGCCGCGAGCGAGTACGCGCTGGCGATGTTTGGCGACGCCCTGGGACGCTTGCCGAAGCTGGACCTCGATGTTGAACGGCGCGTCCAACAAGTTTGTCTGAAGGCGATTCAGGCGGGGCTCGTTGAGTCCGCGCACGACTGTTCAGACGGTGGATTGAGCGTGGCCATTGCTGAGAGTTGCTTTTCGAGCTATCGCCGCGAAGCCATCGGTTGCCGGCTCAGTCTGGTGGGTGATCTCTCGTCCGCCGTGTTGTTGTTTTCCGAGTCTCCTTCTCGAATCATCATATCGGCTGTTGAAGACAATCTTGATCAAATCGTAGCGCTCGCCCAAGAGCACGGCGTTCCTGCAACACTGCTCGGCAAGACGGGCGGCGACCGGTTGGTAGTTGATGTGAATGGGGAACGGATTATTGACAGGGACGTCGGGGCAGTTGAATCGGTTTGGCGCGGTGTGCTGCCGACAATGCTTGAACCCTCGAGCTAGAGAAACCGGAAGAGGTCATGAGACACGCACGAGACGCGGCGCTTGATACGATTGACGACTTGCTTGCAGAAATACGCCGGCACGAGTCACTGACGGAACGAAAGCGGGGAGCCTTCTACAGAAAGGCGGCTGGCTTTGTGCACTTCCATGAAGACCCAGCCGGAATGTTCGCTGACCTGAAGGTTGACGGGGAGTGGCGGCGTTTCAGGGTGACGACCCGTCTGGAAAAAAAGCGGTTTCTCACAATGTTGTCGTCCTCGCTTGAGCGATGATTCATCGACCGCGCGAGGGTCTGTTACCAGGATCAACTTGTGCCGGAGCATCGTGCCAAAGGTCCCAACAAAACTCCAGATCTCCGCGGGCGGCGTAGCTTTTCGCAATATCTTGGGCACAGTCGAGATTGCGCTTATATCAGTCGGTCCGGCCAATCGCTGGCAGTTGCCCAAAGGCATAGTCGACAAGGGCGAATCCAACGAAGCAGCAGCTGTGCGCGAGGTTCGCGAAGAGGCAGGCATCAACACCAGCCTGGTCAGCCTGATCGATAAAACCGAGTACTGGTACAACGACAAGAGCCAGAATGTGCGCTTTCACAAGTTTGTCTACTTCTTTTTGCTGCGATACGAATCGGGCGACGTGGCGGACCACGACAATGAAGTGAATGAGGCGCGTTGGATCGAGATTAATGAAGCGACGGAATTGCTTGCATTTGATAGCGAGAGAAAGATCGTGGAGAAAGCGGCGACGATGATTTGACGCGCCTACCTGCAATGCTCTGCGAAACCTCTGCGTCTCGGCACCTCTGCGGTTAGAACGTGTCGCGGATCAGGCAACGGCGGATAACCAGCTAACCGCAAAGACGCAGAGGCTCCGAGAAGAAGAGTCGGGACTGTTCGACTCCGGAGAGGTGCTCGGTTATCATCTCCGAGCCGAAGGGAAGACTATGGCCACCAAAGGCGCGACAGCGGAAGGAACGAAACGTTATGCCGAACGGTTGAACTCCGCGGCGGCTGGTCACTTCCGTATCCAGCAAGGCCTGGCAATATCGTCGATTGGATTGGGAACGTACCTGGGACACTGGGACGACGCGACCGACAAGTCGTATCAGGAAGCGGTACGTCGCGCGATCGAGCTTGGCTGCAACGTGATCGACTCGGCGGTCAACTATCGCTTTCAGAGAAGCGAGCGGGCGATCGGCTCGGCGCTCAAACAAATGTTTGAATCAGGCGCAGCCTCCCGCGACGAGATCGTCCTCGCGACCAAGGGTGGCTTCTTTCCGTTCGACGGCGAACCGCCCAAGGACGCGCGCCGATGGGTGATCGAAAACGTCATTGACAAGGGGATTGCTCGAGCCGAAGACATCGCCGGTGGCAGTCACTGCATGACGCCCGGCTATCTTGACGATCAGCTTTCGCGAAGCCTTAACAACCTCGGCGTGGACTCGATTGACATCTACTACATTCACAACCCGGAAACTCAGCTCGAATCAGTTAGCCGCGACGAGTTCAACACGCGGATGCGGGCGGCTTTCGAGTTTCTGGAAAAAGCGTGTGCCGACGGACGCGTCACACTCTATGGTACTGCTACGTGGAACGGCTACCGCCAGCCGGCCAGTTCTCGGGGATATCTATCGCTCGAGGATTTGGTAAAGCTGGCGCGCGAGGTCGGCGGTGACGAGCACCGCTTCCGGGTGATTCAGTTGCCATACAATCTGGCAATGCCCGAAGCGATAACCGAAGCAACTCAGACGGTCGAAGGCGAGCCAGTCTCGACGTTGATGGCGGCGGACCGGCTGGGTATCACGGTGATGTGCAGCGCGTCGATCCTGCAAGCGAAACTCACTCAGAACCTGCCGGCATTCGTCGGCGAAGCGCTGGCTGGTCTCAGCACCGATGCTCAGCGCGCCATTCAATTTGTTCGGTCAACTCCCGGAGTTACAACGGCGCTTGTCGGGATGAGCAAACGTTCGCACGTGGAAGAAAATCTCGGGACTACCAGAGTATCGCCGGCGTCAGTGGACGACTTCTTTAAGATGTTCTCCAACAATTGAGCGCGGAGCCGGCTTGCTTGCACTTTTCTCTTTCCCGCCAGCGTATTGTACAATGTAAGCCAACGAGCTTGAGATTGCCGCCAGATGCCTTCAAGCGTCGAGGCAGTTATGAAAAGCGCACTCCACAACTTCCCGCAGCCGCAGCCTCCCGAGGAAGGTATCTTCTACTTGATGCCCGATCCTTCGCTGGCAAGTATGCTTGGGCAAGCGTTTAAGGGGTTCGGGAGTGAGCTCAGCGGCGGATTCGGTCGTTACTTTCGAGCTGCTTTTCTTCCCGATCGGATCCAGGACTGGTTCCCGGTCAGGGTCGCGAGCCAGATCGGAACAGCATTCGCACATCCGCTCGAGTTCGCGGCGGGTGCGGTGTCGACCGACGACATCGGGCGGAAGTGGCGACGGCGGCTGGTGCCGTTGCTGGCTGCTTCGGCTGCATTTCACGGTGTGTTGATCGTCTACCTCATATATCTTGCGCTGTACTCGGCGTTTGGGAATCTCCGTGTTGTGGATAAGGCTTACAGGAAGTTCGATCCCTCAATCCTGACCGTCCACCTGAAATATCCGCCTCAGATGTTGAAAGGTCCGCAGGCCGACAAGACCCTAACGCTTGAAGAGATTCGCGAGCGGGCAAAAAAACGCCAGGAGCAATTGGCTCGAGAGCGCGCGGCTCGCGAGGAAAGAGAGAAGGCTGAACGGGAAAAAGCCGAGAAGGAAAAGAAGGAAGCAGAGCAGAAAGCTGCCGCCGAGCTGGCTGCGAAGGAGAAACCAAAAGTCCCATCCGAGTTTGGCGAAGTCAATGAAGCCCCGATCAAGGACATGGTCGCCGAAGTCTATTCGCTCTATCAGGCGGGAACGCTCGACGTGAACGTAACCAACCTGTCGGTGATGGTTGGGTTTAAAATCGAGAAGGACGGTTCACTTTCCAACATCAAGCTAATCAGATCGTCGAAAAACAAAGTTGTCGACGAGAAAGCCGCACAGCTGCTGTGGATGATCGGCGAGTCTCATGCGCTCGGTCCGATCTCAGATTTGTCGTCCGGTTCGATCGAGTTGAAATTGAGCGAGAATACTTCGGAGCTCACCGTCACGGCTTTCGCGCAGACGGCGGAGGCCGCAAAGGCGAAAGCCGATCTGCTCAACTTGCTGTTCTCAGTTATGCGAATGGCCAGAAAAAAAGACAGCCCTGATGTAGCGGAACTCCTGTCGATGCTAAAAGTAAAAAGCGACAACAAACGAATTGACGCCAGGCTTTCGGTGTCGCGAGCGCGCGCCACCGAGATGATGAACGCGCGGTTCGGCTCTAAACCGCAGCCGCAACAGCAGTAGCGTAGACTTTAGTCTGCGGTTTTCTCAGATCTTTCCCCTTTTATACATTGACTGCACAGACTAAAGTCTGTGCTACCTATGCCAGAGCTTCCAGAAGTAGAAACACGACTAATCTATTTTCAAAACAATCTGCTTGGACAGCAGGTGGATCGGGTGCTGGTCACTGCGCCGAACTTAATCAAGTCCGAAACAGCGCGAGTCTTCGCTCGAAAGCTTCGAGGTCGCCGCTTTGTTGAAGCCTTCAGACGCGGCAAGTACTTGCTAGTCACGCTCGACGACGGGCGTGTACTCGTATTGCATTTCGGGATGGGCGGTGACTTGCACCTCTACCAGACCTGGCGCGAGCGGCCCGAGTACACTCGCATCGAATTCATCCTGATCGGCGGTTGGCGGCTCGCGTTTACTTGTCCGCGAAAAATATGCCGGGTGATGTTGGTCGATAAGGTGGATGATGTAGTCGCACTTCGAGAGATGGGACCCGAGCCGGCGGGGAAACATTTCAGCCTCGCCTACATTACGCGACTTTGTGAGGAGAGTCCGGCGCGTCTCATTAAGCCGCTTTTGATGGATCAAAGAAAGATCGCCGGCGTCGGCAACATCTACGCCGACGAGATACTGTTCGCATCGCGAGTCAGACCTGACCGTCGCGCATCGACCCTTGGCGAAGAAGAGCTGCGGAGAATTCACCGCGAGACTCGACGCGTTCTCCGGCGTGCAATTGAAACAGCAGAAGAAGACGAGTTCCCGGCGGACTTTCTGGTCTCGCGCGACTGGCGCGGCGCGGGGTGTAAACTGTGCGGCTCCCCTATTGAGCGAAAGAAACTCAGCGGCCGCACCGCTCACTTTTGCCCTGCTTGCCAGGTCTGAGAAACCCGATTGCCCTGAAACATTGCCGTTGATAGCATCAAACCCTCCCCGCGGCAGAGTTGCTTATTCAACAAAGGAGTTACCCATGGATCCCAGTTTTTGGACCAACATCCTTCACCCTGACATCTCGGTACTTGAAAAAATTGTGCGCCCGATCATTGTTTATTTCTCTCTCGTTGTTTTGTTGCGTCTGGCAGGGAAGCGGGAACTAGCTCAGTTGAACAATTTTGACCTTATCGTTCTGCTAACACTTTCCAACACGGTTCAAAACGCGATCATTGGGAGCGACAACTCTGTAGCGGGCGGTCTGATTGGCGCCACTTCCTTGGTGATGGTGAACTACGTTGTGGTGCGCTTCTTCTACAAGCACCAGAAGCTCGACCGCCTCGTTGAAGGCAGCGAAGATTTGTTGATCGCTAACGGGAAAATCATACGGCAAAGGCTGAAGAAGGAGTTGATCACAAAATCAGAACTTGAAGCTGCCGCCCGCAAGCAGGGGTTTGGGTCGCTCGAGGAAATCGAGAGCGCGGTCCTACAGCCGGGAGGCTCGTTTTCCTTCGTCTCCTGGAAGCGAACGCCCGAGATGGTCAGGCACGATGAGTTGCTCGAAAGGCTGGACGCACTTGCTCGCGATGTTCAATCGCTTCGCCTGACGAAGAGCTGATCACGGAAACTCAAGCATCCTCGCCTGCTCCCGAGCTACTCATCTTCCCGCAAATGAAAGCCGGCCAGGATGCCTGCGCTTCCTGGAAAGCAGATCTTCTAGAGCGCAATCTTGCCCGCGCTTCCTTTCCCGACACGTGGGCCGCGGTTGTCGCGCGCCGGCGGATGATCCAGGTTAGCCGTTCGAACTCCTATCTCATACGCATACTGGCTGATCCGCGCCATCTTTTGATAATCGATCTTTTCAGCGCTGTCGGTGTTCGCATGATAGTCCGGATGAAGCCCTGTAGTTAGAAACACGATTGGGATCCCCTTCGCCGCGTAGCTGTAGTGATCGCTTCGATAGTAGATCTGCTCGAGATCGGCCGGGTCGTTCATCTGGTAATCAAGCTTGAGCGGCTTCTCGATGGCAGTGTTCGCATCAACGGTGAGGTTGTGAAACTCGGTGCTGATTCGGTCGGAGCCGACTACATAAACTGTGTTTGCTTCTTCGAGCTTGTTGTCCTGGTTGCGGCCGACCATGTCCATATTAACTTGAGCAACTATCTGGCCGATTGGGATTGTCGGATAGTCCGCGTAGTAGCGCGAACCCAGCAGGCCCCGCTCTTCGCCCGCGTGCCAGATGAAGACAACAGAACGCCGAGGTTTCGCCCCAGTTGCAAACGCTTTGGCGATCCCAAGCATGGCAACCGTGCCCGAGCCGTCGTCGTCCGCGCCGTTCCAGATCCGATCGGCGATCGCGCCTTCGGTGACTCGGCCACGAGCTCCAGTCCGGCGCGGGCTTCCGGCGAAGTCGCTGATCTCGCCTTCCGCGTAGCCAACGTGATCGTAGTGAGCGCCGAAGGCGACGTACGTGTCTTTGAGTTTCGGATCGCTGCCTTCCACGACGCCGATAACGTTACGCGTGTACTGAGTGCGCACCGTTTGATAGTCAGCGTCGATGTTAAACGTTATCCGCACATTCTTGAGGGCAAACTTCGGTAGAGGTTCCCCCTTCGAAGCCTTGTCCTTCAAGTCGGCATACTTTAATTCTGCGCCGGCGAACAGAAACTCGAAGAATTCATCCTGAGCGGAGACACTTGGCGAGATGAGTCCATCCAGCCGTTGAGTCGTAGTGAAGTCCGGTTCAGGCAATCCGCTCAATCCGCCGCCTTGGGTTTGACCTCGTTCGCCGCCGCCTTCACGGCCGTCACGGCCGACATCTCCGCCATTGGCTCCTCCTCCCGGGCCGACACGGATCGCCGGCATCGGGCCGATTGCCGCGATGGCATCTTGCTGTTCGGTCGCGTAGCGCGAACGTCCGCGAATCGCTCTGAAACTTTGACGGGCATCTGCGCCTTTCGGAGGGCTCGAGCCGAGGAACACTGCAACCTTGCCTTTGACGTTTCTTCCCGCGTAGTCGTTTAGATTGGCGGTCGGCAGGTTCAACCCATACCCAACGAACTCAACTTCGTTTCCAGTAACCGTCCGCTTGCCACCGACGTTGGCGGGAAATGAAATGCCCTCTTTGTGATTGAAGGTTCGGGTCTGACCGTTAGCTTCGACTGTAACGGTCGATCGGTTGTTGGTCTTGATCCCGAGAACAGCCACACGCTGGTAGTAAGAGCCATTCGGTCCGCCGGGCCTGACGCCCCAGGACTTGAGCTGACCTGCGATGTATGCCGCTGCGAGACCGAGACCCTCCGTGTAGGTGGCGCGGCCTTCGAACTCGTCTGAAGCCAGATAAGTCAGCCATGTCTTTAGTTCTTCGGCTTTGATCTGATGATGGCCGTTCGTCTTGGCGCCGACCGGGCTGAGGGCCAGCGCGGCGGCGAGGGCTAGCAGGGTAACAAACGCAGTTAACTGTCTTTGGCCAAACATGAAACTCTCCTGGCAAATGGTCTTTGATCGTGAATTGACTGATACGCGAGCCACTGGGCCGCCGATACAAGAAACAAGCCCGCCGAGCAGGTCGGATGGGGCTGCGGACCTTCTGGAACCGGCTCCTGATTGTTCATCTATCTGGTTGGAGAGGGAAGTAAGAACAGCTCGAATCCTCATACTAAGCCCGGTCTCAGGGCCGGGCACACTTTAGAATCTTGATCGGTGCGCACACCAAGAGTCGGAGCCAGGAAAAAAAGCCGTCGAGCCCCCTAAACGACGGTGAGGGGAAAGCAAAACCCGCCTGGCTCCCCGTACTTCAACCCCGTCGCTCCCCCACCAAGTGTTGAGGCTAGCCCCTTGAAGTGAAGGAGTTGCAGCAGGCTAACTTGATCGCCCCCTGAAAGTTATGAAGACTAGCTGCCGCACGATGCCACGGTCGCCAGACAAAAGCAAAGTGTAGACAAGAATGGTCAGAAATCTTATTATCGCTTTACTGCCCTCATTTGCTCACAGCCGTCCTCCGTGTCGTGGGGACGTTACAGACCGCGCTCGATCAGCACACATGTTGCTGAAACCAAAACCTCCGGAAGCCGCGGCGCTCCTCGAAGCTCAACTCGGCGTAGATCGTGACAGCGATTTGGAGGATCGATGTTTCTGAGTAGAACAAAAGCTTTGCAAGCCGCCGAGAGGTTCATCCGGCGAGGCAAAGTGGCCGCCGCGATCGCCAGATTCGAGAGGACTGTCGAACGAGACCCAAGCAACCTGTCGGCGGCCAACTCCTTGGGTGATCTCTATGTACGGGCCGGCCGGACCGCCGAAGCGGTTGCGGTCTTCTTGGCCATAGCCGACCTCTACTGCGCAAGCGGGTTCTTGCCCCGCGCGATTGGAATGCTCAAAAAAATCATCAGGCTCGATCCGACTTCGGACGAAGCGTTGGTAAAGCTTGTCGAGCTGCACGAAAGAATGGGCCGAACGGCTGAGGCCCTCGAATGGC
>Ga0134122_10004744_pt1 | contig 10076 bp, 8 predicted proteins | sample KB302_FD_96461 | JGI IMG/M metagenome (GOLD analysis project Ga0134122, IMG submission 96461) | Terrestrial soil microbial communities without Nitrogen fertilizer from Kellogg Biological Station, Michigan, USA - KB3-0-2 | ecosystem: Environmental > Terrestrial > Soil > Unclassified ... | reverse complement strand
CACCAGGAGCAAAGGCTTTTCCGCTGCAGACCCGGTGTAGATCTTGTTCGATGGCGGATAAAACAGGGCAAATGCGGTGTGTCCATTTGAGGTCGGAAATTCAACAGGCTCTGGAGTCGAGATATCTTCACTGTCGAAATCGACGCTCAGGCTGGTCTTCAAAACCTGCGCCCGCCGCTCCGTAACATCCAGAGTCACGACCTGGGGCGGAATCGAAGGGGACGCCGCAATGACGAACAACTCGCCGACACCGTCGGACCGCAGGTCCCCGTAAGCGGAATACGGCAGATCGAGAGCTGTCATCGCACCGTCCGTCGAATGAAGAATCGCGAGACGATCCAGGCCGTCCTTACTGTAGATGCAGGCGATCCGGTCATCGCTGAGAAAGGCATAGCGCGACACACCAAAGACCCAGTGCGGAATTCCAAATTCCGCCTCCGATGTCGCAAGAGGAGCAATCCAGCTGCGGCGCTCCGAGTAGAGGTTCCACCATCCCGTTCTATCGGAAACGAAATGCAACACGCCGTCCGGACTCCATTCCGGTTGAACGATGGATTCCTCCGAACCTCCGGCCACGCATCGAATGTTTGAAATATTCCGCGAGTCATCAAGCATTCCAACCCACAATTCCGAACCGTCCCACGGCATATTGGGGTGGTCCCAGGTGATCCAGGCCAGGTATCTGCCATCCGGGCTAAGGCGTGGCGCAGCGTAAAAGTCGTGACCTGAAGAGACAACCTGGGGCTCGTCCGAACCGTCTGCGGGAAATGACACGAGTTCGCTGATGGCTTCTCGTCCAGGTTCATGCCGCTCGCGCACGCAAACAATCGTAGCGCCATCAGGGGTGACGCGTGCATCGGCGTACCGCAGGGAAGCGGGATGCGGCGGTTCCGGCGTAATGGGAATCGGCATCGAACTCCCGTTCTGCCGGTACATCCGTTGATCCGTAAAATTGGTGAAGAACACGGATTCTCCGTGCGTGATATACGCACCGCCCCCGTACTCGTGAACCCGCGTGCGCGCGTTGTAACCCTCTGGAGTCACATCCGATGAGATTCCGTCATGGGTACGGCGCACAATCACGACCCGCCCGCCTTCCATCGGCCGTCCTTCACTCCAGTAAAGGCAGTCGTCTCCGAGTTCAAGCTGACTGAGTGAAACCCCGGCCGATGTGAGCAGGGAGGTGGTGATTGGGGATTTCCAGGAGCCGTATGGTGCAGGGATTTTGGTCATACCCTACTGTAGGCGCGGTCTATGACCGCGCACAATCCATCAATTGAAGTCACTGCAAACTCTGGACCGTGCGCGGTCATAGACCGCGCCTACAGAAGAGCAAGCGCGCTTCTCGCAACGTCGATCGTCCGGTCAATATCGGCATCGGAATGAGCTGCGGAAATGAAGGCGGCTTCGAACTGCGAGGGTGGAAGATAAACTCCGCCATCCAGCATGGCGTGAAACCAGGAATTGAATCGCTTCGTATCGCATGTTTTCGCCGACGAGAAATCGACAACCTTCCTGTCCGTGAAGAACAGCGTAAACATCGAGCCGGTTCGGTTGACTCTGCCGGGGATTCCGGCGCGTGATATTGCATCATTCAATCCCCGTTCCAGTCTCAATCCGAGCGCTTCGAGCCTGGCATAGGGACTATCCGACTCCAGCCGACGCAGTGCGGCCAGGCCCGCCGCAACCGCCAATGGGTTGCCGGAAAGAGTTCCCGCCTGATAGACCGGACCGGCGGGAGCAATCCTGCTCATGATATCGGCACGGCCGCCGTATGCTCCCACAGGCAATCCTCCACCAATCACTTTACCCAGAGTCGTGAGATCGGGGCGGATGTTGTAGAGCTGTTGAGCGCCTCCGGCTGCCACACGAAAGCCGGTCATTACCTCGTCGAAGATGAGCACGGTACCATTATGGGCTGTGATTTCGCGCATCGCTTCAAGGTATCCCGGCCTTGGCGCAACACATCCCATGTTGCCGACAACCGGTTCTACAATGACGCAAGCGATATCGCGGCCTCGCTCCTGAAATTCCCGCTGCAAGGCATCGGCGTCATTGAAGGGCAAGACGGTTGTGAGTTCCGCAAGCGCTTGCGGCACACCCGGGCTGTCCGGTAGACCGAGAGTCGCAACGCCAGAGCCGGCCTTTACGAGCAAGCTGTCCCCATGACCGTGATAGCAGCCGTCGAACTTGACGATTCGATCCCGGCCAGTGAACCCGCGCGCCAAACGGATCGCGCTCATCGTCGCTTCCGTTCCGGAATTCACCAGGCGTACCTGCTCGATCGAAGGAACCAGTTTGCATATCAGCTCCGCCAGCTCTACCTCACGCTCGGTAGGCGCGCCAAACGACGTGCCTATTTCCAGAACCTCCTGAAGAGCTCGAAGAACTTCGCTTTGACGGTGTCCGAATAATAGTGGTCCCCACGAGCCGATATAATCGATGTACTCCTTGCCATCGACATCCCAGATGCGTGAACCGTCTCCACGCGCCATAAACAAGGGTTTGCCGCCAACGGAACGGAATGCACGAACCGGCGAGTTCACGCCACCTGGAATGACAGCCTGGGCTCGCGCAAACAGTGCATGGGATCGACTGGAAGGGCTCATAGAGTCTTGGCAAGTTCGAGCGCGTAGTAGGTAATAAGAATATCGGCGCCTGCGCGCTTGATGGCAGTCAATGTTTCCATGACGATGCGATCGCGCTCGATCCAACCGGACTTTGCGGCAGCTTCGATCATGGAATATTCGCCGCTCACCTGATATGCCGCGATTGGCGCCTGATACAGCCGCCGCGCGCGCGCAATGATGTCCAGATAAGGCATTGCGGGTTTCACCATGACAATGTCCGCGCCTTCCTGAATATCCAGAGCGATTTCCCTCATCGCTTCCCGGACGTTGGGCGGATCCATCTGATAGGAACGCCGGTCGCCAAACTGCGGCACACAATCTGCAGCAGTCCGGAACGGACCGTAACACGCCGACGCGTACTTTGCGGAATAGGCCATGATTGGTGTATTCGGAAACCCTTCCCGATCCAGCGCGCCCCGAATTGCAGCCACACGGCCGTCCATCATATCCGAAGGCGCCACCATATCCGCGCCTGCCCGGGCGTGGCTGACCGCGGATTCCGCAAGCAGCTTTGCCGTTGCATCATTGTCCACGTCGCGATGCTTGATGACTCCACAGTGACCGTGCGACGTGTATTCGCACAAGCAGACGTCCGTGACGAGAACCAGATCGGTCACGTTCTGCCGGATGGCCCGCAATGCATTCTGAATAATTCCGGATTCGTCAATGGCGTCGGAACCTGTCTCGTCCTTGTGGGGTGGAAGGCCAAAAAGCAGAATTCCGCCGAGCCCCAAACTCTCCGCTTCACGTGCCACTTCAACCGCCCGATCGATGGAAAGGGTGAACTGGCCCGGCATCGATGAGATTTCCTTGCGCACACCCTCGCCGGGACCGATGAAGATCGGGTAAAGCATGGCGTCCGGCGTGATGCGTGTTTCGCGGACGAGGCTGCGGAGACGTTCTGTTCTTCGAAGCCGGCGGAGGCGGTGAATTGGGAATGCCACTTAAAACACTCTATCCGGACGCTTGATATTTCCAAAGGCTCCAATATTCTTTAACGACAGCGCGAATTGCCATTTGTGATCCTGACGGACTCCCAGGTTGACCTGCGAATAAATAAGACTCAAGCCGGAACACTCGGCATTATAGCCAACCGAAGTGGTTGCCCCCTGAAAAAGCCGCTGTTGTACATCGTATGAAACGTTCGTCGAAAAAGTGAACCCGTGGTTCACCCCGGTACCATAGGTCAACGCGCCGTGAACCTGATTACTGGACGTCTGCAGCGCCGAGGTTCCGGTAAAGGCATATAAGACGCTTGAACCCCACATTCCCTTTCGCACCACGGTCGTGATTGCCGCGCTTCGCAGCTTGTGAAGCTGAGTGTCGTAGTCCAGTTGCACTTCCAGACCATTGCTCGCAGTTGGTGCCAGGTTAAGCGTCGAAACAATCGGAGAATAATGCCGCGGCCCGTCAGAAAATGAGAATCCCGTCAGGCTCAAAAGGGGGTTGAATACATTGCGTTGTCCGGATCGAATTGCGCCACCAAAGGATGGATTGAAATAGGCCACCTGCGCCAGGCGCCAGGACAGGAATTCCCGGCTCCCGATAATTCGGCTTGTGACGCCGTACTCCAGTTCACTGGTATTCGCCACCAGGTCCACATCATCGACGATGATCGCCTCGCGAAATCGCTCCGCTCCAGTCACGTAGCGGTATTCCGCCGTCGGCTGTATGGAATGGCGCCATTTTCCGTAGGACTTTTCGAACTCGGGACCGGAAAAACGCGCGGAGTAGTCCATCGTGAATCGATTGAGCGCATTCTGTTGCACGTCGGGCCGAAGCGAATACGAGTATTCGGTTTCGCGCGCCCCCACTTCCTGGCTCAATTCAAAAGCGTTCAGCCTCAGTATTGGCATCTGCACGGACGGGTGAAGATCAAATCTCCCACCAAACGCCGGTGTGGCAATAACGGCATCGCGCCGCGAAATTCCCGAAATACTGCCTTCGAACCTGAAGTAGGCCGGGAATAGCAGAGAGAATTCACGAGATGGCAGTGACACTTCAAAAGAAGGGAATTTCCTCAGTGCCGTGCTTGGCGCTGTATGGAGAAACTCCGAACGGCTGTAGAGAACGTTGAAGCTTGAGTTCGGCTTGTTGGTAGTGAGAAACCCCACAGACTTGTTTATTGGCGTCGCGATGGCAGCGAAACCTTCTCCCCACACCTGTCGGAATGTCTCCGAACTTTCCGTTTCCAGGTCGACAACGGCCCTGGTGTACGGACCAAAATTGGAGAACGCGAGTATTCGCAAACTGTGCCCGCCCTGCTTCAGCCTGTCTCTTGCAAAGAATGAATTGACACTGACCCATCCTGTCGACGTGGGTTTTGCGCGAAAACCGATTTCGCCGGTTGGCCCGCGCAGACTGAAGTATTCCCCCGTAAATGACAAATCCGCGCTGTTGTTGATCGCATAAAAAAACTCTTCGCGAAATCCCCGGCCCTTGGAACTTGATTTTGAAATTGAAGGAATCAGGAATCCGGTCGCGCGATCCTTTGTTTCGCTGGGAGCGACAACGTAGGGTAACCAGAAAACCGGCAGATCGTGAAAGCGGAACATCGAACTCTTGCCCTTTACCCATTCTCCGGGACGAAACCAGGCGCGGCCCAGAGCGATAGTCCAGCAGGGTTGAGCCGATTCGCATGCCGTGATTATCGTATTGTGAAACTCCCAGGTCTCGTCTTCAAAACGCAGGGCAACTTTAGCCTTCAGATGGAAGCCAGGATCGACTTTGCCGGTGGCATCCCAGATCGTTCCGGCCTTGGTGTTCGCATTCATTTCAAGGTGCGAACCATCAATATTCTCGGCGCCACGCGTGAAATGAACGTGGTCGCCGGCACTCACGTCTCCGGTGGACCTCTCATAGATAATCCAATCGGATTCGAAGCGCATGCCCTGATACTCGAGAACGCAAGCGCCCGTACCACGCACGGTGCCGTCTTCATACACTGTCGTCGCGCAGGAAGGAGTCGCGACGGGTGCTTCCTGCTGAGGCGCGAGCGTGAGCAGCGTGGCGAATGCAAATGTCAGCATGGCCGTTTGAGTATGCCACAGAAAGAACGTGCTAGAATCTGGCCTGAATGGAACGGAAAACGCGGCGGACGGTCATCGACATAGCGCAACACCAGTCCACAATTGATTTCGACGAAGCCGAGCTCTCTCCACCGTTTACATTCCCGGAATATCAAAAGGAACTGCTCGTCAGACGATTTGCGGCGGATGTTATCGACATCGCCATTGTCGCTGCCGTTTACCTCATTTTCGTGGGCGTGACTTACTTTCAGATGCCGGAGCCCGGCATAGACAGACGAACCGGCGGGATTTACATCGCGGGTCTTCTGGTACTGACAGGCGTGTACTTTCTTCTCTTCATGATGAGTACGAGCCAGACTCCCGGAATGAAGTTGAAGCGACTCGTCGTCGTCACCCGGGATGGGAACGCGCTGGATTCGCGAAGCGCATGCCTGCGCGGCTTCGGCTATTTCATTTCGATTGCCCCGCTCATGCTGGGCTTTGTTTGGGCGCTCGTCGACCCGGAACACCTCACCTGGGCCGACAAGGTCTCCGGAACATTCCTCAAGAAAGTCTGATGGAGAACTTTGCGCTAATCGCGCTCGCGGAGCAGTTAAAGCCGGCGCTGATGGACTTCACAATCCGCCGCGTCGTTCAGCACCAGCCGCACGGATTCATGTTTCAAACCCGGTCCGCGAGACTGCCATCGTTGAAAGTGCTGATGAACGCCCAGTTCCCCACGCTCTATGTGTCGGAATCCAAGGTGCCTGTGGAGCCGGAGGGGTCGGACTTTCTCATGGTGTTGAGAAAGCATCTGACGTCCGCCGAACTCGTCGAATTCCGGAAACCCCTGTCTGAACGCATTCTGGAATTTGACTTCCGCACTGTTGTGCCATCGAGAGAACTCGCGACGATGACTCTTGTTCTCGAATTGATCCCTAATGCTCCCAACATCATTCTTCTCGATATGGAACGCCGGGTATTGGCTTCATTTTCGCCGATTACTCCGCAGCACGAGATCGGAGAAGACGAGGGCTACACTTCGCCTGTGATTGGAAACAAGATCGCGCTTGAACACCTTCTGGTTGAAGAATTTTCCGAGTTGGACGAACTCCACACGATGCTCAATCCCGCACAATGGCTCGTCGCGCATGTGGCGGGCATTGGACCTGTTTTTGCCGGCGAGTGTATTTATCGACAGAAGACGAGCGGTCAAAGCACCGCCGCCGGCATTCGCGCCCTGCTCGAACAGACGAGAGACCCTTTGTCGACGGGATGGATCTATACCGAACTTCCCCTGGGACATATCCTTGATCGAAATGACCTTCGACTTCTGGAAAAAGCAATCCTCAGTCCGATCGAATTGAAATCCATGGAACGCTCCCACAGTTCTCGCACCTTCAGCACATTTCTGGAAGCGACCCGCTTTTACTTTGATGAATTGGAAAGCCGGTCTCTGATGGAACGGGCAAAGCTGCCAATCCTGCGCGAGCTTCGTGTGGCGGCCAAACGACTGACGGAGCGAGAACGAAAGCTGGTACGCGAACAGAAAAAGTACGAAACAGCCGAATCGCTTCATAAAACGGCTCAAATGCTGACATCGAGCGGAATGAAAATGGACCAGCGGTATGAAAAGGCCGATGTCACGGACTACAACGGCGAACAGCCCGCTCCGGTCCGCGTCGATCTGGATTCGGCAATCACTTTGCGCGAAAACATCGACAAAATGTTCAAACTTCACCACAAGGCCGGCCGCGGCCGGACCATCATCGAAAAGCAGCTCGGCGATGTTCGCAACCGGAAAGTCGCCATCGATGAGCAGACACGCCGGCTGAATGCGATCCGCGACTGGGACACGTGGCTGGCGGTCGCGAATCGAATACAGAAGGAACAGGGAAAACCCGTGCGGGCCCGGGGTGAGGTGGCAACGCACCAGAAGCGATTCCGCGGCGTTACGGTGGACGGACGTGAGATTCTCGTCGGACGCAGCAGCCGTGAGAACGACGAGCTGACGTTTCAGCTGGCGGCTCCGGATGATTTCTGGCTTCATGCGGGCGATTACACCGGATCACATGTGGTCATTCGCAACCCGTCGCGCGAAAAAGTTCCGCCCGAGAACGTGCTTACCAAAGCGGCCCAATTGGCGGCATACTTTTCGCAGGCCCGAAACTCTTCAAAGGTTGAAGTGCACTACACATTCAGAAAGCACGTATCCAAACCGAGAAAGGCAAAGCCGGGACTGGTTCGGCTTCTGGAATTCAAGTCGATTGCAGTGGAACCCAGAAACTGGCTCGAAGAATAACAATATGCTGGAACTGGATTACACCAACGTCCTGGATAGTGCGGTCGGTTCCGCGGGAATCGCGCCAAGCGCATTTCAAAAAGCCGCGGACGCGTCAGCGCGTGCGATCGATGCTCTGGAATCGGCGCGCGCCAGCGGCCGGCTCGGGTTTGCCGATCTGCCATTTGATGAGAAACCTGCAAAAGCCGTAACCGCATTTGCCCGAGATCATGCATTTCCGAATGTGCTGGTGCTTGGAATTGGCGGATCGGCGCTGGGGCCGCTAGCACTCGATGCCGCGCTTGCCCGTCCCAATACAGGAAAGCGGCTGATTGTGCTCGACAACATCGATCCGGATTTCATCCGCGACACACTGGATACGATTGCACCCGCAGACACGATCGTCAACGTGATCGCAAAATCCGGGGTGACTGCGGAGACGATGGCGACATTCGCAATCGTTCGCGAGTGGATGACTCAGGCGTTGGGTGCAGCAAAGGCCCGGGACCATTTCGTTGTCACGACCGATCCGGAAAAAGGCGACCTGCTGAATATTGCCCGGCAAGAGAAGTATCCGACGTTCGAAATTCCATCCAATGTCGGCGGACGGTTCAGCGTCCTTACTCCTGTCGGCACCTTGCCCGCCGCATTACTGGGGTTCAACGTGGAAGCGCTGATGGAAGGCGCGAGGCGCACGGCAATCCAGTCGAGAAAATCGTTCGCAGAGAATCCCGCACTCGTGGCCACGTTTATCCAGTTTGTGCTGGATCGCGAACGGGAAAAGAACATTCTGGTTCTCTTTCCGTATTCGCAATCTCTGTGGAAGTTTGCATTCTGGTTCAAACAGCTCTGGGGTGAGAGCACCGGCAAGAAATCGGACCGCCAGGGACACGTGGTGAACTGTGGCCAGACGCCCACGGCCGCACTTGGCGTCACCGATCAACATTCACAACTGCAGCTGTTTATCGAGGGACCGAACGACAAGTCGTTTCTGTTCTGGGCAGTTCGGGAATTTCGAAATTCTCTGAAGATCGCACATCCGTATTCGAGCTTCGATTCGATGGGATACCTGCAAGGCCGCACCGTCGCGGAACTGTTTGATGCGGAACGCCGTGCCACGGAGATGGCGATCACCGAAGCCGGGCGTCCCAATGCCACCGTCTATGCCGACCGAATCGATGAAGAGAGTTTTGGCGATCTCATCATGTTCTCTCAGTACATGACGGCGTATGCGGGGGAACTTTACAACATCGACGCCTTCGATCAACCGGGCGTCGAATATGGAAAGAAACTGACATTTGCCATGATGCGCCGCACCGGGTACGAGCAGTTCAACGGAACGATCGAAACCTCTCGTCGACGAGAGCGCGCAGTCGTCCGATGAGTCTTCCGCGCCGCAGTTCTTTACTCTGGATCGTTGGGCTTCTCGTCGCCGGATCGATCGCGCTGGGCTACGACTACCTGTTCATTTACGATCCGCCAATTCGTACCGTGGAACGATTTGAATCCGCGATGGGCTGGGGTGACGTGAAAGCCGTCCAATCTCTGATTGCGCTGAGTTCGAACCAGGATCTGGACGACCTTCGTGAACCGACCGAAGAGGAGGTCCGGCAGTTGCTGATGGAGCCCTTTGACAAGGGGCGGATTCTGGATCTGCGGCAGCGCATCGACGATAAGGGAACCTACCACTATGTCGTCATACGCGGAAGCGATGCACAGGTCTATGCAATCATCGTCAAACAATTTGCCGGAAAATTGCGCGTCGTCGTGTCCGAAAGGCGCACTCCTGCGCCAATGCGCTATCTCTGGGAATACAATTGGAACAACTAAACGGCGGTACTATATACTGGTTCCGCTTCACTAGGAGGATCCAATCATGGGTTTAGGCGTAATGGAACTGCTTATCATCGCGGTCATCGTGTTCTTTCTATTTGGCGCGAAGCGCCTTCCTGAAATGGGCAAGGCCGTGGGAGAGACGATCAAGGGCTTCAAGAAATCGATGGATGGTGAACCTAAGAAGGATCAGAAATAGAGCTTTGCACGACTGAGAAGGTCGCGAACAAGTGGCATCGGAAGTCCCATCACATTTGAATAATTCCCGTCGATTTTCGAAATATAGACACTCGCAAACCCCTGAATCGCATACGCCCCTGCCTT
>Ga0134122_10004740_pt1 | contig 10080 bp, 3 predicted proteins | sample KB302_FD_96461 | JGI IMG/M metagenome (GOLD analysis project Ga0134122, IMG submission 96461) | Terrestrial soil microbial communities without Nitrogen fertilizer from Kellogg Biological Station, Michigan, USA - KB3-0-2 | ecosystem: Environmental > Terrestrial > Soil > Unclassified ... | reverse complement strand
CAGTGGAGCAGTCAATGGCGCTCGCAGCGATCAGACCAACGTCACATTGGATGGAATCGACGTCAACGACCCGCAAAATGGCTACGCATTCAACAGCGTCTTGCGAACTCCTTCCGAAGCGCTCGGCGAATTTCGGACGTCCACCACGGGATACGATGCCGACTCAGGAGGCCGCTCGTCCTCGGCACAGGTACAGCTGGTGACGAAAAGCGGGACGAATTCGGTTCATGGCTCGGCGTACTACTCGCATCGCAACGAAGCGTTCAATGCCAACGATTTCTTTCTAAACCGGCAGGGCATCAAGCAACCGCCATTTCGGCATCACCTTTACGGCGCGACCTTGGGCGGGCCGGTGATCAAGAACCGCATTTTTCTCTTTGGGGACTTTGAGAGGTTGACGGAATTGCTTTTCAGTTCCGCTGTGCGCAGCGTTCCTTCGGTAGCCTTCAAGGATGGTGTTTTCTTTTATCCCTGCCGGGACTTCGATGGCGCAAGCGATTTGCCGCAGTTTTCGTCGAATCCCGGATGCGCCCCACCTGCCGGTGGCTTCGTGCCGGGAGTCAGCGGAACCAACTACGGCATGGATAGCAACCAACGACCCTGCAGACAGGCAGCTACGGGCTGCGGGCCGATCCAAGCGGGGTTCTATGCTCTCAGCCCGGCGCAAATCGCCGCCATTGATCCGGTGGCCGGTGTTGCGGGTTGGACCGGGCCGGTCGGGCCAAATCCTGCGGTGCTTTCCTACGATCAGCAATTGCCGGATCCGAATGACAGTGGGTCATTCGATCAGCTGAACATTCTGGGCTACCGCTTCGGCGCGCCCATCAACAACACCTATAACACTGCGGTTGTTCGCGCAGACGTCCACCTGGACCAGGCCGACAAACACGTGCTTTTCTGGCGTGGTTCGTTGATGCACGACACCGTGAACGACGCTCCCCAGTTCCCGGGGCAGCAGCCCAAGCAGACGATTCTCAACAACAACAAGGGGTTTGCTGTCGGCTATACGGCATTGCTCACAAACAACCTGGTGAACAGCTTCCAGTACGGCCTGACGCGAATCAGCGAAAAGAACAGCGGCATTCGCAACAGCGAGTTTGTCACCCAAAGGTTTATCGACGACTTGGCGGGATTTTGGGACGCCAACACCGAGATCTACAACCGCTCCGACGGCCGAATCCTGCCACAGCACCACTTCCGGGACAACGTGAGCTGGACAAAGGGCCTGCATACGTTCAGTTTTGGCGGAGAATTTCGCAGAACGCGAAACAGCACCTTCTCAACCGACAACTCCTTCCACACTCTAACGGTCAATCCGTCCTGGACGCCGTCGGGCGGTTCGAATCTTGAACCAGGGAATTCCTCATGCGCTCAACCGGGCTGTTTCACTGTTCCGTTGAATGGAGGCGGTTCGGACGCATTTCACGACGGTCTGACAGAGATGTTGGGACCAATCAGCCTGGTGACCGCGTATTACAACTTTGACAAAACCGGCGCAACATCAGCGGAAGGAGAGCCGGTAAAGCGGACATTTGGAGTCAATGAATATGAGCTCTACGCTCAAGACAAATGGCTGATTAAACCCTCGCTGACCTTAACTCTCGGACTTCGGTGGTATTTGAGCTCGCCACCATGGGAAACCAACGGAAACCAGGTTAGCCCGACACCAAGTTTCGGAGATTGGTTCAACTGCCGCCAAACGGCGATGCTTGCGGGAAAACCAATCGACAATACTTGCGGGCTGATTCAGACAGACCTAGGAGGTCCCGCGAACGGCAGACCGGGCTACTACGATTACGACTACAAGAACTTCTCCCCGCGCATCGCACTTGCCTGGGCCCCGAAATTCAGAGATGGGCTGTTACATGCCGTCTTTGGAGAAGGTAGGACCTCAGTGCGCGCCGGCTACGCCATGGTGTACGACCGCATCGGCAACGGTCTAGCCTCCAGCTTCGACCGCATCGGATCCTTCGGCCTTTCGACCAGTATTGACAGTTTCTTTGGCGGCTGTGGAATTGGTAACGAAGGTACCCAATCAGTCGGCCCCTGCGTGCGATTTTCAGGCAATAGTGACACGGCAGCCGCTAAGGCACAGAGCCTCCAGGCCTCTCCCGGAAGCGGTTTTCCTGCCACCCCCCCGACGGGACTGTTGACTGTAAGTAATGGCCTCGACAATCGAATCAAAACGCCTTACGCGCATACGATCGACTTGTCCGTGGGACGCGAGCTGCCCGGAAATCTGACCGTCGAGGTGTCCTACATCGGGCGTCTGGCCCACCGACTTACCCTGCTCCGTGACTACGCCATGCCCTCGGATCTAAAGGATCCGCAATCTGGAGTCAGTGCCTTTCAAGCGGCTCGCCAGCTGGAGGGCTATGCGGAACAGCACGCACACGACCCGTTCCAGGGCCTGCAGACCATTGGCACGGTTCCTTACTGGCAAAACATTTTCCCTGCTTTCGGACCGACAGGTGTCAACGGCGGATGCCTGCTATTCAACGTTTTCGGAGTGACGGCCAACCAGGATGGGTCACCTGTCGCTTCGGGAGACGTTCCCTGTGGCTACTCCGCTACGCAGGTGGCATACGACTACATGATTGGCTACCACGGAACCGCCGCAGGCCCGGCGTTTGGCACCAGCACGTTCTGGCAGGATGTGGACTATTTTGCCTCTCCTGCCTACCCGACGTGCCCGACGGGAACAGATCTCGACGGCGACGGCTTCCTGGATTGTCCGAGCATGTTTTTCCCTTCGCAATATGTGAACCTCAATACATGGACGACGACCGGCTATTCGTTCTATCACGCGATGCAGGTAACCTTGCGGAAGAGCTATAGCCGCGGCCTCTCCTTCGTGGCGAACTACACCTATTCGCATTCCCTGGATACGTCCTCCACTCCGGAACGTCAGGACGTCATTGGCGGCTTTGGAGCCACTGGCGGGTATTCAGGCGTGACCATCAACTCTTGGAATATCCGGCAAGAGTATGCCAATTCCGACTTCGACATCCGGCATCAGTTCAACGGTTACGGCGTGGCTGAGTTGCCCTTCGGCAAGGGCAAATGGATTGGCGGAAATTCATCGAGCTTTCTCGATCACATAATCGGCGGGTGGCGACTCTCCGGAATCGTTCACCTAAACAGCGGGCCTCCTGCGAACGTCGTTAACGGCCGCACCTGGCCCACGAGCTGGGACCTCCAGGGCAACGCGACTTGCGCGCCACAGGGAGCTTACCCTCTAGGATTGGCCATCGGCCCATGCCCTGGCACACAAAACGTAAAAGGTGCCTTGCACGGGGGCGGCGGCCAGGCTACCCCCAATCTTTTTGCCAACCCGGATCAGGCCATCGGATTCTTCCGGTTTACCGCTACCGGAGAGCGCGGGCAGCGCAACGTGCTGCGAGCCGACAAATATTTGAGCGCTGATCTCAGCCTGGCAAAGATCTTCAAATTCACAGAGCGGCTGGGTCTGGAGGTTCGTTGGGACGTTTTCAACGTAACGAACTCGGCGTACTTCGATGCGTCCGGAGCCAGCCTAAGTCCTTCGAGGGGCGGTACTTTTGGCGACTATACGCAGATGCTGGGGCGGCCGCGGCAGATGCAGTTGTCGGCGAAGGTCACGTTCTAGCTTATTTCTGCGGTCAGCGGCGACAAAGAGAGCTTGGCGAATACAGCAAAGCGCTAGACTGGATGCTCTGTTTGCCGGGGGTTCACAGAGGAGCTGTAACACATGGGCGCTGATAGTGGGCGTCTCGGCGGAGCAACTCCACAGTGCTGCCGCGTTCCGGCACGCCCCTGACAGCCCGCTTCCAAAATTCAGGTGTAGTTGACCCCATGCAAGCAAGCCAAGTTTGATCCGTCAGCGGTGAGCAAATAACGGGCAACTCGGAAGTGACTCCAGCATCCGGCATTCTCGGAATATTGTTACGCACCGAGGGATCGGCCATGAAATTACGGGCATCGGTTTATGCTTTCAGCTTTCTCAATCGGGACACGGTGTTCGCCTGGAAAAACAGGTGGAAGGGATGCGCAGTCTGTCTTGATAACCCCTTTGGGGTACGGAATGGAAATCTCGGTCATAACCCGGCCAACGATCCGCGTGAGGTTATATCCGAGCCGCACGCGCGCTACTTCGGTGGTAAGCCGAGCGAGAGGATATTGGTTTCGGACGATGATGCGCGACTAGGGAAGATGTGTTTCGAAAACTGCTTTAATCAACCTGCACGTCAGATCCCGAATACGCGCCTGCAGCCCTCTGCTAGTGGCGCTTGATGATGACGACGGTCTTGTCGTCAATGCGGTCTTGCTCGCCACTCTGGCGCAACTCGTCGTCCCTTTCTAGAGCGTAATTGAGTAGGGAGTTGCAGATTTCCTTCGCCGACAGCCGATGGTGCTGAAGCATCACTTCTTCAAGGCGGCTGCGTTCCTCTTTATCGCCGCCGCTATAAACGCCATCGCTATATAGAAAGAAGATGTCCCCTGTATTCATGAGCGTGAGCTCGGCCACGTCCGAAGATTTCACGCGTCGCTTCCGATAGTCCAAAGAGAGATAGCGGTTCCGGTCAGGATGGTCTTCGGGGATTTGCAAGCCGAGCGGGAGAAACTGCACCATCCGGCTCTTGTCCAATTCCACGAACCTGCCAAATTCCGCAGAGTAAACGAGTGGCGGCGGATGTCCAAAATTCACAAATCGAAAATTACCGGATGGCCGGATTTCGCCATACAACATCGTGGCGATCTCTTGTACTCCATCCGTCAGACTCCGCCCGAGCGCATTGCGCGCCGTGGAGGATTGAGCCAACCGTAAGTTCATCCTCTCGAACAATTCCGGGCTAGTCTTCCCGCGGTGATCGAGCTCCGAAAGCATCAGCGCTTGAAACGTGTCATGGACGGTCGAGGCGATTTTGGCGGCTATGATTCCGTGACCTTCGGCGTCGACCAGGAGCACTCCGGCGGTGCTGCGTAGCTCGCGCAGATCCTCCGCGATACGCATCTGCTCCGAGCTTCGCGCTTCACGGTAAGCGGTTTCCTTTTCCGCACTGAAGCCCGGACGCGAACTGAGCCAGTTGACATGGTCGTCAACGGAATTGCGGGGCGATGCACCGACGTCCAGCTTCTCCAGATACTCCTGCGAGCGCTTCAGCGCGAGCTGGATGCGACCGTCAATGTCGTACCGCTGCTGAAAATTGATGTATTCAAAAAGGTCGCCACCCACCGCGCCGGCGGGAACCGAATTGCCGTACATCTCGATTCCGGGCAATTGAGGAATTGCGCCTTCTACCGGCATCAGGCGCTTGCGCAGGTATTCGTCAATATTCGCTGGAATATAAGAGTTTCCCATCCCGACCACTTTAACGCACGTCGCGCTCCCGCTAACCACGCAAACTCTAAAAAATCCACGCTGGCCACGGCACCCCTTTTTTTCCAAGGCTCCCACGAGCGGCGTGCGATGGTGGCGAATCGCTATGCAATCAAGTGGATTTTCGTTTGTCTGTTTGCGGTCATCAAGCCCACGTCTCGAACGGGCGCGGCAATTTCGCAACCTCGAGCAACGCCCACAGCCCATTCGCTATGCCTGCAATCGTTATGATCTTGCCCACGCCTAAGAAATTCCGTGAGCCGAGCCAGAAGGCGTCACCACGACGTCCCTTATTGAAAGCGTGTAGTTATCGTCGCCTGTGCCTTTCCATGATTTCACGTTGAAAGGCGAGGCGGGCCTCTCGCATCGATCCTAATATGGCCTTACGTCACGAGTGAATCGGCTGTGCATCACTTTTTGTCAGTGATGACGCAGCTACCGAGGCCCGACGCTGAATCCTCAACAATTCCTGATAGGTTCGCGTAACCGGAGATGTTGCTTTGACCGGAATCCATCTCCGGTAACGGCGTTACCAGGAGCTGGTTCCGACGGCACGAAGTACACTCCGAATCGACGCACAGCTTCGTGATTTAGAAGCGCTGATCCTGGCGGCGGGTTGACTTGCACCGAGAAATCCAGTCTCATACACTTCTGTCTTTGAAAGACAAGGAGACTCCCCATTTCGCGTGCGGCACAATTCGTTCGGCTGTTCGCCAAATGCTACTGGCCGATGCGGCTGCGTGCCCTTGTCCTTTTAGGTGCGCTTGTTGCGACTCCATTTACGAGCTTCGCCGCAGGAGTTCTCCACTGTTCCAAGCCCAGCTGCACCGATAAAATGTGTCCGATGCATCGCTAGGCGAACGCGACACCGTAGGAGTTGACCATGGTGAAGGACCTAACTCGTAGGAAATTCCTGGAACAGGTTAGCGTTGGGACTGCCACTGGCATGGGTTATTCGCTCTTGGGTGAATGGCAGCAAGCTCGTGCGGTGAACCCGAATCCACTGCCGACGCGAACGCTTGGGCGCACCGGTGCGAAAGTATCCATCCTTGCGTTTGGTTGCGGTAGCCGCTTCCTGATGTATGAGGACGAAACGGAAGCGCTGGGGATTTTGAATCACGCGATCGATTCGGGCATCACTTATCTGGATACCGCATACGCCTATGGCGATGGTAAAAGCGAGACCCGTGTTGGAAAGGTAATGGCCACGCGGCGCAAGGACGTCTGGCTGGCGACCAAGATTCCGGATCGCACGCGCGATGAATTTATGCGCCGCCTGGAAGGCAGCTTGAAGCGACTGCAGACCGACCATGTGGACCTGCTGCACATTCATAGCCTGGGTCGCGCGGAGGACCTCGCCAAGCTCGAAGCGCCCGATGGCGCATTGAAAGGCTTGCTGGAAGCGCGCGATCAGAAGATGGCCCGCGCCATCGGCATGACCAGCCACACGAGTGGGGAAGTGATGGCCCAGGCTATTCAGAAGCACGACCTGGATTGCGTGCAGATGGCCCTGAACGCTTCACAAAATGGCAGATTCGAGGAACTTGCGCTGCCGGCGGCGCGTGCGAAGAACCTGGGTGTGATTGCCATGAAGGTCACCGGTCAGGAATATTTGCTGAAGAGCGCCGAGGGCAAGGGGGACATCGATTCCTTGTTGCGATACTCGATAAGCTTGCCCGTAACTACGGCCGTGGTTGGCATGCCCCGCCAGGAAATGCTCGATCACAATACCGAGTTCGCGCGAACGTTTACGGCGTTCCCCGAGAGTGATATGGAACGCTTGCGCAAGACGCTGCAACCATCACGCAGAGGCCTGGAAAAGAATCTCACTGGCCATCACGACGGCCCTACACTGAAGCCACACCTTTTTTGGGTCTAGCCTCTCTGACGAGTTTTTTCGACTTATTCGGCCGCCCTGCCAACCTTTCCTTGCCCTGCTATCGACTACTGTGATTCTTTATACCTATTGGAGCAGCACAGAAGTCCGCTTACGCCTGGTTAGTTCTATAAAAGAGGAGAAGTCAAGAAAAAACACTTCTGCGCTGGCTGGAGTTTTTTCTTGCTTCTCAGCCCACTGGATGGAGCGAGATCTGTTCTGACCGCCCGCGCGAGGTGCTCGGTTGCTGGACACTAGGGCCCAGCGATTTGGGGGTTTTTCTCCCAGCGGTTTTCATTGCCTGTTCGCAACGAAGCCTGTTGGTTCCGAAACCAGCAAACCAGAACGTGGTCAAATGTGGCGACCATGGTTCTATTGGGGACTCGTGGCCCATAGCTTTTTCTGGTTATCCGAGAGGGCCTAGATACAGCGCCCGACGGCATCGTGTGATTGAACCAGATGGGAGTTAAGCCGAAGCGAGCGGCACCTTGGTTGCTGAAGTAGGTCCACACCTCGATGTCTCCACGGCCCTTTTCGATTAACCAATTCCCCCGAGTTGCAGCGGCTTTCGAGCATTCAACTACTTTCTTCCGACAAACCGGACTCTCGCGGTGAAGGCGCGCTGCTGCCCACCCGAAAAAGCACCGAAGTTCGGTGCATCAATGTTGCTGACTACCGTGTTCGGGTTTTTTCGATCCAGAGCGTTTACCGCCTCAATTCGGAGCGCCCACAGGTAACCTCGAAGGGCAAATTTCCTCTCGAGGGCTAAGTTGAGGCTCGCATAGTCCGGAAAACGCATGGCATTAGGCTGCCCGACAAGTTGTTGCTGAACATTCACAATACTGAACGGATAGCCAGTCCTATATTCAAAAAAATAACTCAGCTGGACTTTCCAGATGTGTGTGGGGGTCCAGCCCCACGTAAGTAAACGGTTCGGAGCATCCCAGTTCAGTGCTCCGGACTGCTGTGGCGCAAAGAAGATCGATCCCAGTGCGGGGTTCAAGACTTCGTTGGAACGCGCCCGCGACCGGGTGAAGGCGGCAAAGACTTGTGTAGTCTCGGAGAAGACATGCCGGCCGGAGAGCGTGACAGATCGATAGCGATCCTTCCGCTGATCTTGTAGAAGGAAAGTCCCTCCCCTTAGGGCGGGTTCCTGATCAACGTAAGCGAATCCGTGATAACCGTTCCGCGACAGCAGTTCTACGCTCACCAGCGTGTGTCGGCCGATCTTCTGCTGCCAGCCCGCGCTCGAAATCGTGAAGCGGGGTTGCTTCAGGCCGGCGGAGGGCGCCACGAATTGACTGACGATCGGCGGGAGTAGTTGCACGGCTCCCGCGCTGTCATAGAACGTGTCGATCTGGCGTTGATCGGCCGCTTGAGCAATCAAGGCTAGATCGAGACCCGCGTTGTAGATTCCCCATCCCGCAGAGAATTTCGACCGATCGTCTCCCCAGGGAAGAAAACTGGCGGCAATCCGGGGCTCGATCATCGCACTCAGCGTGTAATGGTCCCAATCCATACGTATGCCGGGCTGCAACAGAAAGCGCTTTGAGAGGGACCACGTGTCTTGCGCGAAGCCGCCGATCTGCGTGTTGGAAAAATCAGGCGACGCTGATCCCGCGAATATCGATTGACGCACCAGCGCGCCATTCACTTCAAGGGCCTGAATCTCTCCTCGGTGCGCCGACTGTGTGTATTCCTGTCCAGCCACGTTTGCGCCAACCGAAATTTGGTGCGTTCCGCGCCAGTGGCGCGAAGCTGCCGTTACGCTGGTCATTGCCTGCAAACGGCGCCCTCGTCGATGCGATTGCTCGAAGAAATTGCCGCTGGTTCCATTGATCAGCAGAATGTACGGTTCGGTGCCTTTCGGATCAGAATCCACGATGCTGGTATCGGCAGACAGCCCTAGCTCGAAGAGCGTGTCGTAATACCATATCTGGTTCTTCAGAGAAACGAACGCGCGCCGGTGCTCGATATCCACCGTGGTCGATTGAGGATCGAGTGCGTCCAATCCTGTGTTCGTGTCCATGCCGCGGTTGTACAGCGCATTGACTCGCAGGATGTGTTTCGGTGTGACGTTGTATTGCAGCCGGAGCAGATTGTCGCCTGCCCATTCGGTCCTCGTGTTGGCACCCGATGGTTGCTCCCTCACCACCGAGTAGGTGTGCTGCAGGCTGATGGAATCAGAAAACCAAAATCGGCCCCTTTCGACCGGCCCTGAAAAGGCTACTCTCGGGTACCAATTGCCCAGATGCGCGCCATCCTGAATGTTGATACCCGGAATAGGATTCGACGTTCCAAAGCGCCAGTGATCGTCGCCATCAACCGTTTCCAGGCTGAGGACGCCGGCGCCAGAATGGGCATAGCCAGCTCCCACACGCCCCACTTGCACGTCCGCGGTTCGCGTCGCATCCACGTTGAAGCGCGAGGTCAGCGTTCCGCTCGCCGGGTCCCCGATCTCAAAACCATCGAGCAAGTATTGAACGTCTGAGGAACGTGCTCCTCCTGGGTGCAGGTTGTTCTGGTTGTCGCGGACAACTTCGGGCAGCGCGATCAGACTTTCTGCCAGGATGTGCGTGTTTGGCACGGGAATGTCGCGGATGTCCTGCGCGGTGAGCGCCGTGTGTTGGCTAGTGTCATGGGTATCGATTTGATTCGCCGGTGCAGCGACTTGTACTTGCTCGCGCACTTCCTGCGCGTGGTTCAGCGTAAACGTGATTTCGTTGAGGCCCACATGGAGACTGAGGGTTCTGTTCGAAAAAACGAAGAAGCCTTGTTTGCGAACCTCGGCTCGATAATCTCCAGTGCGAAGATTTCGCAACCTGAAACGTCCGGCGCCATCGGT
>Ga0134122_10004739_pt1 | contig 10081 bp, 9 predicted proteins | sample KB302_FD_96461 | JGI IMG/M metagenome (GOLD analysis project Ga0134122, IMG submission 96461) | Terrestrial soil microbial communities without Nitrogen fertilizer from Kellogg Biological Station, Michigan, USA - KB3-0-2 | ecosystem: Environmental > Terrestrial > Soil > Unclassified ... | reverse complement strand
TCTCCCCCGACGGCGAGATCCTCCTCAAGGGCCCGCACGTGTTCCTCGGCTACTACAAGAATCCGACCCGCACGGCGGAGACGGTGGTGGACGGGTGGCTGCACACGGGCGACGTGGGCGAGATCGACGCCGACGGCTTCGTGCGCATCACCGACCGGATGAAGGACATCATCATCACGGCCGGAGGCAAGAACGTCACCCCGTCGGAGATCGAGAACCAGCTGAAGTTCTCGCCCTACATCACCGACGCGGTGGTGATCGGCGACCAGCGCAAGTTCCTCTCGTGCCTGATCATGCTCGACCCGGACACGGTGGCCCAGTTCGCCCAGGAGCGGAGCGTGCCGTTCACCAACTTCGCCTCGCTGTGCCGGGCCAAGGAAATCCAGGACCTGATCCAGGGCGAGATCGAGCGTGTGAACAAGCAGGTGGCGCGCGTGGAGGGCATCAAGCGCTTCCACCTGATCGAGCAGATCCTCACGCCCGAGGACGACGAGCTGACGCCGACCATGAAGCTGAAGCGTTCACTGGTCAACCGCAAGTACAAGGACGTCATCGACAGCATGTACGCCGGCGCGTGAGCCGGCGTGACCGACCCCGAAAGGAGCGAGCGATGAGGCAACGATTGGCAATCGGTCTGGTGGTGATGATGGTGGTGGCGCTGGTGGGCGTGGCGATGGCGCAGACGCGGGGCGTCAGCGCGACCGAGATCATCCTCGGCATGCATACCGACCTCTCGGGACCGGCCGCCACCTACGGCGTGTCGTCCTCGAACGCGGTCAAGATGCGCTTCGACGAGCTGAATGAGAAAGGCGGCGTGAACGGCCGCAAGATCAAGCTGATCGTGGAGGACACGCAGTACCAGGTGCCGCGGGCCGTGCAGGCCGGCACCAAGCTCATCAACCGTGACAACATCTTCGCCATGGTGGCGCCGCTGGGCACCCCCATGAACAACGCGCTCTTCAAGGACCAGTTCGAGGCCAACGTGCCGAACCTGTTCCCGCTCTCCGCCGCGCGCTCGATGTACGAGCCGTTCAACAAGCTCAAGTTCTACGGCGCGGCGTCGTACGTCGACCAGATCCGGGCCGGCATCCAGTACTTCGCCAGCAAGAAGGGCAAGAAGGCCCTCTGCGCGATGTATCAGGACACCGACTTCGGCAAGGAAGTGCTGGACGGCGTGCAGATGCAAGCCGACAAGCTGAAGATCAAGATCGTGGAGACCGTCACCCACAAGCCGACCGACCAGGACTTCACCGCCCAGATCACCAAGCTCAAGGGCGCGGGCTGTGACCTGGTGGCGCTGGGCACCATCGTGCGCGACTCGATCGTGCCGTACGCGACGGCGCGCAAGATCGGCTGGACGGACGTCGACTTCCTCGGGTCGGCGGCGACGTACGATCTGTTCGTGGCGGCGGCGCAAGGCGGCGTGACCGAGGGCCTGTTCGCCATGGGCCTCACCGACATGCCCTACCGCGACACGCTGAGCCCGATGGCCCAGCAGTGGTTCGATCGCTACAAGGACAAGTACAAGGCCGACCCGAACATCGGCGCCGTCTACGGCCACGTGGCCGCCGATCTCACGGTCACCGGACTGGAGAAGGCCGGCAAGGACCTCACGACCGACAGCTTCGTGAAGGGCCTGGAGTCGATCAAGGGCTACCGCGACATCTTCAACGGTCCCGAGGTCACCTTCGGTCCCGACAAGCACCAGGGCGCGAACTCCTCGTTCCTCGCCGTGGTCAAGGGCGGCCGCTGGATCCGCGTGACCGAGCCGCTGTCGCATTGATTTAGATGGGGGGCCCCGAGCGGGCCCCCCAAGCCCCCCACGCTCCGCGCCCCGGCGGAGCCGTGGCGCTCCGCGAGCCTGAATCGCCCCGCGGCCTCTGCGCCGCGTCACCGACGGGCCTCTAGCTGTAGTTGCTGATCATCGTGTTTTCGAGTGTCACCGTCATGTAGGGCTGCTTCGACACCGGCTTCTGGGTGTTGCCGCCGACCACTTTCGTGGCCTCGGTGCGGCCCACGGTCGCCGAGAGATTGCCGGTCTTCTGCGCCACTCGCTTCCGCTGCTGCGCTCGCCGCTTGTCCATTGCTGCCTCCTCGGGTTCGATCCACTTCTGCGATCGGCAAGTGCAGAAGCTCTGCCAGAGCCAGCAGGGCCCGAAACCCGCGCTTTCCCGCACTTCACGTCGTACCGGGTGGCGGCCAGGGCGGCGGTCGGGCGTGCGTGGCGGAAGGTTGCCCGATCGATCCCGAACACCGAGTCAGACCGCTCGCCCGAAGGCGCCGTGGCGCTGGTGTTTGGCGAGCTGCCCTCGATGGCGGTGCTACGATTGAGATTCGATGGACGGCGACAAGGCTCCACACGTCGACAGTGAAGAGTCGTACGAGCGGCACTACCGGCGCGTGGCCGAGTGGCGCGCGCGCACCCTGAGCGACGCGGCCGAGGTCCACGGCGGCTCCCGGCGTCAGGAACGCGTGCGGTTCGCTATCGTGGAGCCCTTGCTGCGCTCGCTCACGCCGTCTACGGGCGCCCGGGCGCTCGATCTCGGGTGCGGTGTCGGCACCTACACGCCCGTGCTCCGTGAGGTCGGTTACGAGGTGATCGGGGTCGATTTCTCCGTGCCGAGCCTCGTCCGCGCGCGCCGTGTCCCGGGCGTGCACTATGCGGGCGCGGAGGCGTACCGGCTGCCCTTCCCCGAGAAGACGTTCGACTTCGTGCTCTGTATCGGCCTCATCTACGTGGTGACGGACCCCGCGCGGGTGCTCGCGGAGATCGTGCGCACGACGCGTGCAGGAGCACGCGTCATGATGCAGGCGCTCTACCCGGGATCGCTCAAGTTCCGCGCGGCGCGCCAGCTGCACCGTCTGCGGCGCCAGGACTTCGACCTGCGCGCCTACGATCCGGAGGAGGTCCGCACGATGCTCACGCGGGCCGGCCTGGCGCCCCTGGAGACGCACCCGCTGTCACGGCTGGGCTGGGGTCCTCTCACCCACGAGTACCTCTACGTGGCGCAGCGCGGGAGCTGAATCCCGGCGACGGCGTCACGCGCTCCCGCACCCTCTCACCTCGCGTCTGAAGCTCGGCGATCAGGCCGCGCGCGGTCAGGCCACCTGCTGTTCCGTCGTGCCAGCCGCTTCCTGGTCGGTCTCGGTCATGAGCCGCGCACAGATGGCGTCGATGTCGGCCGGTGTCACGAGCGGGTGGGTCGGGAGCGTGAGCAGTCGATCCACGATTTGGCGGGCGCCGGTCAGGGGCCCGGGACGCCCTTCGAGATGAGGCCTCAGGCCCGGCACGTCCGCGAGACACGCCGGGTACGGCGCGGAGGCCCCGAGGCCGGCCGCCCTCAGCGTGGCGACGAGCCGCGCGCGGGAGGAGGCGCTGGACGCGAGAACGGGGAGGCGAAGGAAACACGGTTCGGCATACTGCACCGCCTCGACGGGTACGGCCACGTCCCGATCGAGGCGCTCCTGATAGCGTGCGGCGTTGATCCGACGGATCGCCGTGAAGTGATCGAGCTTGGCGAGCATGGCGCCGGCGAGCCCGGCGCGAAATGCGTTGAAGGCCTTCAGCGGAAACTCCGGCTCGAACTTCGATACACCGAGATCGAGTCCGGGAATGCGCTCGGGCCAGCCGAACAACGCGGGTCGGATGAGGATGCCGAGCAGGGAGGCCTTGGCCAGGTCGGTCAACGGCGGCAGCCGAGGGGGGGCCTCGACGGAGATCTGCGCGAGCGCCGTTGCGATCGTGGCCGAGTTCGTGACCACGATCCCGCCGTCGAGTGCGGTGATGTTCTTGCCGCGGCCGAGGCTATAGATGCCGACATCGCCGAGCGTGCCGGCCAGCCGCCCCTTGTACCGGGCCCCCATGGCTTGGGCCGCGTCCTCTACGACGAACGCGCCGCGCCCTCGCGCAATGGCCGTGATCGGCTCGAGCGCGGCGGGAAATCCGAAGAGATGATTGGGCACGACCGCGAGTGTGTCGTCGTCGACCAGCGAGCCGAGGTGATCGAGATCGAAGTCGAGGGTGGCGGGGTCGACGTCGCAGAGCGTGACTCGAAAGCCGGCATGGACGACCGCGGCTGGAACTGAAAACGACGTGTAGGCCGGGATCACGATGCCGCAGCGCCGCGAGAGCTGCCCGAGCGCTCGGAGGGCGATGCTCAGCGCGGCCCGGCCGGAGCCGACGGCGCGGCAGTACCTCACGTCGAAGCGGCTCGCGAATGCGGCGACGAAACGCTCGGTGCTCGACGGTCCCCCCAGCGCCGCCAGGAGCCCCCGTGCGATGTCGGTGCTCGTGATGGGGACCCCGGTGGGCGGCAGCGTCCTCACGGGAAGTATCGAGAGAGTCGGGGCCCGACCAGTCGCGTGAGCCACAGCGGCAGGCGCTGCCAGATGCGGATGGCCGTGGTGAATCTCGGATTCTCGCGATTGACGGCGGGGATCTCCGTCCCCCGCGCCAGCCAGTATTGCCAGTAGAGCGGCACGGCCCGCGCGCCCCACTGGCTCTTGAAGGTCTGCGTGCCGCCGGACAGGGGAGAGCGCCCGAAGTCGAAGCGAGTGAAGCCGGAGGCGATGGCGTGGCGCAGGCACTCCCAGTGAAGGAGCATGTTCGGACGCAGGCTCTTTCGGGTCCTGAGCGACGATGCCCAGGGCAGTTCGAGCGTGCCGCGAAAGCCGAGCAGGAAGCCGCTCGCCACCGCCTCGCCCTGATACACGCAGGTGGCGATCCACGCTGATCCCGGCCACTTCGCCAGAATGGTCGTGAAGAAGGCCTTCGGATAGACGGGCGTGCCGAGGTCGCGCATGTTGGTCGAGTACACGCGATAGAAATTCTCGAGCTCCTCGGCCCCGCCGATCCGCACCTCGAGCCCATCCTTGATGCGTTTTCTGATGTCCGTCCTGAGCTCGGTCGGGAACGCCTTCCAGAGGGTGTCGACGGACGGTGGGAGGTCGAGCCACATGGTGACCTTGTGCGTCTTCGTCGGCGCGGCGATCGGAGTGCGCTCGAAGTGGCGGAGCTCCATGTGATCGACGCCCAGCCGTCGGCCGAGCCCGGTGCCCGCCTCGAAGAGCCCGGCAATCACGTCCGGGTCATCGGACACGACCCCGCCGTAGCTCGTGAACGGCAAGGAGACCAGTGCGCTGCCCGTGACCCGGCCACCCACACGCGCGAGCGGCAGGATCCCGACGACGTCCCGTCCGTCCCGCGCCGCGAGATAGTACGTGCGATAGCCGTACACGCGCTCGAGGACGCCCTTCCAGCCCAGGCCATGGTAGCCAGAGGCCTGCGGATGTCCGTGCACGTACGTCTCCCAGCGCTTGGCGAGATCTTCATCGCCGGCGTCGAGCAGCTCGATCGTGAAGGGCATCGAGCTCAGGCCGACCTGACCGGCGTCCACGTCCCCTGGACGTTGCCGGCCACGACCCGGCAAAATCCGACGACCCCCGCCAGATTTACCAGACAGAAGTAGTACGGCACGGCCAGCGAGCGCGCCTTCACGCCGAGGCCCTCGGCGAGAGCGCCGGCCAGGGCGACCGTGTAGAACGCGACTTGTGCGACGAGGAGCGCGAGATACAGGGGACTGCCGGGAGCGAGATAGGCGCTCGCACCAAGCGCGCCGAGCAGAAAGAGCGGACCCATCCAGCGGAGCACCCGGTGCGAGAGGAGCTGCCAGGCGACGGTCCAGCGTTTGCGGGCGAGCAGCTTGGGGCCTTCGGTGGCCAGAACGTACATTCCCTGAGCGATCATGCGAGCTTGCCGCTTGAATTCCCCACGCGCGCTGCCGGAGGTGGCCTCTCGGAAGATCGCCGTCGGCTCGAACGTGACGCGATAGCCGTCGAGGACCGCCTGGATCGGATGCAGGAAGTCGTTGGAGTGCATCGGCTCGAGATCCCGAAACAGAGGCCGCCGCAACGCGTAGAGAGCCCCATCGGCCCAGACGATGTAGCCCAGCCGCTTCTCCCGTTCGCGGATGAATTCCTCGTAGCGCAGGTAGGTGTTGGTGACGACGAGAACCGTGCCCTGCACGCGCTCGACGAACTGTCCCTTGCCGCTCACCAGGCCGATATGAGGATCGGCGAAGTGCCGTGTGAGACGGGACAGCGCAGAGGGGGCGAGCATCGAGTTGGCGTCGGTGAACACCAGCACGTCGCCCGTCGCCTCGGCGACCGCCCGATTGAGGGACACGCACTTACCCTGGTTCGGCGACTGCTCGATCACGCGGAGCCGCTGGTCCGCGATGGTGCGTGCGATCTCCGCCGTCCGATCGGTCGAGCCGTCAGACACCACGATGCACTCGAGAAGGTGCGCGGGATACTCCTGGGCAAACGTGTTGCGGATCTTGTCAGCGATGCACTCCGCTTCGTTGTAGGCCGCGATGATGACGGACACTCTGGGGGCGGTACCGTCCTCCGGCGCCGCCGCGCGGCGCTTGGTCAGCGAGGCGAGGAGAACGGGATACCCGAGATAGGCGTAGACGAGCGCGAAGGCACTCCCCCAGAAGACGATGACGGCACCCCACGTGTCCATACGTGATTGGTGGAGGGCTCGCAAGAATGATACCGGGCAGGAACCTGGCTATTGCATTGACTTTCTGAGTGCTAACCCAGCAGGGTGTGCAAATACCTCGTCACCTCCGGTGAGTTACTTCAGGTCCTGGGTACCCCGCGGGGAGGGCCGCCCGCTCAGCCGACAATTGCGAACTGCACGATCGCCTTGGCCACGAGCTCCCCGTTCTGGGTGACCTCGCCCTCCGCGACGACCAGCCGCTTGCCCTTGCGCAGCACCTTGCCCTTGCCAACCAGCGGCGCGAGCCGCGCACGCGAGAGCAGATGCACGGTGACCGTGGCCGGCACCACGGACGTGCCCACGGCCCTTGCCGCCGCGATCTCGGCCACGGTGCTGAGGACGGCGAAATGAATCACGTCGGGAGCGACCTGATGCTCCGGACGGGGATCGAGGATCAGCGTGCCAGGCTCTTCTCCCGGGTGCAAGCCGAGGGCGGTGTTGAAATCGTTGGCCACCAGCCCCTCCTGCTAGCTCGGAAAGAAGCGCGCCGCCGAGAAGTTCAGGATTCTGTCCAGGCCGGCCTGCGGGAACTTCTGCTTCATTGCGGCCACGAGCTCGCCCGCGTTGTGGGACGCGGCCAGCGCAGCCTCGAACTCGGTGAGGTACGCCCGGTTGAAGGCGAGCACGTCCGGCGTGTCGGGGAGCTCGGCGCGGTTCTTGTGTCCGGCCACCACGATGCGGGGATTCCGCTCCTGGACGAGGCGCAGCGTCTCTTGCCAGGCCTTGCGGGAATCCGCATCGGTGGCCCGAAGTGAGAGGTGCACCTGGTTGAACGCGATGTCGCCGACGATCGCGGCGGCCAGCGAAGGCACCCACACAACGTTGTTCCGCGGCCCCGGGCCCACGTCGCCCTGCAGGCCGGCGACGACGTCCACGGCCTGACCGTCTACCGTGAAGTGCGTGCCCGGCCACGGCTCCGGGATCAGGATGTCGGCAGGGATGGCCGCAGCGCCGAAGCGCTCGCGAATCTGGGTCACGGTGGTGGCCAGGCTGCCCTTGATGTACTCGATGTCGGAGGCGCTCGCGTAGACGGGCGTGCCGGGGAAGCGCTTGAGCAGCACGGAGGCGCCGTAGAAGTGATCGAAGTGCGGATGCGTGATGAGAATGGCCTTGAGCTTCCGGCCCTTCGCCGCGATCCGATCGGCGAGCTTCTCCGCATCGCCGATGCGGAACTGGGTATCGACGAGGATGGCCTCCTGGTCACCGTAGACGAGCGTCGAGGTCACGCCGACACCCTGGCTGTCCGCGGTGTAGATGTCGAGCGCGAGCGGCGCGGATTGTGCGCGGGCCAGGACACCGCCGAGGGGGCCCAGGACCGCAAGCGCGGCAATGGCGAGGCCCCCGAGAATCCCGAACACAAATCGATCGCGCCTGTTCGTCATGCGAGCACCTCTCCTGATCGAGCCTTCGACTCGACGTGAGTCCGGCTCTTTCACGGTGCAGTATCATTCCGGCGTGACGTGCTCTCAATGTCTGATTGGCCTGTTTTCATGTCCATTCGTTCGGGAGCCCGATGTTTGACGTACTCACGGACGTTCTGGAGCAAGTCCGGCTCGCGGGGACGGTCTACTTCAGCGCCGAGCTGCGCGCCCCGTGGGGCGTGAGTGTCCGACCCGAGGGCCGCGCGCCGTTCTACGTGGTGACCCGGGGAGGCTGCCTGCTGGAAGTCGACGGTGAGCCGGCGCCGCGCACGCTGGCCGCGGGCGACCTCGCCCTGCTGCCTCGGGCGCATGCTCATGTTCTTCGTTCCGGCGCGGAGGTGCCCGCCGTCTCGTTCGGACGGTTCGTGAAGGAGCACCCGATGGACGAGCGTGGGTTCGTCCGCTGCGACGGCGGCCAGGGCCCGACCTCGACGCTCGTCGGCGGCTTCTTCCTGTCCCAGGAGCTGGAAGCGACCCCGTTGCTGTCGGCGTTGCCGGCCGTCGTCCATCTCCGGGCCGACGATCGACAGGTCACGAGCTGGCTCGAGCCCACGCTGCGCTTCATCGGGGTGGAGATGGGCTCGGGCCTTCACGGCTCACGCTCGGTGCTCAACCGGCTGGCGGACATCCTGTTCATCCAGGCGGTGCGGGCTTTCCTCAGCATGGGCGAGCCCATCCACGCGGGTTGGCTGAAGGGCCTGAGCGATGGACAGGTCGCGGGCGTGCTGGCGCTGATTCACCAGCACTATGCCAAGCCGTGGAGTCTCGAGCGGCTCGCGAAGGAGATCGGCGTCTCCCGGACAGTCCTGGCCGTGCGCTTCCGCACACTCGTCGGCGCGTCCCCGATTGCCTACCTGACCCGATGGCGAATGCTCCAGGCCGCCAGGCTGATCCGCGAGTCAAGCGCCGCGATGGCGGAGGTCGCGGAGAAGGTCGGTTACACGTCCGAGGCCGCGTTCGCCAAAGCGTTCAAGCGGACGCTTGGGCGCACTCCTGGCGAGGTGAGGCGGTCGGCACCGCAGCCCTGAGGCGTCGGCCTTGACGCGGTGGGGGTGCGAGCCTAAGCTCTGGCCACCTATCGAACGTGCCTCGGCGCCGTCGGAGGGCGTGGATGCGCAGCCTCGACGTCCGTAGTTGGCTCGAAGCGGGCTGCTTGTCGCCAACCCTCCGCGAAACCACCCGAACTCTCCGAAATCTCGATCGGCAACCTGCGTGCGTGTGCTCAAGGGCGGGGCCAGTCGCCGCCCAAAGGAGTCTACGGCCATGCGTCTCATTCACGCGCTCGTCGTGGTGCTCGCCGCGTTGTTGTCGACACTTGCCGCCGATCCCGCCGTCGCGCAGTTCACGATCGGCGGCGACCCCAGGGTCAATCCCAACGACTTCCGGATCACGACCTTTGCCTCCGGATTGAACTACCCGAACGGCCTGGCGCGGCTGCCCGACGGCTCGATCCTGGTGGCCACGAGCAACCCGAACGGGACGGGGACGTTCTTCGCCTCGGCCGGAGCGCTGCTGCGCTTCACGGACACCAACGGCGACGGCATCGCCGATGGGCCGGGGCAGGTGATGTATTCCGATCTGGTTGGCGTCTGGGTGGCCCTCAAGGTTGCGGGTCCGCTCGTGTTCATCACCAGCGCCCAGCAGAGCGCCAACCGCATCACGATTCTGCGAATGACCAACGGGCCGGCCGTGCCGTACACGTTCGTCGGCACGCTGGACTTCACGTTCCCCGCCAACTGGGAGCACACGAGCTACGCACTGGCGGCGCGCCCGGCACCGGGCGGCCCTGCCAACACGTACCACCTGTACTTCAACGTGGGCTCGTCCGCGAATTTCGAGGAGAGCACGGATCCCATTGGACTGAGCGGCTTGCTCCAAGGCACGCTGCAGGGCGCGTCGATCTATCGCGTCACGGTGACGGACACCGGCAGTGGCGCCACGGTGTCGAACCTGACGCAGATCGCCAAAGGATTGCGCAACGCCGCCGGCATGGACTTTCACCCCGCGACGGGTGACCTCTACTTCGAGGACAACGGGATCGACGGCCTGCAGACTCGCGACGTGTCGCTGAGTGCCGACGAGCTCAATCGCGTCG
>Ga0134122_10004737_pt1 | contig 10084 bp, 27 predicted proteins | sample KB302_FD_96461 | JGI IMG/M metagenome (GOLD analysis project Ga0134122, IMG submission 96461) | Terrestrial soil microbial communities without Nitrogen fertilizer from Kellogg Biological Station, Michigan, USA - KB3-0-2 | ecosystem: Environmental > Terrestrial > Soil > Unclassified ... | reverse complement strand
AGTGGCCTCCATCAGATCGCTGATGGGGAGCCGCCATGACCGCCCGCCAAATCGCCAACCAACAGCTTTTCATTCAGGCCCACGCCGACGCCCGCGAGAGCGTCCGCCGTTTCGGCATGCCATACCGCGCCGCGTTCAAGAACTGCCTGTCCGGGCGGCGCGCCGTCGTCAACGGCTACACCGGGAGCTTTGTTCGATGACACGCACCCATCAGGCATCAGCCTCCGCTTTTCTCCGCGCTCACTATGTCGAGCCGGGGAAGACCGTCATCAAGATCGACGACCTCACCATCACAGTTTCCGAACGCCAGCCCGACGGCAGCTTTACCGCATGGTTCGGTGATTACGATCTCGATTGCATGACCGGCTGGGGCAAGACCGTACTCACCGCGGCTTCCGATCTTCTCGACAAGGAGAACGAGGCTCGCATCGATAAGCTGGCCCGCAAGCACGAGGTGGCCAATGGGTGAGCACACGAAGTTGCCATGGGCGCGCAGAAAACAGGCTGTCCACGACAGTTCGGAACACTCTGTTTCCGTGGCCTATTGCGGAGCGGTTTATGGTGCCGGCCTTTGCAAAGATGGCGAATTTAGATCGTTCGGCATCACTGATGATCAGGCTGAAGCCAACGCCGCCTTCATCGTCGAGGCCGTGAACAACCACGACAGGTTGACCCGCGAGAACGAGGCGATGCGGAAGGCTCTGAAAGAACTGCTGATGGTCGGTGATGCTCATGCTCGCCGCGAAGCCCGCGCCGCCCTCTCCTCTCTCAAGGAAGGAACAGCCAATGAGTGACCTTGATCAAGCGCAGGCTGCATTTGACATGGGCGCTCTGGTAGCTGGGCTCACCCGCGAGAACAGCGAACTGAAAGCGGCGCTGATGTCGTGCCGTACATCCTACGTCGGATACGCGATCACGAGCAATGATCAGTATGCCCAGGTGATTGATAACTTCTGGCGCGAGCTTCAGCGTATCGACAAGGCTGCGCGCACTGCTCTCAAGGAGTCATGCAATGCGCAAGCCTGATCCGGAGATGGTCGCCTGCTACATCAAGCTGCTGCCGGAACTGCTCGCAGTCGTGGTGTTCATTGGCATGTGTGCAATCGCAGCCGGCGTGGTCAGCAACGAGGTCGCGCACGAACGGATCGCCGCGCATCAGGCGGTGCGGCGATGATGAAATTCCCGCCGATCGTTGACAACACGCATTTTACGATGAGGCCGCTGCGCAACTCAAAGCGAGCCCGGATCATCAAGCGTTTGATCGAACTCGGCGGTTTGATCTGCCATTGGTGCGGCGGTGAAGTGGTGCGCGGCTCAGCAGATGGCCGGATGGGCAACAACGTTGCGACCATCGATCATAAGCAGGCACGGGCGCTCGGTGGGTCCGACGACCTTGAAAACTGCGTTCTGTCGTGCTGGAAGTGCAACCACGACCGCGGCATGGCCGATGGTTTTTGGATCAGCATTTCAAAGATGAGGGAATGCGCGCCTAACCGCCTGTTCGGCTGCCGGATCAAGTGCGGAGAGGCGGTGTGAACTTTACGCTCGCCCTGCTGGCGATCCCGTTCCTGCTCTACGTCGTTCGCAACATCACGAACCCTGACGAAGTTGACGATTACACCCGCTGCAGAGGCCTGGATAAGGTGGAGGATTGAAGATGACACTTGAAGATTGGGGTAGAAACGTAAGCCGCCACCTGCAATTCATCGAGGTCGGCGCGTCGATGGCCGCGCGTCACGCTGCGTTGCTTCAGGTCAGGCCGGGGTTCGAAACCCTCGCCGAGGATGAATTGCGCAAGGCTCGCGAAACCCTGCAGGACGCACTGACGAAAGTCACCATCGCACAGAACACCTATCAGGCGAAGCCGCTGGAAACAGCATGACACCGACACCTTGCGAGGACTGCGACAACGTTCACGCGGATACTCGCAAGCAATCTTTTACTCAGTGGCAGTGCGTAAAATTCCCGAAACTACGTGGACTAAACCCGATCGCTCCAAACTCCTGGATAGATCCTCCTTACATGAAATGCACCGGAATCAATGGGGGTTTTTGCCCCATGTTCACCTCAAGACGAAACGAAAGGATACCCAAATGAAGATGTCTGAAGAGTTCCCGAGCAAGTACCTCAAAGCCGCAGACCTGCAGGGCCGCGAGGTCCGCGTCACCATGGCCAACGTCGAGCGCGAGAAGATCGGCGATGACACCAAGCCGGTTCTCTACTTCAAGGGCAAGGATAAGGGCGTGGTCCTGAACAAGACCAACGCCGGCACGATCAGCGATGCTTACGGCGACGACACGGAAGATTGGTACGACCAGCCCCTTATCCTGTTTTCCGTCATGGTCGATTTTCAGGGCAAGGTTGCGCCTGCCATCCGCTGCCGTGTCCCGACCGCCAAGGACAATCGTCAGCAGCCGCGTCGTGAAGACCCGATTTCGAGCGGGCCGATCACTCCGCCACAGCGGGCGATCGGCGGCGTCTCTGACAACATGGAGTCGCCGCCCGCATTTCACGACGACGAAATCCCGTTCTGAGGATTGAACAATGACCGTCGCCGATCAAGCCCGCAATGCCGCCATATCGCTTGAAGCGAAGAAAGACGGCCTTGTCCAGAAGCAATCAGGCGACTGGAAGATGTCCTTCACCGTTCAGGCAATCGACATGAGCGATCGGCTGACGAAAGCGCCCATGGGAACGCGGTTTGCCATGGTGCTGGTGGAGATCGGCGACGATGAATTACCGGCTCCGACAGCGGCGGCCCCCCCCGCTGTCGAGGCGCCGCCCGAGCCGGTCAACCAGCCCCGGCCGGCTCGGGCCAGGCGTGATTGGCGGGACGTGCCGCCGGCAGAACAAGCATTCCTACGGTGTCAGAACGCCGCCTTCGTTTCCTTCCTGAAGGAGGAATGGCAGATCGAATGGCAGCAGGCGGGGAATGGTGATCCAGCCGCAGATTGCGTGCGCCAGATTTGCGGCGTGGAGTCACGCAGCGAGATTGCGACCAATCATCGATCAAGGATGCTGTGGAAGCAGTTGGACGACCAATTTCAGGCGTGGATGAGGGTTGGCGCATGAGCCTGCGAGGAGAGCGCCGCACCGAATTCCCGCAGTCAGTCAGAAAGGCCGCATTCGCCCGCGCCTGTAAGCCTGACGGGATTCCCAAATGCGAAGCCCCAGGCTGCGGCAAGGTGATCCGTGCAGGCCATCTGATATTCGAGCATGTGCAGCCTGACGGCCTCGGTGGAGAGCCTGCGATCGACAACTGCAAATGCTACTGCGACGTCTGCGCGGACAAGAAGACGGTTGAGGAAGACAATCCGCGCATGGCCAAGGCCGATCGAGTGCTGAAGCGCTCTTACGACCTGATGCCGGCGAAGCAGAAGATTCCGTCACGAGGTTTCGCCCGGCGCCAGCGCACCCATGCGGGACGGCCGCCGGTTCAACGTTTTAGCTAAGGGAAACCAATATGAGCAAGTTTGACCTCAGGGTTGGCCGGATGATCAGCGGCAGCAAGATCGCTCCGAAAGGTCATGTCTGCGTCTTCAATGCCAACATCTGCACCAAGAAGGGCAGAAAGTTCTGGTTCGGCGATATCGACATCACGGCTGACGCCGAGCAGAAGGCGCTCGCCGCCAGGGTTAATTAAATGTCAGACCTTTTCAAAGATGAGCCAGCGCAAGCTCCGAAAGAGCAGCACATTGATTGGTACAATGCTTTTGCTGTCGAAAAACTCGGAATGCCTGCGCGCTGGAGGTGGTTCAAGCTGGAAGTCAAGAATCACGGCAAACCGAGCATGTTCGTAAGCGTCACGGGCGCGGTTTGCGATGCCAAGATAGAGCGCGGGAAGCGCAAAGGTCAGGATAACTGGAAATTGCGCGACAAGGCGACCGAAGCCGAACTGGCGATCCGAGTTGAAGAATTAGACGCTTTCAAGCTTGAATGGCAGGCGCGTACCGGAAAATGTGTTCGCTGCCAGGGCGACGGGAAAGTCATGTGGAGCGTATCCGTCAGCGATGGCGTGAAATACCGCGATTGTGAAAAGTGCCACGGCACCGGCAACGCGACTAAAGCAGTCGCAGCATAATCATCGTTGATGCCCCGATAGAGAGGGATCGATCATGACCGAGAAATTTCCGATCGCCGCAGATCAGTTGCGGGCCATGACTGAACCGAGTGCGGATACCATCAGCCAGCATATCGGCTGGCTCAAGCAATACATCATCGGAATGACCGATGCGAATTGGGCAGACATGCGGGTGCGCGCCGAACGGCAATTGCATGAACTATCTGCCGCCCTCCGCGCTCAGTCCGACGTGCGCGCCCCAGCTTCTCAGGGTGAGCCGGTCGCGAACGGCCCGCTGCTGAAAGCAGTCGTTGACTGGACCTACCTGCACGCCACCGAGGGCAGAGCTTGGCCGAGTTCAAAGACCATTGCAGCGCTGATCGCCAAGGCCATGCGAGCAAATCCAACTCAGACCGATGCTGAGGCGATGATGAGCGCAGCCCCACCCCTACCCCCGCCCCCGCCAGCCGACCTCGCCGATGTGCTGGAGAATGTGCGCAAGGGGATCGAGAGCCTTGGACGCAAGCGCCATACCGGAATTGAGGTACCGATCGAACTGCACAAGGCCTGCCAGGCGCTCACGCATATGGTGAAGGATTCGCGGTCATGAGTGACAAACGTGATCTGCCTGAAAGGCTGCGAGCATTTCACAGCAAAATCATGAGCGAAGCCGCCGACGAGATCGACGGTCTCCGCGCCCAGCTTGCGGAGGAGAAGGCAAAGCATGCGCTGACGATCCAGCACGCCGACGGATGTCACGCTGCTGCGCTGAACTACCAGCACAAGTGGGACCATGCGGAGGAGCAGCTTGCGAGCGCGCGGAAGGCGCTGGGCGAATCTCGCGACGCAATCATGACGGGATGCAATACGATCGATGCCGTTGCCGCGATCGATACGGCATTAACTGACGATTTACGAGGTTCTCATGAAGGGTGACGGGAACAGAGGCCAGAGCACAACGCCGGACAATCCGGGCGACAGCGTCATCATGCGCTGGATCGCGGAGCATCTCGACTATCCGCATGACGACCACTGCTTGATCTGGCCATTCGGAAAGGTCCGTGGTTATGGTTCGTTCGGACGCAACGGGAAATCGATCAAGGCTCATCGGTACATCTGCGAACTGAAGAACGGCCCACCTCCGACCCCCGAGCATCATGCGGCGCACTCATGCAACCGTGGTCACGATGCCTGCGTGAACCCGAACCACCTGCGCTGGAAGACGCCTTCCGAGAATTTCAAGGAAGCCGAGCCGCATCGCAAGCTCAAACTGCGCCCGGAGCAGGCCAGGGAAATCCGCGATCTGAAGGGACTTGAGCACGCCACCGTGACGGCGGAACGGTTCGGGATCGCGGAGTCGACGGTTCGCAACATCCAAGCCGGGCGCCTATGGCGTGAAGGGGAGCGCCGCGGACGCGCCTTCCGTGACGCCGAGGTGCAGCACATCCGCAGCATGCAGGGCAAGATATCGGGCCGCGAGCTCGCGCAGCAGTACGAAGTCAGCGCCAACGTCATCTATCGGATCTGGAGCAGACATACTTGGGCATTCGTGCCCGAGTGCGAGAAATCAACGGTTCATACCACTTAACGAGGGAATTGAGATGGGAAATCACGATGTAGGCCGCGCAATCGAGGCAGGAGCGATCGGCTTTTGGTTTGGCAACGGCGAGACTCCAGTGACAAAGGAGCGAGCGCTCGCCGCACTTGACGCGATCGTGCCCGAACATTTCCGCGGCAGCGATGCTGAATTTGACGACGCCACCTCTCCTGAAGGTCCTCTTGGCCAATTGCTGGCGATAGCATTCGGACCCTATCCAGCGCCAGGGCATGAGCCCGACGCTGACGGTGAAGGATGGTACGAAGGAATCGAGCGCCCATTCTACGAGCGATACGACTTTTGCTAACGAGTTGATAATTCGAGTTGTGGGGCCGAGTGTCAGCGGCAGACCGAGCACTGACAATGGAGAAACGCTCGGAGCAAGGGTAACCCAGGAGGCGGTCATGAAGTAACCGAACAAGATGCCAACACTGTATGAGAGAAAAAAGCCCCTCGGATGAACCCACGCCGAGGGGCGCGACTCCCCCTAACCATCGGATAGGGAAAATGATGAAACTCGCCGAGTTTGCACAGTGGGTGATCGTCAACGGCTCTTTCGAGGGATGCGATATCGATGGCGGGAGCCTGCAAGACAAGGCGATCGAATACGGAATCCTCGTGCAAGTGCCATACGACCCCGAGAAGCACGGACGCCAATATTACGGGGAGCTTGATCCCGGCGAGCCTTGGTATGTTTTCAGCGACGATTTCCAAGCCGCGTTAGCTATAACCTCGGGCAACGGAAAGTAGCATGACCACGACAGCATGGGCGGTCACAAACCTGGATAAGACGTATATCAATACGATCAGCGACACGCGCCGGGCCGCAATCGTCAATTGGCTCGTCACCGAGAAACAGATGATGGTCTATACGTCCCACACCGACGCTGACATTGAAGCAATGTGGAATCATCTCGGCCGATACGTCGAGGTCCGACAGGTAGAAATTCGCCCGTTAACGAACTGACAACGATGTCCCGCACCCCCGCACGCATCACGCAAGCCGACGTCGCCCGCGCCATCCGGGCTGCGCAGCAGTGCGGCGCGGGGCCGGTGCGCATCATGCCGGACGGCACAATTTTGATTGACCCGCAACGCCAAAAACAGACGACGAAGGAAGAAAAAGCGGTTGAGCCTGAACGGGAGATCGTCCTTTGATCGCCGCCATGCCAAGACCTCATCTTCCCCATCTCCACCGCGAGCGCAAACGCGGCCGCGTCGTCTTTTACGTCCGCAAGGGTCACGGGCCGCGCTTTCGTCTGCGCGCTGAATATGGTTCGGACACTTTCAAGGTCGAATACAACGATGCCTTGGCCGGCAGGAAGGCACAGCGTGGTCAGGCGGTCGCTGGCTCGCTGCAATGGCTATGGGACGCCTACCGAAAAGCTGATGCTTGGAAGGTGCTCGCCCCCGCCACCCGCCGGCAGCGTGAAAATATCATGCTGCACGTCCTTAAGACGGCCGGGCTTGAACCATTTGGCGCCATTCGAGAGGGGCATATCGTCGAAGGCCTTGACCGCCGCACCGACACGCCATCGGCCGCCCGGAACTTCCTGGACACCATGCGCGGGCTTTACCAGTGGGCCAAGGCACGCGGGCACGTCAGGCTTGATCCGACCGCCAACGTCAAGCCGCCGAAGCGGCGCCGGGGATCTGGCTTCGCGCCATGGACGCGAGAGGATATCACCGCCTACCAGAAGCGTTGGCCATTGGGGACGCCGCAGCGCGTCTGGCTCGATGTCCTGCTCTACACCGGCCTGCGCCGCGGGGATGCCGCCAGGATCGGCCCGGAGAACGTCAAGGATGGCATTGCCACGATCGCGACCGAGAAGAGCGGGGAGATGATTGTCGTTGCCCTGCCCGTTCTGGACGTGCTGCAGGCCACGCTTACGGCAGGGCCGACCGGGGCCGAAACATGGATCGTCGGCGAGCGCGGCGGACCATTCGTCAAGGAATCCTTCGGCAACGCATTCTCGGAAGCTGCTCGAGCCGCCGGCATCGAGAAGAGCGCCCATGGCGTTCGCAAGATCGCGGCGACGATCGCGGCTGAGAACGGCGCCACCGAGGCCGAGCTGGACGCCATCTTCGGATGGACCGGGGGGCGGATGGCCGCGCATTACACCAAGCAGGCAAACCGCGCCAAATTGGCCGCTGGAGCTGCAGAAAAGCTGAAATCTATTCCCTCACCAGGTGCGAAAAGATGAAATTTAAGGGCGTCCACACCGAGGTGAAAAGCGGCGTTGCCGTGCATTATTACCGCCGCGGCAAAGGTGTTCGGATCCGATTGCCGGATGACCCTGATTCTGAGGCCTTTGCTACCGCGGTCCGTCTCGCCGCTACAATAGGGATCTCGACACCACGAGATAAGAAGTCGACCGAGGTTGAGAACCGCAGGCTCCAGATCGGAGTAGCCCTTAAAGAGGCCGTCTCTGGCGCCAAGCAACGGGCACGAGAGCGGGGGTTGCCGTTCGACATTGATATCGATTGGGTTCTATCCAAAGTCGAGCAACAAGACTTGCGATGCTCGCTTACCGGAATCCCATTCCTTTCGGAACACAACACATCTTCATACCGGCATCCATTTGCGCCCTCGCTTGATCGCATTGAACCAAAGTCCGGTTACACCCGTGAGAATGTTCGCATCATCGTCTTTGCGATGAATGTGATGCTGATGGATTGGGGTCACACCATCTTCGAGAAGGTGGTGAGTGGATATCGCTTCACCAAGACCAAAAACCGGCTTTCTATTCCCGCTCAGCATGTTAATGTGAGGGAAGAGGCGGCGAAACTACAATAAAAACAATCGGTTTTGTGGGAAAAACCAGATTGTGGTGGGGGAGGCAGAAGTGCAATCATCAAATGATGACAATACCTTACAGGAGGGTGAGGGATAAATGACCGCTTTGAAGACTAAGGACGATTTTGCTGGCCGCCCTCGCTATGAGCTGATCGGCGCGGACGGCCGGACGTACGGCACCTATTCAACCGCGCTGGACGTAGGGACCGCGGCACATCTGCTCTGGCCCGACCAGGCGCAGGACGAGGACCGCACCGGCAAGGGGTGGGACGTACAAATTTGTGGATGCGAATGATGGGCAAAGACCCTTTTGAAATGCGTAAAGTGATCCTCGATTGTCACCCCGACAACATGGTCACGGCGGTGCGTGCCGCCAGATGGCTCTTGGAGAGACCGGACCAGAAGGACGCCGTTATTACCTACGGCGAAGGCAAGAGCGAAGTCGCCTTCTACGTCAAGCGCAACAAAGAGAGTATCTCGATCCGAGAAAACCATTGAGAACCGCACGAAGCCGCGTAGCGCTTCAGATGTCAGGAGAGACAAAATGAGCGAGTTCAAACAATACCGCCGCACCCAGATCGCCGAGATGCGGCCGGCTACCCCAGATGATGCTTTGAATGGGAGCATCAGTGTCAGTGCTCCCGACAAAGCCAACGGCTCTCCGCGACCGGGGGACATGATCGCGCGTAACCCCAAGAACCACGATGACCAATGGCTCGTCGCGGCGCAATACTTCGCTGATAACTTCGAACCGTTGTAGGAGATCCGGAAACGGCAATAGGCGGTGAGGAGATTCTGGGATGAGTGACAAGACAATCTTGCCAAAGGATGAGTTCTGCGCCCGCTTCAAGGCGCACATGATCAAGTTTGCCGGCTTCGAAAAGTTCGACGATGACGACGAAGGTCCGGGGCCAACCGTTGCGGACTATGCCGATGAGACTGCGCCGACATATTGGGAGGATCAGCACAGGGCCGGCGAGAGCCCCGAAGAGTGCGCTGCGGCTGACATGTCGTATTGGGGCGAGGATTAGCCCGCGTCATCGGGACGGCGGGAAAGGCAGGAGACGGTATGGCAAGGTTTGCTGAAGGAACGACGGTTTCGGTCGAAAAGTCGCGGGCCGAGATCGAGGGCCTGATAGTTCGCTATGGCGCCACGAGCACGGCATTCATGAACGCGCCAGGCCGAGCCATGATCGTGTTCGAGGCCAAGGGGCGGCGCGTGGCCTTTGAACTCCCATTGCCGTCTCAGGACGAGAAGCGCTTCCAGCGTGATGGGCGAGGCTCCCAGCGCTCTCCGGCTAAGAGGCTAGAGGCATGGGAGCAGGCGTGCCGGCAGCGCTGGAGGGCGCTCGCGTTGGTCATCAAGGCCAAGCTGGAGGCCGTCGATTCCGGGATCACCTCGTTCGAGGACGAGTTCCTTGCTCACATCGTCATGCCGGACGGCCAGACGGTCGCGACCCACATCAAGCCGCGTATCGCGGAAGCCTATGCTGGCGGTCAGATGCTCGCGCTGATGCCGCCGAGCAAGTTGCAGTGACGGCAAGCAAATTAAAGTTTCGCCATCCTGGCAAGAGGGCGGAATAGCACCGAGGGGGCGGGTGTGAACAAAGAGCGAGCCCCCACTTTCATT
>Ga0134122_10004736_pt1 | contig 10085 bp, 7 predicted proteins | sample KB302_FD_96461 | JGI IMG/M metagenome (GOLD analysis project Ga0134122, IMG submission 96461) | Terrestrial soil microbial communities without Nitrogen fertilizer from Kellogg Biological Station, Michigan, USA - KB3-0-2 | ecosystem: Environmental > Terrestrial > Soil > Unclassified ... | reverse complement strand
CCGCGCTCCTCGTAGCGCCCCAGCGCCTCCGGGAGTCCGACGAACACGTCATGCACGACGTCTTCTGCATCCTCGCGGGCGCCAACCAACCGATAGGCGAGCCGAAACAAGGCGACCCCGTGCTCCAGGTAGAGAGCGGACAGGGCGTCGGGGCTGCCAGCCCGCGCCTCAGCGATCAGGGACGCTGCGCTCCCGTTAGCTGCGCTCGTCGCCATCCTCTACTCGAATGCCCTTGGTAGGCAAAACGTTACGCGGTACGGGGGTGTCGGAAAGGCCCGATCCCGGCCTATCTCTTTTAACGCAAGTTGTTTATGTTCAATCCACTGATAGCGCGGCTGGGGTAGGGAGGCGTCAGGTCAATCCGGCAGCGCCTGGCAGCCCCGGGGATCCGGGGCTCGCAGCAGGCGCGCCGAGGTGGGATCGGCGAAATCTTCCCTCACCATGGCCAGCCGCGCGCGACTCTGACCGGCGACCCACAAACGACTCTGCAACACGCACCTGTCGCCTCGCTTGAGGCGCCCGGGCTCGGGCGCCCGAACGATTACCGTCCCCGCTTTCGCCACTTCCGCGCGTCCGGCCGCCTGACGGCCCGGCGCCGCGTGCGTGCGCAGCGAGGGCACGAGGAGCAAGACACAACCACATGACGCAACCGCCGCAAGCCCATTTGCCACGACCGGTTCACCACGAACCCCCCGCCCACGCGCCCAACGCGGCGCTGATGATCGACTTCGACAACGTGACGATGGGGATCCGCTCGGATCTCCAGTCGGAGCTGCGGCGCCTGCTGCAGTCGGACATCATCAAGGGGAAGGTGGCCGTACAGCGCGCCTACGCCGATTGGCGCCGCTATCCGCAATACATCGTCCCCCTGGCCGAGTCCTCGATCGACATGATCTGGGCGCCGGCATACGGGTCGAACAAAAAGAACGCGACGGACATCCGCCTCGCGGTGGACGCCCTCGAGCTCGTCTTCACACGGCCCGAGATCGGCACCTTCATCCTGCTGTCGGGAGATTCGGATTTTTCCTCCCTCGTGCTGAAGCTCAAGGAGTACGGGAAATACGTCATCGGCGTCGGGATCCGCGAGTCGTCGAGCGACCTGCTGATCCAGAACTGCGACGAGTACTACTCCTACAACGAGCTGGCCGGCCTCACGAAAGAGAGCGACGTCACGCACGAGCGGCACGATCCCTGGGATCTGGTGATCGAGGCCGTGAAGCAGATGACCGCGCATAGCGACGTGATGCGCTCCGACCGCCTCAAGCAGGTCATGCAGGAGATCGATCCGGCGTTCAACGAGAAGGATTTGGGGTTCTCACGCTTCTCGAAGTTCGTGATCGAGGCGGCCCACAAGGGCCTCATCACTCTCACCAAGCTCGACAATGGCCAGTACGAGATCGGGCTCGGTCCGGGCGTGCCGGGAGCGGCGGCGCAGCCGGCGGGCGTGGCAAGCCCCGAACGGCCGCGGGAGCGCGGTGAGGGCCGTGGTCGTGGCCGCCGCGGTCGGGGCGGCCGCGACGAGCGCGAGGGGCGGGAGGCCCGCGAAGAGCGGGTTCCGGAGGAGTCACCTGCGCTGCCCCCGATCGCCGCGCGGGATGAGCGCCGCAGCGCCTTCTCTCTCGATGGGGCCTTCGGCCTCATCAAACAGGCCATCGGTCGGTTGGGCGGGGAGTCCCGCCCGGTGAGCGCGCAGGAGCTCGGCGAGGCCATGGCCGAGATCAAGGGCGACGAGGAGCCGGTCGAGCCGGCCCAGGTGCAGAAGCTGCTGCGCCAGGCGCACGATCGCGAGCTGATCGACCTCGCCAAAGAGGACGACGGAGCGTACACCGTGAAGCTGCGGGACGCGACGCCGTCTCCAGAAATACCACGGGCCGAGCCCGCTGCCGTGACCGATGCCGACGAGGCGCTCGATCCCCCGATGCCGGAGTCGTCTGCCCCGCCATCGATGCGGCCGGCGACCACGCCTGCCGGTGTTCCTGCGCGCAGCGCCCGGTTCCGTCGAGGTTCGCGCGGGCCACGCGTGGCGCCTCCAGACGTCCCGAAGATCGGGGTCGTCGAGATGGACCCGAACTTCAAGCCGCGGATCGAGCTGGTGGCCCCCAAGCCTCCCGCGGCTCCCCCCTCGGTGCCGGAGCCGTTCGGCGGCGACAGCGCGCCGACCGGCGGTGCTGAGCGCGGCGCCCGCGGCCGCAGCGGACGCGGTGGCCGCGGCGGGAGTGGCAGGGCCACCAGTCGCGACGAGCGCGCCGAGCCAGGCGAGCGGTCGGAGCGAGGAGAACGGGGCGAGCGGGGCGAGCGGGGCGAGCGGGGTGGTCGGGGTCGCCGGGGTGGACGCGGCCGTGGCGGCCGGGGTCGCGCGGGCGGGGAGGGCCGCGCAGAGCGCGGGGATCGCGTCGGGGGAGGGGACCGCATCGAGCCCCGAGAGGCCCCGGAGCCGCGGACGGCACGGGCCGAGCCGGCACCGCCACCCGCACCCAAGCCCCCGGCGCGTGAGCCTGACGTCGACACCGGTGGCGGGGGCGAGTCCTTCTGGTCGAAGGTGAAGCGCGGGCTCACCGGCGGGACGTGAGCAGCGCTGCACTGCCGGCGTCGTTCTACGCGCGACCTACTCCCGAGGTCGCGCGTGGCCTTTTGGGACACGTTCTGCTGAGCGAGCTCGGAGGCCGTCGCACCGCCGGCCGGATCGTCGAGACCGAAGCCTACCTCGGCACGACCGACCCCGCGTCCCACGGCTACGGCGCACGCCGCACGCGTCGCAACGCCAGCCTGTTCGAGCGTCCGGGCACCGCGTACGTCTACTTCACCTACGGGATGCACTGGTGCCTGAACGCGGTGACCGAGCGCGCCGGGCTTCCCGCGGCCGTCCTGATCCGCGCGCTCGAGCCCCTCGAGGGATTGGCGACGATGCGGCGGCGGCGCGGGGGCCCGCGCGTCGCCGACCGCGAGCTCTGCTCGGGTCCCGCCAAGCTGTGCCAGGCGCTGGGCGTGAGCGGTCGGCACGACGGCCTGCCGCTGACCCGTGGCCGGCTGCGCATCGTGCGAAACCAATCACGACAGCATCTGGCCATCGCTGTGACACCGCGTATCGGCATCACCCGCGCCGCCGACTGGCCGCTGAGGTTCCTGATCGAGGACTCCCCATGGGTCTCCCGCTAGGACTGCTGCTCGTGCTCCAACAGCCCATCATCGTAGACGGCCACATCGACACGCCGCAGCGCATGCTCGACATGAAGGCCGATATCACAGCCCGGCTCACCGACGGGCACATCGATGTCCCGCGCATGCGCGAGGGCGGGCTCACGGCCGCGTTCTTCTCGATCTGGGTCGACGCGCGCTATGCCCCGGGCGCCGCTTTTCAGCGCGCGCTGGACCTGATCGGGGCCGTGCGCGCGCTCGCGGACACCAACCGTGAAGTGGACCTGGCCACCACGGCCGATGAAGTCCGTGGCGCGGTGGCGCGGGGCCACATCGCGGCGCTCATGGGGGTCGAGGGCGGGCATGCGATCGAGAACTCGCTCGAGAAGCTCGACTCGCTGTACCGGCTCGGGGTGCGCTACATGACCCTGACCTGGAACAACGGCAACGACTGGGCGGGCTCGTCCACGGACCCCGAGCGGCACGGCGGACTCTCGACCTTCGGGCGCCAAGTCGTGGGACGGATGAACCAGCTGGGCATGCTGGTGGACGTGTCACACGTGTCCGACGCGACGTTCCGGGACGTCCTGGCCACGAGCACGCGACCGGTGATCGCGTCGCACTCGTCGTGCCGCGCCCTGGCGCACCACCCGCGCAACCTGAGCGACGAGCAGCTGCGTGCCATCGCTCGGAACGGCGGCGTGGTGGGGATCAACTTCTATCCCGTGTTCCTGGACGACCACTTCCGCCACCAGTACGAGGAGATGCGGCGCCGACTGAAGCCTCAGACCGACTCGATCCGGGCGCACCACCGCGGCCATCCCGGTGAGTCGGCGTTCGAGGTGGACAAGTTCGTCGGCCAGCACGCCGAGACCCTCGACGTCCCCACCATCGACCGCCTGGTGGACCACATCGATCATGCGGTGCAGGTGATGGGGATCGACCACGTCGGGCTCGGCAGCGATTTCGACGGGATCAGCGTGCTGCCCCGACCCATGAAAGATGCAACGTCGCTGCCCGAGCTCATCCGGGCCCTCGAGGGTCGCGGCTACTCGGACTCGGACGTCCGCAAGATCCTGGGCGAGAACTTCCTGCGCGTGCTTACTGCCGGTCCGTGACGCCCTCTTTGGAGGTCCCGAACGAATAGCGGACGCCGCCCTGGAAGGTGTGGGTGGTGCCTTGAATCAGGAAGTTGGCCGCCGCTGATGTCAGGATGTAGTGGCCGTACAGCGCCAGCCGACCCTGCTTGATGTCGATCCCGCCCATCCACCAGAAAAACGCCTTGGTTGCGGCCCTGTCGGCCTCGTCCTGGAGCTGGCCCAGGTCCGAGCCGGTGCAGGTCGCGCAGCTCACCTGGACGTTCAAGGCTTCCATGATCGCGAACCCGCCGCCCGCGAACGGCTCCACCCGCAGCTGCGCCGGGAAGGCGAGCACGCCGACCATGATGCGGCGCAGATTGTTGAACTGTACGTTCCCCGGCGTTACCGCGCCGCTGGGCTCGACGATGGTCACGTGCCGGGGCGAGATGAAGAGCGACTGCTCGAACGACGCGTACAACGCCGTCCGTTTCCCGGTGATCAGCCAATGCCCGCCGAACGTCGGCTCGAAGGAGTAGCTGTCGAAGTTGGTGCGGAATATCAGGATGCCGGCCTCGCCGCCCCAGTACCACTTGTGCTGCCAATCACTCGAGCGCGACTCGTAGCTGGGACCGCCCGTCGGCCGCGCTTCGGGGACCTTGCCACCGGCCGCGAGGATCGAGTCGCGCTTCTCCTTGGGGACCTCGGGATAGGCCGACTCGCGATGGCTGGGCCCGAGGAAGAACGACAACCCCGCAGTGCCGACCAGATGACCGGCCCACTTACTGGTGCCGGGGAACTGAGTGCTGGGCGCTAGGTAGGCGCGCGCCTCGAGGCGCAACGCTGCCCGATCCGAGATATAGATGCGGTCGCCGATGGCGCCGTGCGCTCCGGTGTCGCGAAAGCCCCCGGCGCCATTGCTGTTGAAGTCCATGGCCGAGTAGCCGCCCAGGATGTAGAAGCTTTTCTCGGAGCCGAAGTTCAGCACGATGCTCCCGCCACCGAACCACACTGGGAAGTCCGTTCCCGCTCCGCCCCCCTTCGGGTGCGGCCGCATGTACAGGCCATCCGCCTCGATCCCCAGCCAATCGGTGATCCAGAAGCCGAACCGGCCCCCACCGCCGATCTGGTTGTCGAGCTGGAAAGCGCGGTCGAACCGCGTGAAGCTCGCGAACCCGCCGATCTCGAACTGGAACCGGTGCTGGGCCTCGAGGGTGGCGGCCCCGCCCAGCAGCAGTACCGAGATGACCGTGACTACCCGCATGGGACGACTCCTCGATGGTCAAAAAGCGACCCCCAAAATAGGGAATTCGTCCGGAAAACGCGATAGCCCTTCGCTTTAAGCCTCTGAGCCTTGAAAGTACTTGAAGGAAGTACCGAATATATCCCGAAGATGACAGCTAAATGAGCCCCAGCTTGGTCCCTACCCGATGGAAGGCACCCAAGGCGAAGTCGAGGTCGTCCCGGGTGTGGGCTGCCGAAAGCTGACAGCGGATCCGGGCGTGCCCCTGCGGGACCACCGGATAACCGAACCCGGTCACGAACACCCCCTCGTCCAGCAGGGCGTCGCTCATCCGGATCGCCTGCGCCGTTTCGCCCAGGATCACCGGGACGATGGGGGTCGCCCCGGGGAGGGGCTTGAACCCGAGCGCCAGCAGGCGGTCGCGGAAGTAGCGTGCGTGGTCGTGGAGCCGGGTCACGAGCTCGGGGTGGCGCTGGAGATGTTGCACCGCCGCGAGCGCGCTTCCCGCCACGGTGGGCGGGAGGGCGTTGGAGAAGAGCTGCGGGCGGGAGCGCTGCGTGAGGTAATCGGCCAGCGCGGCGGGGCCGGCCGTAAAGCCGCCGGCGGCGCCACCCAGTGCCTTGCCCAACGTCGATGTGATGATGTCCACCTGGCCCAGCATGCGGTAGTGCTCCGCGGTGCCCCGGCCCGAGGGGCCGAGCACGCCGGTCGCGTGGGAGTCGTCGATCGCGACGACCGCGTCGTACGTCCGCGCCAGGGCCACGATGTCCGGCAGCTTGGCAATGTCGCCTTCCATCGAGAACACGCCGTCGGTGAAGATGAGCCTGAGACGCGCGGGCTTCGCCGCTTTCAGCTTGTCCTCGAGGTCGGCCATGTCGGAGTGCCGGTACACCGCGGTCTGACACTTCGTGATGGTCTTCGCGAGCCGGACCGAGTCGATGATGGACGCGTGGTTGAGTTGATCGGAGATCACGATGTCCTGCTCGCCGAGCAGGGTCGGGACGAGTCCCTCGTTTGCGTTCCAGCAGCTGACGTATGTGAGTGACGACTCACAGCCGACGAACCGGGCGAGCGCCTGCTCGAGCTCGCGGTGAATCGTGAAGGTTCCGCAGATGAATCGCACCGAGCCCGTGCCGGCACCGAACTGATCGAGGGCTCGTTTGCCGCCCGCAACGACTTCGGGCGCGTTGCAGAGACCCAGATAGTTGTTGGACGAGAGAATGACCACCTCGCCGCGGCCTTGCATCCTGGTTCGTGCGGCTTGCGGCGCTTCCAGGTAGTTCAGCCGCTTGTAGACCCCGTCCTGCTTGAACTGGTCGAGTTCGGCCTCGAGCCGGGCGGCGAAGCTCATGCGATCTCCAGGATGATCTTGCCCGCATCGCCCGCGCGGATGGCGGCGAGGGCCTCGTCGATCTGCGCGAGCGGAAACTGGTGTGTGATCACCGGCCGGGGATCGAGCAACCCGGCGGTCAGGTAGCGGCGCATCTGGTGCCAGGTGTCGTACATCTTGCGGCCGATCACGCCGTACACGGTGATGCCCTTGAAGATGATCTCGTCGGCGAAGTCGATGGGCACCTCGCCCTTGGGGATGCCGAGCAGCTGGACCCGGCCCCCCAGGCGCACGGCGGCGAACGCCTGATGCAACGCCGATGGCACGCCCGACATCTCGCACACGACATCGGCGCCCTCGCCGCCGGTCTCGCCCAGCACGGTGCGAACCACGTCGTCCGTGGCGGCGTTGATCGTCACGTGCGCCCCCATGCGGCGCGCCAGCGCCAGCCGCGTCGCGTTCACGTCGGAGGCGATCACCTTGGCGGCCCCGGCGGCGCGCGCGATCCCCACCGCGAAGCAGCCGATCGGCCCGCACCCCACTACGAACACGGAGCTGCCCTGCACCTCGGCGGTGAGCACCGCGTGAAACGCGTTGCCCATGGGGTCCATAATGGCGCCGACCGTGGTCGGTACGCCGTCCAGGGGCAGGACGTTGGTGGCGGGCATGGCGATGTACTCGGCGAACGCCCCGTCGCGATCCACGCCGATGATGCGGGTGTTCTTGCAGATGTGGCTGTTCCCGGTGCGGCACTGCAGGCAGTGCCCGCACACGATGTGGCCCTCCGCGGTCACCAGCTGGCCGGGCCGCAGCTCGGACACGCCGTCGCCCGCCGCCACGATCTCTCCGGCGAACTCGTGGCCCACCACCAAGGGCGGCCTGATGCGGCCCTCGGCCCACGCGTCCCAGTCGGCGATGTGGACGTCGGTGCCGCACACCCCTGCGTGCCGCACTGCGATGAGGACCTCGCCCGGGCCGGGCGACGGCTTCGGCACCGTCTTGACCTTCAGGCCGGGGGCGCGCCGCTCTTTAACGATTGCTTGCATGGGTTCCGGGATGCGGGAAGCGGGATGCGGGATGCGTCAGAAGATGGATCGCGTGAACCCTCCGTCCACTTGCAGCACGGCGCCCGTAATATAGCTGGCCCGCTCGGACGCGAGGAACGCGACCGCCGCGGCGAGCTCGTCGGTGCGGCCCATACGGCCCAGCGGGATCCCCGCCACTATCTCGTGCATGACCTCCTGTGATGCGCGCTGCTCGCGCTGGGCGCGGGTCTCGGTGAGCTCCGTGATCCGCTCCGTCGCGATGAAGCCGGGACACACGACGTTCACGGTGATCCCCTCGGGCGCGACCTCGTCGGCCAAGGCTTTCGCGAATCCCAGCACCCCGGCCCGCGCCGTCGTGGAAAGGATGAGCCCCGGCAGGGGTTGCTTGGCGGCGACGGACGCGAGGCAGATGATCCGGCCCCATTGGACCTTCCGCATAATCGGGACGGCGGCGCGCGCGAGATTGACCGTGGACAGGAGGTTCAGCTGCACGGCGCCCTGGAAGGCATCGGCCGGCTGCTGGGTGAACGGGGCCGCCGGCGGACCACCGGCGTTGCAGAACAGCACGTCGAGACGACCCATCTCGTGGTGCACCCGCTCCACCAGGCCCGCGGCCTGCGCGGGGTCGCCCACGTCGGCCACGAACGGCATCACGACCTGGGCTGCCTCGGAGGAGAGCTGCTGCGCCGCATGCTCCACGGAGTCCTGGTGGCGCCCGTTGACCGCCACGCGGGCGCCCTCCTGGGCCAGCGCTTTCGCTACGGCGCGCCCTAACCCCTTGGTGCTGCCGCATACCAACGCGACGCGGCCCGCGAGACCGAGGTCCATGAGGCGGCGTTAGGGGATTCTTCTTTCCTAATCCGCGACGGCCACGTGCGCGGCCTCCAGCCGCACCGCGCAGCACTTGAGCTCCGCCATCTTCGCGTACGGATCGAGCACCGGATTGGTCAGCAGGTTGGCCGCGGCCTCGCGGAAATGGAACGGCACGAACACCTGGCCCGGCGCGACGCGCCCGGAGATGCGGCACGAGCTCACCATCGTGTTGCGGCGCGAGGTCAGCCGCACGAGGTCACCGTCTTCCAGCCCGAGCTCGCGCGCATCGTCGGGGTGGATCTCCACGGTCGGCGTGGGCTCACGCTGGTCGAGCCCCGACGCGCGCCGCGTCATCGTGCCGGTGTGCCAGTGATACAGCTGGCGGCCGGTGTTCATCACGAACGGATACTCGTCGTCCGGCAGCTCCGCGGGATCCGTGTACAGGACCGGCACGAACGTCGCCTTGCCGTCGGCGGTGGGGAATGCGTCCGCGAACAGGAACGCGGTTCCAGGATGGTCCGTCGTCGGGACCGGGTACTGCAGCCCGGCACCCTCGAGTCGCGCGTAGGTGACGCCCGCCCAGCTCGGCGTGACCTGCGCGATCTCCGCCATCACCTCTTCGGCCGTGTGGAACGGCGTCGGCAAGCCGAGCCGGCTCGACAGGTCGATGAGGATGTCGAGATCGCCGCGCGTCTCACCGGGTGTCTCGACCGCCTTGTGGGAGATCTGGATGCGCCGCTCGGTGTTCACGAACGTGCCGGTCTTCTCGGCAAAACTGGACGCCGGTAACACCACGTCGGCGTACCGCGCCGTCTCGGTGAGGAACAGGTCCTGCACCGCCAGAAACTCGAGCTCCTGGAACCAGTGCTCAGCATGCGCGATGTCGGGGTCCGAGATGATCGGGTTCTCGCCCATGATGTACATGCCGCGGACTCCGCTCTCCGGCTTCACAACCTCCGTAACCATCAAACCCTTCTTCAGCGACAGGGACTCGGCCGGCACGCTCCACGCTTTGGCAAAACGAGCACGCACGGCGGTGTCGCCGACGGGCTGATAGTCGGTATAGACGAACGGGATGGCCCCCATGTCCGAGGCGCCCTGCACGTTGTTCTGCCCGCGGATCGGCAACATCGCAGCGCCCCACCGCCCGATCATGCCGCACGCGAGCATCAAGTTGAGGAACGACGCCACGATGTCGGTGCCATTGGCGTGCTGCGTGAGGCCCATCGCCCAGAGCGAACTGGTATTGGGGCCGCGGGCGTAGATCTCGGCAGCGCGCCCGATTCTTTCGGCCGGGATCCCCGTGATCTTGGCCGCCTTATCGAGCGTATAGGGCGCGACAGCCGCGCGCACCTTCTCGAAGTCGTGGGCCCGGTTCGCGATGAAGGCTTTGTTTTCGAGGCCCCGCGCCAGGATGTGGTTCAGCATCCCCGCGTACAGGG
>Ga0134122_10004735_pt1 | contig 10086 bp, 7 predicted proteins | sample KB302_FD_96461 | JGI IMG/M metagenome (GOLD analysis project Ga0134122, IMG submission 96461) | Terrestrial soil microbial communities without Nitrogen fertilizer from Kellogg Biological Station, Michigan, USA - KB3-0-2 | ecosystem: Environmental > Terrestrial > Soil > Unclassified ... | reverse complement strand
GCCGCCGCCCGCGATCGCGAACGCCGTATAGCCGCCGAAGGAATGACCCGACACCCCGATGCGCGCCGGGTCGATCCCTCCCGCGAGGAAATTCCCGGGCTCGACGTCGAAGCTCTCGAACTCGTCGATCAGGAAGCTCAGATCGCGCGGCCGGTTGGCGGCCGACGCGGGGTCCACGACGCCGAGCAGCGCGTCGACGAAGGTGTTCCCGTGGTGGTCCGGCGTCGCCACGATGAAGCCGTGGCTGGCGAGGTGCGCGGCAAAGAAGAAGGATTGGAACCGGATGCCCTGGTTGCCGTGCGAGAAGAGCACGAGCGGAAACCTCTCCGGCGCCCGGGCGACGTCGCGGAACGCCGGCGTGGCGACGATGTCGAGGCCGAGAACGTTCACCACGTCCTTCGGCACGCCGGCGACGGCTGCCGGCGTCGAGGGATAGTAGACCTCGACCGTCACGGGGCGCGGACCGGTGCCCTGCACATTCATGCGGGCGGGATCGAAGAGCTCGAGCGTCCGCACGCCGATGGGATACCGCCCGAACTCCGCGGTGGGGCCGAGATCGTTGGGCGGGTAGACGAGCTGCGCGAAGTGGCGCGCGCGTTGCGTAACGGTCGCCGTCAGGACACCGACGCGCTCGCTGAGCGTCGGCGCCGCGTCGAGGGCGACCAGATCGAGCGCGTCGAACGCATCGCCGCAGCGGCGGACTATGTACTCGACCGCATCCGTCTGGGCGCGCGCGACGGTCCGATCGCGCTTCGTGCGCTTGCACGGCTTCCCCCCGAATTCCGGCACGTAACAGCCCTTCCCGAAGGTGCGGACGACGGTTCCGCGCAGGTGGTCGAGCGCGTGCGACACGGTGGTCTGGCAGCCGAGCGGCGCGGCCGACGCCGGGTCGGCGAACCCGAGGTCGAGGAGATCATCCGAGTAGTCGGCGCACCCCTCGGAGATGCGCAGGGGCACATCGTCGCGGCTCGTATAGCCGAGCGGTTCGGCCGTGGTCTCGCTGCATTTGGCGCCGCTCGCGTCCCGGGCGTCGGCGAGGATGCCGTCGAGCGCGCCGTCCGCGGCCCGCAGCGCCGTCTCGCAGGCCGTGTCCTGCGCGCGGCGGCACGCGGAGACCGCCACAACATAGTCGCTCAAGCAGCGCGCACCGGCGTTGCCCGAGGACCGCATGCATGTGAGCGCAGAAGGCGCGGCCAGGGCGGTTACCGGAGCGAGTAGACAGACGACGAGGAGGGCGGGGCCAGGGGAGTGTCTCACGGCTGCGACCATAGCCCCGGTCGGGGACATGGTGTCAATGAGAAATACGCGCGGAGTGACGACGCCAGGCGCCGTCGGTCTGTCTCTCACGCGGCGAACGTACCATCGTCGCGGACCGAGACCTGCCGACCGCACCACTCCGACGACGTCATCGCGGCGGCCTGCCACGCGTCCTCGCAGACGGCGATGGCCCGCGTTCCATCGGGAAGGTCGCAGATCGTCACGGCGCGCTCCGGCCGATCGCCCGCATACGAGACGGTGTAGGACGCGATGGTCGCCGGCGAAGACCGCGGGGCACCGCACGCCACGCGGGCCGTCCCGGCCGCGACCTCGGCCGTCACGTCCTCGTAGCGGAAGTCCTGCGACCCGGCGATCCCCGACCAGAGCGACACACCCTGCTTGGTCAGCATGCCGCTCACGGCGGTGACGAGCCCCGTCGACCGTGGATCGCCGCGCAGCGTCGCCACCATCGCCGCCATCGATTGCAGCACGTAGTTGTTGAGCGGCCCGCCGGCGAACGTCATGCCGCCCGTCACCGTGAGGGCACGGTCGGCGGACAAGCCGAGCTCGCGGAGCTGTACGCGGACCGCCGCGGGGTAGCAGCTGTAGAGGTCGAGATGAGCGATGTCGTCGGCGCTCGTGCCCGCCAGGGCGAGAGCACGCCGGAACGCGATCGCGAACCCGGGGCTGCGCCAGATGTCGGCGCGCTCCGAGACCGGCACCATGTGGTTGGCGTCGCAAATCGCCAGCGGCAAGACCCAGCGGTCGCGCGCCACGCCGTGCGCGCGCGCGACTTCCGCCGAGCACAGGATCAAGGCGGCCGCCTGATCGACGTTCCACTGCGAGCTGTGCCACTTGGCGTAGGGGAAGGCGAGCATCCGGTTGCGCGGACCCGGCGTCCGGATGTCCTCCGGGGTGAGCGGCCGGGGATTCCACGCGAAGGGGTTGCTGGCGGCGATCGCGTTGAAGCCGGCCCACAGCCGCGCGACCTCCCCCGCGTGCGTTTCGAGGTCGAGGCCGTCGTGGTGGCGGAGCGCGTTCTCGATGAGCGCGTACTGGGTCACGGGGCTCACGAGCCCCGCCGCCATCTCGCGGGGCGAGATGATCTCGCCCTCGGGCACGAGGACGTCGCCGGGGACGGCGTCGTCTTGCTTGGTCTCCGATACGCGCACCCCGCCGATCGTTGCACGCAGGTCGCGGTAGCGCGCTTCGCCACCGACCACGATCGCCACGTCGACACGGCCCGCCGCGATGGCCGCCGCGGCGCGCCCGATCAGCTCGGTTTGGAGAATGCCGAGCCGGGCCACGGTCGTGCGCGCCGAGGATGCGCCGATGGAGGTAGCCACGAGCCGGCCGGGATCGGTATACGACCACATCCCCTGCGGCACGGCGATCGATCCCGCGGCACGGAGCAGGTCGCGGCAGCCCGCGTCGTCGGCCGCGGCCTCGCACGCCGCCACCATCAGGGCAATGGCTTCCCGTGCGTCCCCCGGGTCGGCGATCCGCTGGATCACCGATCCCGCGCCCACGAGCACGGGGGTCCGCTTCCCGACCGCTTGGCGAGCGTCGCCCGTCATCGACATCGTCCTCGCACGGCACGATGAGCGAAGCTAGGATAAATCGCGTATGAGGGTGTTTCGAGCACACACGGGGGACGGAGAATGACCGTCCATCGGGCTGTGTATCCGCGGGATGCGTGGCCGGCGCCTGATCCATCACAGGCCGGCCGCGACGTTCTTCACCCGCGCCTGTACACCGCGCGGACTCCTTCCCCATCTAGCTGGTCGGTAGCTACGGGCCGAACGGGCTTCGATCGGGATTGGACACGGGTCTTTTCCGCCAAAGCTGACCGACTACCGCCGATCGGCGCGCTTCTCGATGCGCTCCTTGATGATAGCCATCTGTGTCTTCGAGTTCGTGTTGATGCGCTGCTCCATCTGCTCGTCATTGACGGGAGCCTGAGGTTTCATTTGAAAATGCTGCACCCAGCGCATTTTCGTTCCACCTGGTACCGGCTCGTAGTACCATTCGATATTCATATATTCGAACGGTCCCGTTTCAACGCGATGCGCCTTCACGGTGCGGGTTTTCGAATCAGCAGTGCGTTCGGAGACCCAACTCCAGATCTTTCCGTTCTCGTCAGGATGCATGCTGAGGCGAAAGCGGACCGTGTCCCCATTTCGTTCGAGAATCGTCGCCTCCGAATATTCGGTGAACAGGTTGGGCCAATTCTCGACCTCGTTGGTAATCTCCCAGACCGTATCGAGCGGCGCGTCGATGACGATAAAATTGTCGGTGTGTGCAGCCATGGTGTCAGCCCTTCTCCTGGATACGGCGATTGGTGTAGGCGATCGCGTGCCCGATCGTGAATATCTCGCGAGCATCCTCGTCGGGGATGGTGAATCCGTATTGCTGCTGCACGGCCAGCTGAATCTCGACGAAAGCTAGTGAGTCGAGCCCGATCGATTCAAACGTCGCGTCGGGATCGTCCACGACCTCATCCTCCGGTAGCCCTACCCGATCCACCAGAATCCGCTTCAGGTCGTCAAACGTGAACTCTTGTTGTGCCACGGCGTCCTCCCCTGTTGTCTAGTACATCACTCCGGACTCGCGAGTGTGCGCAGCGCTGGCAGCTTCTCTTCAGCCGCCGTGCGACCAGCTTCGAGGAACAGGTCTGCGAGATGGATGTCACGCCAAGTTCCCGGACCAAATCGTGGGGTGATCACCACGTCGGCTAGGTCAGCGTGCCGGACGCTCGCGTCGAGCTGCGCAAGATCCATCACCTCGAGGAGCGTGTTCAGCATCACCGACCCACGCGCGGGCGGGGGCTTGGGAGGCGCCGGTTGGCCTGGCCAAGCAGGCAGAGTGTCACGGCTCATGACGTTGACGGATACGGTCACGTCCGCGCCGGCGTCGATCACCGCCCCGGTCGGGACGGGCACGAGCGCCAACCCGTCCACGAGCCTCTGCGGGCCCTGTTGATACGGTGGGAACACTCCGGCGAGGGCGGTGGAGGCGAGCAGCGCTTGCCAGAGCGGTCCGTCCTGCAGCGGTGCCGGCTGGCGATTGTTGAGATCGACCGCCATGGCCACCAACGGGATCCGGAGGTCTGCAAAGGAACGGTCGCCTGTCGTCTCCCGGCAGATGCGGGTGTGGACGTCCAGCCCGCCCGACAATCCCGACAGGGAGAGCTTGAATACTGCACTCCAGTACTCCGCATCAAAAGAGCGACGCATCGTAGCTTCGATCTCTGCGGCGTTCATCCCTAGCCCGAGCCAGGCTCCCACGACGGCACCGATGCTGCTTCCCGCCACGTAGTCCACCGTGTAGCCGTACCTTTCCAACACTTGGAGTACGCCCACGTGGGCAAATCCTTTCACCCCTCCCGCACCCAGCGCCAGACCCAATTTTGTCCTTGATAGGTGGCGGCCCAACCAGGCGATATCACGACTCGGGTCGCGGACGTCAAGAGTCCGTATCACCCGCAGGCCTTCGAGTGTCGCCGGGGCACACGAACGCTCGAGCGTCGGCAGGACGAGCGTTACCCGATCGGCCATTGGCCTGAGAATGTTCGCCGACCCCTTCGTTTCCGCTTCCGTCGTCACGGCGATCACCCGATCCATGTGTTCGAGGAGGGCCGGCAGGTTCCTCTGGTCGAGTCCGGCCACCACGATCAGGGTTCCGTGAGCCGAGAGCACGTCGTCAAGAGCGGCGAGCGTCTCTTCGACGGTGGGTTGCTCCAGCTCGACGTCGCGGATCGGCACGGCGCCAGTGAGATCGATGGCTACTACGCTGCGGGGGCTGGCCGCTTTGGCGGCCGTGATGGCATCGAGCACGAATGGCGCACTGGACTGCCCCGTCACCAGCGCGACTACCTCCCCCCGGAAGCGCTCGACCTGGCGACGGTTCTGCCGGGTCAGGCGACTAGCCAGAATGCGGTTCAGGTTCGTCAAGATGACGGGATACCGGGCGAGCAATCCCGCGAAAATGTCGCGCGTCAGCACCAGCGTGTCGGTCGCTACACTCGCGACGACGGTAGCCGAGCGGGGTTCCCCAGCGATGAGCGACATTTCCCCGATCACGTCGCCTCGCCGCAATCGAGCAACGGGGCGAGGATTGTCGGACTCACCAACGATGACCTGGGCCAGCCCGCGCTCGATTACGAACAAGCGGTCGCCGCGGTCGCCCTCTCGACACAAGATCGCGTGAGCGGGGAAATGCCGTGGCTCCATGCTGGAATAGACGTCTTCCAGGGCCAGCGCGTCGAGTCCTTCGAACAGGCGCGTGTGCGCTCGCGTCACCAGGTGTAGGTCCCCTACTCGCGTACGGACCGCGCCAGGGATACGCGGTCAGGCTTGCCGGACGGAAGCATCGGCAGCTCGGGAAGGAAATGTATCTTATATGGGAGCTTGTATCCTGCAATCTGCGCGCGGGCGAAACGCAGGAGCTCAAGTGGGGTGACATGCGAATCAGGCCGGGGCACGACGAAGGCCTGCGGCACCTCGCCCATGGTCTGGTGGGGTATTCCCACCACCGCGGCTTGCAGGACGTCCGGATGGGTCGTCAAGAACCCCTCCACCTCTGCCGGGAAGACGTTCATGCCTCCCACATGGATCACTTCCTTGGCGCGGCCGGAAATGGAAAGGTTCCCGTCTTCATCCAATGAACCCAGATCACCGGTGCGGAACCACCCGTCATCGAGCGCATCCGCTGTCTGCTCCGGCTGCAGATAGTAGCCCGGCGTGACGTAGGGCCCTCGCACCTGGATCTCGCCGTCGCCTCCGGCGACTCGCAGCTCGTAGCCGGGCAATCGCCGCCCTGCGGTCGTATAGCGAATGCGGGGAGAATCCCCGAATCGACAGCAGGTGACGGCACCGAGCTCGGTCATTCCATACAGGTTCAAGACGCGCAGGCCGGCGCCGTCCAGTTGTTCCAGAATCCGCGCGGGACAGATCGCTCCGGCAACGAACCCAGCGCGCAGGCTGAGACACTTTGGTGCACCTTCTTGGAACGAGGAAAAGAGCGCGGGTGACCCATGCAAAATCGTTCCCTGACGCCGCTCGAGCGCCTCGAGCATCGGTCCGGTGGAGAACGTGGAGTCCACCAGAACCGCAAAACTCCCGGCGGCCAGAGCTGCGACGAGCGTCATGAGGCCAAATGCATGGGAGATGGGAATGACGAGAACGACAACGTCCTCCGGGGTCGCGCCCAGCACCCGGTTTGCTGCCTCCGCACCATCTACCGGTGTAGCATGCTTGACGAGTGCTCCCTTGGGCGCACCAGTCGTTCCCGATGTGTAGAAGAGGATACCGATCTCAGGGTCGAGCGGCTCCGGTGTCACACCACCCGCCCCCCGGACCTCCCGCGTCAGCTCCCCGATCGCATCGACGAAATAGCAGGAGCGGACGGTAGGAAGGGCCGGCAGGAGCGTCGAGAGCACCTCGGAAAAGGAATACCCCCGATGCGACTCCACGGAGACCAGTGCGATAGCTTGCGTATCCGTCAGCAGAGCTCGCAGCTCGTACTCGCGCCACCGGGCGTTGAGCGGCACGGCCACCGCCTCCCGACGCCAGATCGCGAACATGCCAAGAATGAGCGCCGGCGTATTCGCAGCAAGGATGCCGACACGCTGGCCGGGACTAACGACCGACAAGCGCGCCGCCAAGCGTTCGACAGCCGCGTTCAGATCCTCGTATGTCGTCTCCCAGGCGTCCCAGGCCAGGGCGGGGCGATGCGGATAACGCCGAGCGCTGGTCTGCAGTACCGCGTCGAGGGCAGACACGGCTAGTAGTACCCTAGGGAGGGCACTTGCGAAGCACCAGCGCGCTGTTGAAGCCACCAAAGCCGCGGGCGTTCACCAAGACGGTGTTGATCTCCTTCGCTTGGGCCTTCCCACTGACAAAGTTCAAATCGCAACCGTTCGCCGGCCGATCCAGGTTGAGGGTCGGTGGGATCACTCCGTCGCGCATGGCGAGAAGCGCCGTGGCTACGTCGAGGCAGGCACCGCCGGCGTAGAGACGACCTACCATCGTCTTCGGTGCCGTGACCGACACTTGCGTGGCATGGCTCCCGAAAACATCCTTGATGGCCTTGACCTCCAGCTGATCTCGTTCCGGTGTTCCCGCCGCGTCCGCGAAGATGACGTCCACGTCCTCCGGACCGATTCCGGCGTCCGCGAGGGCCAGCGACATGGCGCGGGCGAACTGACGGCCATCGGGGGCTGGCTTGGCATGGTGGTACCCGTCTTGAGTAGTACCATAGCCTGCTATCTCGCCGTAGATCTGCGGCGTAGCCCGTTTCTGGGCATATTCGAGACGCTCCACCAGCAGAATGGCGCCGCCTTCCCCGGGTATGTAACCGTTCGCCGCCGCATCAAACGGTCGATACGCAGCTACCGGATCCTCTCGAGTGCTCAAGAGCCCGTTCTGCATCTGACAGACCAGCGCATATGGTCCGATCGGGCCCTCCGTCCCTCCGCTTACCACGACATCCACGCCGCGCCGTATCGTTCGGCGGCTATGCTGGAGCGCATCGAGCCCGCCCGCACCCTCCGTGACGATGACGCCGTTGGGGCCTTTGATCCCGTACTTGATGGAGATCTGCCCGGTGGTTGCGGCGTAGAACCAGGCAATGGATTGATACGCACCGACGAACAGCGGCCCCTTACCCCACAGGTTTTGAATTTCCTTTTGACCAAACTCGTTGCCACCCGACGAGCTCGCGGTGATGACGCTCATCTTGTACGGATCGTGCGTGGATGGATCGAACGCCGCGTCTTTCAGGGCCATCGCAGTGGCCGCCAAAGCCATCCAGGTCCAGCGGTCGGTCTGCACGATGAGCTGTTTCGAGACGTAGTCGAGCGGCTCGAATCCTTCCACTTCGCCGGCCAGCCGTGTGGCATAACCCGCGGGGTCGAAGCGACTTATGCGCCTGATTCCGCTTTTCCCCTCTCGAGTCGCGCGCCAATACGGCTCCGTCCCGATGCCATTGGGCGCCACCACCCCAATGCCGGTAATGACCGTGCGACAGTTCATGAAGGCGGTTACGGCTTGGCTCGGGCGAATATCATGGCGGACTGAAAACCGCCGAATCCGCTCCCGGTGGATAGTACAACGTCAACACGTTTATTGCGCGCGACTTTCGGCGTGTAGTCCAAGTCGCATTCTGGATCGCTGTTTTCCCAATTGGCCGTGGGTGGAATCACCCCGTGCTTGATCACGAGCGCACAGCAGGCCATCTCGATCGCGCCTATGCCACCCAATGAATGCCCCACCATCGACTTGATCGAGCTGATGGGGACTCTGTACGCATGCTCCCCGAGCGATCGCTTGAAGGCCGCGGTCTCGTGCCGGTCGTTCTGCTTGGTACCCGACCCGTGCGCGTTGATATAGCCGATATCCTCCGGTCGGACTCCCCCTTGCTGCATGGCGTCCTCGATCGCCTCGGCCATCTCCACACCGTCGGGTCGTAGACCCGTCATGTGGAACGCGTTGCCACGGTTGGCAAAGCCGGCCACCTCACAATAGATCGACGCGCCACGGCGTAGAGCGGCCTGCATTTCCTCCAGGATGACAATGGCGCCACCCTCACCCATCACGAAACCATCTCGATCGCGGTCAAAGGGTCGCGAGGCATGAGACGGATCATCGTTGCGTCGCGACGTGGCCTTGATCGGGTCAAAGCATGCCATGGAAATCGGAGAAATACCCGACTCGGCGGCACCCGCGATCACGACGTCTGCTTCCCCGTCCTGGATCAATTGGTGTCCATATCCGATCGCATCGATTCCCGAAGTGCAGCCGGTCGAATGCACCATTGCAGGACCATGGCAGGCGAACTTGAGCGCAACTTCGCTTGCCAGACTGCTCGGGATGAGTGCCTGATACAGAAACGGCGACGCGAAGTCCGGGTCAACCAGCCACTTCTTGCCCTGATTGCTGGCCACCACGTACTCGTCTTCCAAGTACTTCGTACCGCCGACCGCACTACCGAGGCTGACTCCCATGCGTTCGCGATCGACCTGGTCGAGGTCGAGCGCGCTGTCCGTCATGGCCTCCACGGCCGCGGTCACGGCGAACTGGACATAGCGATCCATGCGGCGAGTCTCCTGAACGTCCAGGCTCACGCGCGGATCGAAGTCGCATTCGGCAGCGATCTGTGACCGAAACCCGGCGGGATCGAAGAACGTGATCTTCCGTGTGGCGGTCCGCCCGGCCGTGATCATCTCCCAGAATTTGTCACGGGTCGTGCCGCCAGGCGCGACGACGCCGACGCCCGTCACGGCAGTGCGCCTCATGGCCGTTTCTCGATCTTGTTCAGGGAAGGGCGCTTACTCGGGGTAAACGTGTTACGACTCCGGTCTCCAAACAACGACCGGCCGACTCGGGGCGTCCGCCCCTCGCCGCCCGCCCAGGATCCAACCGTGGGTTGCGAAAAAGCTTGCTCCTCCCTCGTGCTCACCCAATCGGGAGACGCTTTTCCGAGCTCCGTCCCCACGCAGCCACCTCGCACCCGACCGGAGACTTCATGCAGCTCAAGCAAGGCTTGAGTGACTACCGTGCGACCACGGCTGATGTAAAGAGGTCGGTCGGCCGCCAACGCTTTGTTTCACGTCGGGAGCTCAGCGATCGGCACTGCCTCGAGGAGCAACCGCTGGCGATGGAAACGCCTCGGCCGCGACGCGGACGAAATCTGAATGGAGGCATGCCGTCCTGCGGCGTGCGGCCGACGGAGGTGCACCTGGCTCGCGGCACGCAAACGAACGTCAAACGACCAGTCCGAGGCGATCCGCGAGGTGCGTCCGGATCGAGGGCAGAGCCGCGTTGGCCG
>Ga0134122_10004734_pt1 | contig 10086 bp, 15 predicted proteins | sample KB302_FD_96461 | JGI IMG/M metagenome (GOLD analysis project Ga0134122, IMG submission 96461) | Terrestrial soil microbial communities without Nitrogen fertilizer from Kellogg Biological Station, Michigan, USA - KB3-0-2 | ecosystem: Environmental > Terrestrial > Soil > Unclassified ... | reverse complement strand
CTCGGCACTGAGCTGCGCGATCGAGTCCACGATCCCATCGCGCTCCTGGTTCTTCTCTATCTCCGCGCGCACTCGCAGCCGCGCCTGTTCCATCTGCTTGATCAGCAGGTTGTTCTGCTGCCAGTCGAGCGCCTGAAACGTGACCCGCTCGACCACGTTACCCTCCGCATCCTTGACGTCGAACGTCTCGCGATCACGGAAGAGATCGAACAGCTTTGAGGCCCCACTCCGTCCGTTCGTGCTCATGCGTGTCCCCCTTGGTAAAGCGGCGCCACCCGGAATCTCTCCGGGTGGCGCCCGTGCGTTGGCCGCGTCGAGCGGCTAGGTGCGCAGCTTGTCCGGCCGGACGTCCGGGTAGACCCCGGTGCCGGTGAAGAGGTAGTAGACGGCCAGGTGCGTGACCGCGGTGAGGTCCGTGAGGGCCGCGAGGACCTCGACCCAGGAGATCGCACCCGATGAGGTAATCATCGCGGCGGACACGCGCAGGTCTTCCTGCTCGAACGTGGAGCCGGCGTTGATCGCCTTGACCGCGACCGCGTAGTTCGTCTCACCCGGTACCAGGACCGGGGTGGCGCCGATGTTGGCGGCGCCGGACGCGACCTTCTTCATCGAGATGGCCGCGTTCTGGAACTGCCGCGGCAGGTCGCCGTTGCCGGTGATCTGGACGGCCGCCTTGGCTTCGGGGTTGCCCGACGGCATGGGCATACCCGGGGTCCACGACGTCAGGATCCAGCTCTTGACGTACGCGGTGTTCAGGGCGTTCTTGACGTTCGCCCAGACGTTGACGACCGTCAGGTCCTCCGTCTTGTACTGCCGAGGCTGCGTGGTGCCCGCACCCGGGTCGTTGCCCGTGATGAGGTCGAGGATGGCGTTGTTCGTGTACTTGTCCAGCACGGTCACGGTCAGCGTGCCGTAGTTCTGGAGTCGGTCGGTCTCCGGAGAGTCCTTGCCAAACAGGTGAAAGATCTCATCCTGCTGGTTGATGTCGGGGCTGGCCACGTTCATGTGGTCGATGAAGTAGCCCTCGACGAAGATGTCTTCCTTCTTCCGCCGACGGAACCGCCGTCCTGCTAGTGCCATGGTGCGCTCCTTTTCTGCCTACGCGTAGTGCACATCCAGCTCAAACTGAAACTTGTAGCGATCCGCCTCGATGTCCGGGGCGTTCGCCGGGAGCATGCGCGCGCGTGCGGAGGTCAATTCCAGCCCGCCAGCTTCCTGGAGGGCCTTTGAATCGGCATCGTAGAAATCAAACCCCTCATCCGTGCATTGCTGGGTGAAGAGCTCGTACAGGTCGCTCATCAGACGATCGCGGTACGCCTTGTTCTTCGGGTCGCTCCCCCGGCCCATGACGAAGCCGTAGAGCGGGATCCGGTACGTAACGCCGAGGTTCTTGTAGGTCTCCCCGAAGACCGGGCCGCCACCGAAGAACGCCGGCTCGGCCTCCGCCACCTCGAGGCCTCCCAGCGCCAACGTGGGCACCGATACGCGCGTCAGATCATCCGGGTAGGACGACATGATCATCAGGTCCGCGAAGTGCTGCTTCAGCGTCCCGTTCGTCACGCCGACCGTGTAGACGTTCTCGTTCAGGAACCGGAAGAGCGAGAACTGGACGTTCTGGAGCGAGCGCTGGACGACGATCATGCCGCCCCCTTCCGGTGGAGGGCGTTACACAGGAGGCGATTCGGCTCTCCGCCAGCCTCGCCCGCGCTCCCGATCCACTCCACCGGCGTGTCCGCATCACCGTTGAAGGCGGGGCGGTGACCCTGGAGGTTGCAGTACGTCACCTCGAGGAGCTCCTTGATGGGGTCGGCCTCGGGCTCACAGGCCGGACAGTAGGCCCGCGTCACGTTCGGCGTCTCCTCGATGGACATCAGCCCCGTCCCACCCGCCGGACCGCATTCCGGAGCTCACCCAGGATGGCCTGGCTCACCTGCGCCCGGCGGGCGAAGATCGTCGAGCTGTACATCCGGCGCGGCTGAAGGGTTTTGACCATCTTCTTCGTGAGGAGCCCGTCGTCCGGCTCAAGGCTTCCGGACAACCCCCGCGGCCCGCGGTTGTCAGGTCGCGGAACGACCACCCAAGAAGCGCCCCCGCGCTCGAGTGCCTGGACGTAGGCGCGATTGAAAGGGAGTGTCGGCCCCTGGACGCCGCGCTTACGGGTGTCCCACGAAAAACCAGTCCGCGCGTTGATCCAGTCCGGATCGCCGATCCCCGCCATGATGCGATCGAGCTGCCGCCTGGTCCGGATCGGCTCGGAGTAGATCGCCTCGCGAATAGGGACCATCTGTCCCAGCCGCATGAAGCGCCCGCCGTCTGGCGTGCCGACATACCCGCCCTGGAAGACGTTGCCCCCGGCGATGTTCTGCGCGATGCCCTCGGACAGCATCACGGCTTCTTCGTCGGAGGACGGGGCGCGCAGCGAGACCTCGGCGCGGAGCCCCTGCATCTCCCGGGCGAGCCCGATCTGGGCAGCTTCCGCAGCCGCCTGCATGGCGTCCTGGAGCTTCTTCAGCCCCTTGGCCGTCAAGGTGATCGCGCTCACGCCGGGCATTTACCGGCTCCGATCCTTCTGCGCGGATGCCGTCCGCTGCTCTTCGGTCCGCCCGAACGCCGGGATCTCCCCGCCGTTCACGTAGATCTGGAAGCAGGCGAGCACCTGGTCGCGATACGTCGAGACGTCGTTGTGGATCCGCCGGCGCGAGTAGGCAAAGACATCCTGGATCCGCTCATACAGCGGCGCCAGCGCGGGGTCCTTCAGGAGCACCTGCTCCTGGAAATCGATGAAGTCCAGCAGCCCACGCTTCGTCTGCCCCGCGGAGTTGGTCACCGACAGGATGAACTTCTCCCGGACCTTGTCGCTCGGTACCGCCGGCGCCGGGAGCGTCTGCGGGGCCGTCGGTTCCGCCGTCGGTGTTGCCTTCGTGATCCCGTTCACCTTGCGGTATGCCTCCTCGTCGGTCAGCACTCTCGTCGCCGCCCCCATCACTTCACCCTCACTGCGCCGACCACGATCTCCCCGCTGTCCGGGTACGGGGTCGACCGCGTGATCGAGACCGTGATCCCGTCCACCACCAGCCGCACCCCGCTCGCCACCAGCGCCCCCGAGTTCAGGATGTCCGTCGCCAGCATCAGATCCGCGTGCTCGAAGATCCCGCCCGGCCCCCCGCGAAACTCCTGCTGCCCCCGCCACGCCCAGTCCCCCTGCAACGTCGACGTCCCCGAGGCCAGCGTGGTCGGATCGTCATAGAGATCCGCCGCCTCCCCGAGCGTCGTCTTCACCACCGTGAAGTCCCGGTTCCACGCCCTCGCCCGCACCGCCTTGATGCGCGCGATCTGCGCCGCCGAGAGAAAGCCCGTGCCCATCAGCCCCCAACGATCATTCGCGCCCCACCATCCCGGCGTAGCCCGCGATGATGGTGAGCGTCCACAACATGAGCCCCACCGCGACGAGGAGCTCTCGCCGCTTCGACATCCACACCGCCAACGCGAAACACGCGCACGATGAGGCCATGAGCGCGATCGGGACCGCCTTCAACCGCCGCCCCCCACCTGACGCCGCTCCGCTTCGGTGGGGAGTTCGACCAGGGAAGCGACAAAAACCTGGCCTCGGCGGCAGCCGCCGCAAACGAGCACTCGCTCGCCGCAGTGGTGACAACGCACGTGCCACATCGCGATCAGCTCAGCGCCTTCGTGAACCCGAACAGAGCGAGCAACCAGAAGAACAGCACGACGGCCACGATCAGACAGACCAGGAAGAGCATGGCCCGCTCGAGCTTGGGGTGAAGCTGGACCTCGAGCCACTTCAGCCCCGCGTATACCAGCGCGACGAAGAGGACGAAGAGCAGCGCCCAGACGAGCGGCGCGACTGCCGGTGGTACATGGATCATTCAGTTGCCTCCTTTCGCTTCTTTCACCACTTCTCGACACAACAGAATCCGCACCGTCGCCTTGTCCGGCCACGGCTTCACCCGCTCCGCATGCGCCGCCACCGCACACGCCTGGCGCGTCTCGTGACGGCTCAGTTCCGTCGACTTCGCGTCGCCGTCGCCGATCACGAGGAGCAGGAGGAGCGCGTAGGTGGTCACTCGCGCTCGTCCCTCTTCTTGGCTTCGCGGTCGAGGGAGACTTGACGCATACGCTCGCTGAAGGCCGCCGTACCCTTGGACTTCAGGCCGAGACGGTGCGCTTCTACCTGGATTCCATGGATAGAGCGGCCGAAGATTAGGGCGATCTCTTTGAGTGGGATCCGGCCGAAGATCTCTCCGAGTGACGCTCGCTCGCCGTCGGTCCAGAGTCGGAACTGATTGCCGGGTTTCCTGGAGGAGCGCACCCGGCTCATCATCGAGTAGTCGGTGCGCTTTGCCCGCGCAGCCTTGATCTGTGCCCGCCCTTCCGGTGTGTTCGCGCGGCGCTTGTTCGCCGCGCTCATCAGCCGCCGGTACTCCGCGTTCGACCAGTCCGCCCGCGTGCTCGACATCTCGTTGTAGCCGACGTCCGGTACGTGCGGCCTCACGCTGTCGAGCCACCACTGCTCGCGGTCCCTCAACTCCGCGGCTGCGCAGAGCTCGAGCACCACGAAGAGGAACAGATCCTCGCCGTGCGCGAGCCACGCCGCCTGAAGCCTGGGCGTCGGGTGCACGCCCCGATTCAGGAGCGATCGGTGCTGCTTCCACCGCCGCTCGAGATCGGCCGACGAGCCGATGTAGACGTGGCCCGTCGTCCGATTCCGGATCCCGTAGATGCCTGAGTCTTTCATTTCCCCTCAGCTACTATATCACGCGATGGCGTGTAAGTAGTTGATTAGAAACGCCATTCGTATGTGGCGCTCAAGTCCTGATTTGAATTCCACTGAGAAGTTGTGAAAGTTTGTCCGCTCCCCATCGTCCCGGTGGTCAGGTGGTTGTGCACGCCGATGGACCCGATGGTCACCGCGGCGGTGTTGTCGGTGGAGGACCACGAGCCGGTCATCCGCAACGTGCCGGTGGCGAGCGTGGAGGCGGTGAGTGCCTTCCGCACGCGGGTCGCACCGACCAGCGCCGTCTGGGTGGCATCGACGGCGGTGGACTGGGTGGCGAGCTGGAGGTGAGAGACCGTCTTGGAGCCCGCGACGGCGCCGACGGTCGCGGCGATGTAGCTGTCACGCCCGTCGTTGGTGATGGTGTTCTTGACCCAACCCGAGTCCCCGACGATGCGGAGACGGCCTTCCCGATCACGGACGCCGGCCTGGAGCCGGCAGAATCCGCGGACGCGGATGGTCTCGAGTAGTGCCGGCGAGCTGGCCCGCTTCTTCCGCTTGGTCTTGACCATGAACCGCCTCCTTGTGCTCTGGGTTACCAGTACCAACTGGGTTGCAAGAGGAACGAGCGCGAGACCGCAAGATCCTGGGTCTCGCCAAGCTCTGCCGCCGCGACTTCACCGGCGACGCCGGCCGTGGTCAGGCGCGAGAGGATCACGTCGAGCTGCTCACGGAGTTCTTTCCGCCGCTTGGCCATCGCGAACTCGACGCCGGAGAGGTCCGTGCGGCCGGCGACGTTGGAATGGACGATGGCGCTTCCGGACTCATCGACCGCGCGGCCACTGAGGTAGATGAGGACGGCGAAGAGGACGAGGGCCCGCTTCTCGACCGGGGAGGCTTCGCGATCGAGGACGGTGCCGGTGACGGAGAAGGCCTGGGCGGTCTCGCCGTTGAACGCGTCCACCGCACGCTGGAGCAGGTTGATCATGTCCAGCGAGCCGACGGGCTCCTCGGACATGCTGCCGCCGAGTTCCACGTTCAGGCTGACTTCGAGCTCGCCGAGGTCGGTGGCTGCCATCAGGCCGCGACCACCTCCGCCGATTCCCTGAGCAGCAGCTCGACGTGGGTGAGAACCGCCTCCACGCTGGGGAAGTTCACGCAGACCGGCGCCCCGATCGCGCAGGTCTCTTCCGGCCAGGTCGGGAGCGATTGCCAGCAGGGCGGGCACTGCTCGGCGACGGCGGCGACGTGCCCCGGGTAGAGGAACGGGGTCACCGGCGTGGGGCCGAAGATCACGACCGCGCGGGTGTTGGTCGCGGTCGCGAGATGGACCATCCCGCCTTCGACCCCGACGAGCAGCTCCGCGTGCTCGAGCACGACGGCGGTTTCGGGCAGGCTCAGACCGCGGTAGTCCAGCGCCCCGGCCGCCGGCTCGTCCTCCTTGCCGCCCACCTGAACGGTGACGACCCCGAGGTGGCCCAGGAGGCTGGTGAGCTCGGCCCAGCGGGCCTGCGGCCAGCGCTTCAGGCCGCCCATGACGCCGACCCCGGTGGCCACCGCCACGTAGCGCTCCGGCAACGGCTCCTGCGGGAGCTCGCGGGGGTGGTAGACCGGCTGGATGTCGGCGTCGTCCAGGCCCAGGCTCCGGAGCATGATCGCGGTGCTGTGCAGATCGAGGGTCCCGAGCCGCGCACAGGAGGTCGTCCAGGCCTCGTAGAACCACGCGTAGCGCTCGAAGAAGGCGGTGGGGATGCCCGGGTATGCCCGGGACACGTAGCGCACGTCCAGGAAGCGCGGGAAGGCGTCCGCGACACTCTCCAGGAGGATCTGCTGGGGCGCCGGGTCCAGCTTCACGACCTCGGCGACCTCGTCCATCGCCTCGAACACCTCCGCGTGGCCATTGCAGAAGACGACCGCGCGGCCGCCGAGCGCGGCCGCGGCCCGGATCACGGCGGTGGTCTGGAGCATGTCGCCCAGGCCCCCGAGCTTCAGGACCCCAAAGGCCCCGGGATGCCGGGCCGCCGCGCGGCGCGCGAGCACCCGGACGTAGGGATCGATCACCCCGCCGTGGGCGACACGCTCGGGCTCGATGGTCTGCTCCATGGCGCGGCGCAGGCCCCGGTAGGTCGCATCCCAGGTCTTCAGAGCCGCGAAGGCCTGCCCCTGCTCGACGCGCGCGTCGAAGCTCGCGCGGTCCTCCTTCCACTCCCGATAGAGCTGCTCGAGCGCCGCAGCGACCGCGTCATCGCTCACCAGCGAGACGGTCATGCCCCGGGTGTTGATCATGTGAGCGGCCACCGGCATCAGGACGCCGCCGCCAGGCCGGACCAACTCGGGCATGCTGTAGTCGTCCGGGGCGATCGGCACCACCCCCGCGGCCTGCGCTTCGAGCACCGGGAGGCCGAACCCCTCCGCGATCGACGTCACCAGCAATACCGAGGCGAGGCCGTAGATGACGTTGAGCTTGGGGTCTGGCACGGTGTCCAGCGGCCCGTGATTGTCCGGGTTGAACCAGACCACCGGCTCGAGCCCCAGGTGCGTCACGACCTCGTAGAGGTTGGGCCCGTCGGCATCGGCGGATCCGGGGTTCGGCTTGGTGTTGCCGTAGCAGACCACGTCGTCCTTGCCCTGGGCGAACTTGGCGAACCCGGCGAGGGCCGCCCGTAGGTTCTTGCGATAGGTGTTCTGCGCGTTGAGGAGCACCGTGAAGGTGGCCGACAGATCCCGACCGAAGAGGTGGGTCTGGCGGCCGGTCATGGGGCGAAAGACATCCCCATCGACGCCCAGGTGGACGGGGCGCACGTTGGGCCGATTGAGGACGGAGGCCCCGAACGCGCTGGTCGTGAGCAGCACGTCGAATCCGTCCACGATGCGCTCGCAGGCCAGCGGGAACGGGCCGGCCTCGATGTTGAGATACCCGACGAGCTGAAACCCCCCATGCTCGGACCGGTACCGACTGAGCCACGCGAAGTCCCAGGGATCGCCGAAAGCGACCACCGTCTCCGGCATGAACTCCGTGAGGATGGGCAGGAGCGACTCCGGATGCTCCTTCGCCGCCGGGAAGACGGAGTAGTCGAATACCTCCTCCGCCGGGGCCGCGAGATCGAACCAGCCGGCCACGGCGACCTCGACCCCGTCCGCGTGGAAGCGCTGGGCAAGCTCGCGCACGACCCGCCCCTGGCCCGACTGGATGGCCGGACTGTCCGAGACGATCAGGACCCGAGCCATGGGCTACTCGGGCTGCGTGTCCGCGTGGGGGGCCTTGACGCCGGCGTATAGCAGGATGGCCTCGAGCGCGAACCGCAGGTTGAAGGACCGGCCTCCGGACTTGGCCAGGGCGAGCATCTGCTGGAGCGTGCGCTTGCTCGGGCGGTGCTCCAGGATAGAGCGGAGCACCTGCTCGTCCTTCGCGTAGAGATAGGCGGCCGCATCCGCGGGCCCCGCCGCGCCACGCGGCGGGGGCTTGAGCGTCCCGTCGGGCAGCAGCCGCGCGAGCGACCCCTGCGCCTCGTAGCGCTCGGCCTCCTGGATCGTCAACGCCGGCAGGGGCTCTCCTCGGCCATAGATAATGCCGCCGTGACGGAGCTGGCCGCGCACCTGCCACTCCGCCGGATTGATCCACTGCACTTCCGTCTCGGGCGTCGTCATCGTGGTGTTCTCCTCGTGCGTGCGTAGAATCGGTGAGCCCGGCGGCCTCAACGTCAGCCGCCGGGCCCTCGTGCGCTGCTTACGCGAGCGTCGGCGTGGCGTACGTGCCCGACACGCCGTAGTACAGAACGGCGCCGGCGCCACGCTGGAAGACCTTCACGCCCATCCACCGGTCCCAGAAGGACTCGATGAGGGGGTAGTCGTTCATCGGACCCGGATGCATGCGCAGGCCCCGCATGTTGGCGGGCTCGAACATGATGAGCGGCCGGCCGGTCTCGGCCTGCGCCGTCTCGCAGAAGAGGATGTAGCCGTTCGGCATCATCTCCGTGGAATGGAAGGTGATGCCCCAGATCTGGAAGACGTCGTTGAACCCCTGCACCGCCACCTGATCGCTGATCGGCGACCGGATGATCGACGCGGAGGTGAACGCCGCCAGATCCTCGAGCGCCTGCACGGCGGTCGAGTTCAGGAACGCGACGATGTTGCCCTTGTGACCGTGCTCCCGGATGGTCTGCTTGATGTCCGTGAAATCGGTCGAGGCGAGCCCGCCCGACTTCGCGAAGTAGTGCGTGTGCGCCGAGCTGAACGTCTGCTGCTGGTACTGCGGCGGCGCGGTGATCTTCTCCTCGGAGGCGTACTGCCCGTTGTAGAACGAGTAGAGCGAGTTGCTGCTCTGCGCGTCCGCGCCGGACAGCATGACCTGGAGGAACTGCATGAGGACGTTCTCCGGGTCCTCCTGCATGGGCCGGTTGAGGTCCATCATGACTTCCCGGCCCGTCGAACGCTGAAGCGTATCGAGATCCGTGCCCACGCCGTAGCCGTACTTGGTGACGGTGGGGTACACGGTCGCGATGTCGACCGTCTTGCGGTTCGGCCGCTCGCTCGGCGCGAGCACCTGGAACCCGTTCTTCGCGCTGATACCGTACTTCATGATCTGCTCCGCCCACGGAAGCGCGAGCGAAGTGATCAGGGGCAGCTCGACCGAACGATACAGGTCAACGGCGTTTTGGATACCCGCTCCGCCGTACCAGATGTCGTTGAGGTCGATCCCATCCATCGTCCTGTAGCCTGGCGGCATGGTTCAAAGCTCCTTTCTGGTGGTGGTCAGTCTCGGTAGATCAAGTGCGCGAAGGCTCTACCGCTTAGGCGTGGATCGCCTCCGTCCCCAGCTCGATCTGGAGTTCGTCGGCCGAGACCGCATAGCCGACCTTGATGTCGATGTCGTCGGTGGTCGCGGCGGGCTTGGTGGCGCTGATGCCACCGCCAGAGTGCAGGTAGTAGGTCGCGCCCTTCGTCAGCGCGGCCCCGTTGCGATCGGTGATGCCCTTGATGCGCCCCGTCCACACGTACGACCCCTGCTTGATGGTGTCGAGGGTGTTGCCCTTGGGATCCTTCATCTGCGCGTCCTGGATGGACGCCCCCCGGGGCACGATGGGACCAGCGGATGCGCGGTAGTCGGCGGGCTTGATCTTGCCGTTGGTATCCAGGCCCACGAAGACGCCCTGGAGGATGCTCGCGGCCGAAGCTGCGAGAATCGGAGCGCCGACCACGGCGATTGAGGGGTACTGCTCGACCTTCTTGGCCATGTGCTGTCACCTCTCCTTTCGTTGTGGTCGAACGACTACCGGAACGAGATCCTGGCCGCGGCCGGGAATGACCGCGCGATTGCGGCCTTGTCGGGCTCGGCGTGATTCGGGTCTCCG
>Ga0134122_10004732_pt1 | contig 10087 bp, 5 predicted proteins | sample KB302_FD_96461 | JGI IMG/M metagenome (GOLD analysis project Ga0134122, IMG submission 96461) | Terrestrial soil microbial communities without Nitrogen fertilizer from Kellogg Biological Station, Michigan, USA - KB3-0-2 | ecosystem: Environmental > Terrestrial > Soil > Unclassified ... | reverse complement strand
CTGTTGACTTTCACTGCCCGATCTGTAGTTACGACGGGTTCTTTCTGCTAAGAAAAAGCAGTGCGACCTGGAGGTTGGTGGATAGATGCGCCGTTCTTGTCTCATAAAGAAGGTCGCCGTATGAGAGCGCGCGCTGCGCTCACCCCCCCTCCACCCGCCCATACAGCGCCTCGTGGTGGGGCCTTCCCGGCTGCACTGTGCGGAGCCTGCCGCCGGCGGCCAGCCGCCGCAGGACGATGGAGACCAGCTTCGGCTTGACCGGCCGGCGCAGCCTCTCTCCATAGTGGCGGTTGATCTCCTGGGTGACGGCGGCCGTGCCGAAGACGTCGCCGAGGCGCTTGACCTCGACGATCCTCGCCACCATCTTGGTCAAGGAAGGCTTGCGGCGGCCGATGTCGGGGCTCGGCGGCGAAGGCGGCAGCGCCTCGCGGCGGGCGAGGTCCAGCGCCGTGTCGGCCGCCGTCCGGAAGGCTTCCAGGATCGCGGTCAGCTTCTCGAGCTCGGCCGCGAAATGGGTCCGCCGCTCCCGGTGGAACGCCTCGTGCTGCGCGTGGAGGGCCTCCTGCTCCCGATCCTGGACGATCTGAGCTTCGAGCCGCGCGACGATGCTGTCAAAGGACCGTTCAAAGGCCATCGCGATCTCTCCCTCCTCCGCTGTGGACCCCCTTGGTTTTGCTGCTAAACCTCCTGTCTCCGAAGCTGGCAAAGGTAAGTATACAACATTTTAAAGAGGTGCAGCCGCAGCACCTGGGGGTTTTCAAGCCTATAGATCCTGTGATGCAACAGAATACTCCTGTTCAGCAGCGGACAAGGGCTTGGCTACAGCAAAACAGGAGGTGTCTACAACGGCCCCTTCTTGGGGGAGCCGCCGATTTTGCAGCGAGATCTCGATTCCGCGGCGCTCACCCTCCGCGATCTCGGCCCCGTTCGTCGTCGGGGCGAGGTGAGCGCCTCTTGCGACGGCTGGGTATGGTCCAGCTCGCCTTGGCCCTCGGACGGTCCTGCCCTTCGAGACCTCACCCCCTGGCCCCCTCTCCATCGGAGATGGAGAGGGGGGACGCCTACGATGAGCTTTGCTTTTTCTTCTTCCCCCTCTCCCCTCTTGTGGAGAGGGGGCCAGGGGGTGAGGTCTCGAAGGGCAGGACCGTCCGCATTCCAAAGGCCAGGAGAATACGGTCAAGCGTTATATCTTCCCCTTATGCCCACCGGCATCGACTTCCGGCGCTACCGCAAGGTGCGCCGCTTCGTGACCCGCACCTTCGTTCAAGTCTTCTGGTGGGACGCCCTCCTCAACGTGCCGGGGCTGCGACGGCTCCGGCGGCCTCCCCTCGAGCGCTATCGGGCCATCGCCAAGCGCTACCGTGCCCTCGCCACCGAGATGGGAGGCGTGCTGATCAAGCTCGGCCAGTTCCTCTCCACCCGGGTGGACATCCTGCCGGTGGAGATCACGCGCGAGCTCTCAGGGCTCCAGGACGAGGTACCGCCCGAGCGCTTCGAGGACATCGCACGCCAGATCGAGGAGGACTTCGGCCGCCCCCTCGACCAGATCTTCGCCTCGATCTCCAGGGAGACGATCGGCGCCGCCTCGCTGGCCCAGGTCCACCGCGCCCGGCTGCAGGACGGGAGGGAAGCCGTCGTCAAGGTGCTGCGGCCCGGAATCGACGTGCTGGTGGAGACCGACCTGGCGGCGGCGCGGCTGGCGATGCGCCTGCTGAAGCTCTCGAAGACGATCCGGAGGCGGGTGGACCTCGACCGCCTGGGCGCGGAGATCACCGCGACCACCCGCGCCGAGCTCGACCTGCTGGCCGAAGGGCACAACGCCGAGCGCTTCGCCGAGAACTTCGCCGGCGACTCACGGGTGTATCTGCCGAAGATCTTCTGGGAGTGGAGCGCCCGGCGCACGCTGACCCTCGAGGACGTCGGCTGGATCAAGGTCGCCGATCTCGCGGCGCTCGACCACGCCGGCATCAGCCGCTCCGAGGTGGCCCGCGATCTCTACCGGATCTACCTTTGCCAGATCTTCGAGCACTACTTCGTGCACGCCGACCCGCATCCGGGAAACCTCTTCATCCGCCCCTTGCCGATCGGGGACGAACGTCCTTTCGCGCCGGGCGATCCGGTGCCGTCTCCGCCGGCGGGAGAGACGCGGCCGTTCCAGGTGGCCTTCGTCGACTTCGGAATGGTGGCGGTCATCCCCGAACGGCTGCGGACCGCCCTGCGCGAGTATGCGATCGGGCTCGGCACCCGCGACGCCGCCCGCCTGGTTCACTCCTACGTCGCCGCCGGCGTGCTGCTGCCCGGAGCCGACCTGCGGCGCCTGGAGGAGGTCCACGAGGAGCTGTTCGCGCGCTTCTGGGGAGTGCGGATCGGCAGCTTGCGGGAGACGGCCTTCTCCGAGGCCCAGTACTTCTTCCGCGAATACCGGGACCTGCTCTACGAGCTGCCTTTCCAGGTGCAGGTGGACCTCCTCTTCGCCTCGCGGGCGGTAGGGCTGCTCGCCGGGCTCGCCACCCATCTCGATCCGGAGTTCGATCCCTGGGCCGAGACCCTCCCCTTCGCCGAACGGCTCGCCGCCGAGGAGCTGCGGCGAGACTGGCGCGGCCTGCTCCGCGAAGGCTTCGCGCAGCTCCGCGTCCTGCTCAGCCTGCCGCGCCGAGTGGACGCCGTCCTCTCACGCGCCGAGCGCGGAGCCTTGACGGTCCAGGCCGCCCTCACGCCGGATTCCCGGAAGATGATCCAGCGCCTGGAACGCTCGGTGCACCGGCTGTCGTGGATGGTCGTCTCCGCCGCCCTGCTCATCGCCGGGGTCATGTTCCATGCCGACAGGCCCGGCGAGCCTTATGGCGGCTGGCTCGCCATCCTCTCGGCGCTGGTATTCCTGTGGGGAATTCTGGCCAAGAGATAACAGGATGGCATCTTTCCTGCACATTCGTCGCGCGTGAAGAAACTGCCGCGATCGAGCATCCTCTGGGGACTCTTCTTCGCCCTGCTCGCCGCGTGCGGTGCCGAGGAGCGGCCCCGCCTGAGCGCCGCCGGACCCCGGCCGGCGGAGATCCCGCGGCGGGACGAGCAGGCCGCCAGGGCCGGCGCGATGCTGGCCGCTACCGGGCGCCAGTCGTACCAGGGGTCCACCTCGTTCCGCTGCGTGCTGCACGGAATGGAAGGCCTGCAGGTCAACTTCCGGACCGGCGATCCCGAGATGCCGGCCGTGGCCGTGCGGGTCGCGCAGTACCATGGGAGCGGTCCCTATCGGGCTCGCCTGTTCGTGACCGGACGTTCCCGCACCGGGTCTCTCGTCTCCTCGACAGGCGAGGCCAACGTCGAGGTGATGCAGCAGGACCTGGCGGATGGAGCCGCGGGGGTGCTCCTCAGCGGATCGTTCAACGGCGTCTATGGCGGCCAGGCCGGCAAGGGATCGATCGAAGGCCGTTTCGGCGCCTGCGGCTACCCGGCGTACCGCGGCTCACCGCGGCCCGCCAGTCTCGCGGCGGCTCCGTGAAGCGGCAGGATCGTCCGGCGGCTACGGCTTGCTCTTCGCGCCGTTGAGCCGCGCCAGCTCTTCGGTGACCACCTTGTCCACCAGCTCGTCGAGCTGCCGCCGGCTCAACGGCGAGCCGGGGGGAGGCGGCTCGTCGGGAACGCCGGCGTCGAGCCGCTCCGGCGTCGAGGCCGGAGCGGGGGAAGGAGGGAGGTCCTCCAGGTCTTCGTCGATCCCGTCATCTCTCATCGTCGGCTGAATTCTACAGGAAGGGACCGCAGTCTCCTCCTCTTCGCCTTCTCCAAGAGCGTTCTCCGCTTTCTCGTCCGCGTCCGGCGCGGCTTCCCGCCGCAGGAACAGCACGCCGAGAGGCGGCAGCGTGAGGCTCAGCGAGTGCGCTCTGCCGTGCATCGGGATGGATGCCGAGTCCACTCCTCCCAGATTTCCTTTGCCGCTGCCGCCATAGTCGGCGGCGTCGCTGTTGAGGAGCTCCTTCCAGAAGCCCGGGTCGGGAACGCCAATGCCGTAGCCCTCGCGCGGCACCGGCGTGAGGTTGAAGACGGCGAGCAGCGGCTCGCCCGGCGCCTTTCCGCGGCGCAGAAACGCGATGACGCCGTGCTCGGCGTCCGAGCCGTCGATCCATTCGAAACCGTCCGGGTCGCAGTCCAGCTCGTGGAGCGCGGGTTGCTCGCGATAGAGGCGGTTGAGGTCCTCCAGCCAGAGGGCGATACCGGCATGGCGCGGATCCTCGAGCAGGTGCCAGTCGAGGCTGGAGTCGTGGTTCCACTCCCGCCACTGCGCGAGCTCGGCGCCCATGAAGAGGAGCTTCTTGCCGGGCTGAGCGAACATATGGCCATAGAGGAGCCGGAGGTTGGCGAGCTTCTGCCAGACGTCGCCGGGCATCTTGTTGAGCAGCGAGCCCTCGCCGTGCACCACCTCGTCGTGCGAGAGGGGAAGCAGGAAGCTCTCGCTGAAGGCATAGAGCGACCGGAAGGTGATCTGGTTGTGATGGAACCGGCGGTGAATGGGATCGAGGGAAAAATAGGCCAGGGCGTCGTGCATCCACCCCATGTCCCACTTGTAGTCGAAGCCGAGCCCCCCGACGTAGACGGGGCGGGAGACCATCGGCCAGGAGGTCGACTCCTCGGCCACGACGTCGACGTCCGGAAATCTCTCATGGACCTGCTGGTTGAGAGCGCGAAGGAAAGAGATCGCCTCCAGGTTCTCGCGGCCGCCGTATTCGTTGGGAATCCACTCGCCCGCCTTGCGCGAATAGTCGCGATAGAGCATGGAGGCGACGGCGTCCACCCGCAAGCCGTCGGCGTGGTAGCGCTCGAGCCAGAAGAGGGCGCTGCTGATGAGGAAGCTCCGCACCTCGTTGCGGCCGTAGTTGAAGATCCAGCTCGTCCAATCGGGATGGAAACCTTGGCGCGGATCGGCGTGCTCGTAGAGATGGCTGCCGTCGAAAAAGGCCAGGCCGTGCTCGTCGCCGGGAAAATGGGAGGGCACCCAGTCGAGAAGGACGCCGATCCCCTCCTGATGCAGGTGATCGATCAAGAACATCAGGTCCTGCGGCGTGCCGTAGCGGCTGGTGGCTGCGAAGTAGCCGGTCGTCTGGTATCCCCACGAGCCGTAGAAGGGATGCTCCATGACGGGGAGCAGCTCGACGTGGGTGAAACCGAGCCGCTGGACGTGGCCGGCGAGCAGCGGCGCGATCTCGCGGTAGGTGAGCGGCCGGCCGCCTTCCTCCGGGACGCGCATCCACGAGCCGAGGTGAGCCTCGTAGATCGACATCGGCGCCGAGCGCGACGGCTTCTCCGCCCGCGCCTGCAGCCAATCGGCGTCCGACCACTCGAACGCGAGGTCCCAGACGATCGAGGCCTGCTGCGGCGGCGTCTCGGCGTAGAAGGCGAAGGGATCGGCCTTGTCCGCGCGATAGCCGCGATGGCGGGAGACGACGTGAAACTTGTACTTCGTTCCCGGCGCCACCTGCGGTACGAAGACCTCCCAGATGCCGGAGCTGCCCCGCGGAGACATCAGGTCGGTGCCCTTTTCCCAATCGTTCCAGTCGCCGATCACCGAGACCTGCTCGGCCTCCGGCGCCCAGACGGCGAACCAGGTGCCCTCCTGCTCGCCGTCGACGCCGGCATGCGCCCCCAGCTTCTCGTAGAGCCGGAAATGGGTGCCTTCGCTGAAGAGACGAAGGTCCTCCTCGGTGATGGGGCGAGGCATGATGAATGAAGAATGGCGAATAGCGAATGGCGAATGAAGAAAGAGTCTCCTTCGCTATTCTGAATTCGCCATTCTGAATTCCCTCCGTAGCTCATCCACTCTCTTCAGGAGCTCCACCACGTCCGCACGCGTGGAGAATTCCTCGAACGAATACCGCGCCTTGCGCCGCCAGTTCGGCCGCTCTTCATGGGTGCCGGGCACGTTCTGCGGCTCCGTCTCCCGCCACAGGTCTTCCAGGCTCACCAGCACGATGCGCGCCGGGCTCGCCGCCAGGCGGTCCAGGCAGTGCCGCAGGATCGCCCCGTCGTCGCCGGCGCCTGGCAGGGCCTCCTCCAGGCCGCGGCGGATCGCCTGGCGACGGCCGCGCTCCTGCCGGACCTCCTCGGGTGAAAAAAAGCCCAGGTTGTGCAGCTCGTCCACGTCACGGCCCTGCCAGAAAGCCTCGAAAGTCGGCATGTCGTGGGTATTGAGGCTCGCGACCGTCTCGACCGGCAGCTCACGCAGCGGTTGGCTTCCCGGTTGGAGCTCGTACTGCACGACGTAGAGACCGAGCACTCCGTGGCGGTCCATGGCCGCGTTGACCTCCGGCGGCACCGTCCCGAGGTTCTCGCCGGCGATCATCGCCTGGTAGCGGTGGCTCTCGAGCGCCAGCAAGGCGTACATCTCCTCGGCAGGATAGGTCACGTAGACGCCGCCGCCGGCGTCCATCCCCTGGGGGATCCAGAACAGGCGGTGGAGCTGCATGACGTGATCGAGGCGCAGCAGCCCGGCGTGCTCCAGGTGATGGCGGAGGCAGTCGATCAGATGGTCGTAGCCCCGCTCGCGAAGGCGTTCGGGCCGCAGCGGCGGGAAGCCCCAGTTCTGCCCCTTGGTGAAGAGGGCGTCCGGCGGCGCGCCCGCCGAGACTCCCTGGGCGAAGAGGTCGGGGTGACGCCAGACGTCGTAGGCGCTGCCGTGGACGCCGAGGGGCAGGTCGAGGTACAGGCCGGGACCGCGGCGCCGCGCCTCCTTCGCCATGGCGCGAATCTGTTGATCGGCGGCCCACTGGGTCCAGAGGTAGTAGCGGCGGTCCTCCTCGTCGTAGTCGGCGGGAGCGAGCGTGCCTTCCCGCAGCCGCGCGGGCCAGCATTGCCAGGGCTCGCCGCGGCGGTCGCCGACGGCGCGGAAGGCGGCGTAGGTCTCGAGGCCGGGCTTGGCGGCCACGAAGGCGTTCAGCTCCTCCTGCCGCAAACCCGGCCGGGAGAAGAAGCGGTGTGCGAGCTCCTCCAGGACCCGGCGCTTCAGGGCCATCAAGCGCGGGTAGTCGACGCGGGAGGAGGCCCGCAACACCTCCAGCTCGTGCAGGAAGTCGGGCGAATCCAGGAGCCGGCGAGCGGCGGCGCTCTCCTCCATCTCCGGCAGCCGGCGCGGGTCGATGTACAGCTCGTTCCAGAAGAGGCGCGAGGCCGGCGCGTAAGGGCTGGGGTCACACGGCTCGTCGAGGAAGGTGGCGAGCATGGGAAGGGTGGCCACCACCCCGCCGCCGAGGCCAGCGGTCCACTCGGCGAGCGTCTCGAGATCCGAAAAGTCGCCCGCACCCCAGCTCCGGGCCGTGCGCAAAGAGTAGAGCGGCAGGAAGACGCCCCAGATGGGCCTGCCGTCTCCCGCGTAACAACGGCTCGGGGCCGAGATGACCAGGGCGTCGGCGCTGTGGCCGCCGTGCTCGACGGAGAGCCGGTGATAGCCGAAGGGCAGCGGCTCCGGCAGCAGCAGGCGCCGGCCCGGCCGGGCCGAGCCCGGTGCCGGCGAGGTTTCCGGCAGGCTCTCCAGGTCCATGATCTGACCGCGCCGCTCGCCACCTTCGAGATCGAGATGGTAGGCCAGGGAACCGCCGGCCACCGCCGGCTGCAGCTCGAGCACGGGAGCATGGCCGTCCCAGGCGACGACGACCGGAGCGAGGAGCTGGCCGGCCAGCTCTCTCTGCCGCTCCTGGAGCGCTCCGGGCACGTCGCCCATGCCGTCGAGCGGAGCCTGCAGCGCCCGCAGCGCGCCGAGCAGGGATTCCGGGCTCGCTTCAACGTAGTTGCCCAGGGCGTCGTGATAGGAGGTGTGGACTCCGTAGAGCCGGGCCAACGCGAGCAGGTCTGCGCTTTCGGTCGCCAAGATCCGTTCCCGCTTTCACTCCCCCAGGATCTGACGGATCCCTTGCAGAGGAATCCGTACCCACTCGGGACGGTTCACGAGCTCGGAGCCCAACTCGTGGATCGCTCTCTTCAGGAGATAGGAATCGAGCAAAATCGCCCTTTCCTCTGCGGCGGCCGGCAGGAAAGACGCTCCCTGCGCCCGTTGCAGATAGGCCTGGAGAAAGGTGGCCGAAACCCAGCGCTCCCAGAACAGGGCCCAGCTCTCCAGCGCCGGCAGCGATTCCGCCGAAGCCATGCCGGCCGAGGTCTCCTCGAAAAGCTTCACGTAGGCCGCATACTGGAACGAGCGCAGCATACCGGCAACGTCCCGCAAAGGCGAACGCTTGAGGCGCCGCTGGGAGAGCGACCGTGAAGGCTCGCCCTCGAAGTCGAAGATGACGAAGTCGCGACCGGTATAGAGCACTTTGGCCAGATGATATTCCCCATGGATGCGGATCCGCTCGGCGGTGAGCTTGCGGGCGATCAGGCGCCGGAACCGCTCGACGATCCGGTCTTCGGCCGCCAGCACCCGTTCTGCCGTCTCGCGCACCGGCTCGGAGAGAGTGCCGAGATGCTGCCGCAAGAGCCGGAGGTTCTTTTTGGTGAGCGAGCGCATCGAGTCGTACAACGAGCGCTGGTAGAGCTCCGAGAAGGGCTCGGGCTGGAAGTCTTTTTCGCCCCCGGAGGCCAGGGCGATGTGCAGCTCGGCGGTACGCTCGCCGAGGAGCCGGGCCGTGGGCAGATACGTGCCGATGCGCTCGAAGTCGTCAGCCGTGATCCGCCGCTCCGCGAGGTCCATCAGCGGCTCGGCCGGCACGGTCAGCGGCACCCGGTCGGCGCGTCCCCAGGCCGCCAGGGCGCGGTCGAAGTAACGCCCCAGGGCATCCTGGGTGTAGCTCCAGGCGTCGCCCTCGTTGGGCACGAGCTCGCGCAGGATGCCGAGGGTCACCGGCTCGCTCCGCCGCTCCCGGATCTCCAGGACCCCGGCCACTCTCGGAGTATGACGAAAATCCGTCTGCTCGGTCAGGAAACGCCCAACCTCCAGGTCCGGGTTGACGCCCCGTTCCAGCTTGCGGAAGAGCTTGAGGATCAATCGGTCGCCGAAGCGCACCGAGGTATCGTCCTGCCCCATTCGGAGCGGCGCCGAGTCGAGACTGCCCTTGCCTCGAAGCTCCGAAAAGAGCGGATCGGCGGTGGCGACGAGCTCGGCGCTCCGGCCCCGGAAGCGCTCGCCGCCGGCGATGGCCGCCAGCAGTCGGCGGGAGAAGCCGGGCTCGCCGAAAGGCTCGTAGAGCAGGCCCGCATGCTCGGGCACCTCGGACTCCAGCCGCGCCACGACCGGAGGCGAGCCGGCCCGGCGCAAGCGGCGCACCAGCTTGACGTCCGAGTCCGGAACGAAGGCCAGGGGCAGCGCGTAGATCTCCGGCTCGGCGTCCGCCCAGTCTGCCTCCACCAGGACGACCGCGGCATCGCCGATCGCGATGACCTCCGAGATCTCCACGCCGCGCAGCGTCCGCGCCGCGCCGCCGAACCAGCGGCGCGAGGGGAGCACCTCGAGCAGCGCCGCCTCCAGATCTTGCCGGCCCTTCCCTTCCAGGCAGCTCCACCATGGCCCGTCGGCCGCGAGCACCGGGATGCGTGCCTTGGCGACCTTCCCTGCTGGAGCTCGCTGCCGCGCCCGGCCGAGCTGCGCCGGATCGCTCACCAGGGAAAACCAGAGAAAGGTATGGGGGCCGAGGGTCAGGCCATAACCGCCGCTGCCGATCCTGGGAAAGGCCGAGCGCCCGAACAGCTCCACCGGCGTCCTGTCGGCGTAGGCCGCGAGGTCCAGCTCGGCGTATTGGGCGAAGCGCGAGAGGTTGGCCACCACCAGCAGCGTTTCATCGCCGTCACGGCGCAGGAAGGCGAGCACCCGGTGATTGTCGGGCTGGAGGAACTCGATGCTGCCGCGGCTGAACGCCGAGTGGCGTTTGCGCAGGGCGATCAGCCGGCGCGTCCACCACAGCAGCGAGTGCGGATTCGCCTGCTGGGCCTCGACGTTGATCGCCTCGTAGTGGTACTCCGGCTCGATGATCACCGGCAGGAAGAGGCGCTGCGGGGTGGCGCGCGAGAAACCGGCGTTGCGGTCGCCGCTCCACTGCATCGGTGTGCGGACCCCATTGCGGTCGCCCAGATAGATGTTATCCCCCATGCCGATCTCGTCGCCGTAGTAGAT
>Ga0134122_10004731_pt1 | contig 10089 bp, 8 predicted proteins | sample KB302_FD_96461 | JGI IMG/M metagenome (GOLD analysis project Ga0134122, IMG submission 96461) | Terrestrial soil microbial communities without Nitrogen fertilizer from Kellogg Biological Station, Michigan, USA - KB3-0-2 | ecosystem: Environmental > Terrestrial > Soil > Unclassified ... | reverse complement strand
GATTGGCGCTTACACGTGGGCGTCGGTGTTCGACACCGTCGGCACGATCTTCGTCAATCTACTGAAGATGCTCATCGTGCCGCTGATCCTGTCCTCGGTGATCACCGGTGTGGCGGCGTTGGGCACGGGCTCCGATCTCGGCCGCCTGGGGCGCAAGACCCTCACCTTCTACGTGGTCACGACGCTTACTGCCGTGCTGATCGCGCTCGTGCTGATCAACACGGTCGTGCCCGGGGTCGACGGTGACGGTCCGGTGAAGGCCAAGCTGGCGCTGACCAAGAATGCGGCGGAAGTGACCGCCAAGGTCTTGGAAAACGCGAACAAGTCCGCCCTCGAATCGATCAAGGACGCCGTGCCGGCGAACATGGTCGAAGCCGCGTTGAACCTCAAGATGATCGGCCTGGTGCTGTTCTCCATCCTGTTCGGGTTCTTCCTGGCGCGCATCGCCCAGCCGTTTCGCGACAATGTGTACGGCTTCTGGCAGGGCATATTCCAGATCATGATGCGCATGACCGGCTTCGTGATGATGCTGGCGCCCATCGGTGTGTTCGCACTCATCGCGAAGGTCACCGCTGTGGCGGGCCTCGTGGGGTGGAAGTCACTGTTGCTGTTCGCGCTGTGTGTGCTGGCTGGCTTGCTGGTGTTTGGCCTGGTGGCATTGCCGATCCTGCTCGCCACGGTGGCGCGCGTGAATCCCTGGCGGCTGTACCCGGCGATGGCGCCTGCGCTGGTGACGGCGTTTTCCACCGCGTCCTCGTCCGCGACCTTGCCGTTGTCTCTCGACTGCCTGGAACGGCGCGCAAAAGTCTCCGAGCGCATCGCCGGATTCGTGATGCCGCTCGGCGCGTCGATGAACCACGCCGGCAGCGCGCTATACGAATGCGCCGCGGCGATGTTCATCGCACAGGCCTACGGGGTGCACCTGTCGTTCGCCACCCAATTCACCGTCGTGATCCTCGCCCTGATCACGTCCATGGGAATGGCCGGCATTCCTCAGGCATCCCTGGTCGGCATCGCGGTCATTCTCGCGGCCGTGGGTCTGCCGGGCGAAGCCGTTGGCGTGCTGCTGGTGTTCGACCGCCTCCTCGACATGTGCCGGACCGCGGTCAACGTGTTCGCCGACGCGGTGTGCGCGGTGATCGTCGCCCGTCTCGAAGGCGAGACCGGTGTGCTCTCCGAACCAGTAAAGGCCTCGGCCTAACCTTCGCCCGCTTCCTGCGGGAAGCTCATTCCCACGGTGCTGAAACCCGCATCGACGTAAGTGATCTCCCCGGTGATGCCGTTGGCGAGATCCGAACACAGGAACGCCGCGGCGTTGCCCACATCTTCGAGCGTGACGTTACGGCGCAGCGGCGCGACTTCGGCGACGCGGCTCAGCATCTTGCGGAATCCTGCGATGCCCGCCGCGGCGAGCGTCTTGATCGGTCCCGCCGAAATGCCGTTGACGCGGATGTTGTGGGGGCCGAGATCCGCGGCGAGGAAGCGCACGTTCGCCTCGAGGCTGGCCTTCGCGAGGCCCATGACGTTGTAGCTCGGAATCGACTTCACCGCGCCAAGATACGAGAGTGTGAGGATCGCGCCGGCGCGACCGGCCATCAGCGGCTTCGCAGCGCGCGCCAGTGCGGTGAGGCTGTAGCTCGACACATCGTGCGCCACCTTGAAGGCTTCGCGCGACGTGCCCTCGACGAATCCGCCCATCAGCGCTTCGCGCGGTGCGAACGCGACGGCGTGCACCAGCACGTCGAGCGAACCCCACGCCTGCTTGAGCGACGCGAACGCGGAGTCGATCTCGGCATCGTTGGTCACGTCGAGTGGCAGCACGACTTTCGAGCCCAGGGACTCGGCCAGCGGCTGCACGCGTTCGCGAAATTTCTCGTTCACGTAGGTGAACGCCAGCTCGGCCCCTTCACGATGCATGGCCTGGGCGATGCCCCAGGCGATGGACCGATCGGATGCCACGCCGACGATCAGCGCGCGCTTGCCACTCATGAATCCCATGTATCCCCCAATCCTGCCAGCCAATGCGATTTTTCAGGCTGGCATTCTGCCAGCCTGACCTGATCAAGGCGAACCAGTGGGAAATCAGCGGCGGCGGACGTTGACGGTGAGCTTCTGGCCGACACGCAGCGTCGAGTGACTGCTGATGCCGTTCCAGTTCACGAGGTCGGAGACCGAGACGTCGAACACCTGTGCGATGCGGGACAAGGTATCGCCGCTGCGCACCTGGTAGCTCACCTGGCGCGAACCGCCGGAGGAAATCGAGCGGCCACTCGAGCCGCCGCCACGCGTATTCAGCACGAGTTTCTGGCCGGCACGCAGCGTGTCGCCCGGAGCCATGCCGTTGAGGCGCGCCAGCGTGTTCACGTTCATTCGATGGCGCTTGGCGATGGCCCACAGCGAATCGCCGCTGCGTACCACGTGCACCGTCGGGCGGCGCCCGGAGCGGCCACCACGGCCGTCGACGCGCGCCGCGGCCAGCATGACCTTGGCGGGAAGGTTCACGACCGCGCTCGGCACACGCAGCTCGCTGCCGACCACCAGCGGTTCGCTGCCGAGACTGTTCATGTCGCGGATGACGATGGGCTGGGTCTTGTAGCGCTTGGCGATGGTCGCGATTGATTCGCCGCGTGCCACCTTGTGGATGGAAACGCGCACGCGTTCATCCGGGCTCAGAAGATCGAGATTGCGGCGGAAGGCGTCGGCGGAATCACGCGGCAGCAGCAGTACGTGCGGACCCGCCGGATCGGTGGCCCAGCGATGGAAGCCGGGGTTCAGCTCGTAGACTTCATCGACCGTGATGCCGGCGAGTTCGGCAGCGAGACTCAGGTCGAGCTGGCCGCCGGTGTCCACCTTGGCGAAATACGGCTCATTCGGGATCGGGCTGAAGGAGATGCCGTAGTCCTCGGGATTCGCCACCAGGCGACGCATGGCCAGGAGTTTCGGCACGTAGGCGCGGGTCTCGGCCGGCAGCTTCAGGCTGAAGAAATCGACCGGCAGGCCCTTGGCGCGATTCGCTGCCACTTCGCGCTGCACGCGGAACTCACCGCAGTTGTACGCGGCGATCGCGAGCAGCCAGTCGTCGAAGAACTCGTCGTGCATGTACTGCAGGTAGTCGAGCGCGGCGCGAGTCGAGGCGAGCACGTCGCGGCGGCCGTCGTACCACCAGTCCTGCTTGAGACCGAAGCGCTCGCCGGTGCCGGGCATGAACTGCCACAGTCCATTGGCGCGCACCCACGATTGCGCGTACGGCTCGAACGCGCTTTCCACGACCGGCAACAGCGCGAGTTCCAGCGGCATTCCCCGGGCCTCGATCTCCTGCACGATGTGGTGCAGGTATAGACCGGCGCGGCCAAAAACACGTTCGAGGTATTCGGGATTGTTGGCGTAGAACGCCAGCTGCTGATCGACGCGCGGCGAGTCGACGTCCTCGAGCTTGAAGCCCGCGCGGATGCGATCGAACACGTCCGGATATTGTTCAGGGGTGAGCCCGGCGAGCGTGCGCGAACCCGGGTCGCTCAGGCCTTCGGCACCGATGGGCGAGCCATCCGTTCCGGCGGCGCCGGACGCGAGTGTTTCGACAGCCGGTACAGCGGCATTGGACGCTACCTGGACCGGCTCGAGGGCGAAGGCGTGTCGCGGGGCGGGAGTCGTGCCTGCGACTGCCACGGGCTGTACGGCTGCCTGGGCAGGCGCTGTCTGGGACGGGGTCGCCGCGGGGGCGGTCTGGACCACAGGGTCGGGCGTCGGAGCAGGAGATTGCCTATCAGGTGGGGTGGTCGCGCACCCTGCCAATGCAAGGCTCAACATCACCGACCACGGCGCTATTCCGCGCCTTCCCGTGAATTCAACAGCCAACTCACACCCCCGTGGGGATTAACTTTGGGTACCGTCTGGCACCGTTTTCGAAATATGACGGTACTTTGTTGAGTGGCGGTATTTAAGCCGTAAGTTCACAAGATTGCTACCTTTTTTGTGATCTAATTCACGCCGTTTGTGACGCATACCACCGCCTCAGCCGCCGTCGATTCCTGGCTCGCTTCCGGCCTTGGACTGTCTGTGCTACAGGCCGAATCCGAGCTGATGGTTGAGGCATTGGACGACGTATTCGGCTGGGAGTTGCTCCAGTTAGGACTTTGGGGTCAGCGCAAATCGCTGTTGTCCGGTTGTCGGACGCGACGTCACGCCGTCATCGCCAACGAAAAGTTACGCAGTACCGATTCCGACGTCGCCGCCCGTCTGTCCCAATTGCCGATTGCCAATGCCTCGGTCGATGCCGTGGTCCTGCCCCACACGCTGGAATTCGAAACAGATCCGTTCGCGGTGGTGCGCGAGGCAGATCGTGTGCTGGCGGGAGAGGGACATCTCATCGTGCTTGGCTTCCGTCCATGGAGCCTGTGGGGTTTTCGCAGCCGCGCCATCAGCCGCGGTTATCCGCCGGGACTGAAGCGCATGCTGGGCGTGCGCCGGGTCGCCGACTGGCTCGAGCTGCTGGGCTACGACGTCGGCGTGACCCGCAACTATCTATTCACGCCGCCGTGGGGCGGGACCGCGCCGCGGCCCGGCGAACCTTCGCCGCTGCTGCGCAGGGGCTGGATCAAACCCTGGCCCGCGGGAGCGTACCTGCTGAAGGCGCGCAAGCGCGTGTACACGCTGACGCCGATCCGGCCGCGCGTCCGCGAACGGGCCCAACCCATCGGCGGACTGGTCAAGCCCACGACCCGCACGAGTTCATGATTTGAGCGACGTCGAGATCTACACCGACGGCGCGTGCCGCGGCAATCCGGGGCCCGGCGGCTGGGCCGCGTTGCTGCGCTTCGGCGATCACGAGCGTGAAATTTCCGGCGCCGAAGCGGCGACCACCAACAATCGCATGGAGCTCACCGCGGTGATTCGCGCACTCGAGGCACTCAAGCGTCCAGTGCGCGGCCGGGTCTACACCGATTCCCAGTATGTGCGGCAGGGAGTGCTCGAGTGGCTGGCGCAATGGAAGGCTCGCGGCTGGAAAACCGCGGACAAGAAGCCCGTCAAGAACCAGGATTTGTGGGAGGCGCTCGATGTGCTCGCGCAACGCCACGAGCTCGAGTGGCACTGGGTCAAGGGGCACTCCGGCAATCCCGGCAACGAACGCGTCGATGAGCTCGCGAACCGGGCGATCGATGCGCTCGTCAGCTAGGCTGGCGTTGCCCTAGACTCGCGCGCCATGCGCCAAGTTGTACTGGACGTCGAAACCACCGGCCTCGAAGCCACGGCGGGTCACCGCATCATCGAGATCGGGTGTGTCGAACTGCTCAATCGCCGTCCCACCGGGCAGAAGTTCCATCGCTACCTGAATCCGGAACGCGAGATCGATGCGGGCGCGCTCGCGGTGCACGGCATCGAGCTCGCGCGCCTGCTGCAGGCGCCGAAGTTCGCCGAGATCGCCGCCGAGTTGCTGGTCTTCATCGAAGGCGCCGAGCTCATCATCCACAACGCGCCCTTCGACGTCGGCTTCCTCGACGCGGAGCTGGCGCGCCTGCCGGGAGACGCACGTACCGTCGCCGCCATGTGCCGCGTGCTCGATACGCTCGCGCTGGCGCGCAGCCTGCATCCCGGCCAGCGCAACAGCCTCGACGCCTTGTGCAAGCGCTACAGCGTGGACAACACCAGGCGCGAATTGCATGGCGCCTTGCTCGACGCCGGCATACTGCTCGACGTCTACCTGGCGATGACCGGAGGCCAGAGTGCATTTGCGCTCGACATGGCCGGTGAGAACCGGCGGGCGCAGGCCGAGGGGTCCCCAGGCGCCACGCGAGCGCCCGGCGCCGTGCTTTCCGTGCCCACGGCCAGCGAGGACGAATTGCGCCAGCACGAGGCAATGCTCGACCTGATTCACAAAGCCAGCGGCGGAATGGTGCTTTGGCGGGCGAATCTCGCGCCGGATGGCGACGGAACGCACAAAAATCATTGAATCCCCGGGCCCGGGGATCGCCTGGCGGCTGCCGGATCGGCAAGATCGGCGCCGCGCAAGGTCTTATCGGTCAACGGAAAAAAAGATGAAATTGAGCATGCGAGGTTGCCGCATCGGCGTGGTGGGACTGGGCTACGTCGGCCTGCCGTTGGCGGTCGAGTTCGGCAAACATTTCGACACCGTCGGGTTCGACATCAAGGTTTCGCGAATCGACCAACTCAAGGCTGGAAAAGACAGCACGCTGGAGTGTTCGGCGGCCGAGCTGCGGGCGGCACGCCAGCTCAGGTACTCCTCGAAGCTGCGCGATCTCGCCAGGTGCCGGGTGTTCATCGTCACGGTGCCGACTCCGATCGACCGCTACAACCGGCCCGATCTCACCCCGTTGGAACGCTCGAGCGAAACCGTCGGACAGGTGCTCAAGAAGGGCGACGTGGTGATCTACGAGAGCACCGTCTATCCCGGCTGCACCGAAGAAATCTGCGTGCCCATTCTCGAGCGTGTTTCCGGACTCAAATTCAACAAGGACTTCTTCGCCGGGTATTCCCCCGAACGCATCAACCCCGGCGACAAGGAACACCGCCTGCCGAGCATCAGGAAGGTGACCTCCGGCTCGACGCCCGAAGTCGCGGATTTCGTGGACAAGCTGTATGGCTCGGTAATACGCGCCGGTACGCACAAGGCCTCGAGCATCCGCGTTGCCGAGGCCGCCAAGGTCATCGAGAACACCCAGCGCGACGTCAACATCGCGTTGATCAATGAATTGGCCCTGTTGTTCAACAAGCTCGGTATCGACACCGAGGAGGTCCTGCAGGCGGCGGGCAGCAAGTGGAACTTCCTGCCGTTCCGGCCCGGACTCGTCGGCGGCCATTGCATCGGTGTCGATCCGTACTACCTGACGCACAAGGCGCAGGAGATCGGCTTCCACCCCGAGATGATCCTCGCGGGACGCCGCACCAACGACAACATGGCTAACTACGTGGCCGGCGAGATCATCAAGCTCATGGCCAGCAAGGGCATTCTCGCGAAGGGCTCGCGCATCCTGGTGCTCGGCCTGACGTTCAAGGAGAACTGCCCCGACATCCGCAATTCCAAGGTGGCCGACGTGGTGCGCGAGCTCAAGCGCTTCGGTGCGCGTGTCGACGTCCACGATCCGTGGATCGACGCGGCCGAGGCCGAACACGAATACGGCATCCGGCCGGTGCGGCGCATCACCGCCGGCAGTTACGATGCCGCGGTCGTCGCCGTCGGGCACAAGCAGTTTCGCGAAAAGGGTATTGCCAGCGTGCGCGAGGCGTGCAAAAAGAACCACGTGGTTTATGACGTCAAGTACGTTTTCCCTGCGGACCAGGTCGACGGCCGCCTGTGATTGAACCTGGGAGCAGCACGTGAAGATATTGCTCACCGGTGCCGCGGGTTTCATCGGGTTTCACACCGCGCAGCGGCTGTTGAAGCGCGGCGACGAAGTCGTCGGACTCGACAACCTCAATGACTACTACGACCCGAATCTGAAGCGCGCGCGCCTGTCCATCCTGCAAAAGGAAGCGAAGTTCCGCTTCGTGAAGATGGACCTCGCCGACAAGGGCGGCATGAAGGCGCTGTTCGCGCGCGAGAAATTTCCGCGCGTCATCCACCTAGCCGCCCAGGCCGGCGTGCGTTACTCGCTCGAGAATCCGCAGGCCTACATCGACAGCAACGTGACCGGCACGCTCAACGTGCTCGAAGGCTGCCGGCACAACCACGCGGAGCACCTGGTGTTCGCCTCGACCAGCTCGGTGTACGGCCTCAACACCAACATGCCGTTCACGCCGCATCGCGGCGTGGACCATCCGTTGTCGCTGTATGCCTCGACCAAGCGCGCCAACGAACTCATGGCGCACAACTACGCGGCGCTGTTCAAACTACCGGTGACCGGGCTCAGGTTCTTCACGGTGTACGGCCCGTGGGGCCGGCCCGACATGGCGCTGTTCCTGTTCACCAAGAACATACTCGAGGGCAAGCCCATCGACGTGTTTAACCACGGTCACCACAAGCGCGACTTCACCTTCGTCGACGACATCGCCGAGGGCGTGGTGCGTGCCTGCGATCGCATCGCGGCGCCGAACCCCGAGTGGACCGGCAACGCACCCGATCCGGCCACCAGCAGCGCGCCATTCCGCATCTACAACATCGGCAACAACCAGCCGGTGGAGCTCGGCCGTTACATCGAAGTCCTCGAGTCCTGTCTCGGACGCACCGCGGTGCGCAATTACCTGCCGCTGCAGGCCGGCGATGTGCCCGACACCTTCGCGGACGTCGAGGACCTGGTGCGCGACGTGGGCTACAAACCCGCGACGCCGGTGGAGGTGGGCATCCGCCGCTTCGTCGACTGGTATCTCGAGTACTACAAGAACCAGGCGCCGCAACCGACGCGGGTCACCAACCTGGGATGAGCGTGGGGTAAAGTGGCGGCGTGAAAGTTCCACTGCTCGACCTCAAACCCCAGTACCGCGCACTCAAGGGCGAACTCGACGCCGCGCTGCTGCGCGTCAGCGAGTCGCAATACTTCATCCTCGGGCCGGAGGTGAAGGCGCTCGAAGCGGCGACCGCCGCCTATTCGCAGTGTCGCTTCGGCATCGGCATTTCCTCCGGCACGGACGCGCTGCTGATCGCGCTCATGGCGCTCGACATCGGCGCGGGTGACGAAGTCATCACCTCGCCGTACACCTTCTTCGCGACCGCGGGAACGATCGCGCGCCTCGGCGCGCGTCCGGTGTTCGTCGACATCGAGCCCGACAGCTTCAACATCTCTCCGGACGCGATCGAGCGGTTCATCGCCACCTGTGAATCACGCGATGGCAAGCTAGTCAACCGCGCCACCGGCGGACGCGTGCGCGCCATCATGCCCGTGCACCTGTACGGCCAGGTCGCCGACATGGACCGGATTCTCGAGATTGCGCGGCACCATCACCTGCCGGTCATCGAGGACGCGGCGCAGGCGATTGGCGCCGAGGACGCTCACGGCCGGCGTGCGTGCTCCACGGGCAGCATCGGCTGCCTGTCGTTTTTTCCGACCAAGAACCTCGGCGCATTCGGCGATGCCGGCATGTGCGTCACCAATGACGAACACCTGGCCGCGCGCCTCATGAAGCTGCGCGTGCACGGCATGGAGCCCAAGTACTACCACGAGCTCATCGGTGGAAATTTCCGGCTGGACGAAATCCAGGCGGCGGTGCTCAACGTGAAGCTGCCCCACCTCGACGCCTGGAGTGATTCCAGGGCGCGCAACGCGGCGTTCTACGACGCCGCCTTCGAGCGCGCCGCTCTCGGCGACCGGGTGCGCACGCCGCCGCGCGCGGCGCCGGGAGCGCGCCACATCTACAACCAGTACTGCATCCGCGTCGGACGGCGCGACGAGCTGCGCCACCGGCTGGCCGAACACGGCGTCGGCACCGAGATCTACTACCCGCTGGCCCTGCACATGCAGCAGTGCTTCGCGTATCTCGGCCATGCGCCGGAGGATTTTCCCGAGTCCCTGCGCGCCACGCGCGAAACCCTGGCGCTGCCCATCTATCCAGAGTTGTCGGAGTCGCAACTTCAATACGTTGTCGATACCATCGCGGGCCTGATTCGCCCCTGATATTGCACCAACGTCCCCTCCTGCAGATGGCCCAAGACAACATCACCGCCGCCTGGCGCGCCGTGCAGGCGCGCGCCACTGAAACCCGCGCCGTCTCGGTGCGCGCGCTGCGCGACGCCGATCCGCAACGCGCCGCGAAGTTCGCGCGCGAAGCCGTCGGCTTTTATTGCGATTTCTCGCGCCAGCGCATCGACGACGACGGCCTGCGCCTGCTGGCCAGCCTCGCCGACGCCGCCGGCCTGCGCGCCCGCATCGAGGCGATGTGGAAAGGCGAGCACATCAACACCACCGAGGACCGCGCGGTGTTGCACACGGCATTGCGCGTGCCGGCGGCGACCGCGGATGCGCCGGGCGGCGAGGCGATCGCCCGCGAGGTGCTCGCGGAGCGCGAACACATGCTGAAGTTCGCGGCAGGTGTGCGCGATGGGTCCATCAAGGGTTCGGCGGGCGCGCCCTTCGATCGCGTGATCAACATCGGCATCGGCGGCTCGGACCTGGGCCCGGTGATGGCCTACGAGGCGCTCCG
>Ga0134122_10004725_pt1 | contig 10095 bp, 11 predicted proteins | sample KB302_FD_96461 | JGI IMG/M metagenome (GOLD analysis project Ga0134122, IMG submission 96461) | Terrestrial soil microbial communities without Nitrogen fertilizer from Kellogg Biological Station, Michigan, USA - KB3-0-2 | ecosystem: Environmental > Terrestrial > Soil > Unclassified ... | reverse complement strand
TTCACATAACCTTTCCTAAATTCCAATGGAGGCAGCGATGGCAACCAGCAACGCTAACCTATCGGGCGAAGAGCTCGCGCAAGCGGCGGCGGAATCGGTCAAAAGCGGCGAGCATATCCGTGAACGTGTTCGCGACCTCACGTTGCGCGCTTTCCAGACCCGGCGCTTCGATTATGAAGGTATGAAAGAGGTGCTGGACGCCATGACGACAGGCATAAGTTTGGGAGCCGGTCAGCGGGCGGGCAAACTCAGAGGAGTTGTTGCAGATGCGTTGTCCGGGCTGGACCAGGCACTGATGAAATCTGCGGAAGCCTCACAACTTGCCTTGCAAGAGCTCGCCGCGAAGCACAGGGAGTTCAGCGACAGCGAATTGAAGCAGGCAATTGATCAAATGAAAAGGCTGGAGAGCGATTTCATCGGCGCGGCCGGCAAAGTGGCCGAGTCCGGAAGCGCGGCGGTCAGGGCGGAGTTTCGCGACTTCGTGACGCATGCGCAGCGGTTTGGCACCGATACGGGCACGGTGGTGGCGCAGACGATGCGTGAGTTTTCCGAGCGCATTGCCTTACAAATGACGGATGCGCAAATCGCCGGTCTGGAAGCCGCGCGGCAGCTGAATACACGATTTTCTCAGGCTGCAAGCGGATTCCTGCAAGCCATGGCTGATTCACTACGGGAAGAAAAAAAGCCAAAACACTAGGCCTTCGGAACGGTCCTGTTTGTCAATTCATTGAAGCGCTGATCGTGGCCGGCGATTGAACGATCCCTGAGATCCGTACCAGGAAGGCCGCTTCACGATTGATTCGTATTTTGCATCCAATTTTGCGAGCCAGCGCTCGCATCGGATAGTTATCTGCAAGCGCCTCGGCATGGAAATGCCTGATACCGCTTTCTCGTGCGACGAGCAACACGGCCTCAAGAAGGTCCGTTCCCAGCCCTTGCCGTTGCCATGCATCCTCCACGACGACTGCTACTTCACAGCCGTCCCCAATCTCATCTCTCACATATTGTCCGAGCCCAATAATCCCGCCACGCGGAGAAGTTGCCACCAATACCGCTTCTCTTCCGCGCACTGGATGGATGAACCGGTCGAGGAGGTAATCGGGGAGTTCTCGAATCGCCATCATAAATCTCGCATGGCGGCTGCCCGGTGACAGGCGGCCGATGAACTGCTGCAGGCCAATTTCATCGTTGGGACGAACCGACCGGATCGCGTGCGTTTTTGGCGCGCGGGGAGAAACGTGGTTTGGCAGCGCAGTTAGCTGCATGCGACGGTATCCGCAACCAGTCGATGCACGTCTCTTTGCCGCGACCCGTTAAGCTTGTATGGTTCGGGCCCCATCAGCGTCAACGAGGCTGCTTCGAGCGCGCTAATCACCGTCCGGCCCGGCTTGCGCAGCGTCAGCACGTCGCCTGCCCTTACGATGGAATCTTTTGATTCTCCTTCCTGCGTGACCCAGAGGACGCCGGATAGGCACAGCACCTGCGTGCCTGTGCCATCCTGCACGGCAATGACGCCGGCCGGCGAAAGGTTAAGCGTGGAAGAATTCAATTCGATTTGCATGTTGCCTCCGATCACATGACCGTGCGGTTGACCTGCCGGCCATTCCAGTAAATCATTGCACCATGCTATTTTCCGCACTCTGTAAGAGCGCACCAAACGATCTTTTGGAATGTTTCGCATGAGCTACACGCATGGCTAGGAAAGCCAGTCAGTTGCCGGCACTCGACTTTTTTCGGGGCTTCGAGGCGGCGGCTCGCCACCTGAGTTTCACCAGGGCGGCGGAAGAATTGTTCCTGACGCAATCCGCCATCAGCCGCCAGATCCATGCACTCGAAGAGCGGCTTGGCGCAAAACTGTTCACGCGCCGTAACCGGGGGCTGGCTCTGACCGAGGCGGGACGGGAGATGTATCGCGCGGCGGACATCGCTCTGCGCACCTTGCATGAAGCCGCTGAGCGGATTGCTCCGGGGAACACGCAAGACATGGTCACTGTAACTTCATCAATGGCTTTTTGTTCGTTGTGGCTGATCCCGCGCCTGTCTGCCTTTCGTAACACGCGGCCCGATCTGGACGTGCGCATTTCGGCAAACAACCAGGTGCTCGATCTGGAGCGGGAGCAGATTGATGTGGCGATTCGTTACTGCCCCGTTATGGCGGCGCCGCCCGGTGCCATCCGCATGTTCGGAGAGGAAATCGTTGTCGTATGCAGTCCGCAGTTGCTGAAGGATCGCGCGCGGCCGCTGAGGTCACCGGGCGATCTGCGTCGTCACACGCTGCTGCATTTCGACCACGCCGAGGGCTCCATACCGTGGCTCTCGTGGAGTGTCTGGCTGGAGTCGGCAAGAATGCCGGAACTCAAATCGGCGGGATCATTGCGCTTCAGTCATTATGATCAGGTCATCGGCGCCGCGCTGCGTGGTCAGGGAATCGCGCTTGGCCGCCGTCCGCTTGTGGCAGATCTTCTCGCCGATGGCGCACTTGTTGCGCCGTTGCGCCAGGATTCGGTCACAGATCGTGCGTATTTCATCGTGCGTTCTGCGGCCGTGCGTTCTCGCCGCGATGTGGATGATTTCATTGCCTGGCTGATCGCTGAAAGCGCGGCTTTGGTACGCATCATGGACAAGCATAAAAGGAACAGAAGACACGCCAGACCGAGGTAGCAATCCGCACACCGTCATAGTTATCAATGTGCTGGAGACGGTCCATGGTGCGCCGTTTCACTTTCTTGTCACGAACTGTCACGCGTAAGGTAAACGTGCAACTCGTGGGTGTATGCTTTTGTCGAATCTTCAGCGTTACTAGCGGTACAGACCCGGTTTTTCCGGCCGGATAGTGCGGTACCGGGCAGTGCCCGGGACTGACCAAAACAAGGAGTGAACCCATGAGAGCAAGCCCAAGGGTCGCAGCCACACAGTTGGTCGCACTACAGCTCTGCGCATCGGTCGCGTTTGCGCAGACCACAGACTCGCAGGTAATCGAGCTGGGACCGGCGGATTCCGCCGATGCGCAATCCGGGCAGGCTGCGACGGACCAACCCTCGACACAGACAGCATTCACGCAGCCGGAACTCGACCAGATGCTCGCGCCGATCGCACTTTATCCAGACGCATTGTTGTCGCAGATTCTGATGGCATCAACTTATCCGCTTGAAGTCGTGCAAGCCGCGCGCTGGTCAAAAGCAAATCCGGGAATGAGCGGAGATCACGCCGTAAAGGCGGCAGAGCAGAACAATTGGGATCCCAGCGTCAAGTCATTGGTCGCCTTTCCGCAGATCGTTGCCATGATGGATGAAAAGCTGGATTGGACGCAGCGGCTGGGTGACGCCTTTCTTTCGCAGCAGCAGCAGGTGATGGATACCGTACAGGAACTGCGGCGTAAGGCACACGCTGCGGGGAATCTGGAATCGAACCAGAATGTGCGTGTTGAGCCGCAGGGCCAGACGATTGTCATCGAGCAGGCCAATCCGCAGGTCGTCTACGTGCCGTACTACGACCCGACATATGTCTATGGATCCTGGTGGTACCCGGCCTATCCGCCGGTCTACTGGGGGCCGTGGCCAGGCTACTATCCGTATCCGGGATTCGGTGCCGGATTTTTCTGGGGCGCAGGCATTGCGATAGGGGCAGGTTTTTTCTTTGGCCACTGCGATTGGCACCATCACCATGTCACTGTCGTCAATAATTTCTACCATCGGCCGGTTGCGCGCCATTCCGCGGGCAACTGGATGCACGATCCGGGTCACCGTTGGGGCGTGCCTTATCGTGATGCGGGATTGCGCCGGGAATTTTCGCATGCGGATGCGAGGCCGGATGCGCGAAGGGATTTCCGCGGCAATCCGCCCCAGCGATTGCAAGGACCAGGAACGGTTCAGGACATTCGACCTGATATGCGCAGTGCTCCGAGTAGCCGGTCGCAGACCGGTGATCGCGTACGGCCGCGTCAAGATGGGAATTCGCGGCCGGCAGCGCCAGACCTGCGCAGCGGTCCGCGTGCCGCCGCTACGCCGACGGCACCGCGCCGCATGCCGCGTGCAGACGACATGCCTACTGCGTCAAGCCGCATGCCGCGTGCAGACGCCATGTCTACTGCGCCAAGCCGCATGCCGCGTGCAGACGCCATGCCTACCGCGCCAAACCGCATGCCGCGTGCGGATGTCATGCCTACCCCAACGAGCCGAGTACCACGTGCAGACACCATGCCTACTGCACCCAGCCGCCCGGTCGTGCAATCAAGGCCACACGTGTTCGATGGCATTGGCCAGGGGCCGGTGGTGCGCGATTCCAGTCAGCGCGGCAACAGCAGCTACCAGCGAGCAGGACAGCCGCAACCGGTAGCGCAACCGCAACGCTCCTCCGCCCCGCGGCAAGGTGGCGGGCAGCGATCTTCCGGGGACGGTCAGCATGGGCAAGCGCGCCAGCGCTAAAAAGCACGGAAGGACCAACGGCGCAAGCCAATGGCAGAGACTATTGGCAACGGTCGGCATTTTATTGGCTTACGCCTTTGCGCATTGCGCGCATGCCGGGAATGACGTGCAGACAACGTTCGACTCAACTGAGGCGGCCGTCGATGCCCTCGTCGAAGCGGTGAAGGTCAATGACGTTACCATGCTTGGTTCGATCCTCGGACCGCGCACCCGCAAGCTGCTTGATTCAGGCGATGAGGTAGCGGACGCGCATGGACGCGAAGCGTTCCTGCGCGAATATAGTGAAGCCAACAAGATTGTGACCGAGGACGATGGTCGCGCAACCCTGCTGGTGGGCACGGACGAATGGCCGCTGCCGATTCCGTTGGTGAAATTCGGCGAGCGCTGGCACTTCGATAGTGCGGAAGGCGAAAAAGAAATCATTGCCCGCCGCATCGGTACCAACGAACTTTCGGCTATTCAGATCTGCGTTGCAATCGTAGAGGCCCAGAACGACTATGCGGGTCAGGTTGCGGCTGTGGACGGAGTTCCGCACTATGCGGCGCGTTTCGCCAGCAGTCCTGGCAAGCACGATGGACTTTACTGGCAAAGCAATGCCGATGAATCGCCGAGCCCGCTCGGCCCGCTACTTGCGGCGGCCGCGCAGGAGGGGTACACGAGCGCAGAAGTTAAGCCGCTTGCGCCCTATCATGGTTACTACTACAAGATTCTGACCCGCCAGGGAGATAACGCGCCCGGGGGTGCGTACGATTATTTCGTGCGTGGAAAGTTGATCGGCGGTTTTGCAGTCCTTGCTTATCCGGCACGGTACGGCGCATCCGGTGTCATGACCTTTATGTTCAATCACGACGGCGTGGTTTATGAAAAAAATCTGGGTCGCAAGACACAGGATGTCGCCGCCGGGATATCGCGCTTCGATCCCGACCAGACCTGGCACAAACAGTGAGCGCCCGTCGCCGCGGGCTGCTGCGCGGTTTCATTGACTACGAGATGGCGGAAGGTGAATCCACGCCGGGCTAACGACCGTATTGCTCAAAGACAGCGGCAACTTGCCGGCTGTACGTCAATGAATCGCTTACCAGGAAAAAAACATGGACCGCTTCTTTCGTTTCGCGTTTTTCGTATTGATCTTCGTACCGTTTCCGTTCGCCGCATCCGCACAGACTAAGACCACCAACGCCGCTGCTGCACAGCCGGACGCGGTGGCCACGGCGATTTTTGCTGGCGGCTGTTTCTGGTGCGTTGAAGCCGATTTCGACAAGGTTTCTGGCGTATTGAGCACCGAGTCCGGCTATGCCGGGGGACAACTGAAAAACCCAACGTACGAACAGGTCAGCCGCGGCGGTACCGGACATGCGGAATCCGTGCGCGTAACCTACGACCCGCAGAAAGTCAGCTATGAACAGTTACTGGATTATTTCTGGCATCACGTGGACCCCACGGTGAAGGACCAGCAGTTCTGCGATAAAGGCGACCAGTACCGCACGGTAATTTTTTATCAGAATGATGCCCAGCGCGTTGCAGCGCAGGCGAGCAAGGCTGCGCTCGAGAAGAGCGGACGGCTGTCGCATGTGTATACCGAACTCGTCCCTGCCGGCACTTTTTATCCCGCCGAAGAATATCACCAGGACTATTACAAGAAGAACCCCATACGCTACAAGTTCTACCGAACGTCCTGTGGTCGCGATGCGCGGATCGTTGAGGTGTGGGGACACGACTAAGCTGCAGCAACCGGCCAAGTGCTGTAGTCCATGTCGGTAAACGGCCTACTCCGCCGTTACATTTCGAATTGAGCAATTCCGGAACCTGATTGGATGCGGCATGTCCTCTTTTACAGGGAGAAATTTTTTCCGGCGAATTGCGGTACGCATCAGTCCCGCGCGCAACTGAACAGGAGATGACATGAAGCTTAAGACTGCAATTGCTGTACTAGTGGTGGGAATATGCCCGGCAGTGGTTTGGGCGGGCGCAGACAAGGATTCATCGCAACAGCCGCAAGCATCCGATCAGCATAACTCCTCGGCTGGCGGCGCATCCGCGGAGTCGGCACAGAGCAACGGAAAAACCACCGGATGGCAGTATGTCGATGGACGAGCCGCGAGTGCTGAGCGCGGAGTGCAAAATACGCAGCAGCCCCAAGGTAGTTCTGACTCTGCAAATGCAGCAAACGCAGGGCAGGCAACGAATGCGGAAAGCGCAGAAAGTGCTGAGAGCAATAGCAGTAATGATCAGGACGAACACCAATCGGCGGCGGTCGAATCCGGGTCGGAACAGCAAATGGGTGGCGACCAATCGACTCAGCTGCAAGGCATACCGGAAGGTATGGAAGACAAGCTTGTAGTCATTCTCCCCACGAACTGGCAAGGGTCACTACGCGATTTGCTGGCCGCCCTGGAGCAAACCTCACAGGCTTCCGAAATCCTGGTGCTCAGGCGGGAAGGTCAGGACGATGACATGTCGTCCGAGGACTCCAGCGACGTTGAAGACACCTCCGACACGAGTTCACGATAAGAGATGAATGGCGCCAGCGCTCGGCTGGCGTGCGAATCCTGAAGGGCTTCATATCCGGGAAGCCCAGCGGGCACTCGCTACAGTGTATAACCAACCTGCAATCAAGGGATTCGGTGCAGATTGCTCAGTTATTTCTGAATAACGCGTGGATTTGGTCTTGCTCAGAAGCCGGCAAAAGCGCAAACTGTGCGACCCACTCGAAGCCACCCCGCAGGAATCCCTCGCATGAAAGCAAACATTCTTTTATTTTTGAGAACCAATGGCGAACAATTGGATGCCGAGATTGCCAAGGCCCTTCATATCTCGAAACCGCAGGTTTTGACACATATTGCTGAACTATCGGCCGCCGGAGACGTGATTTGCTGCCAAGTGACGCGCTTCAATGGAGGGAAGAAGATTGAGGGCGTGAGTTGCCGTCTGTCTGCTTACGTACCGCCGAAGGCTACTGGACCCAAACCCGGAGCCAAGCGTGCCGCAGCCGCCAACGCGAACGCCCATAATCATAACGAAGTGAATATCGCGTGACGTAACGCACCGGGCAATACACCGTTGCATTTCCAGTTAAACGCCCCGTTACCGGGGCGTGTGTTTTTGCGGGGCGCTTCAGGCCGCCATACTTGCGGCATCGAGTTGTGCGCGTGCTGATGAATCAAGAATGAGGCGTGTCGCCGCGAAGAGTTCCTCGAGTTGGGGCAAGTTGGTTGCGCTGACGATCGGCGCCGTTACGCCGGGCCGCGCCATTAGCCACGCCAATGCCACGCGCGCGGGCGTTGCCGCCGTTTCACGAGCTACCTTGTCCAGCGCTGCCAGAATCCGGAAGCCGCGGTCATTCAAATATTTTTTCATCCCCTGTCCGCGCGGACTCTTCCCGAAATCCGCCTCGGATCGGTATTTTCCGGTCAGAAAACCGCTTGCAAGAGAGAAATAGGGGATCACGCCTACAGCATTTGCGATGCAGACGCCCTGCAACTTCTGCTCGAACTCGGCACGGTCGTAAAGGTTGTAGAGCGGCTGGATTGTCTCGTAGCGCGGAAGGCTGTGTTTCTTGCTCAGTGCCAGTGCTTCATCAAATCGCTCAGCGCTGTAATTTGACGCGCCGATCGCTCTGACCTTGCCGGCTCTGATGAGTTTTTCGTAAGCGCCCAGCGTGTCGGCAAGCGGCGTTTCCGCATCGTCGGTGTGTGATTGATACAGGTCGATATAGTCGGTCTGCAGCCGTTCGAGCGAATTCTCTACTGCTCGCTCAATATAGTCCGGCGCAAGCCCTTTCTTGTCCGCCCCCATTTCCATGCCCACTTTGGTTGCAATGACGACGCTGTCCCGCTTGCCGGTTTTCTTTAGCCATTTGCCGATAATGGTCTCCGATTCGCCGCCACGGTGGCCTGCCACCCAGCGTGAATACATGTCAGCGGTATCGATAAAATTGAAGCCTTCGGCCACGAAACGATCCAGCAGGCGCATGGAGGTCGGTTCGTCGATGGTCCATCCGAATACATTACCCCCGAATGCGAACGGAGAAACTTCCAGACCGGAGCGGCCCAGCTTGCGAGTTTTCATGAATGTTCCTTTGCATTAAAGAGGCGACCGATTGCCAGCGTCCAGGCTTGGGGTGGACGTGAGCAGCACGCTAGCAGTGCAACAGGTCATGATCCACCAAACCGGTGGTGCGCGCTTGCAGCGTCGCGTGTGCCGCAAGCCTATGTGTACTTATGACGGCTGAATTCTATCGCGCTGCAGCCGGTCAGGATTTTGAAGAAGCGCACAACCGAAAATCGCGCACAAAAAAAGGGCACCCTCTAGTGTGCCCTCTTCACCGGCGCGAACTATTGTGGGCGCCGCTAATGCACCTGCTGGATTCCCGCCAACATCCAGCCGGTTCGGCCGTCGGTTGGCTTGGCCAGATTCCATACCTCTTCGAATGCTTCCGGCGCGCCGCCGTCTTCGCGTAGCGCTCCGGTGAATCTCACGCTTGCTACGTATTCCGTGGGCGTGGTCTCGATGCCCAGCAGGCTTGCATCAAGCTGTTCGATTTCAGTTCGATCGGTCTTGCCCAGAGCCTCATTGCCCTGCATCCTGATTTCAGCAAAGGCTTCCGGGGTGGTAAACCTGCGAATGTCTTCAAAGTCCCTGGCGTCCCAGGCTGCCTGCAGTCGCGTGAAATAAACCTTGGCGCTGCGCAAAAAAGCCGCGGTATCGAACGTCGCCGGCACATTCCAGGATGATGCCGACTCCGGCATTTGCCGCACCGGTGCACCATATACATTGGTCGATGCGGTCGAGCCTTGCATGACCGGCGCGGGTGGTTCATTGAACATTGCATTGCGGCTGCGTCCTGCAACGGCGGGGTTGCTGCGCGCCGAGAACAGCCGCCATAGCAGAAAGCCGGCAAAGATCAGCAATCCGATCACTAGGATGCTGCCGAGCGCCGAAGCGAACGGTCCCATCAACCCGAAGTGAGAAAGCAGGGCTGCAATGCCCAATCCAGCCGCGATGCCACCCAGGGCGCCCAACCAGCGGTTGCCTGCGGGCGCAGGTGCTTGCTGCTGCGCCGGGTTAGTCGCAGCACCTTTTGCTGGTTGCTGCGGTGGTGCCGCCTGCTGTCGGGTTACGCCCTGCGACTGGCGACCAAAACTCCTGCCGCCGCCCAGCCGTGCGGCTTCGGCGTCCTGCGCGAACAGTGCAAAACTCAGCAGGGCAACAAAAATTGCCGTTGCAGCGGCAAGCCAGTTTCGCGCTGAAAAAAGAAAGTTTGTCATCGCCATAGGATCAAGGTTGATTCAAGCAATTGATATTGGGGGTGGTGATCGGGTTTCAAGATAGGCAGAACATGCATTATGGCGCAACGCGGACCAACCCGTGGCGGCAGTGTACGCCGTACTGTTCGGCTCGGGACGAACAATGCGCAGCACACTCGCGATTTTGCTGCGGTATATTTATCTCGCGGAAGACATGGACCTCACGCTGTCGGTGCCGAGTGCGCCAGGTCGGCTGGGTGTGATCCGAACCCGCGAACCCGAAATGTCAGCCAGAATGGCAAGCATGCGCGGAACACACGGCGAGCTTGCGCGATGCTGTCGCGCGGGTGGTGGTGACGAAGAACCGATCTTATGCTGCCGCGGGCACGGCGATGCCTTCCTGCTCACAGGTCGGCGCAATATCG
>Ga0134122_10004724_pt1 | contig 10096 bp, 10 predicted proteins | sample KB302_FD_96461 | JGI IMG/M metagenome (GOLD analysis project Ga0134122, IMG submission 96461) | Terrestrial soil microbial communities without Nitrogen fertilizer from Kellogg Biological Station, Michigan, USA - KB3-0-2 | ecosystem: Environmental > Terrestrial > Soil > Unclassified ... | reverse complement strand
GGCTCGCTGGTCTACGCCAACGTCCAGCTCCGGGCCCCGGCGGCAGCCTTCGCCGCCGATTGGCCGGCGGCGATCGACCGCCCGTCGCTCGACCCCTGGTACGACCGCACCGAAGAGGCGCTCCAGCCGTCGCGGCCGTCTTCCTCGATGCCCGTCACCAGCGTCTCGGGCCGCACCTCTGCTCCCAGCTTCTCGGCGAAGAAGAGGTAGTTCTTGTCCAGCGTGTTCTTGGCGTTGTGCCGGCAGCCCACCATGCAGCCGCCGCAGTAGGTGCAGGTGGAGCGCTCCGGCCCCTCGCCGCCGAAGAACGGATCGCCTGCGCTCTGCCCCGGCTGGTCGCCGAAGAGGACGCCGACGTTGGTGGGGCGGAAGGTGTCCTCCTTGCCGAGGCTGGCCGCGAATTCGTGGAGGGCGCGGTCGCCTTCCCAGATGTGGGGGTTCACCGTGACGCCGAGCATCCGCTTGGCGGTTTCGTAGTGCGGCGCGAGCGCCTCTCGCCAATCGGTTCCCCGCGGCCAGGTGCCGCGCTGGAAGGCCTCGTCCTTGGGCACCAGCAGGGTGTTGGCGTAGACCAGCGAGCCGCCGCCCACCCCTGCGCCCGAGAGCACGAGCACGTCGCGCAGCAGGGTCAGGCGCTGGATGCCGTAGCAGAAGAGCGCCGGCAGCCAGAGGAACTTCCGCACGTTCCAGTTGGTCTTCGGGAAGTCCTCCGTCCGCCACCGCTTGCCGGCCTCGAGGACCACGACCTTGTATCCCTTCTCCGCGAGCCGCAGCGCCGAGACGCTGCCGCCGAAGCCGGAGCCGACGATGAGGAAGTCGCAGTCGTAGGAAGAGTCCGTTGCCTGGAGATCCGCCATGGGTCCCTTTCATGCCGCTATGAGACGTAGTTTACGTCAAGTTGCGGCATAAAGGGTAGGGTGGGATGGAGTGAGGGCCGAGGCGGCCGAGGCCCTTCGGTCAAGGTGAACCGTCGGCGTTGCCGAGCGTCTCCCCTACAGCCTCCACCATCTCCTCATCGCCAGGCCGCGCCGCTTCGGCGGCCGGCTCGACGCCCTGCCGGCGCAGCTCGGCGCTGGTGACCGGGCCGATGGAGGCCGCGCGAAGCTCGCCGCGCCGCTGCTGCCAGTCCGTGCCCAGCAACTCGGCGAAGTGGCGCACGATGCGCGGACTGGTGAACGTCACCCAGCCGAGAGGCGAGGTGGAAAAGAGCTCCGCGGCCTGCCGGGGAGCATCCGGCGGCAGGCGCTTGTCGTAGGCCACGATGGCGATCGCCTCGGCTCCGGCCGCCGCGAGCCCTTCGAGCAGAGTGGGACGGGCGTCGGCCGCCTGCGGCAAGAGGACGCGGCGCCGCCGGCCTACGTGGGGAGCGAGCTCGGCCGCGAGGCCCTCGGCGTCGCCTCGAGCGGGCATCAGATGCGGCTCGATCTCCCAGGCGCGCAGGGCTTCGGCCGTGGCGGGGCCGACGGCGGCGATGCGCAGGCGGGGAGGCAAGGCGCCGCCGGTCAGCGGAAGGAAAGCCTCGACGGCGTTGGCGGAGGTGAAGGCGATCCAGTCGTAGAGCGCCAGCTCGGTCGCCGCCCGCTCCAGCGGCCGCGGATCAGCCGGCGGCACGACCTCCAGCAGCGGCAGCAGCTCGACCGCGGCGCCGGCCCGCGCGAAGGCGGCGACCAGGCCGTCCGCCTGGTGCTCGGCGCGGGTGACGACGACGCGGAGCCCGGCGAGGGGTGGCATCAGGTCCCCCTCACCCCCGAATCCTCGCCAGCACCGCGTCCGCGCCGTCCTCGCGCAGGGCGGCGATGCAGGCTTCGGCCACCTCTTCCGGGTTCTCTCCCACCGCCTCGCCGCGGGCGGCGTGGCAGCCGTCCGGGGTGGCCAGGATCGCGGTCAGCCGCAGCTTGCCGTCAGGGCCCTCCGGCCGCGCCCAGGCGGCGAGCGGCAGGGTGCAGTCGCCGCCGAAGGCCGTCACCACGCGTCGCTCGGCCGCGGCGGCGTGGCCGGTCGCCGGATGGTCGAGAACGCCGCAGAGCACGGAGGCCGGTCCGTTGTCGAGGACCTCAACGGCGAGCGTCCCCTGGCCTGGAGCAGGCAGCAGGACGTCCGTCGAGAGGGGATGGGCGGGAAGATCGCGGAGAGACAGGCGCGCGAGGCCCGCGGCGGCGAGGATGACGCCGCCGGCCTTGCTCTGCCGCCACTTGCGCAGCCGCGTGTCCACGTTGCCGCGCACCGGCTCGACGCGCAGGTCCGGCCGACGCATCAGGATCTGCGCCCGGCGGCGCAGCGCGCCGGTGAGCACCACGGCGCCTTCGGGGAGCCCGTCGAGGTCCTCGGCCACCTCGCTCACCAGCACGTCGCGCGGATCGGCGCGCTCCGGATAGGCGCACACCGAGAGCCCTTCAGGCAGATTGACGGGCAGGTCCTTCAGGCTGTGTACGGCGAGGTCGAGCGAGCCGTCGAGCAGGCCGCTCTCCAGCTCGCGGGTGAAGAGCCCCTTGCCGCCGTGCTTCGCCAGGTCGCCTCTCACCACGTCTCCCGTGGTGACGATGGCCACCAGCTCCACGGCCAGGCTCGCGTGCTTCTCCTCCAGCTCGCGCGCCACCATGGTGGACTGCGCCATAGCCAGCGCGCTCCGTCGCGTCCCGAGGCGGAGGCGGAAGGCGGGATCAGTCGTTGTCGTCGTCATCCAGATGGAACAGCTCGCGGACGAGGTCGAGCCGGGAGAGGTCCTCGCCGTCCTTGGCGCGCAGCCGATTGCTCGGATGGTGGAGGATCTTGCGCACCAGCGAGCGGGTGAGGCGTTCCAGGTCGTCGTGGTGCTCGGCGGGGAAGCGGGTGAGGGCCTCGGCCAGCTCCTGCCGGCGGATCTTCTCCGCCTGCTTTTGCAGCCGCGCGATGAGCGGCTCGGCCTCCAGGCCCCGGAACCAGGCGCGGAACAGGCCGAGCTCCTGGTCGATGATCTCGCCGACGCGAGGGACCTCCTCCTTGCGGCGCTTCAGGTTGCGCTGAATGAGGTTGTCCAGCGAGTCGACGGTGTGCAGGAAGACGTTCTCGACGCGGCTCGCGGCCGGCTCGACGTTGCGCGGCACGCCAAGGTCCACCACCAGCAACGGCCGGGTGGGGCGGTGCGACATCGCCTCCTCGATCTGCCGGCGGGTGAGCACCGGCTCGTCGGCTCCCGTCGAGGCGATCACCACGTCCGCCGTGCGCGCCGCCTCCAGGCGTTCCTCGAAGGTGAGGATCTCGGCGTTGGGGAGCTCCTCCTGGAGCTGCCGCGCCCGCTCGGCGCTGCGGTTCGCCACCCTGAGCTCGCGGGCGCCGCGCTCGACCACCGGCCGCGCCACCGAGCGGGCGATCTCGCCGGCTCCGATCAGCAGCACCTGGCATTCCTCGAGGCCGCTGAAGATGTTCCGCGCCAGCTCCACCACGGCGTAGCCCAGAGAGACGGCGCCGGCGGAGATCCCCGTTTCCTGGCGCGATCGCCGGCCCGCCGCGGCGGCGCTGCGCAACAGGCGCCTCAGGATCGGCCCTTCGGCTCCCACCGCCTCGGCCAGGGCCGAGGCCTGTTTGACCTGGCCCAGGATCTCCGGCTCGCCGAGCACCATCGACTCCAGCCCGCTCGCCACCCCCAGCAGATGGTATGCCGCCTCGCCGTTGCGCTTCACGTAGAGCCGGCCCGGCCGCTCCATCTCCGGCACGCGCGAGAGGAACACCAGCTCCAGGGCCGCGCGGTAGGCGCCCTCGTCGTCGCGCGGCTGGACGTAGATCTCCGTCCGGTTGCAGGTGGAGAGCAGGAACGCCTCCGCCACCTCGGCCCGCGCCAGCAGGTGGACGAGCATCTCCTCCGTCTCCTCCTTGCTGTAGGCGACCTTCTCGCGCAGCTCCAAGGGAGAGCAGCGGAAGTCCGTGCCCACCAGGAGCAGCGGCGGCTCGGGCCGGGAGGGAGACGATGCTTCCGGATCCATGGCTGGTAGGGGATTGTAACCTCCTGCCCTTCTCTTGCATCCTGAAATCGCCCGAAAATCGGAGCGGCCTGCCCTCCGAAGCCCTCACTCCCTTGGGAGAGAGGGGTTAGGGGAGTGAGGGCTTCGTAGGGCAAAGCAGTAATTTCTCCTATATACTCTGAATATGTCGGCTCGCCATACCTTTCTCGCCCTGTCCTTCGTCTTCAGCGCCGCCGTCGCTTCGGCGCAGACCCCGGCCGGATTTCCGCACCTCGACGTGGCCACCAACACTCAGGGCTGGCAGCTCCTCGCGAGCGCGGCCGTGGACGGCCAAGGGACCGCAACCCTCCTCTGGTGGCAGTTCTTCGGCGGCCCACAGCAATCCGCCAGTGGCCGGCGTTTCTCCGCCGGTGACGTCCCGTTGGGGCCGGATCTCGTGCTCGACAGGAACGAATCGATTCCCGTGGAGGTGGTCGCCAACAAGCGCGGCGATACCGTCACGGTCTGGAACCGCGTTCGGGCCAGTGGCGCGGTGCAAGGGATCTTGCAACGGACGAGCCCCGTTCTGCCGCAGCTCACCTTGAAGATGGGCCATGTCCTGAACGACGTCGCCGTCGATCAAGCGGGTAACTTCGTCGCCGTCTGGTCGGTCTCTACGGCGTCCGGGACTCGCGTTTTCGGCCAGCGGTTCAACGCCGACGGCAGCAAGCGGGGGCCGGAGTTCAACGCCGCTACGACGCTGGACGGGAACCAGCACAGCCCTCAGGTAGCCATGAACCACCAGACCGGCGAGCTCGTGGTCGTCTGGGTGAAGGCCAGTCCCAATTTCCTCAACCGCAAGATTCTCGGCCAACGCTTCGGCTTCACCACCGGCCGCCAGGGGAGCGAGTTCCAGGTCAACACCACCAGCCTGAGCGGGGAGCAGTTCGACCGCCTGTTCGTCGATCTGGGACGCGCGGAGGACGGCTCCTTCGTCGTGGCCTGGAGCCTCCGCCGGCAGGACGAGTTCTCGTCCGACGTCTGGGCGCAGCGCTTCGACAACGCCGGCAACAAGGCCGGCGCCGAGATCGTGGTGGCCGCAGACTCCCAGGTCGTCGACGGCTACGTCCGCCTCGCCGTGGCTCCTCAGGGGCAATTCGCGGCGGCCTGGGACGACGGCGCGCCGCCGCTCTTCGTCCGCCTCTATCGCCGCAATGGCACGCCGGCCGGACCGCCGCGGGAGATCGCGCAGAGCATCTTCCCGGGAACGCCCGAGCTCGCCTTCGGCTGGAACAACACGTTCGTCCTCGGCTGGACCGACTTCATCGGCATCCACGATCCGGATGACGACATCTGGGAGGCCAACTTCCAGCGCTTCGCCGCGGCGCCGGGCGTGGAATTCTGCGACTTCCGCAACGGCCACTTCCGTTGCGATACGAACGGCGGCGGCGCCACGGAGATCGATCACGTGTTCGCGGTCCGCGGCGGCACGCCGCTGCTCGGCGACGTGGACGGCGACGGCCGCGACGACTACTGCCTGTTCCGGACGAACCGCTTCGACTGCGACAGCGGGCACGACTTCGGCGCGGCTGAATTTACGGCCGTCTTCGGCCAGGCGGGGGATACGCCGCTGCTGGGCGACCTTGACGGCGACGGCCGCGACGAGCCGTGCATCTTCCGCGCCGGCCATTTCCTCTGCGACACCGGCCACGACGGCGGCGCCGCCGAGCTCGACGTCGCTTTCGGCCAGGCGGGGGATACGCCGCTGCTGGGCGACGTGGACGGCGACGGCCACGACGAGCCCTGCATCGCCGGCACCGGCGAGCTTCAGTGCGACACGGCGCGCAACGGCGGCGCGGCCGAGACCGTCATCCCCTTCACCTTCGCTCCCGGCCTGGGTCCGCTCCTCGCCGACGTGGACGGCGACGGCGACGACGATCCTTGCTCCGCCGGCAACGGCGCGTTCCTTTGCGACGCCGCGCACGACGGCGGGTCGTACGATTTCTTCCGGTCTTTGGAGAACAGCCCCGGCAGGCCGCTGATCGGCAACGTCGACGGCGTCTAGCGCGTCTACGTTCGAGGAGGGATCGTTCCATGCGAAGCAGGCAGACCCTCGCGGCTCGGATCCCTGCGCTTTCGACGGCGGAGTGCTGTCCTGCGACACTGCCCACGACGGCGGCGCCGCCGAGACGACCCTCGTCCTCTCCGGCTCGGGGGTGCCGCTGATGGGCAACGTGGACGGGGTGTAGGCCGTACCGGGCTTCCTACAGAAACCCGTGGAAGTCCGTGAAGAAGAAGTTCACCGCCACCAGCGAGAAGAGGATCGCCCCGAAGCCGGCGAGGCTTGCCAGCGCCGTCTGCCGGCCCTGCCAGCGGCGCAGGCGGCGCAGCAGCAGGGCCGCCGCGTAGAGCACCCAGGTGGCGAGCGTGAAGAGGATTTTCGGGTCGCGCATCCAGCCGTTGTGGTACAGCCGTTCCGCCCAGAAGGCCCCGGTCACCACCGCCCCCGTCAGCGTCACGAAGCCCACGAAGAGCGCTCCCAGCATCATCCTCTCCAGCACCTCGAGCGGCGGCAGCTTGCCGTAGAAGGTGGAGAAGCGCCCCGCCTTGAGGTCGCGGTAGAGCTGCAGGAAGAGGAAGGCATAGCCCGCGGCCACCACGAAGGCGGCGTAGCCGAGCAGGGCCAGCGACACGTGTACGGCGAAGAAGGGATCGTGGAAGATGGCCAGATCCGGCGGATTCGGCCGCGTCAGCACCGACGACAGGAGCTGGAAGAAGAAGACCAGCGACACCATCCAGAAGCCCGTCGAGCGTGCCCGGCCGTGCCACTCCACGAAGACGTACACCACCGCCACGGCGAAGGCCACGATGGACAGCGCCTGCGACACCGTCGCCGCCGGGAATTGCCGCCAGTGGAGCGTCAGAGCCGCCAGGTAGGCCAGGTGGACGAGCACCGTGCCGCGCAACGCCGGAGTCGCCAGGCGCTCGGCCACCGGGTGCGAGGCGAAGAAAAGGAAGGCGTAGTCGATCGCCACCAGCAGGTAGGCGAGCGGCAGCAGGATCGTGGCGGCGTCGAGAAAAATTTGCACGGATCTTGGGACTCCGGCCAGGTACTGAGACGTGATGCTAGCACCTTCTTGCCGCCCCTCCCATCCTCTGTTAACGTCGGTAATGGTTCAGTTTGAGCGGCCATGGCCAACGTCGTCATCGCGGGGATGCAGTGGGGGGACGAAGGGAAGGGGAAGATCGTCGATCTTCTCTGCCCGGCCTTCGATGGCGTCGTGCGCTACCAGGGTGGCCACAACGCCGGCCATACCGTCAAGTTCCGCGATTGCCACTTCTCCCTGCAGCTCATCCCCTCCGGCATCCTGCATCCCGGCATGCTCTGCGTGCTGGGCAACGGCATGGTGGTGGCGCCGGACGCGATGCTCGGCGAGCTCGCCCGCCTCTTCGAAGCCGGAGTGCGCTTCGACGGCCGGCTGTTCGTCTCCAATCGCGCTCACGTCCTGCTGCCCTGCCACGCGGCGCTCGACAAGGCGCGTGAGGAAGCGCTCGGTGCCGGCCGCATCGGCACCACCTCGCGCGGCATCGGCCCTGCCTACGAGAGCAAGGCGTCGCGCTGCGGCCTGCGCATGGTGGACCTCTTCGCTCCCGACCTCGAGGACCGCCTGCGCGTGCTCCTCGCGCGCATCCAGGCCGAGCTCGTCAGCCTGGGCGGGGAGGCCTTGCAGTCCCCGGCGGCCTACGCCGACCTCTGCCGCGACTGGGGCGAGCAGCTCAAGCCCGGCTTGCGCGACACCGAGCAGCTCCTGAACGGTTGGATCAGGGAAGGCAAGAGCTTGCTCTTCGAGGGCGCCCAGGGCTCGCTGCTCGACATCGATCATGGCACCTATCCCTTCGTCACCAGCTCGAGCTCGACGACCGGCGGCGCCTGCACCGGCACCGGCGTGCCGCCGACGAAGATCGACGGCGCCATCGGCGTGCTCAAGGCCTACACCACGCGGGTGGGAGGAGGACCGTTCCCCAGCGAGCTGACCGACGCCAACGGCGAGTTCCTGCGCAGCCGCGGCAACGAGTTCGGCACCGTCACGGGCCGGCCGCGCCGCTGCGGCTGGCTCGACACCGTGGCGGCCCGCTACGGCCAGCTCCTCAACGGCGTCGGGACGGTCGCGCTGACCAAGCTCGACGTCCTCGACGATTTCGACGAGATCCCCGTCTGCGTCGCCTACAAGCTCCGCGGCGAGCCCCTGCGCGACCTCCCGCCGGACCGCCGCTCCCTGGAGACCGCCGAGCCCGTCCTGCGCACCTTCAAGGGCTGGAAGCGCTCGACCGTAGGAACCCTCGAATGGCCGGACCTGCCGCAGGAAGCCCGCGACTACATCGACTTCATCGAGCAGGAGATCGAGGCCCCGGTCACCCTGGTCTCCACCGGCCCTCGCCGCGAAGAGACGATCGTCCGAGGCCATCCGGACCTCGAGCGTCTGACCGCGGGGCGGTTGGGGCGGGTGCTCGAGGAGCGGTGAGCGGGACGGCGGCGGGGGAGCCGCCGGGCTCCCCTTTGAACCTGACGTCTTCCGCTATACTTCCGCGCGGGGGCCGTTAGCTCAGTTGGTAGAGCAGCTGACTTTTAATCAGCGGGTCGGGGGTTCGATCCCCTCACGGCCCACCAGGATGCCCGAGGACAACCTGATCGTGGATGCGGCGGACCGGCTTTTGCGGCGCTCTCGCTGTTCGTCTCGCAGGCGGTGGAACAAGACCATGCGGGTGTCCAGTTCGACGGGTGAACTCCATTGCAAGATCGTGCTGGAGCGCCCGGAATAACAAGTGGCGGTCACCCGGCGAGGAGGAACTCCTCTGGAGTGATGGCAGGGACCGGTGAGCCGCCGAAGTCTGCCACGTTTCGGGTGATGATGACCTCGCAGCCCGAAGCTTCGGCCGCGCTCGCCAACGCCGCGTCCTCGAAGTCGTCGAACTTCAGGCTCCTCGCCCGGACGAACTGGGCGCGATCCTGTGGCACCGTGTCCAAGAGGACATTGAGGTCGAGCATCACCCTCATCTGTGCTTCTCGCGGACGTGCTCGCGGTATTCAGCCCTTGCGTCAACCTCAGGCGGAACCAAGCCCGTGATTCTCTCGACCTCCGGGTGGACAGCCCCGCTCCGGCCTCTAAGAGACCTCAGGTAGCGGTCTATCAACTCGGTCACCGTGATTCGATGCGCCTGAGCGTACTCCTTGGCAAACTCGAGGTCAGTCTTGGGCAGGCGTACGGTCAGCTTGGCGGTCTCCATGACTCTTCCTCCCCGTACGGCTATTGTAGCAGTTTTGTACGGCACCTTTCGGAGGAACGCCGCCTGCACCAGCGTGGTCTTGCCCTGGCGCGGAACTTGTGAGAGTCACCACCGGATACTCGGCCTGTTTGAGGGTCTCGAGCGTGCGCCCGGATCATGCAGATCGAACTTCCGATGTTCAATCTGCAAAAGCCTCCCCCGACGGGGTCAGACGTTCTGCGTCCGGCGTCCTCATTGTCTGATCGCTGCTACCCTCGTTTTCGGAGACTCAGGGTACCTACAGCATCTTCACCCACGGGCAATCGCCAGCGACCTTGTCCCGGAGCACCCCATCTGCGGTTACGAGATCGCCGCTGAGCTGCTTCGCGAGGACGACAAATACGGCGTCGTACACCGCCACTTCATGCCGGATTGCGAAAGCCAGCGCCTCCGGCAGGAGCTCGGACCAGTCCGTAATGAAAAGGGGAAAGGACACCAGCTCCGCCCATATCCTTCGCGCCTGCTGCTCCCCGAAGCCCTCGGTCCGTTTCGTCCAGATGACGTTGGCGAGCTCGTAGAAAAGGGAGGACGGGACTTGTATGCGGGTGCTCCCCTGCAGGAGCTCCGTCAGGTGAGCCTCGGCTCGGTCGGTTCCTTCCTCGTTGAAGAACCACTTCACGACGACGCTGGTATCCAGCACCCGGGTTACCATCCCCGGTCGCGGTCCTTCCGGATGATCTCGGCGCTGTCGGGCATTGGTCCGAACGAATCGCGGAGCTGCCGGAGTCGCTCGAGGACTTCGGCGGGCTCACGGGAACCGCTGAGCTCGCGGTCCAGGAGGGCCCGTGCCATCTCAGACATGCTCACGTGATGTTCTCGCGCTTCCCGCCGGAGACGCTCCACGAGACCTTCGT
>Ga0134122_10004720_pt1 | contig 10097 bp, 14 predicted proteins | sample KB302_FD_96461 | JGI IMG/M metagenome (GOLD analysis project Ga0134122, IMG submission 96461) | Terrestrial soil microbial communities without Nitrogen fertilizer from Kellogg Biological Station, Michigan, USA - KB3-0-2 | ecosystem: Environmental > Terrestrial > Soil > Unclassified ... | reverse complement strand
GAAGTCCAATGTCAGTCTGCTTGAACAATTGCTGAGTGAGGCCGGCTACACCTGCGTCGCCTCGACGATGAATCCACAGGAAGTCTGCGCGCTGCACCGAAAAAATCGCTACGACCTGATCCTGCTCGACCTGCAGATGCCCGGCATGGATGGCTTCCAGGTGATCGAGGCGCTGAAGACCAACGATGCTGATGGCTATCTTCCAGTCGTGGTGATCACCGCCCAACCCGGACACAAGCTACGCGCGCTGCGAGCGGGTGCAAGGGATTTTGTCAGCAAGCCGTTTGATCTGGTCGAGGTCAAGACGCGCATCCGCAACACGCTGGAAGTGCGTCTGCTGTATCGGGAACTCGAAGTGTGCAACAAGCTGCTGGAACAGACGGTGCGCGAGCGGACCGCCGAGCTGCGCGAAAGCGAGGCCCGCTATCGCAGCCTGACCGAGCTTGCGTCCGACTGGTACTGGGAGCAGGACGAGAACGGCAAGTTCACCAAGGTTTCCGGTCCCGCGCTGGAAATGCTCGGCGTGCGGGTCGACGCGTTGAGCGGAGATACCCGCAGCGCTTCGGACGAAGGCTGGAACGAGACGGAACGACAAACGCTGCAGGCGACGATCGCGGCCCGGCAGCCGTTCCTGGATTTCGTCTTCAGCCGCGTCAACGCCGACGGCACGAAGCAGAAATTCCAGGTGAGCGGTGAGCCGATGTTCAGCCAGTCGTGCCGCTTCATCGGGTACCGCGGCATCGGCGTTGAGCTCATTGCGAGGAAAGCCGGCGATGGCCTCAGCGCCTAGCCCGAATCAGAATCATCTTCTCGCCGCGCTGCCGACGGCGGAGTTCGAGCGGCTCGCCAAGCATCTGGAGCCGGTCGCGATGCCGCTCGGCCAGATCCTCTATGAGCCCGGTGGCCAGATGCAGCACGCGTATTTTCCGACGACCGCAATCGTGTCGCTGCACTACGTCACCGAGTCCGGCGCGTCTTCCGAGACTGCGGGCGTCGGAAATGAAGGCGTTGTCGGCATTGCGCTGTTCATGGGCGGCGGCACCACGCCCAGCTCGGCTGTCGTGCAGACGGCCGGCCACGGCTATCGGCTGGAGCGAAGCCTGCTGATGGAGGAATTCAATCGCGGCGGCCTGATGCACCGCCTATTGCTGCGCTATACGCAGGCGCTGATCACGCAGATGAACCAGACCGCCGCGTGCAACCGGCACCATTCGCTGGAACAGCAGCTGTGCCGCTGGCTCTTGCTGACGCTCGATCGATTGCCGTCGAACGAGCTCGTCATGACGCAGGAACTGGTCGCAAGCATGCTCGGCGTTCGCCGCGAAGGCATTACCGAGTCGGCAGGGAATTTGCAGCGCGCCGGGTTCATCCGTTACCGCCGCGGCCACATTGCCGTGATCGAGCGGTCCGGGCTGGAGGCCGCGGCCTGCGAATGCTACGCTGTCGTCAGAAAGGAATTGGCGCGCCTGCTGTCCGATGTGCGGTACCGCCAGGACTCTTCCGCCATTGCCGCCTGACAGCACCCCGATCACCAATAGAGCCAATGCGATCAGAAGGCCTGCACGGCCTTCCATCGCGATTTCAACGGGTCGGTGGTGGCGTTCTTTCAGCAACAATTTGCGGAATGCAAATAAGAAATCGCCGGTAGCTACTGACGCGATCCTTACGGCCTCCATCTGACCTCCTCTGGATTTTAACGGCTCGCAAGCTATGCGTTCGCGACCGCACAGACGGAGGCGTTCTCCGGGCTCATTCTGCATGCGGAGGCGATCTCTTGGAGGTCTTTCTTGGGAGAGAAAGGTATGTGCATGGATGGCGAAGCCTTTACGCGATATGCGAAGGCCGAAAAGGAGTTGTGCGAGATGGCTGGCGCAGTACTGACCAATATCATCAAGGAAATCGAGACCCGCCATGACATCCGAATTGCCGAATTGCGTGTAACGATGGATCGCCCCCATTCCATGAATGGATGGCCTGCCGCGAACTGTGTCATGGTGCGAGAGGAGGATGTCGATGCCACGGATGGGCAAAAGCGGGGACGCGACGGCCGACCGCTCGCCGCTTCGCTCGAGCGCCGGACCTAGAGGTTCAGAAGGGCGTTGGCAATGTTGAGCAGTTGCTCGAGAAGGCCGACACGAAGCCCCGATGAATAGAGCACACGGATGGCCGACCCGCGGGAGTCAGGCCCGATCGTACCGGCGGACAGCTACGTAGTGACGTAGGGCAGGAGACGATCGAATTCCGTTTTGACCACCTGGTAGCACTCGCAGGACCGCGCCTCCAGACCCGGACGATCGAGCACGGTGATCGTGCCTCGGCGGTAACTGATCAATCCGGCGTCCTGCAGTTTGCCCGCGGCCTCGGTGACGCCTTCGCGGCGTACGCCCAGCATGTTCGCGATCAATTCCTGAGTCATGGAGAGTTGGTTAGACGCCAAACGATCGAGGCTCAGCAACAGCCAGCGGCACAATTGCTGGTCGACCGAATGATGCCGATTGCACGCCGCGGTCTGAGCCATCTGGGTGATCAGCGCCTGGGTGTAGCGCAGCAGCAGATGCATCGTCGGACCGAAACGCCCGAACTCGTTCTTCAGCAGGACGGCCTTGAGCCGGAAACCGTGCCCCGCACTCTGCACTACTGCGCGGCTGGGGGTGGTATCGCCGCCCATGAAGAGCGATATGCCTAGTATTCCTTCGTTGCCCACCACAGCGATTTCGGCGGACGCTCCATCCTCCATGACGTACAGCAGGGAAACGATGGAAGTCGTGGGGAAATAAACGTATCGCAACTCGGCCCCGGACTCATAGAGAACGTCACCGAGGGACATCGGTATCAGCTCCAGGTGGGGTTCGAGCCTCTCGTAGTCGTCGCGCGGCAAGGCGTCGAGCAGGTGGTTTTGGTGGGGGGTGTGCCCTGCAGCTGCGGCAACGCCCGACCCGCCGTCCAAGGGCAAGGACGGTGCTTTCGTGACGCTGGGGCCGGGTTTGTCGGCTGCCACCCCTTATTCTAGAACTACGAGCCGCTCTCCTGTCGATACCCAACCGACCAACGGATTTCCCTACTTGGGGTTTCGTCCGCGACCGTGCTCGTCGATCCGCGCTCGCGCACGCGGCTCGCTCTGACCTTTGGCACCGGCATGCGGTGGCTCTGGATCCGGCGTCGGAGGTGCGGGCGGATGATGGCCGAGGTTTGGATCGGCTGCAGGCGCGCCGTGCGCCGGATCAGGCTTTGCAGCCGGGTTATCCGGCTTCACGCGGTCCATGGAAGACCCCTAGTCCGCATCCCTGTGCGCTACTGCGCGGGCGATCGGACAAGACGTCATGCCCCACGTCGCCCGCTGAGGAGGTTGACCACGATCATGATCAGGGCGACCACCAGGAGAATGTGAACGAAGCCACCCATCGTGTATGAGGTGACGAGCCCGAGCAGCCACAACACAATCAAGACAACAGCAATCGTGTAGATCATGGAATGCGCCTTTTCGTTGTTCGATCTTCCAGTGGTCGGAGGATTGACTGGATCCTGACCGGCATCCCCTTCGTTGTCTGTTCGATAGCGAACACTGCGCCTGGTCGCACCCTGCCCGCTCAGCGAAGTGCGCGGGCAAAAAAAGGCGCCTTGCGGCGCCGCGATCTTGTACGGCAAGCCTGTTATTTGTCGTGTTCCCAGCGTCCCTCGTCGAAATGGTAACGACCGTCCTTGTTCTTGCTCCACTCGGACGCGACATAGTGTTCCCCACGCCGCTCTGCCTGGTAATCGCCCTTGACCCAGACGTGCTGGCGATGATCGGAGTCATACCTGTAATACCCCGGCGTGACGACGTAGCCTGCGCGAGCGGGCATCTGCTCATATACCGCAGCCGGCGGCGCAACATCGACATCGATATTGATGCCACCCGCATGCACCGCGAGCGGAGCAGCGAACGAGCCGGCGAGTGCAACTGCCAATGCTGTTTTGCGGAAATTCATCGAGAATCCTTTTTATGATCGGGATCGCGGGATTTCAATGCCCGTCGACAACTGCAATCGAAGAACGCTGAACCACCGGGTTTTCATTGATCCGAAATCGGTGGGCGAAGCCCACAAACTTTCTGCTCACCCGATTGGCAGGCAAGCGCGAAGTTCACATGCCAATGATCGGCGAATCCCTGGCTTGTGGTCTATGCGGTGGCACACACAGCTACGGACTCCGGAAGATCTGGTCACGAAGCGCGCACGATGGCAGGCGAGTTTTATTTCGCTGTAAGCGAGCCAACGCACCGACCGTACGGGCGCAGGCGGCGAGGATGGGCTGGATCGAAGTAATGATGAAGAATGCCTTGAGAAGATTTCGCCGCGCCGGCAGTTTCATCGCCGGCATCCTGGTCGGCCTTTCAATCGTCGTGCCCGTGATCGCGTTGGCGGGGGCGAACACCTGGGCTTGGCAGGCGTTCATGGTGCTCGGAGCACCCATCGTCCTCGCCATCGGAATCACGCTCCAGGCCGTCCTTACCGCCAGGTGGTCGTCACCATCCCACTTTGCAAGGGGACGCTAGTACGCCTTGTGTAACTCCTTAACGAGGAAATCATGATGGAACATAGAAACAGCGAGCATCGCACGAAGATAGACCAGCGAGACAGGACTTACGGCATAGCCATCGCAAATGCCGGCCCTGGAGTAGCGCTGGCGGGCAGGACGGCGTACCGGGAAGAATATCAGCGCGACCGCGGCCCGGACCTTGATGAGTCGTTAGACGGAATCGAATCCGGACACGAATTCTAAAGCCTGCGTGGTCAATGCATAAGATCGATGCCGGTCAGGCGGCGTGAGATCAGATGAGCCGCCATCGCACGCCGAAGTCATGGCTCTTTTTGTCCCGCGCCAGCTTCGTGCCGCACACCCCGCATCCGTAGTGTTCGAGATCGTCCTGTACCACCGCGTCGACGATATAGCTGGTCAGCGCGCCGTGCGGTTCGTTGGCAACGAAGGCGCCGACCATACTTCTACAGTCGCCGCAGAGCACTTCAGGCTTGAAAAGCGGTAGCGGTTGCATCGATTTGCGAGCAGAGAGTCGGCCGCGTCGCGACTTCGCGGCAACCAACACCTGCGTAAACATTTCCTGCGTAACCATTTCGCCTTGAACTGACATTGGTATTGGCTTTCGCAAAGTCGTCGACGCAGAGACCTGCAGTCAACTATTGGTCCCCGCACGCCACGCAGGGACGCATGCCGTGCGGACACAGCGCATGGTGAATTTCCGCCGCGGCATTTTCAAATGCCGTGATCGCCCGAGCCACCGAACCTCGCTCAAGCATGTGCGCAATTTCCCTGGTCACCGCTTGCTCGAAAACCTGGCGGACGGTATCGGACGAAGTTATCGCTACCGCATCACGCAGGACGACCCGAGCGCGAGTCTTGGCCTTGGCCACGAGATCCTTCCGACTATCGGTCTGGTGCGGCATCGCTACTGACCCTCCTGTTTGTGCTCGGTAGATGCTCTTTTCAGGTTGGGCTTCGGCCTCGACCGCGTCTGTGCGGAATCGCACACCTCGGAGAGAAATACGTTGCTTTGCGGGCAATATGCGTGTATGCATGGACGGCGGGTTCATCAAGTAAGTGAAAATGCCGGTCGGTCGTTGCCGCTTTCGCGGCATTCCTCAGGTCTTCGTCTCTCTCCCTTGAAGTTCCGGCACTCGGGCGCAAGCCCGCCATTCGTTATCAAAGGACAGCAGACATGGGTACAGGCACGGTGAAGTGGTTCAACGACAGCAAGGGGTTCGGGTTTATCACCCCGGACTCCGGCGGCAAGGATCTTTTTGCGCATTTTTCAGCAATCCAAGGCGAGGGCCACAAGAGCCTGCGAGAAAGCCAGAAGGTCTCATTCGAGGTAACGACGGGTCCGAAGGGGGATCAGGCGTCGAACATCAGGGCGCTGGACTGATCGGAATCAAGTCATGAAAGGCCCGCGCAAGCGGGCTTTTTCTTTTGTGTGATTCGAATGGAGGGTCGCTTCGGATCTGTCGACCGGAGTGGGTGTGGCAGCGCACAGACGCTGCCGGATCCCGTACGTATATTTCAAGTCAGAGGGAGAGGGAATCGACCCTGACGCCGAGGACCTTCGGTAGATCTTCCGACATCGTGCCCCAAACACAAGGAAAACATATGTCCAAACTATTGATAGCACTTTTTGTCAGCGCGGGTCTGGGTGTTGCGGGCTGTGCGACGCAACGGGAAGCGTCGATGGCCGCTGCGAAGCCCGCTACGCCGATTTCGAAGGACGCTTACGATACGGTCGTCAAGAATGCCGACATGCAGTACAAGACGGACAAGGATGCCTGCGCATCGCGAAGCGGTAACGCGAAGGACATTTGCTTGGCGGAAGCCAGCGGCAAGGAGAAAGTCGCCAAGGCCGATGCGGAAGCCGCGTACAGGAATACGCCGAAGCTGCGCGAGGACGCACGCGTCACCCGCGCCGAAGCGACCTACAACGTCGCTAAGGAGAAATGTGATGAGGTTTCGGGCAATTCCAAGGACGTTTGCGTGAAGGAGGCAAGCGCGGTATTGGTGAAGGCCAAGGCGGACGCCAAGGTCGACCGTGTCGCAGCCGAAACGCGCCTCGACGCCGATACGAAGCAGGCTGACGCGCGCAACGAAGCGACCAAGAACAAGCGCGACGCGGACTACAAAGTCGCGATTGAGAAGTGCGATGCACTCGCTGGCACGGCCAAGGATTCATGCGTGAACGGCGCCAAGGCCCAATACGGCAAGTCGTAGATCGTGCAGGTGTTGCTCGCCGCGCTCTTTTTAGTTCGTGAGGCGCATTGACGAAAGCGGCCGGGTTTTTACCGGCCGTTTTCGCAACCACGAGAAGTTTATCTGCAGCTAGTTCGTAGCCGAAGTGGCATCTGTGGGAAGAATTGGCCACCGACGGCCGTGAACCCCAGGGCCCAGAAGTAGTCTATTCGAGGGTGCCTGCGCTCGGCGGTTCCGGGCGCTACACAACCCACGCGCCGCCGCCTACAATTATCGTGATGGTTATCGGATATCGATAATGCTCACACCGATTCTCCGGTCGGCTTTACCCATGCTGGTCGCGGGTGGCTTGGGCCTGCCGCTCGCCCATGCGGATATCTATACCTGGGCCGACGCGTCCGGCGCGGTCAACGTCAGCAATCTCGCGCCGCCGCAGGGCGCCCGCGTGATCAGCGTTACGCGGACCAGTCCAGCGGATGCAGCGCGCGAGAATGCTGCCCGGGACGCGGCGCGCCGGGCCGAGACGCTGGCGCTCGAGGAGCGCGTTCGACAGCTCGAGGCGGATGCCGAGCTGGCCAAGCGCCAGCCGCCGCCGCAGGTGGTCTACCCGGTGATCCCGGCGCCGCCCTCGATGCAATACTGGTACGATCCGGCGCCGCCGCCGGTGCAGTACACCGTCTACTCGTCGGTGCCGGCGTATACGATGGGATGCGATCCGGGCTGGATGTCTTGCGCGCTCGGGTGGTTGCCGAATTTCTATTCGACCGGCGTCGTCTTCATACGCGCGCCGAGCTTCCGGCATCTCCCGTCGTTCCCCGTCCGGCATCCGTCCGGCCCGCGGCAAGCGCCGCACTCGTTCGGACACTCCGCCCGAGGCTGAAGCGGCAGGGCGGATTTGACGGCGGCGTCGCGTCGCGCCGATGGCTCCCGCTATTTGTTCATCATCAGCCCGGGCAGCCACAGCGTAAGCGGCGGCCAGACGGTGATCGCCAGCAGGACGATCAGCAGCGGCACCAGCCAGGGCAGGATCGCGCGCGAGATCTGCTCGAACGTGACCTCGGCGATGCGCGACATGACAAAGAGCACGACGCCGATCGGCGGATGGATCGTGCCGAGGATCAGGTTGAAGATCATGATCAGCCCGAACTGAACCGGGTCGATGCCGAAGCTGATCGCGGCCGGCACCAGTATCGGGATCAGGATCAGCATTGCCGCCAGCGCCTCCATGAAGCAGCCGACCGCGAGCAGGATCACGTTCGACACCAGCAGGAACACCAGCGGCTCGTGAATCGCCGCAACGATCGCCGGCGCCAGCGTCTGCGGAATGCGCGAGATCGACATGCACCAGCCGAGCGCCCCTGCGACCATCACGAGCACCGCGACGATGCCCGTGGTCTCGGCGGTGTTGAGCAGAATCGCCGGCAGATCCTTGATCGACAGCGTCCGGTAGACGACGAAACCGAGGAACAGCGCCCACAGGCAGGCGACCGCCGCCGCTTCGGTCGGCGTGACCAGGCCGCTGAACATGCCGCCGAGGAGGATCACCGGCGTCAGCAGCGCCCACCAGCTTTCCTTCAGCGCGACCCACACGTCGCACAGGCCGCCGAACGAATGGCGCGGCAGGCCCTGCCGCGGAGCGATGATCGCCACCAGCGTCATCAGCGAGAGTCCCATCAGCACGCCGGGGATGACGCCGGCCAGGAACAGGCGTCCGATCGAGGCGTCGGCGCTGACGCCGTAGATCACCATCGGCAGGCTCGGCGGGATGATCGGGCCTATCGTCGCCGCGGCCGCGCTGATCGCCGCCGCGGTTTCGTGACGATAGCCGGCTTTTTTCATCGCGCGCACTTCGACCGCGCCGGTGCCCGCCGCGTCGGCGACGGCCGATCCGACCATACCGGCGAAGATCATGCTCGACAGGATGCTCGCGTGCGCGTAGCCGCCGCGAAGCGAACCGACCAGCGAGGTCGCGAAACGCACGATGCGGTCGGTCAGCTTGGCCGCGCCGAGCAGGTTGCCCATCAGGATGAACAGCGGCGCCGCGACCAGCGGAAAGGAGTTCATCGCCTGCGCCATCTTCTGCGGGACGATCGACGGCGAGAGGCCGCTGAAGACGACGAAGGCCAGCGCCGCCAGTCCCATCGACGCGAACAGCGGCATGCCCATCAATATGGCCACCAGCCAGACGACGACGATCTCGATCATCAGGTGGATCATTCGACGGCCGCCTTTTCGATCGCCGCGGGCGAAGAAGGCGGCGGCGGCCGCCGCAGCGCTTCGATGAGCTCGCTCGCGCCCTGCAGCGCCGTGATCGCGCCGCCCAGCACCATCGGCGCGTACATCCACGCCATCGAGATCGGGAGCGACGTCGCGTCGAGGTCGTGATTCTTGCCGACCAGTCCTACGCTATAGACGGCCACGAGCAGGCCGAACAGCGTCATCGCGAACTGGATGACGAGCTCGGTCGCCTGATGCGCGCGCGCCGGGAGCCGATCCTGGAAGAAGCGGATGCGCACATGGATGCGCTTGCGGCTGGCGACGACCCAGCCGAACACCGCGAGCCAGACCATCAGGAAACGGGAGAGCTCGTCGGTCCAGATCAGCGGCTCGCCGAACGAGCGCGTCAGCGCGCCGAGCGAGACGACGGCGAGCAGCGCGACCACCAGCGCGCAGCAGACGAACGCGGACGTGCGGTCGAAAGCGCCGGCGACGGCGCGACCCATCGGCAGTCGATTGCGCGGTGGCGGCACGCGGTCAGCTCCGCGCGGGTGGAGCGATCGTGACTTCGGTCCGAACGCGGTTCAGGTCAAGTCGCGGCGATGCGCTCCCACAATCCCTTGCCCCATTTCGACTCGAACTTGGCGGGCACGCTCGCCAGCACAGGCTTGCGGAAGCTCTCGATGTCGGGCTGGATCACCGTCATTCCGGCGGTCTTGAACGTGTCGGCGAGCTTGCTTTCCTGCGCCAGGATCTCGTTGTCCTGCGTCTGGCCGTGCTTGTCGACCGCGAACTTGAGCGCCTGACGCTCTTTGGCGTTCAGTCCCTGCCACGCGCTTTCGTTCACGACGATCAGCCGCGGCGTGATGATGTGGCCGGTCAGCACCAGGTACTTCTGCACCTCGAAGAACTTGTTGCTCTGGATCGTCGGCAGCGGGTTTTCCTGTCCGTCGACCGCGCCCTGGCTCAGCGCGAGATAAAGCTCGCCGATGTTGAGCGGCGTCGGCCGCGCGCCCCACGCCTCGGCCATCGCCCGGAACGTGTCGACCTCGGGGATGCGCAGCTTGAACCCTTTCATGTCGTCGACGGTGTTGATCGCCTTCGATCCGGACGTGACGTGCCGCTTGCCGTAGTAGGTCGAGCCGATG
>Ga0134122_10004719_pt1 | contig 10099 bp, 4 predicted proteins | sample KB302_FD_96461 | JGI IMG/M metagenome (GOLD analysis project Ga0134122, IMG submission 96461) | Terrestrial soil microbial communities without Nitrogen fertilizer from Kellogg Biological Station, Michigan, USA - KB3-0-2 | ecosystem: Environmental > Terrestrial > Soil > Unclassified ... | reverse complement strand
GCGAACCTTTTGAGCAACACCGTCTCGATTCTGCTCGGCACGGGCACGGGAAGCTTCGGACCGAAGACCGACTTCGGCACTGGCGGCGAGCCAACATCAGTGGTGTTGGGCGATTTCAATGGCGATGGCATGCTTGATCTGGCGGTGGCGAACGAAGGGAGCGCCACAGTCTCGATTCTGCTGGGCACGGGCACGGGCGGCTTTGGGGCGAAGACCGACTTTGGTACGGGCAGCTTTCCATTCTCAGTGGCGTCGGGCGATTTCAATGGCGATGGCAAGCTCGATCTGTCGGTGGCGAACGCAGGTTCCGGCACCGTCTCGATTCTGCTTGGCACGGGCACGGGAAGCTTTGGCGCGAAGGCGGACTTTGCCTTGGGCAGCGTGCCACTGTCTGTCGCGCTAGCCGATTTCAATGGCGATGGCAGGATTGATCTTGCGGTGACGACCGTTGATGCTGTCTCGATTATGCTGGGTATGGGCACGGGCAGCTTTGGGGTGAAGACCGACTTCGGCGCGGGCGCCAATCCACACTCAGTCGCGGTGAGCGATTTCAGTGGCGATGGCAAGCTCGATCTCGCAGTGGCGAACTTTGCTGACGCTACGGTCTCGATTCTGCTGAACACCGCCTTATCACTTGGGTTCGATTCACCGACAGTCTCTGCGCAAGCAGGAACTAAGGCTCGTGTAACAGTAAACATAAACCGCTCGCCCGGGTTCACCGGCAATGTGACGGTCACTCCGCCTGATCCGTCAATGGGCATCGTTCCAAAGCAGCGTGAGCCAATCACGACAACCGACCCGAGCGTAACATTCAAACTCAAGATCAAAGGAAGCACGCCACCTGGCCCGCATCCGGTAACATTCACGGCCCGCGATGATGCGGGCCACACTAGTGCAGCGACGCTCACCGTCATCGTTCAATAGGAGACCAAAGTTATGTTTCGTGTTGAAACTCGAACTCGAAGCGCACCGTCCTTGGCGCTCTCGATACTGATTGGGTGTGGACTGATTCTCACTATGCCGAACCGGGCGCCGGCTCAGGATTCCAATGGCGTTGATAAGATCGAGGCCATTGCGAAACGACTCGAGGAGCTTGAAAAACAGATCGAAGGGCTCAAGCATGAAAATGCCGAGCTGAAACGGAAGTTCGGCGAAAAGGAAAAGCCATTGCCGGCGCTTGCAGCAGAAGTAGATGCGCCCCCAACGCAAGCGCGAGAGACGGCCGCCGCTCAGGGAGAGAGTAAGCCGGAAAGAAAAGAGAGCCGCATCGAGTTCGGAGGCGAGATACGCCTCCGGCCCGAGGTAAGAGACACTACCCCGGACCTTTTTTTCAGAGGTGTGGATTCTTTCATTGGGCAGCGAGTCAGGCTGCACGTCAAGGTGAACCTGACCGATGACCTGACGGGATTCGTTGAGGTTCAGGACTCGCGCCTCTGGGGCGGCGAATTCTCAACTAATAATAGTATTCGAGGTGTTGATCTTCATCAGGCATACATTCAAGCGGACCATTTCCTGACGCCTGATCTCTCGTTGAAAATAGGGCGGCAGGAACTCAGGTATGGGAATGAGAGATTAGTAGGCTCCTTCGACTGGGATTTCGTCGGGAGGTCTTTCGATGCTATCAAAGCAGTCTACGCCAGGAAGGGTTGGTCGGCCGATATCTTCGCCGCCAGACTAGCCGATTACCACGACTCGAACATCCTCATTGGCCCGTCCCCGAGCCGCGAAGGCGAGTTCTACTTTGTCCTGCCACATCAGGAGTTTTATGGCCTCTATATGAAGTTTCTCAACGACAACCCGACCCACAAACTCGAAGCCTACGGCTTTGTCCTGACAGACAATTTCTCACGTCGAGGAGAGGTTGGGAGAAGGACGGACTCGACAGGCATCTACACCGTGGGAGCGAGGCAGGAGATGCGATCCAAGGGCGGGCTCTACTACGATGGAGAGGCAGCGTTTCAAACAGGCCATAGTGGACCGGATGATCACAGAGCGTTCGCACTCGCAGGCAGTGTGGGCAAGTATTTCGAGTCCGCGCGAAAATCCCACTTCGGCTTCGAATACGATTTCGCGACCGGCGATGGAGACTTCCAGGATGGCAAGTCACGCGCGTTCATCGACCTTTTCCCAAACAACCACATCCACTACGGCTACATTGACTTCCTGGGCTGGAGCAACATGCATGACTTTCGATTGAACTTCGGCTTCGTTCCGGCGAGCAAGCTCTCCGTCGAGGCAGACTACCACAAGTTTCGTCTTCATAAGGGAGACGGGGTTTGGACCGGCGCAAACGGGTTTTTCTTCGGCTTCGATCCCAGCGGCAGCTCCGGTCGAGATCTCGGACAGGAACTTGACTTCACTGTGCGGTTTCCTTACAAGGAGCACATGAAGTTTCTAGGCGGATACTCCTTATTCATCCCGGGGAGGTTTGCGAGACTAACGAGGAGTTCCGACCTGTCACATTTCTCCTACATAGAGACTCGGATTAGTTTTTGACTCGGCGGCTCTCAAGCCACGACGTTGTTGACACCGGAGAGTACCGGGAACTCGTCGACACATTCTTTTATGTCTGTCGACTCGAAACCGGGCGACAGGGATTGATAAGAAATGAGTTCAGAAGCGCGACGCTCAAAGATTGCAACCAGCGGAGGTGAAGCTTGAAACCCATTCTTGCCGTCTTAGTTCTCACGATTGCCGCATCCCTGGATGTTGGCGCTCAGGACGTTCGTTCGAAGGTCGGGCCAGTCTCAGGGACTTCGCTCTCCAATATTATTGACCCGGACAAGAGCATATACGGAGTGCAATGGGGAAGCAGCGAGGACGAATTCATCGCCAGGTTCGGAAATCCCACCGGCTACATCAGGCTCAACGCTTCTGACACGGTGATGCTCTACGGGAAGAGCCACGCCTTCATATTCACCGCTTCCAAACTGAGCGGCGTGCGAATCAATATGACCGTGCTGGATTGGAGGCTGTCTCAGTCGATACCGGCTCTCACACCGTTCGATGGAGCTGGATGGCAGTTATCTAACGGCATTCGCCGAGAGATGAACTTAGCCGAGGTCAAAAAGATCCTTGGCGAAAGCCTAAAGACTGAACGCATTCAACGCTATTTCAACACCGAGAAAGCGCGCGTTGAAATGGATTTCGCTCACTACACAATGGAAGGGGAGACAGATGACTCGTACAAACTTCATGGCATTTACATCAGACAGGCGAGCTCTGAGCGGGCAGCATTACAGAAAGCACTGGTATCACCAGGACCACCTTATGTAAGAGTTCCAGCAGCAACACAACCTTGCTCCGAGGAAGTAGCTAATTGGTGGCAGGCGGTTCGCTTCGCAGCTAAGGAGGCCCTTGATGCGCGCCGACGCAAGGACCAAGCCGTAGTTGATGCATTGCGTAATGGCCCACGAAGCCGGAGGAGAGTGGACGACTCCGACAGCGTCCTGCCGCAACGCGAACTCGACAAACTGGACGCCGACATCGCTACCGCAAGAGAGAAGTATGGACGATTGTTAACTGAGGGTCAGGTGAAGTCGCATCGAGCGCCAATTGAAGACTCACCTATTGTCATCCTTTACATGGGCATGCCGGACTACTCGGAACAAGCGCGCAAGAACAAGACGCAAGGACAAGTGAGCATGCGAGTGGAATTTCGAAGCGATGGCGCCATCGGAGAGGTAAGAGTTGTCGGCGGACTAGGAGACGGATTAGATGAACAGTCCATCAAAGTAATACGCCAGACGATCTTTCTACCTCGTGTAAAAGACGGAATGTTTGTGACGGAATTGAAGATGCTATACACGGAATTTTCTCTCAGATGAATGAGAGGGCTTCACATAACTCGCAAAATGCGGCACCCAACGGCAAGCCAACGAGCTGGTGAAAGTCGATGATCACCCTCCGTCGAGCCAGCAACATTTTGCGCAGCTCTCGCAGTCGTTAGCTCGACGGAGCGGCGTTATTTGCCCAAGCTGAAGACCGTTTGTTATTGAACACCAACACACCACGATCACGGTTGAGCCTTGCGTTTGCCCCACGTCGGAGGTGGCGGCTCCTTTGTAGCTCGATCCACCGGATGCTCTCTCAACATCCTCATCGCTTCCGCCACCGCGCGCTCGAGTTGTGGATCGTGTCCCGCGATCACATCCTTAGGCCAATTCTCAACATCAATGTCCGGAGCGGTGCCTTCATTCTCAACCGCCCACTTGTTGTCGCGAGTGAAGAACCCTCCACGTGGCGCGATCATTGACCCGCCGTCAATGAAAGGCGGCGTGTCCGCCGTGTGAACGAGCCCGCCCCACGTGCGCTTGCCGACCAGCAAACCGATCTTGCGATACTTGAACATCCACGGCATCAAGTCACCGCCCGAGCCCGCCATCTCGTTGACGATCATGACCTTCGGACCCCAGATGCCCGCCGACGGACTCGTAAACGGATATCGCTCTCCCGCGACGTTGTTGAAGTAGCCGTCGAAGTCTCGCTGCAACACGTCGATGATGTAGTCGGCCGCCGAGCCGCCGCCGTTGTAGCGTTCGTCGATGATCGCACCGGTCTTGTCCTGTTGAGAAAAGTAGTATCGATTGAAGCTCGTGTAGCCCGGCTGCCCGGTGTTCGGTAAATAAACATACGCGAGCTGTCCGTTCGAGAGTTTATCAACCATCCGCCGGTTCGCTTCGACCCACGCGCGAGTGCGAAGCCCCTGTTCGTTGGCGACTGGAACTACGGTTACCTGTCGCGAGCCTTCCATCGCCGGGTTGCTGTTCACGGTCAGCGCGGTTTGCCGGTTCGCCGTGCCATCGAGCAGTCGATAGATGTTATCTGGCGCTTTCAACTCGATGCCGTTGATCGCGAGGATGTAGTCGCCGACGCTGACCGTCACTCCGGGCGCGGAAAGCGGCGCGCGCAGATCCGGATTCCAACTCTCGTTGTCGTAGATGCGCGTGATTCGGTAGCGCCCGTTCTCGATCGCAAAGTCAGCTCCAAGCAAACCGCCCGGTGAATTGGGCACCTCGGGCATGTCTCCGCCTCGCACGTACGAATGCCCGATCGCGATCTCTGCTCCCATGTTGTCGAGCAGGTAGTTGAGGTCCGCGCGATGATTCACGTAAGGCAGCAACTGCCCGTACATCTCTTTCATCTTCGGCCAATCCGCGCCGTGCAGGTTGGGAACGTACAGATAGTCGCGCTGATTTCGCCAACCTTCGTTGAAGATTTGTTTGAATTCCTCTTTGGGTTCGAGGTACATGCGAAGCGAAACGTTTAGCCGGCCCTGTCCCGCTTGAGGAGGAACGCGATCCGCATCGACAAGAAACAACGCCGGCGCGGGAGGTGGTCCACCCTGCGCAGCGGGGCCACGGCCCGCACCGCCAGCCGCTCCGCTTGCGCGATAGACGAGCTTATGACCGTCGGCGCTTACATCGTAATCAATGACACCGGTCGCGAACGGCGCGGCGCGACGCTCGCTGAGCCGATAGCGCTGAAGCGTGTTTCCAGGGCCCGGGCCGAAACCGCCGCCGCCGCCGCGTCCGCCGCTTGTAGAAGCTTCGAGGTAATAAACGATGCCCGGTCCTCCGGCCTTAAGTAATGAATACTGGCGCTCCGGAATTCCCGGGACGGAAATGATTCGCTGATGCAATCCGTCAAAATCGATTTGAACAGTGACGGGCGTCCGTGGCCCGCGAGGTGGTTGAGGCGTTTGATCCGCGTCTGTTGCGCTGGAATCGGCGGGAGCCGACGAGCCGCCCCGCACATTGCGTCCGCCGCCCGGAGGTGAGCTCGCGACGCCCTTGTCTTCATCGCTCTCGGGAAGCAACGGGCTTGGCTCATCTTTTTTCAAAACGGCCATGTAAAGCCCGAACGTTTCATCGTGATCGTACGAAGTCATGTCGAGCCACTGAGAACGCAGACCGAAGTCCGTCGATGCGAGGAACCAAAGATACTTTCCGCTCGCGTCCCACACCGGCCAAACAGAATCCGAAAGCCCGTCGGTGATCTGCTTTGATTCGCCCGTGTCCACGTTGCTGACGAAGATCGCGTGATACATCGACTTGAGCCGGCTTGCGTAAGCGACCCACTTCGAATCAGGGCTCCACGTTGGATTGAGCGTGCGTTGTGGCACCATCCACGGGTCATTGCCGACGATCTTCTGTTGGCCGTTCTCGACGTTCAGCACCCACACTTTCAAGTTTGTGTCCGAATATAAGAGCTTCTTCGAATCGGGCGACCACGACGCGGTGTAGTAATGAGTCGGATGATCGAGTGCGATTTCACGCGGAGGCGTCAACCCGTCCTGGGCTTCGATCACGAGTTTGTATTCACCGGACTTGTCGCTGAAGTAGGAAACGTATTTGCCGTCGGGTGACCACGCCGGATCGCGTTCGGCTGAGCCACTCGAGTTGCTGAGGTTGCGAACGTCACCTTTCTCCGCAGGTATCGTGAAGATTTCGCCGCGAGCTTCTACAACGATTCGCTTTCCGGTTGGTGAAAGCGCGAGGTTGGTCATTCGACTTGTGACATCAACCCATCGAGGCATCATCCACGGAAAATCTCCAGCCGCGTTGATGTTGATGATTTTTTCTTTGCCCGATCGCGGATCAAGCTCGTGAATGTAGCCCGCTTGCTCGAAGACAACTGTTCCCGCGCCCGAGTCCATCGACTTCACATCGAAGTCTGTGAACCTCGTCGACTGCGACAGCTTCTTTGACTTTGTGTCGTATGCCCAAACATTCGCGACGCCGTCGCGATCCGAGATGAAGTAAACCACGTCACCGACCCACACCGGATCGACGTCTTTTGAATCGCTCCACGGCGGCGATACGAGATCGTAGCTCTTCAGGTCAGCGATCCACACGGGACGATTCTGGCCACCGCGATAGTTTCGTCGCTCCTCATCCCACGAGTTGTTCATCCGATACGCGATGCGAGAGCCGTCGGCCGAGATTTTTCCCTGATAACCGCGAGGCAATGGCATGGGTTGTTCGACTCCGCCTTCGGCGGGAACGGTCCAGAAGCGAGGCGCGCCGCTTGGAGCCCACGTCGCTCGCCCCGAAGAGAACATCACCGACTTGCCGTCGGGCGTCCATCCTTGCACGGTGTCTGGACCGGGATGCCACGTGAGCCGCTTCGGCTCGCCGCCTTCCGAAGGCACGACATAGACATCGATGTTGCCTGCGTATTCACCGCTGAAGGCGATCCACTTTCCGTCGGGTGAGAAGTGAGGATTCGCGGTCAGGCCCTGAAAGCTTGTGAGTCGCCGCGCTGTTCCGCCCGCGCGCTCAACTACCCAGATATTGTTGGCGTATGCGAATGCGATTTGAGTCGCGCTGACGGTCGGAGTTCGAAGCAACCGTGTGCCCGAGCCATTCGGAGTTGAAGCGAACGCGGCTATCGTGGCGAGCATTACGCCGGCAAGAATCAAAACGGCTCGGCGTCGACGCGCCGTCGCTATGAACAGAGATGTCATGGTAATCATTTCCCGCCTCCGGAATCCTGTTGATGAGCCACTGGTGATTTGATAGACGGGTTTTTATCACGAAGCTGCGAGTCGGTCAAAGCAAGCGTTAATTGGTAGTTCTTCACTTTGAAGCGGGCGGCAGTTTTGGCGAAATGAACCGCTGATTTGCGCCGACTTCGTTTCGCTGATCAGCGCGGATCCGCGTGACGAAGTCTGCGCGAATCAGCGGTTAATCGTCCACAAGCAATGATAGCTCGATCAAGCTGAACGGCTACGATTGGTTTGGTTGAAGTCGATTGATGGACAACCCGCGACTTGCCTGCAAGAATGATGCGCCGCTGGGATGACATATATGGGAGCTGCTGTTGAAAGTGAAGATGTTGGCCGAGTTGAACTGAGGCGCGAGCTCTCGAAGCTCGAAAGCTACGCAACCATCATCGGCATACTGGTAGGCTCGGGGATCTTCGTCGTCACCGGCAAGGCCGGAGCCATCGCCGGACCATCGGTTCCTCTCGCCTATCTCGTCCTCGCTCCGATTGTGCTCGTCACCGCGGTCGCGTATTCGGTTTATCTTTCTACACCGCTCGGGACCAAACCCGGAGGCGAATACACTCACATCTCGCGCACTCTCGGAAGCTACTATCCCGGGTTCATCACGCTCTGGTTGAAGTGGCTCTCGTACATCGGCGCCCTCGTCGTTCTATCAACCTCGCTTGCGCAGTATCTAAAATTCTTTTATCCGGCAATGGATCAGTGGTTCGCTCGAATCCTGCCGTTTGGTGAAACATTGGGTCGAAGTTACGTCGGCGATCCGAGCCTCGGCGAAGTAGTCATCGCAACCGTGGCGCTGCTTTTCTTTTTTGTCTTCAATCTTCTGGGCGTGAAGGTCTACGGCCGGCTACAAACTGTGATGGTCATCGTGAAATGCCTGGCAATCGTATTGCTGGTCGTGCCCGGATTGTTTGCGATCGACTGGAAGAATTTTTCCCCGCTGTTTCCTTATGGCTTCGGCGCGACGAGCACGCCGGAAGGTGACCGCGGATTCATGGCGGTGCTTGCTCCGCTGTTCTTTGCGTATGCCGGATTCGAGAGCCTCGCGCAAACGGCCGGCGAAACCAAAGACTCTCGCAAATCGCTTCCGATAATTTTCATAAACGGCATCCTGATTTCGATGGTGATCTTTGTGCTGATGTCGCTCATCGCGTTCGGCGTAATGCCCTATCTCGAACTGGCTCGTTCGAGTTTTGCGATGAGCGATGCGGCGGCGCGATATCTGCCCTGGTGGGGCAGTGCGGTGGTGACAGTTGGCGCGTTAATGGCTTTCTCGACTTGCTTGAACGCGACGTTGTTTGTGCCGGCGCGAATACTCTACGTGTTTGGCGAAGAGCGAATGGCTCCGCGCTGGTTTGGAAGTGTGGGCGAGCGCTTCCGCACACCGTGGGTCAGCTTGGTTGTGAACGCGGTCATTGCGATCGCGCTGCTGTGGACGAAGAGCTTTGGTTACGTGCTGGACATCGCGATCGTCGGGATGTTCCTTGTTTATGGAATGCACAGCGCTGCCCTTGTCGTTCTCCCGTTCCTGCGTCCCGAGTTGTACAAGAAGGCTCGCGTCAAGCTTCATCCGGCGCTGCTCGTGATCCTCGGATTGGCCTCTGTGGTTTCGATGATCTATCTGACGGTGGTGACTCTCGCGCGGGACATTGCTCAACACGCTAGTCTTCCGCCCGCACAACGAGGGCTCACGATCTGGCAACTGTTGTTGTTGTGGATGGGCGTCGGGACTTTTTTCTATTTGATTGCGAGATGGGAAGGACGCCGCAGCGGATTCGATTACAAGAAACAACTGGCCGCGGACTGGGCGGATGACTGACGCGAAGCCTGATTCTGCCTTCCGACGTTGTGAAGAAAGTTCCACGCGAATGACTCTCTCCTAACACCCAACTTCAGTTGGGTGTCGTGGCGCACTCCAGACCGTTTTGACGGTTTCATGGCGCGCTAACACCTCACTGAAGTGAGGTGTTAATAAGAGCCGCGCTGTGAATCTCAAAATCAAACCGGAATGCGACCTGGACTCTGCTGTCAGCTTCAGCATCGTTGCAGGCATGTGTTAATGTACCGCTCCGAAGCGATTACCTACCGGAGAGGACAAGCTTGAAACAGATCAAACGCGCGCTCGTTAGTGTCTCCGATAAGACAGGGCTGGTCGAATTTGTGACCCGGCTCATCAATCATTCAATCGAGATCATCTCAACCGGCGGCACGGCAAAGGCCTTGAAAGACGCGGGTCTCGCAGTCCGCGACATTTCGGAAGTCACCGGCTTTCCGGAAATACTCGGCGGCCGCGTCAAGACTCTGCATCCGAAAGTTCACGGAGGCTTACTCGCAATCCGGGACAACCCCGATCACCAACGTCAGGTTTCGGAGAACGATATTCATTACATCGATATGGTAGTGGTGAATCTGTATCCGTTTCGCGAGACCGTGGCTCGCGAAGACGTCACCGCGGAAGACGCCATTGAGAACATAGACATCGGCGGGCCGTCGATGATTCGCTCGGCCGCGAAGAATTTTGAAGACGTCGTCGTCGTTGTTGATCCCTCCGATTACAACGCGATTGCGGACGACATCGACGCGCGCGGT
>Ga0134122_10004717_pt1 | contig 10101 bp, 8 predicted proteins | sample KB302_FD_96461 | JGI IMG/M metagenome (GOLD analysis project Ga0134122, IMG submission 96461) | Terrestrial soil microbial communities without Nitrogen fertilizer from Kellogg Biological Station, Michigan, USA - KB3-0-2 | ecosystem: Environmental > Terrestrial > Soil > Unclassified ... | reverse complement strand
CGGGTGCGGGCCATCCCCGGACCGTCCGGCAACTATCAGGGACTGTCCGCCAGCGGCGACGCCGTCTTCTACCAGTTCAACAATGGCAACGGCCCGTTCGCCCTCAAGACGTTCAGCCTGAAGGACCGCAAGGAGGAAACCGTCCTGGAGCGGGTCGGAGGGTATGAGCTGTCGGCGGACGGCAAGAAGCTCCTCTACCGCCAGGGCCAGGAGACCTACGGCATCGTCGACGCGCGGGCCGGCCAGAAGCCGGGAGACGGCAAGCTGGCCCTCGACAACCTGGAGATGCGGATCGAGCCGCGCGCCGAGTGGAGCGAGATGTACGCCGACGCCTGGCGCATCACCCGCGACTGGTTCTATGACCCCGCCATGCACGGCCTCGACTGGCCGGCGATGCGCGCGCGCTACGACGAGCTGGTGCCCTTCGTCGCCACCCGTTCCGACCTCGATTTCGTGCTCGCTCAGCTCGGCGGCGAGCTCTCCGCCGGGCACGCCTACGTGCAAGCCGGAGACGATCCCGGCCCCAAGCGGGTCGAAGGGGGTCTGCTGGGAGCGGAGATCGAAGCCGATCCTTCGGGCTACTTCCGCGTCGCCCACATTTTCCCGGGCGAGAACTGGCAAGCCGATTTCCGTTCGCCGCTCACCGAGCCGGGGGTTCACGTGGAGGAGGGCGAATTCATCCTGGCGGTGGACGGCCAGCCGACCGACAAGGTGGACAACTTCTACCGCCTGCTGGAGAACAAGGTGGACCGCGTGGTCACCCTGCTGGTCAATGGCAAGCCTTCCCGCGACGGCGCGCGCCAGGAGCTGGTGCGGCCGGTCAGCAGCGAGCAGAACCTGCGCTATCTGGACTGGGTGCAGGTCACCCGCGCCAGGGTCGAGAAAGCCTCCGGCGGCCGCATCGGCTACATCCACCTGCCGAACACGGCTGTGGAGGGCAACCGCGAGCTGTTCAAGTACTTCTATCCCATGTCGCACAAGGACGCGCTGATCCTCGACGACCGCTACAACGGCGGCGGCTTCATACCTGACCGCATGATCGCGCTGCTCAACCGGCCGCTGCTCAGCTACTGGGTGACCCGCGGCGGCCAGGCGAACACCACTCCGGGCTTCGTCAACACCGGCCCGAAAGTGACGCTGATCAACGGTGAAGCGGGCTCGGGTGGCGACGCCTTCCCCTTCTACTTCCGCGAGCTCGGTCTGGGGCCGCTGATCGGCACCCGCACCTGGGGCGGCCTGATCGGCCTCTCGGGAAGCCCGTCGCTGGTGGATGGAGGGGCCCTTAGCGTGCCCACGTTCCGCTTCCTCACTCCGGAAGGCAAGTGGGCGGTGGAGAACGAAGGCGTGGCGCCGGACATCGAGGTCATCGACCGGCCCGACGCGCTCGCCAAGGGTGAGGACCCGACGCTGGAGAAGGGCATCGCGGTCCTGCTGGAGGCGCTGAAGGCGAAGCCACCCAAGAAGGTGACGGTGCCGCCGATTCCGACGGGAGGAGCGCCGCGGTAGACGTCAGGCAGGCGAGGTCGGTGGTGAGGCGGGCAGAATCGTAGGGGCGCAGCATGTGTGCCCCTACGCCTTCTCATCGAGTAGAATAGCGGTATGAAAGTCTTTAGCGCGAAAGTCATAGATGGCAAATTGGATATGCCTGAGGGCAGCTTTCAAGAAGGCGCGACGGTCACCTTACTGGTTCCCGAGGATGAGGAGGAAGAGGGGTTCAGGCTCTCACCGGAGGATCAGGCCCTTCTTCTTGAATCGATCGCAGAGGCTGATCGCGGCGAAGTCGTGGACGGATGGCAGCTTCTCGCTGAGCTCGAAGATTGAGCTCACGACTTCGGCTGCGAGTCACCGCCACCACGCGACGGCAGATTCGTGAAGCCGCCGCTTGGTGGCGTGAAAATCGACAAGCAGCGCGTGGCTTGTTCCAACAGGAGCTAGACCGCGGATTCCAACTCATCACGACGCAGCCGGGAGTTGGCATGCGAGCTCTTGATGTCTCGCTCCGAGGCGTTCGGCGCCTTCACCTAGTCCGTATCCATTACCACCTTTACTACCGTGTCATGAATGAGAACACGGTGGAGGTAGTGGCTCTGTGGCACAAAAGCCGCGGCTCAGGGCCTCCAATCTGAAATCGCTATTGTCTTCGTTCAGCCACTCTCATCCAAGTGCCCTACGATCGCCCGCGGCACGATCTTCGCGATCGCCAGCCCCGCCAGGAACCATCCCACCACCTCGTTGATCCCCTCGCCGAGAATGTAGGCGGTCGGGAACCCGTACCAGATCCAGTAGCTGACGATCAGCGACAGCCATCCGAAGAGTCCGAGGAGCGTGATGGCCAGCACTCGCCGTCCGTAGGCGGCGGCCAGCAGCGAGGCGATGAACGCGGCGACTGCGGCGGCCAGGATGTTGCTGAAGAGCTCGTTGCCGAGCCGTCCGGGCGAGATGTCCCAGCCGCCCTCCGGGTGAAAGACCAGGAGCCCTGCCGGTCTGGTATCGGCTCCTCCCGGCGGCTTCGTCGCGGGATTCGGAAAGATGTAGAGGCCTTCCTGCGGGATCGAGGTCTTCAACCCCTCGAGGACCGCCGCCTCGTTGGGCAGAGCGCTGAAACCCATTTCCCCGAGGGGAAGCAGCATGTGGGAGATGAAGCTCCAGAGGAAGATGATGACTCCACCGACGACCGCTGCGATCGCGATTCTCTTCATCGCCCTTCCTCCATGCGCCACTCAGGGATGGCGCGGTTCGAGGTTCACCGCTTGTTCCGGTATCCGCCCTCTTCCGTGCCGAGAATCCAACCGACGACCTTGCCGGGCTGGATCTCGTCCACTTTATGCCAGAAGCGGCGGTTGCGGAGGTAGCGGCTGGAGCTGTCTCCCTCCGGGATCGCCTGGACCTCGGCATTGATTCTCTGGAAGCGCTCGATCCACCTGGCACAGTTGGCCAGGCGCAGGTCCACCCAGCCGTCCCGCACCCATTCCTCGAGCTTCTCCGGAGTCACCGGCTCATCGGTGGCCTCTTCGGGAACCAACACCTTGACCCCGCGCAGGATTTCGCCGGAGGCGAGCAGGATGGGGATGCCCACGGAGACGACGCCGTTGGCTTCCTCCGACTTCTCCCGCACCAACTGGTTCAGCGTGTCGCACACCTGCTCGGCGGTCGACTCCCGCACCGCTTTCATGTTCAGGAAGGCCTGGCGCAACAGGTGGGCCTCGAAGAGCAGCTTGGAATTGCGCGGCGGACCGAGCATCTCGAAGGCCACGCTGCGCACGCCGTGCTCCACCTCCAACTCCCGCAGCCGTTCCAGCGCCCAATGCCGCAGAATCCCCGCGCGATAGGTGGGACCGAGCACGGCGCTGTCCAGGGCGTTGACGATGTCGTAGCCGGAGCCCTGCCCTTCGATCTCGAACACCAGGTAGCGGGCGATCTCCTCCGGAGTGACGAACTCCATCTGCTCGTGGCTGGTGACGAGCGCGAACTCCTCCAGGCTGAAGACGCCGTTCTCGCCGGTGTCGATGAACACGTTCTGGTAGGGCTCGTCGCGCACCCGGGCGGCGGCGGGATCTTCGGTGGAGAAGGTCGCGCCGAGCGGAATCGGCCGAGCCTCCATCCTCTGCAGCGGCTTGCCGCGAGGGGCGATGGCGCCGTAGCCCATCTTCTTCCAGGCGATGGCCGCCGCCGGCTTGATCTCCTTGGTGATCGGCGCGCCGGGAGTGCGGGCCATCAGGAAGAGAAGCATGGACTGGGCGCCGGCCAACGCGCTCTTGGAGAGCAGCACGCGGCTCGGGCGCTCCTCGGAATGCGTGTACGGAATGTTCAGGCCCATGCCGCCGGTGCCGGTGGTTCCTACCTTGACGTAGGCGCGGGTGCCGGCGTCGATCATGCCGCGGTACATGACCTGGATGTGGCGGATCAGCCGCGGCATGTAGAGGGCGTCCAGCAGGTGCTCGGCGGCGTCGGCATCGACGTTGCCGCCCTCGATCTGGCGCAGCACCTCTTCGGCGGAGCGGAAGATATCCCCGTAAGCGATGCCGGTGGCCGTATTGACGCAGTCGATGACCACGTCCGGCCGCGACCCGGTGAGCAGATCGTAGAGGACGAAGGTGCCGAGGTCCTCCGCGTCCAGCCGGCGCAGCTCGGCGCGGATGCGGTCGCGCGTCGAGCCCCCTTGCAGCAGGCCGAAGATGTTGCCGGCCGAGGTGGAGAGCACCGCCGAGCCGGCTTCGGACCGCAGCTCCTCGGCAGCCTTCTCCGACTCCTCGATGCGAAGGCTGTGGATCTGCACCTCCCGCGGCTTGCGGGCGAGCAGCTCACGGCACACCGCCATGCCCACCAGGCCATACCCTCCGAGCACAAGGATCTTCCGATTCTCTAAGTTCAAAACTCGTCTCTCCTTCGAAGAGGGGATGGAACGCCGGACTTGGGTCTCGACCTGGCGGAGGGATTCTACCCGATGCGGCCGAGCCGGGCAGGGCAAACCGCCCCTACCCCAAACCACCCGAGAACGGTTATACTGAAAAGCGAGGGGGCGTGTTGCCCGCACGCCCCCTCGTGGTACGTCTACTCAGTAGCAGTGGACGGAGCGGCCGGAGTCGGCGGTTTTACCGGCTCCGGCTCTTTGTTTTTTGGGGCCTCTACCTCCGGTTGCGGAGGCGGCGGCTCCGGCGGCTTAGTGCTCTTGGGCTGCTTGCGAGTCTTGACCGGACGGGCCCCGAACTCGGTCAGCCTCGAATTGCGGAACCCGAAGTGCGCTTTCAGAGCCAACCGTGCCAAGGTGGCGAGATCCATCCCACTCTGCAACAAATCTCGCCGCTCCTGAGTCCCTTCCTGTCGCGTGCCCTTGCGCGTCTCCTGCAGGGCATTGAGATCCTGAACCTGCGCCAGCACCTCCCTCAGCGGCTCAGTGTGGACCTCCAGGCCAGGAACCGCGCCGCCGCTGGCTTGCGCGGTGGCTATGAGGTTCTCCCAGTCATAGATCAGGGATGCAATCGAGCTTCTAGGCATTGCCGTCTCCTTTCTCGTTGAGTAGTTGCCCCGTCATCCGAGCTGGCGGGCGAAGCCGAGCAACGCTTCGCTGATGCCGCCCTCGGTCTGACGGTAGTGGACGATCAGCACGACCCGGGGGGCGAAGAACTGCAGGTGGACGCGCTGGTTCTCGTTCGCGGCCAACTGCACCGCGTACGAGGCGTACTGCGCCGCGTCGGCCGGAAAAGAGAACTCCCGGGAGCGGTACAGCGCCAGACCGCCCGGCAGCAGACTCCATCCCGGCATCGACTTCAGCTCCTCCTGGACCCGCTCGGACTTGAGCTTCTCCTGGCCTTCAGGCGGCCGGAGCGCCTCCTCCGCGCCGGCGGTCACGGCCTGTTCGACGTCTCGGACTTGCTGCTTGCTCATCTGAACCTCCTTCTGACAACCGGCGCCTTCATGGCACCGGAGACCTGCTCATCCCTGCTTCTTCATCGGCAGCCAGGGCTTCAGCAGCCGGCCCATGGCAGTGAAGTGAGCGATCAGCTCGACCAGCTCCGTCGAAGAGATCGGCTCCTGGCGGCGCCGGCCGAGCCCCAGCTCCTCCAGCGGCAGCTCCAAGACCTCGCTGAGCGCAGAGAGGTCCTCTAAAGACGGAGAGTTCACTCCCCGCTCCCATTTGCCGAGCCGCTCTCGCGGCACTCCCAGGCGTCTCGCCAGCTCTCCCTGCCTCCAGCCGCGTCGTTTCCTCACCCGGACGATCCGTTGCCCCAGCTCCTTCTGGAGCATCCCCTTTGTCGGCTGGGCCTTTCCTTCACTATTCGCGCTCATGGAACCCATATGGTCAGTTGATGATCTCTAATTGTCAATAAGATTTCTGATCACGCCTTATCGGGTCGGATGAAGATCGCTGGTTTCACGTACGGATGTCTGCCCCTTCTTTCCGTTTGCATGGGCTCCAGTCGCCGTCTTCCCGGGTAAAGTTATGGAAGTAGGGAAACGAACGAGCGGTTCGAAGGAGGGAGAATTCCGCCCAAACATGGGACGAATCCGCCCCGATTCGCCGTTCCCGTAGCGCCACAGGTGGGAGGATGCGCTCGCGGACTTCCGGGCCATGCCGGCTCCGGGAGGATCGATTTCACTCACGGCCTCCATTGAGAGGATGCGGACTTGGTGGGTCGAGCTCTGGCATATCCGTCCGACTTCCGGACATACAAATCCGGTGGAGAAAGAGGGATCCGCCATCAACCCTAACGGTCAGTCTTACGCACCCACGCCGCCTCCTCCGGCAGCGACCTCCTCGCCGGCTGCTACCGGTAATTGACTTGACGGCTGGGTAAGGAATTTCCGCCTTCGCCCGACTATGTTCGGAGGCGATAGTCAAGCCCACTCTGTGCGAGAATACGGAGCCAAAGGAGAACCCCTTGGACCATCATCCCAGTGCTGAGGAGCTGCAAGGGTTCGTCAATTGGACCCTCTCGACCGAGCGCACTCGCGCCGTGATCCTTCACCTCCTTGGTGGCTGCGGGACGTGCCAAACCATCTTGGAGCCGGATCTTCGTGGATGGTTCGGTGTCGGCAGGCTTCGCGAAGCGCCTCGTCCCTATCCGGTGGAGACCTATGATGCGCCTTTTGACCGGGCGTTCGCGAAGGTAAAAGCGCTCAATCTTGAACGCCCTCCCTTCAGGACCGCAGAGCAGAAGAAGCAGGAGGCGTTGGCCCTGCTGGTTTCAGGTGGACTGAAGGGCCTGGGAAAGGCGCCGGCCGAGCTTCGCGGGATTCCTATTTTTGAGGCGCTCCTGGAGCGAAGCTGGGCCCTCCGCCACGACGATCCAGATCAGATGCTCGAGCTCGCCCGCTGTGCTGCTTTGCTGGCCGACCAGATGGACGACAGTGGATTGGGCGAGACAGAGATTGCGGATCTCCGCTGCCGCGCCTGGACGGAGGTCGCGAACGCCTACCGCGTCGCCGACGCGCTGGATAAGGCTGACGACGCCATCGAACGCGCAATGACGTACCTACTCCTGGGTAGCCGGGACGATTCTCTCGGAGCACGCTTCTTCGATATCCAAGCCTCTCAGTACGCAGCCCGCCGCTTCTTCGACATGGCGTGCGCCACGCTAGATCTCGTGATCGAGATCTACCGACGGCACGGGGAAATGCACCTTTCGGGTCGGGCGCTCATCATGAAGGGTATTTTCACCGGCTATCGAGGTAATGCCGAGGAAGCGGTTCGCCTCATCCGACGCGGGCTGTCCTCTGCTAACAGCAAACGCGATCCAGCGCTTGTGTTCTCTGCTGTGCAGAGCCAGGCTTGGTTCCTGGTGGACTGCGGCCGTTACCGCGAAGCCCGATTCGCCCTCTGGGACCTCAATCGCCGCAAGCTAGACTACGGCGGCCGGATCAACGATCTGAAGGTTCGCTGGCTGGAAGGTCATATCTTCTTTGGGCTGAGGGAGCTCAATCAAGCCGAGCAGGCCCTGAGTCAGGTGAAGAATGGTTTCGAAGAAGCCGGCCTCCAGTACAAGGCGGCACTCGTCGGCTTGGAGTTGGGCGCCGTTCGGCTCCAACAGGGCCGTGTCAACGAAGCGGCCCAGGTCGTCATGGAAGCGACCGAAGTCTTCCTGTCGCTCAAGATCCAACGGGAGCTCCTGGCCTCCGTGCTGCTGCTTCAAAAAGCGAGCGAGGTGAATGCTCGGTTACTGCCAATAGAGACGTAGAGGGGCTGTTGCCCTCTGTCGGCGCGTCTGCCTACGCCCCGCGCCGCCCCAGCATTTTCTCCAACGTCGCCTTGAGCATCTCCTCGATCTGCTCCTCGGCGAGCCCGCCGACCGGCTTGGGCGGTGGCGGTGGCGGCAACTGGAGGGTCGGCAGCAGCTCCCGAAGCTTGGTGCTGGCGGGCGATCCACTGGGGGACTGGCGTGGATAGGCCAGGCTGAAGAACTCCGACGGCTCCAGGCTGATCGCCCGGCAGATGCGGATCACATGGTCGAGCCGCAGCTCGCTCGAGCCGCTGAAGAGCTTGCTGATGTAACTCGGGCTGATGCCCATCCGCCGGGCCACTTCCCGGTTGGGAACGCCGAGCATCCTCAAGGTCACCTTCAGGAGGTTGATCAGGCGCTGCGTCTCGGGATCCATTGAGAGATATATCGTACATCCATGCGGGATGATCTCCAAGGAGCCCTGAAGAGCAATCGGCGTTGACTATTGGGAAACTACTCCAGGGCGGGAGTCTGGACCTACGGCAGTCGCGCCATTGAGGGGCCCGACGAATTCTGGCCCAAGCTCTGCCTGATCCCGCGGACGGGCCGTTCGGTCCTACATGGCCATCGAGTCACTTGACTCCACTATCGGCTGATGTAGCAGGCAGCGCAGTGGCCTCGGCCGCTTGTTCCCTCATCCCCAAGGAAGTGAACTGATGCGCGACGCGGCGCATTTCACGAGCGGCGCTCCGCACTTCTAGATCGTACTTCGGGAAACCGGCTCCGTGAGGATGCTACCAGCGAATTCTGGTGCGGCCCTGGTGAATTCTGCCTCAGCCCTCGAGAGGGCCGCATCGCCCCTCGCCAGGGCAGCCTAGCCCTCACTGGGGCGGATCCGGCCCTCGCGAGGGCGAATGCGGCCCCAACTGGGGCGGGTCCGTCCCCGATCAGGGCGGGCCGAGCCCTCGCCGGGGCGAATCCGCCCTCGCGGGGGCGCGGCCAGAATTCGCCGGGGGGCTGGCAGCCCACGAGAGCGCCGGGACGCCGCCGGCCTTCGGTGCAGCAGCGGACTAGAGAAACGCTCCCAGCCGTTCTCGGCGATTTTAGGTATCCAGACGACATCCTTGGTCCCTTCTGGAAACGTCCCAGCGTCTCGGGGCGAGCGGCTCCACCTTCAGGTCGCGCCGCCAGCGGTATTCTTGACGCCGGGCGCACAGAACGATGCCGAACGACGAACCTTTCCGTCTCCGATTTCCGGCTGCAGGCTGCGCCTTCATCTCGATCGTCCTCTTCGCCCTGCCGCTCGCCGGGCAGTCCATCGATAAGGCGATCGAGCTGCATACGAGCGGACGGCTGCGGGAGGCTCTCGCCGAATACCACGCGGTGGGGGCGGCGACCGCGGCGTCCGATCCCCTGGTGGCGGCCACGGCGTTGACCAACGCTTGCTCCATCCTCATCGACCTGGGAGATTACCGGGGGGCGCTGCCGGACTGCCGCGGCGCTCTGCGCCTGCTGGGGCCGGCGGGAGACTCCGAGACGCGGAGCCGGGCGCTCAACAATCTCGGCCTGGTGAGCCAGGTGTTGGGCGATAACACCGAGGCCGAGCGCGCTTTTCGCGAGGCCCTGGCGCTCAACCGTCAACGCGGAGACGCCGAGGCGCAGGTCATCAACCTGTCGAACCTCGGCGCGCTCGCGTTTTCGGCAGGGCGCTACTCCGCGGCCCTCGCTCTGCATGCGGAGGCGGAGGCGCTCGCCGGGAAGAGCCGCGCCGAGCCCTGGTCGGCGGAGCAGATCCGTATCGCCCGGCTGAACCAGGGGGTGGTGCTCGAGAAGCTGGGCGCCTTTCGCGAAGCCCTCGGCCTTTACCAGGGGATTCTGGCGGCAGGGGCGGAGATGGACCCGGGGCAGCGGGCCGCCCTGCTCGTCAACTCCGGAGTGCTCTACCGCAATCTGGGAGATCCGGTGCAGGCGGTGACGGCCTTCCGGGAGGCGGCCGGCATCTACCGGCGGAGGGCAGACTCGGCGGGGCTTTCGAACGCTTTTCTGAACCTCGGGCTCGCGATGCATCTGAACCTGGAGAATCCCCGCCAGGCCGAGGCCGCGTACCGGGAAGCGCTGCGGCTGGCCGAGGAGAGCGGCGATCGCACGGAGGAGGTCCAGGATCTCTTCTACCTGGGGCGGCTGCTCTTCGAGCTTGGACGTCTCGGCGACGCCGAGTCCATCTACCGGCGCTGCCTGGTGGCGTCGGAGGCGAGCGGATCGGCGGAGGGCCGCTGGTCGGCGCGCGAAGGGCTGGGACGCATCGCCCGCGCCCGGGGAGACCTGCGCGGCGCCCTCGGCCACTTCGAGAGCGCCCTGGCGGAGATCGAGCGCGTGCGCGCCGGCATCGCCGGCGGGTCGCGCCGCGCCGGCTACTTCGGCGACAAGCGCGCGGTCTACGCGG
>Ga0134122_10004715_pt1 | contig 10103 bp, 6 predicted proteins | sample KB302_FD_96461 | JGI IMG/M metagenome (GOLD analysis project Ga0134122, IMG submission 96461) | Terrestrial soil microbial communities without Nitrogen fertilizer from Kellogg Biological Station, Michigan, USA - KB3-0-2 | ecosystem: Environmental > Terrestrial > Soil > Unclassified ... | reverse complement strand
TCGAGCTGCGCCGCCAGCTCCTCGCGGGACAGCCGCGGCACCTGGCGGTGCTGGAGCTCGCGGCCGAGAAGGCGGGCTGGGGCAGCTCTCCGGCCGCGGGCCGGGCGCGGGGCATTGCGGTGCGGAAGTCGTTCGAGAGCTACGTCGCCGAGGTCGCGGAGGTCTCCCTCGACGCCGGCGGCCAGATCCGCGTGCACCGGGTCGTCTGCGCCGTCGACTGCGGCATCGCCATCAATCCGTGGAACGTCGCCGCTCAGGTGGAGAGCGCCGTCGTCTACGGGCTGTCGGCGGCTCTCTACGGCGAGGTGACGGTGGAGAAAGGCCGCGTGCAGCAGAGCAACTTCCACGACTATCCCGTGCTGCGGATGGACCGGATGCCGGCCATCGAGGTCCACCTCGTGAAGAGCGACGCCTCTCCCTCCGGAGTCGGCGAGCCCGGCCTCCCTCCCATTGCTCCGGCGGTGGCGAACGCGCTCTTCGCCCTCACGGGAAAGCGCATCCGGAAGCTCCCGATCCGTCTCAACGAAGAGGTGGAATCATGAAGAATCCCGGCAAGTCGCTGCTGAAGGCCGCCGCCCTGCTCGCCGTCGCGCTGGCGGCGGCCGTCGTCTATGCGCTCACGGCGCGGCCCGCTCTGCGCCCGCCCTCCCCGGAAAGGATCGAGCCGACCCCCGAGCGTCTGGAGCGCGGCAGGTATCTGGCGGTCAACGTTCTGAGCTGCTTCGATTGCCACACCCGCCGCGACTGGGGCCGCTACGGCGGCCCGAGCGTCGGCCCGATGGGAGCTGGCGGCCACTGCTTCACCCGGGACGACGGATTCCCCGGGACCATCTGCTCGCCGAACATCACCCCCGACCGTGAGACCGGCATCGGTGATTGGAGCGACGGCGAGATCCTGCGGGCCATGCGCGAAGGAGTGGACCGCGACGGCAACGCCCTTTACCCGCGGATGCCATACCTGGAATACCGCGCGCTCTCGGACGAGGACGCACGCTCCGTCGTGGCCTTCTTGCGCAGCATTCCCCCGCTGCGGCACGCGATGCCCGAGACCCGGATCTCTTTCCCCGCGAGCTTTTTCATCAAGCGTCTCCCGCAGCCCTTGAGCGGCCCGGTGGCGCCGCCCAATCGGGAGGACAAGATCGCTTACGGCCGCTACCTCGCCGAGATCGCGGGCTGCCGGTCCTGCCACACCCCCGTCGACCGCCGGCAGCAGCCGATCCCCGAGCTGGCTTTCTCGGGCGGTCATGAGTTCACCGGCCCTTTCGGGACGGTGAGGGCGTCCAACCTGACGCCCCACGAAACCGGCATGGGGTCGAGGACCCGCGAAGAGTTCATCGGAATTTTCAAGGCGTTCTCGGACGTCGGGGGCGTGGCGGCCCCCATCGACCCGCACGCCAATACGGTCATGCCATGGTTCGCCCTTGCCGGAATGAGCGCGGCGGATCTGGGCGCGATCTACGACTACCTGCAAACGGTGCCCGCCGTCGAAAACCGGGTCGAGAAACGTATTAACGACACGCCTTAAGAGTTGTTGACGGATCGGTTCGTCCGATATAGGATCGCTCGCCGAGTTTCTTAGTTGCACATCCTTTCCGTGGGGTGTCCTCGCCCGTCGGGGCGAAGACACGTACCCGGTCGCGGTTCAACGGCGGCCGGTAAGGGGAGCTATCGGAGATGGCCGAACCACTGCCGGCAGAGATCGCGGCGCCGACCCCGGGCTACCAGGCGGAGGAGGGATATCCCTCTTCCGCTCGGGCGTGGTTCACGGTCGGCGTGCTCACCTTGGCTTCCATGTCGGCGACGATCGACGGCTCGATCCTCAGCATGCTCGTCGATCCGGTCCGCCGGGACCTGGGAATCAGCGATACCCAGATCAGCCTGCTGATGGGCTTCACCGTCGCGGTGTTCTTCTCCGTGCTGGCGTATCCCATCGGCCGGCTTGCCGACTCCAGGAGCCGCCGGGCGATCATCACCTCCGGTGTCGCGCTCTGGAGCGTGATGACCTTCATTTGCGGCCTGGTGCGGCGCTTCGCCCAGTTCTTCGTCGCGCGGATCGGGCTCGGCATCGGCGAATCGACGTTGGCGCCCGCGGCCCTCTCGATCATCTCCGACTCGTTTCCGAAGCGGCGGCTGGCGACGGCGATCAGCGTCCTCGGGTTCGGCACCTTCCTCGGCTCCGGTTTGTCCATCTGGCTCGGCGGCGCCCTGGTCGGCGCGGTCTCGGCGCGGGAGTACTGGACGCTGCCGCTGCTCGGGCCGATGCGGCCCTGGCGGACGGTCTTCCCGATCCTCGGCGTCTCGGGCCTCCTGGTCTTCCTCCTGATGTACGCGGTGCGCGAGCCGCAGCGCCACGGCGGCAGGTGGAGAGCACCGGGGAACGTCGGCGGGGCGGTGCCGATGAAGGAGGTCTTCCGTTACCTGGGGGCCAACCGGCGGACGTTCGTCTGCCACATCCTGGGCTTCTCCCTGTTCGCGCTCCACAACATGGCCTTCGCCGCCTGGCTGCCGACCTTCTTCATGCGCACCTATGGCTGGTCGCCGGCGCGAGTGGGCGCGGTCTACGGTCCGATGCTGATCGGACTCGGCTGCCTCGGCGTCCTGGCGGGCGGGCGGCTAGCCGACTGGCTCGAGAGCCGTGGACATACCGACGGCAAGCTCAAGGCCGGCATGATCTCCGCCGCCGCGGTGATCCCCTTCATCGTCCTCTATCCGCTGATGCCCAGCGGCACCGCCGCGATGATCGCCCTGATCCCCTTCACGTTCCTGGTGAGCTGCCCGGTGGGCGCGGCCTCGGCGGCGCTCCTGGCGATCACGCCGAACCCCATGCGGGCGCAGGTCTCGGCGGTCTACCTCATGGTCGTCCATCTCCTGAGCAGCGGTCTCGGGCCCACCGCCGTGGCGCTGGTCACGGACCACCTCTTCCACGACGACCTCGCGCTGCGGTACTCGCTCATCGTCACGGGCGTGCCGGTGATGGCGGCATCGGCGGCCCTGCTCGCGGCGGGACTCGGTCCCTACCGGCGCTCCTGGGTGCAATGTGAGAAGTGGATCGCCGGGGGCAGCAGCGTTGTTGCCGCCGGCTCGACCCCTGAGGGATAGAACGATGGACCTTCTGGAGAACCGAACGTGAGGAAAACCTTTTTTCGATCTTTGACAGTGATGTTGTGGATGGCGAGCGCGTGGTGGGTGCTGCCCGCCGAGGCAGGCACGGTGGCCGGCAAGGTCCTCGACTCGCGGGACCGGACCCCGGTGGCCGATGCTACGGTCTCCGTGCCGGTGCTCGGCAAGTCGACGCGGACTTCCGCCACCGGCGAGTTCCAGATTCCGGACCTGCCGGACGGGAGCCTCGAGCTGGAGGTCAGCGCCGCCGGTTTCCAGGAGCGTGAGCTCCGGGTCACGTCACCCACGGAGGGCGGAGCGCTCGAGCTTCTCCTCGCGCCGCGGATCTCTTTCACCGACGAGATCGTCGTCACCGCGGATCGGACCGAGACGCCGTTGCGGGAGGTCAGCCAGAGCGTCGGCGTCGTCGCCCCGGAGACGATGCAGAACACCAGGATGGTCGGTCTGGACGAGGTGCTGAACGAAATCCCCGGGGTCAAGGCCGAGGCACAGAATGGCACCGATCAGGTGCGCATCTCGATCCGCGGCCGCGGCGAGCGCACCGGCTTCGGGACGCGCGGCATCAGAATCCTGGTCGACGGGGTCCCCGAGAACGACGCCACGGGCGAGACGCCGGACCTGAGCGGACTCGATCTCACGGCCTTGCGCCGGATCGAGGTGGCCAAGGGCCCGATGTCCTTCCAGTACGGTTCCAGCCCGAGCGGCGTGGTCAACCTGCTGACCGAAGAGAGCGCCGCGACGCCGACGGTCGAGGGCCGCTTCCTGACCGGCAGCTTCGGTTATCAGAAAGCGCAGTTGAAGGCTTCCGGGACGACCCGGCCCCTGAGCTACTTCTTCAATCTGACGGATACCGATCTCGACGGTTACCGCGAGCACAGCGCACTGGATGACCGGCGCTTCTACGGCCGCCTCGGCATCCCGCTGGGCGCCAGCCAGGACCTGACCCTGACCGCGCGGCGGACGCGGGAGGACGTGCTTCTTCCCGGCGGGTTGACCGCCGAGGAGCTGGCTCAGGACCGCAACCAGGCGTCGTTTTTCTACCGCCTCTTCGACGCCCGCCAGCATCTCGAGCGCAAGGTCTACTCGGTGGGCTACGACAAGCTGATCGGCAGCAACGGCGAGCTCTCGGCCACGGGGTTCACCCGCTCCCTGGAGTTCGTGGTGCCGGTGCCCTTCATCTTCCTGACCGGCGACCGCGACTCGCGCGGCGGTAACGCGCGGCTGAGCCTGCTGCGCGAGGCCGGCAAGACGGAGCACAGCCTGAGCTTTGGCGGCGACATCCAGCAGGACCGGGAGGACGGGCTGGATTTCGATAACGACAACGGCGTGCGGGGAACGACGACATTCACCGACGAGAGAGTCAACAACGACAGCTTCAACCTCTTCTTCCTCGACGAGGTCCGGCTCTCGGACCGCCTCGGCCTGCGCGTCGGCGCGGCCTACTCCAAGCTGACGGTCGAGGTCAAGGACAGGCTGATGGCCTTCGGTGGCGATACCTCCGGCGAGACGAGCTTCGACGACGTCTCTCTCCAGCTCGGGACGACCTACCAGATCAGCCCGAAATCCTCTCTCTATGCCAACGTGAGCACCGGCTTCGAGCCGCCGACGGGCTCGGAGATCACCCGCGGCGAGACCGGCGCCGGCGGCATCAACCACCGGCTCAAGGCCCAGGAATCCACCAACTACGAGGTCGGCGGGCGCTTCAGCTTCCGCGACCGGGTGTACCTCGACCTCGCCGCCTTCCACCTGCAGATCGACAACGAGGTCCTGCCGACCGGCACGGGCTTCCCGCAGGGCACCTTCGACAACGCCGGCAAGACCATCCATAACGGCCTGGAGATGAGCCTCGGCGTGGACCTCACCAAAGACCTGGACCTCCGGCTCGGCTACACCTATTCGGACTTCACCTTCGACAAGTTCGTCAACGCTACCGGAGACTTCAGCGGCAACGACATCCCGGGCATTCCACCCCATCGCTTGAGCCTGTCACTCCTCTACCGGAACCCCTATGGCTTCGGCGCCGGTGTCAATTGGAGATTCGTCGACAAGTTCTTCGCCGAGGACGCCAACGAGGTGGTCAACGACTCCTTCCAGTCGACCAACCTCCACGTCAGCTACGAGCACGCGGTGAAGAACCTCAAGTTCTCGGTGCTGGGCGGCGTGAACAACGTCTTCGACGAAGAGTACGTCGACTACGTCGTCATCAACGACGGCTTCGGCGGCTACTTCTATCCCAGCCCGAAGCGCAACTATCTGGGCAACGTGTCGCTGAGCTGGTCGTTTTGAAACGGCGGCGTGGGATCTCTCAGGAGGTCTCGCGCTTGCGCTCGTGATAGCCCGCGGGGACGTCGCCGCCTACGCCGACGACGTTCCCATCGGGGTCGAGGTAGCGTGCCGTCCACCCCCAGGGCTCCTGGCGCGGCGGGTGGAGCACCTCGACCCCCGCCGCCACCGCCCGCTGGTGGACGGCCTCGAGATCCGGCGCTCGAAACCCGATCTGGACGCCCGTGGTCACCGGACGCTGCGGTGGGATGGCGGGCACCACCGCGAAGTGCAGGTAGGCTCCCTCGAACCACGAAATCTCGGCGTGGGCGCCGCCGGTCCAGAGGTCGTTGCGGGGCTCGTTTTCACCCAAGACCAGCGGGATCCCGACGATGCTCCGGTAGAAGCTCGCCGACCTCTCCAGGTCGGACGCGTGGAGCACTACGACGACCAACCTGCCTCCGGGCGGCCCTGGTGGCCTTTCGGCTGCGTCCATCACCCCGATTCTCCTACCAGAGCCCCTCGGGCTTGCCTTTTTTCCATTCCAGGAAGACCAGAGCGGTACCGCCCGGATCGAGGATGGCGAAGGCCGTGGGGCCCCAGTGCAGCTTTCCCGGTTTCGTACAGGGCTTGGCCCCACGGGCGACGAGCTTCTCGTAGAGAACCTCGATATCTTGAACCTCCAGGTGCATCACCATCCTGTTCTCTTCGTGGATCTTCAGCTGCTGGTCGTCGTCGGCATCGTGGGACTCGGCGATCACCAGCTTGAGGTGGCCGGCGCGCAGGCTGGCGGCGCGGTGATGCTCGTCGCCCCACGTGCCTTCGATCGGGATGCCCAGGATGCCGCTGTAGAATTCGATGTACTCCTCCCAGTCGGAGGGATTGACCCGCATGGCGGAGATGTCCTTGATGTGCTCGGTGGCGGCGGTGGCGGACTTCTGCAGCATCGCGTGCTCCTTTCCGGATTACCGGAGTTCTCGTTTCAACTGTAATGGTACTTCAGAGACCCCGCTCTGCGCCTCAGCCTTCGGCATGGCGGGCCGCAGCAGCTCTTCGAGGGTATAGACCTCCCCGTTCTGGATCACCAGACGCAGCCGGCGCAGGTCGCGAACGTCGCGCAGCGGATCGCCGTCCACCACCAGGAGGTCGGCGAGCTTTCCCGGCTCGACGGTTCCCAGGTCGGCTTCGACGCCGAGGCTCTCGGCCGCGTGGAGAGTTGCCGTGCGGATCGCCTCGGCCGGGGTGAGCCCGGCGGTGACGAACTCTTCGAGCTCGGTCAGCAGGCTGAGGCCGTAGGGGACGCCGGGAGAGTCGCTGCCGGCCGTCACCCGGCCGCCGGCGCGTACCACCGCCGCCAGAGTGCGCTGCAGCGGCTCGAGCGCGGCCTCGCGTTCCGCGAGGTTGCGCTGGGCGGCGGCCATGCGTCCGTGAGTGCTGCCCACGACCGATACAGGGAAGAGGGTCTGGAAGCGGCGGTCCTCCAGCAGCGAAGGGTCACGGGCCACGGCGACATCGAAGCCGCCGGCGATTCCCAGGGTTGGGGTCAAGATCTGACCGCTCTTGGCCAGAAGCTGGACGACGTCCTCATAGCTGCGGTTGAGGCTCGAGGTCTTGGTCGGATAGCCGCGGCGATCGGTGCTCGTAATGTGCTCCACTCCGTCGGCGCCGAAGGCGACCGCCGGATACAGCTCATGCGAGGTCACCGGGATACCGAGCCGGTGAGCCTCTGCGATGACGCGCTGCTGGATCGCGTCCGGCAGCCGGACGTAGGTCTTGATTAAATCATAACCCAGCCGCGCCGCGCGCTCGAGCTCCTCGGCGATCACCGGGCCAGCCTGCATGGCCAGAGCGCGGGCGTAGAAGATCCGCCCGCCGTCGAAGCTCGGGCCGGTGAAGAAGATGCGCGGGCCGCGCCGCGCTCCCGATGCGTAGGCCTCCCGCCGTTCCAGGGCTTCGTAGGGATCGGTCGCCGGCTCCCGCACCGCGGTCACCCCATAGGCGAGCCAGATGCGGCCCAGCGCTTCGCCGAAGCGCGGATCCTGATGGGTGTGCATATCGATGAGCCCGGGGAGGACCGTCGCCCCGGAAGCGTCGACGGTCTTGCCGCGATGGGCTTCCGGCCGGTGGGGAAGGATCTCCGCGATGCGGTGGCCTCGGACGACGATGTCGACGTCGAGCCGCGGCGTTGCCGAGCGGCCATCGAAGAGCCGGCCGGCGTGGATCACCAGGTCGCCCTCCGGCAGCTTGCGCCGCCAGCTCAGGGCGACCGGTATCTCTTCAACCCGGCCGTCCGCGAGCGCAATCCGCTCCAGGCCTGCCGCCGTCTGGTAGTAGAGGCTGCGCGAGTCACCGCTCCACGACAGGGCGCTCGCCAGCTCATTCGTCACCAGGCGGGCCGAGAGGATCTCTCCATTCGCGGTCACCTGAGCGATCCACACGGCGCCTTCGGCGGCGAAGGCCATGCTGCCGCCGTCCGGAGACCATACCGGGCCGTCGCTGCTCCGCGAGCCGATCGAGCGATGGGGGAGAGGGTCGACGTGCCTTGCCTTGCCGCCGTCGACCGGCACCAGGAGGATCTCGTTGCGTCCTTCCCGGAAGCGGGAGGAGTAGGACTGGAGGTCCGAGAGCGCGAGCGTCCTGCCGTCGGCGGACCACGAAGGGCGGCCGGGCATGAAGAGCGGTGGATGAAGGCTGGTGGTCTTGCCGGTTGCCACCTCCACCGTCTGCAGCTCGCCGTCGCCGGAGAGGAAAGCCACGCGCGATCCATCCGGCGACCAGGCCGGCGCGCTCTCCAGGCCCGGGAGGTCCGTCAGCCGCCGTTCTTCACCGCTGGCCAGATCCCGGTACCAGATGTCCATACTGCCGGCGCGATCGGTGGCGAAGGCGAGGCGGCGACCGTCCCGGGACCAGGCGGGGTCAATCTCCGCGAAGGCGTCGTCGGTCAACCGCTTAGGCTCGCTGCCGATCGGCAGCAGCCACAGATCCCCCAGCGCGACGAAGGCGATCTGATCTCCCGCCGGCGAAACGGCCGGAGTGAGGATTCCCCGCACCGGTTGGGAAGAAGGACCGTCGAAGTCCCGCTTTCGAGCTTGATAGGGCGTCCGGCGGAGCGCGATCGATGCTCGGAGCTCTACGACCTCGGGCTCGCCGAGGCCTTCGGCACGCCGCTTGACGCGACCGTCGCCGGTATAGAAGAAGTCGCCGGGCGTCTGCCACGCCGCCCGGAAGGGGAAGACATCCTCGCCCGGCGAGGAAACCTGGCGCGGCTTGATCGGACTCCCCTCGAGCGGGGAAACCGCGATCTCCAGCAGACGGCTTTGGCCACCGCCGACCGCGGTCACCAGGATCCTACGGCCGTCGGGGCTCCACGAAGGAGCCGCGGCCGCTTCCGTCATCTCGGCGAGGACACGCTGCTTGCCTGCGTGCAACACTCGGAGGCTCGAGCCTGCAGGGCCTCCCCAGGGAGTCGAGGGTCCGGCGACGATGAAAGCGACCTCCCGATCGTCGGGCGACCAGGCCGGCATGTACTCTTCGCCGGGATCGCTGGTGAGCTGCTCGAGGTTTCCTCCTTCCAGCTCCAACTGCCAGAGATCATAGCTGCCGCCGCGATCGGAAGAGAAGACGAGCCGCCGGCCGTCGGAGGACCATTGAGGCTCGCGGTCATCGAAGGGGCCGAAGGTGAGCTGCCGGAGATCGGCGCCGGAGGGCGTGATCGTCCAGAGATGCCAGTTACCGTCACGGTAGGACTGAAAGACGATCCGCTTGCCGTCGGGGGACCAGCAGGGCTGACGCGCGTCACCGAGCTCGTCGGTCAGGCGCCGCGCCTCGCCGCCGGTGGCGGGCAAGGTCCAGATGGCGCCCAGCAAGTCGATGGCCAGCGCCCGGCCGTCGGGCGACACGGCGACGGCCATGTTGGTCCCCTGGGTCACGACGATCGTCGTCTCGCTCGCGAGCCCGGCGGCGCTCGCCGGAGCCCCCAGGCATCCGCCGACAGCTAAGCCGACGACCGCCGCCACGAGCGTTCGCGCTTGACCCCTGACTTTACAAACCATCTCCCAAAATCGTATCATAAGGGAAAACAATCGTGCGGCTGACGATTCCAGTTTGAAATGAAAGAGACACGGAAGGGGAAGGAGTCCATGCACCCATGATCGATCTGTTCGAGCAGCACGCCTCAGAATATCAGGCCCAGACGGCGATGCCGACCCTGGTCGAGACCTCTCCGGCATCCTGTCTGGCGGTCGAGGGGCAGGGGCCGCCTGGCGAAGAGGAGTTCGACGGCAAGCTCGGCGCGGTGATGGCGACCGCCCACGCTGTCGAGGCGGCATGCCGGGACCATGGACAGGGCTTCGCCGTAGGCAAGCTGGAGGCCCTCTGGTGGACGGACGAGGTGGAGGGCATCGAGTTCGCGGCGAGGCCGCGCAGCGAGTGGAAATGGAAGCTGCTGGTAAGAATACCCGACTTCGTCGGCCCCGGCCAGGTTGCCGCCGCCACGGCGCAGATCGCCGGGGAGCACGGATCGGCGGCGGCGAGCGTCGCCCTGGCAAAGCTGACGGAGGGGCGCTGCGTCCAGATTCTCCACACCGGACCGTTCCGGGAGGTCTACCGGGCGATGGACGCCATCCGCCGTTTCACCGGCGAGGTCGAACGCCGGGAGGGAATCAAGGCAGCGCTGCTAACCCGATTCGGCCTTTCCCCCGATGATACGGAAACGACGATCG
>Ga0134122_10004714_pt1 | contig 10107 bp, 6 predicted proteins | sample KB302_FD_96461 | JGI IMG/M metagenome (GOLD analysis project Ga0134122, IMG submission 96461) | Terrestrial soil microbial communities without Nitrogen fertilizer from Kellogg Biological Station, Michigan, USA - KB3-0-2 | ecosystem: Environmental > Terrestrial > Soil > Unclassified ... | reverse complement strand
GGATAAGATCGTGTACTCCATGACCATCGTCCACCAGCACGATGAAGTCGGGCAGGTATTTACGCGCCACTGAGCCGAAGCGGTAGGGCACCTCGAAGCCGAGATTCTGGTTCTTGGCGTACGCGTGCACCCTAGGGTGAGCCTCGGCGACGCGGCAGAATTCGGCTTCCCAATCGCTGTCGCAGATCACCAGGTTGACATGGCAGCGGCGCGGGTCCGTCTCCCAGCGGGTCGTCTTCGACGTCGTGAAGTGGACATGGCGGGTCGAGCCCGCGGGGTTGTACGGGTCGAGGACCGCCTTGACCGGGCATTCCCCTACAAGTTTGGAGACGATGCCGCGGGTGATCCGCTCGCAGGCGATATCGGCCAGCACCTCGTACATCAGCTGCGCCGGGTAGGTACCGCCGGTACAGACCAGGTGATGGTCGAGCCACTCGCCCGTGATCCGCTTGAGCTGGCCGAAAAGGTGGAGCTTCGGCTCCTCGCCCGGGTCGCGCCATTTGGTGTAGAGCAGGCGCCGGGTGAGGTGGTAGAGAAGCGTCGAGCGGCGGAGCGCTCCCGTGTGGATCAGATTCAGATCGACCGCCTCGCCAAGGATGCCCTGGTTGCGGGTGACCGAAGGGCCGACCAGATCGGGGGTCAGCTCCAGCGTCGAGTCGTCGTCGAAGCGGGCGGAGAGTTGCTCTTCGGGAAGCTCCACGCGGTACCCTTCGACCCGCGGAAAGCGGATCTCGCAGGCGTCGCGCTCGGGACGGATCGCTTGAACGAGGACCGTCTTCTGCGGCTTCTGGGGTGGCGCCACGACTGGCTTCGCATTGAAGTCGAACGGTATCCCGAGAACGTCCGCGTACTCGACGTTGAACAGCCCTTCGTCGTTCAGGTCGTAGGACTGCCGCCGCAGAGCCCGGCCGATCACCTGCTCGCAGAGGAGCTGGGTGCCGAAGGCGCGAACGCCGAGAACATGGGTCACCGTGTTGGCATCCCACCCTTCGGTCAGCATCGAGACCGAGACGACGCAGCGGATCGAGCCGCCGAGGCGGCCTTTCTTCCCCACCGTGTTCATCACCTCGCGCAGCAGGTCTTCGTCCGTCAGATCGTCCGCTTGGCGGCGGTCTCCGGTGCGCTCGACGATCTCGCGCCGGAAGCGGTCGATCTCGTCGGCCGCCAACTTGCGGAAGTTGTCGTCGAGGGCCTCGCCCCCTTCGAGCTGTTCGCTGTCGATCAGCAGAGTGCGCGGCCGGCCGAGCTTGGCGCCCGAATCGTCGAAATTCCGGAACAGTTCGAGACGGCCGTTTTCCAACACGGTCGTACCGTCTTCGTGCTCCCGCTCGAAACCGGAGATGTAGTCGTAGACCAGCTTCGAGGTCGAGGTGTTGTTGCACACCACGATGAAGCAAGGGGGAACGTCCAGCCCGGCGGCCTCCCACAAGGCAAAAGTCTTGGCGTAGTGGCCGTAGAGAGCGGCAAGCGCGGTCTGGAGCTTCGTCGGCAGCTTGAGCGGATCGAGGCCACCCGCCTTGCCGCGCCCCTTCTTCGGCATGTCCGCGCGGATGTGCTCCCAGAGATTCCGGAACACCGGGACGTCTTCGCCCGGAATGTTGTCCGCGACGGGTACCCGCGGCAGCTTCACGATGCCGCATTCGATCGCATCCATCAGCGAGAAGTCGCTCATCGTCCATGGGAAGAGCGTTCCCTCGGCGTAGCCTGAGCCGCGGAGGAAGAAAGGGGTCGCCGACAGGTCGATCACCCGCAGCAGGCCGAGCTTCTTCTGTACATGTTCGAGACCCGAGATCCAGAGCCGTGCGGCCTCGCGGTTCTGCTCGGCTTCTTTTCGGTCGTCCCCCCGCAATTCGCCTTCGATCGGCTCGCCGGCCTTTTCGCGGTAGCAGTGGTGCGCCTCGTCGTTGAGCACGAGGACGTTCTTCATCCCCATCAGGTCGGGCATCACCCGCTGGAGCATCTGCCCTTCGGTTTCGAGCGTTTTGAGCTCCGGCCCGCGCCCCTGGAGTAGCGCGCGGTTCCCTTTCGCCAAAACGAGAGTCTCGCGCAGCTTGAAGGAGTGGTAATTGGTGATCACGATCTTCGCCCGGCCGAGGTCCGCCAGCAGATCGGCTGGCACCGGCTCGCGGCTCTGGTAATAGCTGTCCGGGGCGGTCGGCTGAAGCACCCGCAAGCGATCCTTGATCGTGATGCCGGGCGTCACCACCAAGAAACCGCGGGTAAAGCGCGAGCTGTTCGGCCGGCGCACCGCGTTGATCGTCTGCCAGGCGATCAGCATCGCCATCACCGTCGTTTTGCCCGCTCCCGTCGCGAGCTTGACCGCCAGGCGGGCGACACCGGGGTTCGCCTCCTCGTTCGCCAAGTTCAGATGATCGAGAAAGCGGCGCCCTTCGGCGCCCAGCTTCGGGGCCACCTCGACCAGCCAGATGATCGTTTCGACCGCTTCGACCTGACAGAAGAACGGGCGCAGGTGGCTGAACTTGTGGTGCCGCCAATGGGTCAGCAGCCGAGCCGTCTCCGGCGTCACTCCCCAGCCGTTCGGATTCGGCAGCGCCCGCCAGGCATCGACCGCCTGGCGCAACGCGTTGATCACCGGCGTCGGGTCGTACTTCTGGCTCGCGGTCGCCTGGCCGAAGGCATCCTCCAACGCCAGCTCGGCCTGCTCGGCCCGCCGCTTCTTCGGCTTCGGGATCGGCGACACGTACTGCGCCGATCGCCGACGCTCGATGATCCGGTCCGTCGGCTGGCCGCTCTCGGCTAGCTCCCAGTACCGCGCCGGGTAGTCGTAAGGCGAGTTGAGGATGGGACGCTCAAAAAAAGACGAGGACATTGCGCAAAGGATATGTCAGGGCGGTGCGGCGCGCTCTCCCGATCAGGTGTCCGCACCCCAAAGTCCAAACCACGCAGACCGTCCGCGAAGCCACGCAGGGAATTCCGCGAAACCACGTAGCTCAGAGAGCCAAACCACGCAGAACGGGATTGAAGCCACGCGAAACCACACAAAACCGGCCGATGGAGCTGGCGAAACCACCCAGAAATTCGCTGAAGTCACACAGATGACCCATCAAACCACGCAACGAACCGGTCGAAACCACAATAGGAGCTGTGAAACCACGCAAATCACCGTCCAAGCCACCCGCGGAATGGGTGGCGCCGCTGAGAAATGGACCGAGGTGATCGGAAAATTCGGTCGCGTCGGCGGCGAAGGGGGTCGGTTGCGTGACTTGGACGAATTTCTGGGTGGTTTGAAGGAACTCGTGTGTGGTTTGGTCCAATTCCTGCGTGGCTTCGGCGGTCCGCTGTGTGACTTCAGCGAATTTCTCTGTGACTTCAGTGGTTTTCTCTGTGACTTCAGTGATTTTCTGGGTGGCTTCAGCGAATTTCTCAGTGGCTTGAGCGGTCCGTTCGGTCGCTCCGGCGAATTTCTCGGCGGCTTGAGCGATAGCCGCGGTGGCTGGGGCGATTTTCTGCGTGGCTTGGAGATCCGAATCTCCCGGCTCGGGGGCGGAGCGCGCGGTTTCGGCGCTTCATTCCTCGACTTTCACGATTTTCGCGCAGAGTTTGCGGTAGCGGAGACGCAACCGGCCGCCTTCGCTGTCCACTGGAGCGAGTGCTTCCTCTTCGATCAGCAGCTGAAGGTTGCGCCGCGCGACCCCCCGATCCAGCTCACGGCCGAGCGCGCGATTGAGATCTCGATGGTCGAAGACCTCAGGGAGCGCTTCGAAGACCTGTTCGATCTCTTCGATCACGCTCCAAACCCTGCTTCGCTTGGAGGGCTCCGGGGAGGCGGCCGGCTTCGGCGCGAGGCCCGGCGCGGCGGGATCGGCGCCGAGGAGCCGGGCCGGCGACAGAGCAAATCCTTCGAGCTGGGGCACCAACGGAATGCCCCCCGCGCCGGAAGCGAGCCACACCAGATCGAGCGCCCGGACCTGTGCCTGCCACGCCGCCTCGACGAGGGCGAGCGTTGCCTGGTGCTGCTCATCGAGCTGGCGCCGACGCTGCTCGTAGTCCTCTTGGGTCATCACAGTCCCGGGATTGCAGCATAAAGGCCTGGGAGGCCGCAAGAATCGCAGCCCCTCGCTTGGGTGTCCCCAACGGCAAGTCGCCCTCCAGCGTATACCTCTCAATCCGTCGCACCCACCGAACCTCGATCGACGCAATGCCCGAGCCGGGAATCCTCCATTTACTCCGCCATGGCGGCGAGCCTCTGCTCGACGACATCCTCGCCGGGCGAGGGCTGCGGAAGATCGCCTTGCGCCTGGCGCTCGCGATGACCTTGGGCGCCGCGCTGTATGGGGCGGTGTTCGGCTCTTGGCACGGTCCCCGGCTCGCGCTCTACGTCGCGGTCAAGTTTCCTCTCGTGATGTTCGCGACCACCGCGCTCACCCTGTTGTTCAGCTGGATCGCCGCGCGCTTCCTCGGCCTGCCGCTCCGGTTGGCCCAGGCCGCCGTGTTGACGCTCCTCGCCCTCACGGTGGCGAGCCTGGTGCTCGCGGCGCTTGCCCCGGTCGCCGGCCTGTTTGTTTTCTGCTCGCCTCGGCCGACACCGGAAGCGCGGACCGCGCACAACGTGCTCTACCTGATGCATACCTTCCTGGTGGGGACGGCCGGTTTCGCCGGTACCCGGGCGCTACGCCGCGCGCTCGGCCGCCTGGCGGTGCCCAAGGCCACGGTTCGTGCCGCGTATGCGATCTGGGTCTTCGCCTTCGCGTTCGTCGGCGGCGAGATCGCCTGGGCGCTGCGGCCGTTCGTCGGCAGCGTCTACGCGCCGGTCGCGTTCCTGCGCGAGAAACCGCTCGACGGCAACGTCTACGAGTTCATTTTCACCGACGTGCTCCCCCAGATCGGGCGGAGCCTCGACCAAAGCTTCGACTGATCTAAAGCGAGGGAAATTCCCATGGACGAACCGACCCCTGCCGCCTCGATCCAGCCCGCCCCGCGGGGGCTTGCGGCCTGCCACGAGCTGCTGACCGATCCGCTCGCCCCGGTGCGCCGGGCGATCGCCGGCCGTCCGACCGCCGGCTGGCCGCTCGTCGTCTGCGGCCTGCTCGGTTTCGCGCTCTATGGCGCGGCGGCCGGCATGTTCCAAGGCGGAACCCAGATCGCGGTGGCGGCCTGGAAGGGGACGGCGATCGCCGCGCTGGCGCTCCTCCTCTGCCTCCCGAGCCTCTACGTCTTCGGCGCGCTGGCCGGCGCCCGCTGGACGTATCCCGCCTTCCGCGCGGTGGTGGTCGGCCTGCTCGCGACGCTCGGCATGCTGCTCGGAGGCCTCCTGCCGATCGCCTGGCTCTTCTCCTCTTCCAGCCGCTTCCTCGGCACGGTGGTGTGGATCCACGTCGTGCTTTGGATCGTCGCCCTCGGCCTCGCTTTTCGCTTCCTCTCCGGCGCGTTCCGCGAGCTGGGAGCCCGCGGCGGTTCGTTCCTCTGGCTCGCGCTGTTCCTGTTCGTCTCTTTCCAGGTCACCACCCTGCTCCGCCCCGTCCTCTGGCGCCCGGCGGGCGCGCCGGTTCTACGCCTGGGCGAGAAGAAGAGCTTCTTCGAGAACTTCGGAGACGTTTTCGACGTGAAGCCGGCGGAAGCGAAGTCTCCTGAGAAGAAAGAGCCTGCGAAGGCACCGCAGGGAGCACCACCAGCCGCGGCGGCCGAGGCGCCCAAGCGCTGAGATTTGCTTTTCTCTGGGGGCGCCGAGCTCCAGCTCGGCTGTTTTGGCGATCTTCGCCGCCTCGGTGCCGAGCTGGAGCTCGGCGCCCCCAGAGAAAACACTCAACGGAATGCAGGCCGCAGATCCAGTGCCGCCACGATCTCCTCGACGTTGAGCTCCGGCACGAACATCTCGGGCGCCAGACGCGCGAGGTGGTCTTCGACGAGCGGCAATCCTCCCGGAAGATCGGGGAGGGTTTCGCGCGCCTCGGCGCTGGCGGCGTAGCGGAAGTGGGGGCAGCCCTCGGGGGTGTTTTCGCGCAGGAGGCGATCGACCAGGCCGCCGGTGGCGGGGTTGACCCGGCCGACGACGCCTTCTAGAAAGATCATCGCCGCCGGTCCCTCTTCGGCGAAGCGCGCGGCCACCTGCCCCGCCTCTTCCGCCAGGCGGCGGGCGGCGAGCGGGTACTTTGGCGCGAACGGCCGATCGACCGGCCCGGCGAGCTGGCGGGCGATCCGCGCTTTCAGCTCCGCGAAGGTCCAGCGCTCCGTCCCCTCGAAGCCGAGCAGGTCGAAACGGTCGCGGGCACCCACCCGGACTTTGCCGTGCTCGGAGCGGACGCTGGTCGGCGAATTGAAATAGTCGCGGCCGGAGAGGGGGTCGGCCACGGGGGGGAAGAAGCCGAACAGCCGGCCGTCGAGATCGCGCCCGCCGTGGGCCTCGCGCTCCGCGATCTCCGACTCAACCCGGGCGGCGAAGCCGGGATCGCCGAGCCACTTCGCGGGCTCCGCGGCGACGCGGGTGAGAACTTCGATCGAGGCGACCGCGCCGTCCCATCGGGAGAGCGCCAGCCGAGCCACCGCCTCTTCGAGGTCGAGCACCCGCCCTCCGCGATGCGCGGCGAGCAGCTCGCGCCATTCGTCGAGCCGAGCGAGATCGACCGCCGGATGAGCCGCGGCACGGACCGCCGCGAGCGCCGATTCGTTCTCCTCCCCGACCGTTCCGGCGAGCGCGGCGAAAAACAGCTCCGAGGCGACCGCGCAGCCGGCCCGCGCGTCGTCCGCTTCGAGGGCGTAGGGAAGCCAACGCGCGCGCAGCTCGGCGACCGCCTCGTGCCGCGCCGAGCCGCGGTCGGGCGCCAGGCGGATCGCCCGGCGGATGGCGGCCAGCTCCTCGTCGGAGCGGTGATAGAGGACGCTGTACTCTTCGACCGATTGGCCGGCGTCGATCACCAGCCGGACGTGCGGCTCGACACCCGACGCGGCGAGCCGGGAGGCGAGGTAACCCGCCTGCGTCAGATTCAGGCAGGCGTCCTCGCGCAGGTGAATCGCCTGGCCGCGGGCTTCGACGACGAGAAGGGCGCGCGGGATCACGGAAGCTGAGCCCGCTCCGGGTCCAGCTCGGGCGCCTCGACCATCCGGACCAGGCCTTCGCCGTCGATCTCGACTTCGCTCTCCTGCCGGAAGTAGCTGCACGGCCGGCCGGCCGCCTCGTCGTAGTAGGGCGAGAACAGATCGACGAAGGCGGTGTCTTCGAGCGCCCGGAGGTGATGCAGGTTGCCGTCGCGGGGCCGCAAGATGTCGCACCGGTCGGCCGGTCCCACCGTGCGCGCCGGGCGGGGGCGCGCGAGGCCGGGGCGATCGGGAAGCCAATCGAACGAGCGGATCTCCAGGCGTCCGGCGAGCACGCGCAGCAGGACCGTCATCTCCGGATGGTCATGGAGCGGCAGCTCGCGGCCGGCCGGGACGAGAAAGAGACTCGCGTGCAGATCCGGGCGTTCGAACAGCAACCGCTCGGTCCATGGAGCGCCGCGGTCGAGCGCCGCAAGATCGACCTCCAGATCGGCGCACGAGAGGGCTTCCAGCTCGGCCGAGAGCGCCGACAGGGCGGGCACGGCGGACGTTCCGACGGAAAATTCACGCTCCGCGAGATCGGCCAGACGGCACAGCTTCGGATGCATGGCGGATAGAATATCGCTGAATTCAACGGACAGCCGAACCGATCGCGCCATGAACGTCCTCGTGCTTCTTCCCGACGCCTTCGATCGGGCCTCGTTCTCCGCCGTGCCAGCGCATCGCTTTCGCTTCGTCGAGACGGAGCGCGCGATCGACCACTGGCGGCCGACCGGGTTCGATCCACTCGCCTATCTCGATCGCGCGCGGGCGGCGGCGAGGGAAGGACCGGTCGATGCCGTCGTCTCGACCCACGACCTGGGCGATTATCTGGCCGCCCTTCTGGCGCGCGAGCTGGGGCTCCCCGGCCCCACGCCCGAAGCGGTGTTCCTCGGCCTTCATAAGTTCTACGGCCGCCGCGCGGAGCGAGCCGCGGGGTTCGCGTCGCTGCGGTGCGAAGCGCTCGATCTCGAAGAGCCCTGCCCGCGGGCGTTCGGCTACCCCTGCTTCTTGAAGGCGCCGTTTTTGAAGCTCGGCCTGCTTGGGTTCAGGCTCGACGGCCCCGACGATCTGGCGCGCGCCTGGAGCGTTGCGCGGCGCGAGATGCCCGCCTGGAGCCGCCAGTACCTGCCGCTCTTTGGCGCCACCGTCGATCTCGACCGCTACCCGCTCGCCGGGCGCGAGATCATGCTGCTCGAAGAGTTCAAGGACGGGCCGCAGGTGACGGTCGAAGGATGGGTGCGGGACGGCCGGTTTCACCTCTGGGCGATCACCGACACGAACGTCTTTCCCGGCTCGCGGGCGATCGACAATTTCTCCCTTCCCTCCCGCTTGGCCGTAGCGGCCCAGGCGAGCCTGGCGGAAGCCGCCGCGCGCGCCGTGCGGGCGATCGGATTCGATGGCGGGTTCGCCAACGTCGAGCTCTGGTGGCAGAACGGCGAGGCGGTCCCGATCGAGGTGAACGCCCGCGCCGCGGCGAGCTTCTCGCTCCTCTACGAGCGGTGCCTCCGCGTCTCCCATTGGGCGGCGATCGTCGAGGTCGCGGGCGGCGGAACGCCCTCGGTCTTGCCCGCTCCGGACGGGACGGTCGGCGGTCAATTCAACCTGATCACGTTCGCTGCCGGCCGCATGGGCGATCTGCTGGATTTCGACGCCGCGCGCGAGGTGACCGGAATCTCGCTCGACCGCCCGCCCGACGAGATCGTAAGCCCGGTGAGCGAATTCGGCGTCGTCCTCGCCCAGGTCGAGCTGTTCGGCGCGAGCTACGAGGAGATCCACGCCGAGGCGACCCGGCTCCGGCGCCGGCTGCTGAAACGGCCCGAGGATTCGCCGGGATGAGCCGGCTCGTTGCGGAGAGAATTCGTTCGACTACAATCTGCGATTCGCGCTCGGCTATCGTTCACGCGAGCCCCGGAGATCTTATGAACGGTCGCAAACGCTTCTCGATCGCCCTCGTGCTGCTCGGTGCCCTACACCTCTCCGCGCCCGCCGCGCACGGCGTCGATCATGCCGTCCAGGTGGGACCCGGGACGACCTACTCGCCGAAGTTTTTGACCATCCAGGCCGGAGACACGGTGACCTGGACGAGCGCCGGCGGGTTTCACAACGTGATCGCGGACGACGAAAGCTTCCGTTGCGCGGACGGCTGCGACGGCCAGGGGGGCGACGGCTCGCCGGGGTCCGGCTGGAGCTTCACCCGGGCGTTCAACGCGGTCGGGGTGGTCGGTTACCACTGCGAGGTGCACGGAATTCCCGGCGCCGGCATGTTCGGCACGATCACGGTGACGGGCGCCACCGCGCCGGGCAGTCTGCAGTTCACGGCGGGCACGTTCTCGGTCGGCGAGGCCGGCGGACCGGCTTCGATCACAATCTCGCGGACCGGCGGCACCGACGGCGCGGTCTCGGTTCAATATGCGACGAGCAACGGCACGGCGACGGCCGGTTCGGACTACACGGCGGCGAGCGGCACGCTCTCCTGGACCGACGGCGACGGGGCAAACAAGAGCTTCCCGGTGCCGATCACGAACGACGCGGCGGACGAGCCGAACGAAACGGTCGAACTGACCTTGTCGAACCCCGGCGGCGGCGCCTCGCTCGGCGCCCGGACGACCGCGACGCTCACGATCACCGACGACGACCTGCCGGCCTCCGCCGGCTCGATCGCGTTCGGCATGGCCACCTTCTCGGTCGCGGAAAGCGGCGCCAGCGCAACGATTCCCGTGGTGCGAAGCGGCGGCACGAACGGCGCGGTCTCGGTCGCTTTTGCCACCGCGAACGGCACGGCGACCGGCGGCCCGGACTACGCGCCGATCAACGGCGTGCTCACCTGGGCCAACGGCGAAAGCGGCACCAAGAACTTCCAGGTCGGCATCGTCGACGACACGCTGGTCGAGGCGAACGAGACGGTCCTGCTCGCCCTGTCGAGCCCGACCGGCGGGGCGACGCTCGGCAGTCCGGCCAACGCCACGCTGACGATTCAAGACAACGACGTTCCGTCCGGACCCGGCACGCTCGCGCTGGGCGCCGCCTCGTTTTCGGGCACGGAGGGGGGGACCGCGACAATCACGGTCTCGC
>Ga0134122_10004713_pt1 | contig 10110 bp, 15 predicted proteins | sample KB302_FD_96461 | JGI IMG/M metagenome (GOLD analysis project Ga0134122, IMG submission 96461) | Terrestrial soil microbial communities without Nitrogen fertilizer from Kellogg Biological Station, Michigan, USA - KB3-0-2 | ecosystem: Environmental > Terrestrial > Soil > Unclassified ... | reverse complement strand
TTCGTCGTCGTGTCGTCCACGAATACCGGAACGGGGTTTGGCACGAACGTGGGTTTCATCGCCTGCCACGCGTTCCAGACGTCGACCAGTTGCACGTTGCGTTCCTGGTTGGCCACGATCGCGTTCACCAAATGCCCCGGCGTGCGGTAGCGCTTGTGCGGGCCATAGTTATCGTCGCGTAGCTGGTGCCACTCCTTACGCACCGCAAGCCACTCCGCGGGCGGGCGCGGATCCCATACGTTGTAAAAGTCGGCTTGCAGCTCTCTTGCGTGCCGCCACAGTTCCATCGGCATCTCGAACGGGTGCCCGTCTGGCGTGCGGTACGTGAGGCGCATCTCCGTGATCATGTCCGCGACTTTGGGCGACGCTTCCAAGTCGACCGCGGTAATATGCAAGCGGTTCGGCGGGCGCGCGTCGCCGGTAGTCATGATGCCCGGCGTCTTGCGGAACCGTGACCCGTACGCGTTCCGAGCGCGTTCCAGTTCCGACGCACCTATAGCGGCCTCCAGGTCAAGCCTTGGCAACGCGCCGGGTTGCCATCTCGATTCGGGTGTAACGCCCTCGTCGAGCGCCGCGCACCAGCCCGCTTTTTCGCTCCAGTCTTTGGGTACCGGACAGCGCTCGGGACCTAACGCGGCGTGGAGCAGGTGCCAGTACTGGCGGATGCTCGTGTCGGTGGGCGTGCCGCACATCGGCAGGAACACGAGCAATGTGCCGAACGGCAGTTTCTCCGCCCGTTCACGTGCTCGCATGGCGTGCACGTAATGCCCGACGATCTGCCAGCAGCCATTTTTCGTGTTGGCCATGGCATCGGACTCGTCCGCGATGATCAGATCGGGCTGGTAGCCGCCGAGGATCTTGTTGTCGTAGTCGAGGGCGAGCTTGCTGTAGCTCGTGAGATTGATCGGGCGGATTTTCCAGTGGGCCGAGATATCGTAAAGCGCCTTGCGCGTGCTGGCTTCAGCACCGCCTCGCGTGATGTACATGGGGCGCTTGGCGTCGAGCACGAGCTCGCTCCCCGCGAGCGCTCCGATCAACGTCTTGCCGGCGCCGACTCTCGCGGTAACGAACGCACCTCGATAGTCGTGCAGCTCGCTCAAGGTCGCCGCCTGCACTGGCCGCAGCGTCTCGGTGCCGTGCTCGGTTTTGAGCGCGGCGGTGAGCGCGGCGACGAGACGATCGAGCGTTGGATCTTCAGTCCACTCCCGGCGCGGCAGGTCGCGCACGCGCCGGAAGTCGATCGTTTCCATCACGCAGTTGACGACCTGCCCGCCTGGCGTGGTCATGCGCCCGAGGCGGGCGGCGATGTCACTAGCTAACCCCATGTACTACTTACCGCCTTTGATCAGTCGAAGCCGCGGCGGCTGCGCATACGTCGAGCGCATGCAGACGATCGCGTGCCACGGCATGAACACGAACCCGCACTCTAGCGTCCCCGACACGCCGCGCTCGTCGACTTTGAGATCGACAATAGTGCGCTCCCACTCCAGCGTGACCATCTGCTCACGGATATGCTCGGCGAAGGCGCAATCCTTGCAGAGACATACCGTGAGCAGTGACGTCGCATGATCGAGTAGTTGCGAAAAGTGCTCGGCCTTTTCGCGACCTGTCATTGCTCTACCTACCGTCCTCGAAGGTCCGCCGCGATCAACTTGAGCGCGTCCCCGATTCGATCGCATACGACTGCGAAGACGCGCGCGTCGAGCGCGGGCATCGCCGGCATCGCAGGCGGCGCGATCGCCGGACGAGTCTCGGGCGGGTTGACCTTGTCCTCTTTGGGTGGCGCGACGACGGCCGCCTTCGCGGGCGCGCCGTTCGCAGCGGTAGCAGGGGCGTTTTGATTGGCGGCAAGTGCGCCTCGGGCTTCAGCTTTTGCTAGTAACGACATGATTGGAATTACCTCTTGGACTTTCGTATGAGTATGCAAACGTTCAGACAGTGACAGATTACAAATTTCAATGTAGTGGCAAGGTCTCCCGTAAGCATGACACCGTTTGGGGTTAGGCGGAAGCGCTAGGGGGTGACTATTGTTGCTTCGCAACGCTGTAGCTCGTTCTGCTAGTGGATGTACTAGTGTACCGAACGCGTCTTCGACCTTGCTACGCGCTAGCCGAATATCCCTCGGGGTTGCAGTCGGATTGCCGACGCTTTTGTAGTAGAGCCAGCGTAGCTGTGCGTGACTCTCGCCGGTCTCCAGGAGTTGTGCCGTTGCGATGATCACGGCCTGTATGTCGTCGAGAAACCCTTTCTTCTCGCGGTGCGTATCGGCGTCGGTCGTGTACTCCTGCTGAAGAGAATACCGCTCGGGACTCTTGGACGTTTTGTGATCGAGTGACCAGATCCCTTGGAGGCGTGGCAACGGCCCCTGGTAGTCGATCGCGGTGAAGTACTGGTAGCCACTGACCGAAAGGATCTTTTCCGCTTCCACGCCGCCGGAGCCTGGCGGTGGAAGGTACGGCAGGCCGGCTATGAACATGTTACCCGCCTGCGTCAAGCGATCAGGTTGCTTGCCGATCGTGAGATAGTCTTCGCTGATCTTATGCAGCTCGCTCCCGAGCAGGAGACTCGGGCCTCGGGGCTCGCGCTCGTACCCGAGCGCGGGGCCGTGATGCCAGAAGGCATAATAGCGCGCACACGCCGTGCGCCCGAGGTCGGTCGCGGAGTGTAGCAGCTCCAGATCCGGTCGACCCGGCGGCCGGTCAGTTTGCGACGGCTCCGCGGGAGGCGGAGAGCTTTGCATAGGCGTCGTCAATCAAGTCCTCGATTTTTCTCGGATACGAATGTGCTTGTGCGTATTGCCGCAGATCTTCCACGTGAATTTCGTAGACGTCGGAATCCTCGCCGCAACGGGTGCCCAGCTCGACTAGAACGCGGGCTATCTGCGGGAGCGTGGGGCACCGCTCTTTGGCGAGGTACGTCTGCCAACTATTGTACACCACGCGCGGGGAGATGGCGATGCGCCGGTGTAAATCGAGCTCTCGCCGCGCAATGTGCTTTACAGGGACAGGATTCAACAGTAGTTCCATCACGAATTGACATACCAGGCTCCGGTCCCGAGAGCTGATTCTCATGTGCCGGTGCAGTTCACTATCCCGCCCTTCCACCCACAATCGATCCTTGCTCCGCTCGGCGGCGACTTCACATCGGCTACTTTCCATCCACAAAATGTGCTGCGCCAGGCGTACCGGATGAAAGTAAGGCGCCTTTTTGGGCACGTGGTAGTACAGGATCCGCTCGGCGACCGCGTCCACGTCGTCTCGAGTCATGCTCTCTTGGTCGAACAGGTTCAGGTTGTTGCGCGCCAAGATGATCCGGAAGCTGCCTTGAAGCTTCACGGGGGCCATGTACTTGCGATTGAGGGTGACGCTTTCCGCGGTGATCAAACGACGCAAAAGTCCCGAGTCTTTCCGGAAGCGCTCGGGGAGGCTTTCGTCGGCGAACACGACCGGATTCTCGGTCAGCTCCCCGTTGAAGTTCTCCCCGATCGATTCCATCTCGGTCGGGGGACCGCCCCAGATCGTGCTCAAGCCGCGCGCTAGCATCGTCTTGCCGCCCTTCGGCGGGCCGCTGAGGTACAGGGCCGACGTTGCCTTGTCGAGCCTTGCCGAGGTCGCGAGCCAGTCTAGCAACGTCTCGTCGCCCCACGAGAGCAGCCATTTTGTAACCTCCGGGTCCTCGATCGGCTGAAGATCCAAGCGCCGGGGGCAGCAGCAGTGCATGAGGGTGTCGGTTTTCCAGTCCACGTAGGACGTTTTGATCGAGAGACTCGGCGTCACCTTGCGCACCGCTGCTCGGTGCCCGTCCAGGAGGTCGCCGTACTTCACGTTCTGCGGTAGGCCCGTCTTTGCGTTGATGAACTTCGTTGCGACGCCCAACGTGTCGGCGGCGGCTAGCTTCTGCCGGATCAGGGTTTCGCCGGTTTGCCGCGTGCCGGCATAGACGTAGTCGCCTTCGTTGAACACGTAGTAGTCGGCGCGGTGTTGGATGATCATCTGCCGCGCGAGATGTGCCGCGCTCGGAAGGCGCTGCTCCTGCACGTACGTCATGATCTCCGCTTCGGTGTAGGGGCCGTCTCTGCCCAATTGACACTGCGTGACCGGGTCGCCGGTGGGGTCGGTCGCGGCGCGTGAGTGCTCCCATGCGCGTTCGAGTTTCAGCAGGAACGTGTGCCCGTCTGCGTGGCGCGAGCCCGGTAAGTTGAGTCCTCTTTTGCATACCTCGACAACGTCCGCGGGCGTGCAGCTGCGACAGACGCGCGGAGCGATCCACGTGGCACACGCAAACAGCGCTTTGTCCCGAGAGCCAGGCGGCGCGTAGGGCGCTTCTGGATCGGCTTTCAGAAGGGCTTGGAGGGTATCGGCACCGATCTTCTCCCAACCATGTAAAAGCGTGTCGCCTTTCAGTAGCGCGCTAAGTGCCCGGCCTGCGTCGGTATGCAGTTCGAGCCCTTCGGCACGCATCTCGGTCAGGATCGCGTCCACGTCGAGCGGCTGCCCCGGCCGGTATCCTGATTCGAACTCGGCGCCGCCTTCGATCAGGAACGGGAGGTAGAACAAACGGCAAGGATCCTTGGTACTGCCATCGGTGCGCTTTATCGAGGCCGCGAATTTATCGATTACATACGCATAGAACTGCGACCACGCTTTGACCTCGGTGAACGGGTGCGACAGCGGAATGATCATGCGGTAGCTAAGCGCGCCGTCGACTGGCCGGTGACTGCGGGTCGAGTGCCACGCGAACGCGACCCCCGCCCCTGCCAGATTCTTGAGCGCTTGGTCCCACTCGCGCACGCGCTGCTTATCGTAGTCGAGGACGAGCGCGTTCACACTCTCGACGAACTGCGAACCGCGACGTGTAAGGCTTGCCGGGATCCACGCCGGTATAGTCGCCGCCGTCACGGATTTTTTGTCGGCGGCATCCGCTGGGAGCGTGAGGGTGGGCCGTGCGGTCAGTTCTTGGACCAGCTCATCCCAAGTCACGTCGAGGGGTTGTGGCACGGTATCGAGGTGAGACCGCAGCACATGGACGCGAAGCGACGGGGGCATCGGTCAACTAGAATGTCAAACCGCGATTACAGTGACAAGGGGCGGGAACCCCCCGCCTGCCGGATTTTCACGCGTGTTCGGGGTCGGGTGGTGCGGCGCTAGCCAAAGCGCGCCCGCCAGCAGATACACGAGGACGCACGCCATGACGTATATTGCCAATACCCCCGGCCTGCTCGATTTTTCGACTGCACGACCGAGACCCCCCGGCCTCTTGGATTTTTCGACCCCCCGGCCTGCCCGATTCTCCCAATTAGATTTGAAATTGGACCTCGCGGCTTTCATTGAGAAGCCTGCAAACAAGCTAGAAGCGCCAGCGCCAGCGTGCGCGCGTGCTCGTGCTTGGTACTCTCGGCGATGCGGCGCGCGTAGTGGATCTGATCTTCAATGCTCGCTTGACCGCCCGGCCGGCCGAGGCGGCGGCTGCGCGCCAGTGCTTGAGTCACGCGCGACGGGCGAAGGCCAAGGCGAGCCGCAACTTCGTGCGCGGATAGGCCTGCGGCGGTGAGTTCGCGAATCTGATCGGAGATGTTCATACTAAACCTTCCTGGGAACTTCGTAGTAAACCCGGGAACTTCGTAGTAAACCTTCGTGGTAAACCGGCCCCGGAGGGCGGCGGCGGGCGCGGGTGGGAGATGTGGTGTCCTGTCGGTGGTACGGTTACAGATGATGTCCGGTGGGTTTTGTAGGTCGTACGGTTACAGGTGATGTCCGGTCGGTGGTACACCTACCTGTCCTCCGCTATCAGATCGTAGGCGTGATCGAGCCCTATGAGCTGTTCGGCGACTTCGCATACCTTGACGTCGAACTCGAGTCCGTCGAGTTCGGGAAAGTTCACACCCACCCACTCCATTGCGCGATCTAGTACTTGCTGTTCCATTGTCCTACCTATCTCAGGTTAGCGGCCACGCGTGCGTCGATACGTGCGCAGTAGCTTTGTTGCGTCTGTAGCGTGTCCAGTGCACTAGAGAGACGGCTTGCGCCGTACCAAGTCACTAGAACCGCTGCGACTATCATGATCATCTTGCCCATGCCTAATCATACGGCTGTTCACGGCTAACCTTTACAAAAAAGCGTTGCGCACGTGTCGAATTATTCGGGCCGAGCGTTTCTAGGCCAGAAACGCGGCTGTAGTTGCCGCGCGGGGCGACTGCGGGCGCCTTAGCAGGCGCGGCAATCGAGCGCAGCCTAGGTAGCGGCTATCCGGGCGGGGCGCCTTGCGCGGGCGGCTAGCCGCCGATCTGAACAGCCACGCCGCGCGCTAGCAGTTGGGGATAGACCTGTTCCCATATCGTGCTCTCTCCGGCGGCTAGACGCGCCTGGCCTGCGCTATGCGGGATGAACGGCGCGGTCAGTCGGATTACGCGCTCGCATGGGCGGCCAGTGGGATTGCGTTCGAGCCACTTCCTAAGCGCTCTTACGGCTGCGCAGCCTTCGATGATCATGGGCTCGCGCGAGTCGAAGTAGCGGCTAGCAATCTCCGACTGTTCTGACCATGCGTGGCTGGCAATCAAGCTGTCCAAGTGGACTAGCTTACAGCCAGCGGGCGCTATGGCGCGCGCATAGGTAGACTTGCCTGCGTGCGGGGCGCCGCAGACGACGATCGTCGCTGGCATGTCAGTAATCCGCCTTTCGACCTTCTGACCATTCACTGTCAGGAGAGCATGCGACAACTTTATGCGTACCATCCCGATCTCTTACGTAGGCTTGCAAGCATTGCTCGTATGTGAGTGGACACATTCTGCCCTCAGTCCAGAAACGTCGTCGCCCGTTCGCGCGCCATTGACGCGTTCCTTCGCAGACGATATCACCCTGCGGCGTCTGTAGTTTGCTTTCATCGTCCCAACCATGAGCGTTGGCGTTACTGGCGAGCGCGGTGAGAGTGGCGGCTATGAGCAGGCGTTTCATAAGTACCTCCGGGTAACATAACCCGCCATGGCACGCGTCCGGATAGGCACGTGCGCAGGCGCGTGTTGCTAGCCTACGTAGTCTTCAAACCATGCGTTCGCGGTGATATCGCCATGTCCTTTGCAGGCGCCGCATTGCTCGACGTACGCGCTCTTGCGCCCGTCGCTGTCTTCAACGTCCACGACAACGGTACCGTGTCCTTGGCAGAAGGGGCACGTAAGGCATGGCGCGTCTGTGAGCCTGAACTCGTCGAACATAGTGGCTTGCGACTGTTCAGGCGCTTGGTAGGCTCGCATGGCTCGCATAGCTTGCCTGGCGTACGCGTGCGGCTCGACTGGCCGCCCTTCTAGCGCAGGCGCTATCAAGGTTCCTTGCGCGTACAGGAACACGAGCGCGTTATGTAGCTCGCTCATGAGTTGGCGCTTTCCAGGCGGCTCGCGATTAGCACCGATTCGTACTCTTCGCCGCCCGTTACGTCGTCTCCCCCCCATTCGTAGCTTGCAATGTGGCCGCCGTTGTTCAGGGTTGTGTGGCCGATCGAGGTAAGGTCTGCCTCTGCTAGCTGTAGCACTGCCTCTGCCTCTTCATCGATCACGCCGCCAAGTGCATGCTCCGCGTGGAACGCGTCGACCGTTGCTTTATGGTCGAGTGGGAGCCAGGTTTGGCCGCCCATGGAGATTGCCTGCGGCGCATAGCGGGCGAACTGCGGATGCAACTCCTGGATAGCGCCCGCGAGTAGCTCGGTGAACTCCTCGTGTGAGACGAGCAAGCCAGGCGCGTTATCGTCTAGCCACTCGACTAGCACTTCGAACGCGTCGTCGAAACTCTTTGCCCACACATAGACTTTGGTTTCCTCGGCCCACATAAGATACAACGAATCAATCCACGTTGACTCGGATGCGTTCGCGATCGAGATACCTTCTAACCCGAACACGTCGTCTCTGCCGCCCATGTCGAGATTATGCTTACGCCGCAGCGCGTCGTAAATCTCGATTGCGTTGTCAGAGAGTCCGTTGACTCTGTGTTCGCGGTAGGCTGGTTTGAAGTAGGATTGAAGGCGGCTAAGGCGCGCATACGCTCGCGAGCCTTGCCCGGTATGCGTTGCTTGCAAGTGAAGATTCCACGCCGCCAAGATATCGTTTCTGTCAAAGTATGCCATGTTGTTACTTCCTTTTACTAGCTCTCAAAGTGATACACATACCGTCCCCAAGGCCTCGCCCATAGAATGCGTGACCTTCGATCGTTGCGCGCACGCAGATCATCTCGGAGCCGAACGCGCTCCGCACCGGATACGTCGATGTAGCTAGCGCCGTGCCCAACTCAACACCGGCCCAAGTCTGGACATAGTATCGGATCGGTTTACCGGCGGCGTTCGACGGTACTGCTTTCAGGTAGGCGTACACCGGCAATCCTTGACGCGCGCGTTCGCGATCCATGTCAGCGGCGCACGTGTAGCAGATGCGACGATCGTCGGCCGTCACTGCATAGCCGGCTGTAGTTTCCGTAGGCGTGGCGGCGTGGCCGCAGTTGAGTATTACTTCGCTCATGATTCACTCGCGTTATCGGTGATCTGATCTTTGAGATCGGCCAGCAACTGGGCAGCAAGCGCCCGAAGCATGAGATCGGTATCGTCGCCTGACACGGTACCATCGGCGCAGTAGGCGCAGTGATATGCGTCGTATTGCACGTCGCCTTCAAAGAAGTGCAAGCCTGGCTCGTTTGCCATCCTACCTACACGTACGTCGATCTCACTATTCCAGGCGCGTGCATCCGCGCGAACTGAGGTCAGCCACTCTAAGATTTGTTTTTTCATGTCTCTAGACTCCTATCGGGTAGCGAATCGCTACATCACTATTACGCCAGAAGTACCTAGTAGTTGTCTACGGGTTCCTGAAAAATAGTTGCGATTGGTACGCTCGCATGGGCGCGTGTAGGTTACGCCGCCTTTCGTTGCGCCCGTAGCAGGCGCGCAAGATCGTCGCGCGTGATCTTCGGATATCGGAAAGTGAACTCGTTAGCGAAGTGCTCAGTCTCGCCGTTAGCGTCGCTGTAAAGCGTCCACAGCGCATCGTCGGAAACGTCGTCTAGTAACCAGCTCGCGAGCGTCGAGAGAGCATGCGCCTTTACGATCGTACGGCGAAAGTCGCTTGCACCGTAACTGCCCCAAGCTTCCGACTCTTCGTCCGGATCGACTTCCGTCGCGCAATCAATACAGAAGTACCACGGTGTGGAGCTATGATCTGACTCGCCAGTGAACGGTTGGCCAGCGTCGTATGTATCGCCGAATTCAGCCGTCTTGTGCAGCGCAACGCCGCACCGATTGCAGTGAGTCAGGCAGAATTCGCACGCGTGCAAGTCAACACCAGGCCAACTATGCGCCGGCTTAGCTTCCGGGTTGCCGTAGCGATCGTACTGATGACTAACGTACCAATTGCGCCCGCGGGCGCCACGGGGGAGCTCGTATTCTAAGTCGCCTTGAAAGCTGGTGACCGTTACGTCGCAACCTGAACACTGCCATAGCGTAACGGGCGCCGGCTTGACCCATGCGGGCGCCTTACCGTCAACGAACGTCTCGCGCGCGTTAATGCGCGTCATAGGGTCAAGATCCCCGTCATCGTACGAGCTCAGCCTATCCTCGGGAAAGCCAGGTCCGTTAGCAGGCTCACCTTCACAGGTAGGACACCCGGCGCCCGCTTTGAAAAGCGTACGCTCCCATGGCTCCATATCGGTCAGCTCAGAAAACCAAGGTTCACCACAAACTACGCATAGGGTATCCATGTTAGACCTCCTCTATCACTGCAAAACCCATACAACCCTTGTCGCATCTAAGGTAAGACAAGATCATAATCCACATACAGACATGAGCGTAGAAACCGGATGAAGTGTCACGGCCTGTATGATACTCGCGCCATGCTTTGGTTAGGTTACATGGCATCACAGCGCAACCTCGTAACGGCTACCAGTGGGGGAGAGAATAACGAGCGCACTAGGCCGCAGCATGACTGTGTGGGAGTCGAGCACGAACACGTTCGTGGACAGTTGACGGTCCCATGCGTGCGCGCCGGCAAGGGCGGCAAGGGAAAGAACGACGATGCGGGAAGTGGTGCGAGCCATGCTGAACTCCTGTCGCGGTAGCAACGATTTGCTACACCACTATTAC
>Ga0134122_10004710_pt1 | contig 10111 bp, 8 predicted proteins | sample KB302_FD_96461 | JGI IMG/M metagenome (GOLD analysis project Ga0134122, IMG submission 96461) | Terrestrial soil microbial communities without Nitrogen fertilizer from Kellogg Biological Station, Michigan, USA - KB3-0-2 | ecosystem: Environmental > Terrestrial > Soil > Unclassified ... | reverse complement strand
GCCCCAGATAATGCATCGGGAAGAATGCAACATTGAAGCCGACAAAAAACAGCCAGAAATTCCAGTGCCCGAGCTCTTCGTTCATGAGACGTCCGGTAATTTTCGGGAACCAGAAATAGAATGCACCGAACAGCGGAAATACCGCGCCGCCAATCAACACGTAGTGCAGGTGCGCAACGACAAAATATGTATCGTGCACCTGCAGATCGAGCGGCACGGCCGCAAGCATCAGGCCAGTGAATCCGCCCAGCAGAAGTATCACGAAGAATGCAAGCACAAACAGCAGCGGCGTGCGGAAGTTGAGGCGGCCAGTCCACAGTGTCGCGATCCAGCAGAAAATCTGCAGTGCGCTCGGGATGGCGATCATCATGCTGACCGCGGTGAAAAAGCTCTTGCCAAGTTCCGGCACGTTGGTTGCGAACATATGGTGTACCCACAAACCGAAACCCAGAAATGCCGTCGCGATGAGCGCAGTGACCATGGCGACATAACCGAATATAGGTCGCCGGGAAAAAGTCGCAATGATCGATGACATCATGCCCAACGCAGGAATGAAAATGATGTATACCTCGGGATGTCCGAAAAACCAGAACAAGTGCTGCCACAGCAGAGCATCACCGCCTTCAGCCGGGTTGTAGAAATGCGTACCGACCAGCCGGTCGGTGATCAGTGCCGTACTGGCGAACATCACTGCCGGCATCGCGAACAGGATCATGAAAGACGTCACCACAAGCGCCCATACGAACAGCGGCAGCCGATGCAGCGCCATGCCGGGAGCGCGGAGTTTGAAGGCGGTGGTAATGATCGAAACCGCGACCAGTAGCGAAGACACTTCCGTAAAGGTAACCAGCTGCGCCCAGAAATCCGAACGCTTGCCCGTGCCATATTGAGGTCCGGCTAGCGGGACATAACTGAACCATCCGGCGTCCGGCCCGATGTTGAGAATGAACGCCACATACAGCATCAGACCGCCGAACAGATAGAGCCAGTATGCATATGCATTCATGCGCGGGAACGCGATGTTGCGGGTGCCGACCATCAACGGCACCAGATACAGGCCCATTGCCTGCATGACCGGAACCGCGAATATGAACATCATCGTGGTGCCGTGCACCGTGAATAACTGGTTGTACAGATCGGGGCCGACCAGCGTGTTGTCCGGAATGGCAAGTTGCAGGCGCATCAATGCCGCCAACAAGCCGGCAGCAACAAAAAAACCGAATGCCGATACCAGGAAACGGCGCCCGATCGCTTTATGGTCCACGCTGGATAGCCATCCAATCAGACCCGGACGATCGCCCCATGCACGCTCCAGCGCGGCGCGTTCTGCTGCATCGGTATCTGAAAGTTCCGCCACGGAACTCATGTCAGGCTTTGCAGGTACGTAACCAGTGCCTGCAGGTCTTCAGATGAAAAGGTGGTCCCTGGCATATTGGCTCCCGGCTTGTAACGTTGCGGGTCGGAAATCCAGGCCGCAAGCTGAGAGGGGCCATTCAACAGCGTTCCAGCAGCGATATAGCGCCGGCTGCCAACGTGGGTGAGATCCGGCGCTACCTTGCCGTTGGCGCTGGTGCCCTGGATTGAATGGCACATGGCGCATCGCGACGATAAGAACAGGGATTCGCCGTGTTTCTTTTGCTCCTCTGCAGGTGTATTTGCCGATGCGCGCTGCCGGTCTGCCCATTTTTCGTACGCCTCTGCAGGCTCCGCAATGACAAGCAATGCCATGTGCGCGTGTTGGTATCCACAAAACTCCGCACACTGGCCGCGGTAGCTGCCCGGGCTGTCCGCGCGAAACTTTATTTTCGCCGTCCTGCCCGGAATCAGGTCACGCTTTCCGTGCAAGTTCGGCACCCAGAAACTGTGAATTACATCGTCGGATTCCAGCGTCGCAATGACTGGGCGGCCGGCCGGGATATGCAACTCATTGGCTGTCATGAAGGTGCGCGAGGGCTGTGCGTCTTCGTACATGATTTCCCACCACCAATTGTGTGATGTGATTTTGACGTTGACTGGGCGCTCCTCGGATAAGCCGGCCAGCGCACGGTCCGTCATGACACTCGCGACTGTGAGCCCCAGCAGGCCGATGATGGAAACCACCAATGCGCCCGTCACGACGTATTGGCTCAACGTGTGTAAACCGGGCGTTGGTTCTGCCGGTGTGGTTTCGCTGCTGCGCGGAGCGCGCCACAGGGCCACTGTGACCGCAATTACGATCAGTACACCGAACACCATGCAAGCCCATAGCAGGACCTGCCACAAATCATGAATGTGAGCGGCCTGCACTCCAAACGGCATCAGTGCATCTTGCGAGTCCGCGGCCGAGGCATTTCGTGCCATGAGCGACAGCGCTGACAAACACAAGCTGCCGTGGTGCATGCGCTTCATTGTGCCGGTGCCTCGCTGCTGTTCTGTGGCTCTGCGCGGGAGCGCCGCTGTTCCGGTTTCCCCTTTTGGATGCCGTCATCCCGGCCCGCGATGGCGTCGCGCCGGACCAGTGCGCTCATCGAGCGAACATAGGCCACCAGCTGCCACACTTGGGAATCGTCCAGGCGGCCGCGGAAGGAAGGCATCCCGTTTGGCCGGCCTTCTACAATCGTTGCAAATATTTCTCCTGGCTCATGTCCGTAAATCCATTTGTCATCCATCAGCGGCGGACCGATTCCTCCGCCGCCGTGCGAATGGCAGCCCGAGCAATTGAACCAGTTGAATAACTGCTTGCCTTGCGCTATGGCGTAAGCGGTTTCCTCGTAGGATCCGCTCGGCTTTGCGGTTGGCGTGGATGAAGGCAGCGAAATGCCGCTCTTGAGAGCCAGCTCTGTCGGTGAAGGTGATTGTTCGAAGGCGCGCTGCTCACGCTTGCATGCGCACAATGTCAGCGCGACAGCGCAAGCCCATGCCAAGGCGCGCATGCGGTGCTTCATGGCAGCGCAAATACGTACAGCATGCCGCCCATACCGGTCTCGGACGGCAAGTCCCGCATGGCGTTGGCGAAACCCAGGGCGGCTGTGCTGTCCCGCGTGTCAATACCAGCACTGACGACCGATCCTGCCCATCCGCCCACGCCGGACAAGACGGCCACATATTGCTTGCCATCGGGGCCAAGATAGGAGATCGGCTGGCCGACGATCCCTGAACCGGTTTTGAAGCGCCACAGCAACGCGCCGGTCCTCGCATCAACAGCCTTGAACCAGCCTTCCATGGTGCCGTAGAAAACAACGTCGCCCGCCGTCACCAGCGCACCGCTCCAGACCGGAAATTTTTCGGGAATGCTCCACTTCTTGCGACCCTCCACCGGCTCCCATGCCGCGAACTCGCCGCGGTTGCCGCCGGGTCCGGTGTACATCTTCTGCTCGCTGCCAACGAATGGCGTGCCCGCGATGTAGTTTGCTTTGGTTGCCTCCATGTCCTGACAAAGATTTTGGATTGATAGATATAGCCAGCCGGTCTTCGGCGAATAGGCTGAAGGTTGCCAGTCCTTTCCGCCGGACGAAGACGGACAGATCGTGCGTATGACCTTGCCGGCTTTCGGTTCCTTGTCCTGCGCGTACTGCAGTCGGCCGCTGGCGATATCCACACCATGCGACGTGGTGATGTGTGCGTACGGTAGTGCGCTGATGACTTCGCCGGTGGCCCGATCCACGACATAAAGGTAACCGTTGCGATCCGGATGAATCAGGGCCGGGCGTGATCCACCGGCAGTCGGCAGATCGAACAGCACGTTTTCATTTATACCGTCATAGTCATGCAGATCATGCGGGCTGGTCTGATAGAACCAGCGCGCCGCGCCAGTGTCCGGGTTGCGGGCGAAGATTCCGGAAGTCCATTTGTTGTCGCCAGGCCGTTGCTCGGGATTCCATGGAGACGGATTGGACGTCCCGTAATAAATCAGGTTTAGTTTTTCGTCGTAAGACACGAATCCCCAAACGGCGCCTCCGCCGATGCGCCACGCCTCAGGGGGCCAGCTCGACACGCCGAGATCTTTTCCCTGGTCTTGAGAATAGAAAGGCCTGAACTCCTGACCGATCAGTGCTTCGTTGTCGGGCCCTGTGCTGTATGCCCGCCAGACGATCTTTCCGGATGTAGCATCCAATGCCGCCAGCCAGCCGCGCACACCGAATTCGCCGCCACTGTTGCCGACCAGCACTTTGTCCTTGACCACCAGCGGCGCCATGGTCATCGATTCCCCGAGCGCGACATCTCCCAGACGCGTACGCCAGAGTTCCTTGCCGGTCTTGGCATCGACCGCCACGGTATGGTTGTCGAGCGTGTTCATAAAAATGCGGCCGTTGGCATAAGCTACGCCGCGGTTGACGACGTCGCAGCACGCCATGCCTTGCGCAAAGGCCAGCGGCTTAGGTTCGTATTTCCATTTCGGCGGTGCACCCGGTTTGCTGAGGTCGAGCGCGTACAGGTAGTTCGGATACGGCGTGACGATGTACATCACACTATCGACGACCAGTGGGGCCGCTTCGTGTCCACGCAACACGCCGGTTGAGAAGGTAAATGCGAGCTTCAGGTTAGCTGCGTTCGCAACGCTGATCTCGCCAAGCTCGCTATAGCGTGTATTGGCATAGTCCTTTGCGACCATGGGCCAATCGCCGCCAGCGGCCGCAGCGCTGATCGAAATGCATGCCGCCCACAGAGCTAGCCATGCATTGCGGGTCGACATTGCAGCAATAGCTGGCATGCCCGGCGATCTCCTGAGGCGAGTCGTGTCCGCGAAGCAGATCGTGGACGAATCTCATCAGCAGCGGCGCGCAAGTCATATGCCAGATCGTTACGAACAGAGTTGCGCGCTTTTACAACGTGCAGGCGACGCAATCACCGGATCGCGGCGGTAGTTTTTGCATCGGACCGGCAAAAACTACCAGAGACGCGCTCTAGTACAAATTCACGGTGTGAGGTAAATCAGGCGCTGCGAAGCGCTTCGGGATTCAGAACCCGTTGTGGGTTGCCGTCCAGAAATGACAGCACGTTTTCAACCGACTCGCGATAGAACTGTGCATACACGTCGCGCGCGCAGTAACCCAGGTGGGGCGTCAACACGGTGTTGGGCAGGCTGCGCAGCGGATGATCCGGCGGCAATGGTTCCTGTTCGAAGACATCCAGGCCGGCAATCAGCCGGCCCGACTTCAGGCTTTGCAGCAAAGCCGGTTCGTCCACCAGGGGGCCGCGCGAAGTATTGATCAAAATTGCGCCGGATTTCATTTGCGCGAGTTCTTTCGCACCCAGCGTGCCCCGCGTGCGATCTGACAGCACCAGATGCAGCGAAATGGCATCCGACTGGTTCAAAAGCGTGCTCTTGTCGACGAGCAGCGCGCCGGCAGCGCCGGCCTTTTCTGCGGTAAGGTTCACGCTCCACGCGATGACACGCATGCCGAGCGCCAGTCCATAACGCGCCATCCTCGCGCCGATTTTGCCCAGGCCGATGATGCCGAGAGTGCGCCCGTCGAGCACGTCTCCCGCAGGCACGCCGCCCTGAAAGCCGCCGCTGCGTATCGACGCATCGCCGCGGTTCATGAACCTTGCCGCAGACAGCAACAGGCCAAGTGCGATTTCCGCGGTCGCTGCACCGGATTTTTCGCCGCCGGTATGACATACCGGAATGCCGCGCGCGTTCAGCGTATCGAAATCCATGGTCCAGGTGCGCCCGCCCGTCAGTGCAATCATGCGTAATTTCGGCAGCCGTTCCAGCAGCGCCCTGGTGAATTTGGTGCGCTCGCGCATGGCGATGATGATGTCGCAACCGGCTAGTGCGTTCACCAGTGCGTCCGCGTCCTGGAACGGCGCCTCAAAGAATACGATCTCGGCGCGCTGCTGCAGGGTCGACCAGTCGGCACTTTGCCTGGCCATGCCTTGCCAGTCGTCCAGTACGGCGACGCGTATGGAAGTCGGCATCATCTAGGCATCCGGAAAGTCGGCAGCCGTCGTGGTCGCTTCCCACGTTCGCAAGGTGCTGGAGAATCTATCCAGTTTCTCGCGCACGCGCTTGAGTCCTTCCTTACCGAGTACCAGATTCATCGGTGGAGCAGGTGACTCTACAACCCGGATGATGGCCTGCGCGGCCCGCGAGGGATCGCCTGGTTGCTTGCCGCTATACCCGGTAATCTGTGCACGGCGTGCGCCGGCCGTCCCTTCGTACGCTGCGATGGCTACGCGCGGTTTTTTCAGCGAACGTCCAGCCCAGTCGGTGCGGAACGGCCCAGGCTCGACGACGGTAACGCGCAACCCGAGAGTCTCGACTTCCTTCGCCAGCGCTTCCGACAAACCTTCCACTGCGAATTTCGTGGCGTTGTAGTATCCAGCGCTCGGATTGCCAAGCAGTCCGCCGATCGAAGAAATATTGATAATGTGTCCTTGGGCGCGGGCGCGCATGCCGGGAAGCACGCGCCGGATCAAAGCAGCCAGGCCAAAAAAGTTTGTTTCGAACATCGCGCGGATTTCCGCCTCCTCGCCTTCTTCGACAGCCGCGAGATAGCCATAGCCTGCGTTGTTGACCAACACGTCAATGCGGCCGAATTTCTTTTCCGCGGCGGCAACCGCCTGTTCCATCTGGGTGTAATTTGCAACGTCGAGCTGCAATGCCAGGGAAGTGGCGGGATAGCTTGCAACGATATCCCGGACTCGGGCTGGTTCGCGCGCGGTCACAGCTGCCCGGTGGCCCTCGTGCAGTACCGCCTGCGCCAGTGCGCGGCCGAGACCTGTCGAGCAACCGGTGATGAACCAGACCGGAGAAACAGCGGCAGTGGAGGCCATGGATGTTCCTTCTGTATTAGTGTGCGCGCAGATTAACGTCAATTTGCCATGAGCCGCATAATCCGCAAGGATGGCGCGTGGCAAGAATCTTGGCAAGCTTGCATGCAAATCGGCCGACTACTCTCCTCGACAGGAGCGACAAAATGACATTAATCCGCACCGCTGCGATCTCCCTCGTCTGCATTCTTGCGCTCAGGGTTCCAGCCTCCGCGCAAGACGCTTTCGAAGACGTTCGCCAGACATTGCAGGCGTACGAACAGGCGTGGAGCAGGCATGACGCCTCGGCCATCGCGGCTTTCTACTTTGAACCGGCGATGCGAGTCAGCAAGGCGGGTCCGGTCATTCGTGCGACTCGTGCGGATCAGGAAGCTTTTTTCGCGGGCTATTTGCGCGCCATCATTGAACGGGGTTACGAGCGTAGCGCATGGGAATCACTGAACGGCCGCCTGCTCGATGCGCAGACAGCCCTGGCCAGCGGCATTGCGGTGCGCTATCGCGCGGATGGATCGATACTGGAGCGGGTGGGCCTAACTTATCATCTTTGGAAAACCGCCGACGGCTGGAAAATATTCTTGTCTGCGACCCATACGCCAGAAAACGTCCTGCGATTCCAGTAAGGCGCTCGGGACGACATTCTGTGACCGCACCATTTTGCAATCGGGTTTTCCTGGCCTTATGCTTTGTGCTTGGCGCTTCAAGCGCTGCAGCCGAGGAAGGGGTCTATTCATCGGCACAGGCAGCACGCGGCGAAGAAACCTATCAGCAATTTTGCTCGGCATGCCATGGCGCGCGGCTGCAGGGTGCGCCCGCCGCACCGCTCACGGGGGAGTCATTTCGCGCACGCTGGGAAGATGGCAAGCACACGCTCGATGATCTGTACTACATTATTCGCAGCCTGATGCCCAATAACTCGCCTGGCTCGCTTAGCAAAGCGCAGTATGCCGATGTGGTGGCCTTCATTTTGAAGATCAACAACTACCCGGCCGGGGAGCAGGAACTGGTGCCCAAAGCCTCAGTGATGAAAGCAGTCACACTGCAGCCGCATTGAAATCGATTGAAAGACATACAGACACAAGGGGGCAGCAATCATGAGCAAGCTGGTCGCATCAAACGCTTTGGCACTGATTCTATTTGCGGGCCAGCTGTTTGCCGCGCCCGGCCCCACACAACAAGAACTCAACGATGCGTCTGCCAGCACCGAGTGGCCGCTACCCAATCATGACTACGCCGGGGTGCGCTATGTAAAGCTCGGTCAGATCAGGCCCGACAATGCCGCTTCGCTTCGTCCCGTCTGCAGCTTCCAGGGAGCGGATCTGAATCGCGCGCTGAATAACCCGATCGTATATGGCGGCGTGATGTATGTAACGACGCTTTATTCGACCATTGCGCTCGACCCTGCATCTTGCAAGGTGAAATGGCGACATGAGTGGAAGCCCAAGGGCAAGGAGGCGAACGGCTCTATCAAAAATCGCGGTGTGGCCATCAAGGATGGCAAGCTAGTACGCGGTGCACAGGATGGTTGGATGTTTGCGCTCGACGCACAAACGGGGAAGCTGCTCTGGGAGGTCAAAGCGGCCAATGCCGAAAAATACGAAGCGCTTTCGATCAATCCGCTGTTGTTTGAGGACCTGGTCATCATCGGCCCTTCCGGCTCCGAGTTCGGCGTAAAGGGATGGATCGGCGCATTCAAGCTGGAAGACGGTGCTGCGGTCTGGAGATTCAATACGATTCCGGACGATGGTGAAGCCGGCGCGGAAACCTGGGGCGACGCAGATTCGCGGCTAAAGGGTGGCGGTGGCATCTGGACTACGCCGGCGCTCGACGTGAACAGCGGACGCCTTTACGTGGCGGTCGGCAATCCAGCGCCCGATATGTTTGGGAGTCTGCGGCCGGGTACCAATCTCTACACCAATTCCATCGTGGTGCTGGATGTGCGCACTGGAGCGCTGCTGTGGCACAAGCAGGCGGTGCCCCACGACACGCATGATTGGGATATGCCGGTCACGGCGCCCTTGTTCAAAGCCACGATTGGCGGCAAGCAGCGCGATGTCGTCACCATGGCGGCGAAAGACGGTGTGATGCGTCTGGTGGACCGCAATACCCGCGAAGAACTTTACGCCGTAGAAGTCGCTACGCGAACCAACGCCGATCGCGAACCGACGGAGGATGGCGTCTATACCTGCCCGGGCCTGGCGGGCGGCGTGGAATGGAGCGTCCCGGCCTACAGTCCGAAGCTTGACCTGATGGTGGTGCCAGCGGTTGACTGGTGCGGCGTTTTCAAAAAGGAGGACGAAGCCCGCTTCGTGGCAGGACAGCAGTTCCTGGGCGGCTCTTTTACTTGGGACCCGGTGGAAAAATCCGCAGGCTGGCTGACAGCCGTAAAGGCGACGACCGGGGAGCAACTCTGGCGTTACCGCGCAAATCGCCCAATGCTGGCCGCCGTGACTGCGACCTCGGGCGACATGCTATTCACCGGTGAGCTGACTGGCGATTTCCTGGCACTGGACGCACGCACTGGCAAGGTCGTCTATCGATATAGCGGTGGCGGCGCAATCGTGGGCGGTGTGATTACTTATGCGGTGGCGGGCAAACAATATGTCGCTGCTGTCTCCGGGATGGCTGCTGGATTCTGGCTCGGGCCGCCGGGATCGATGACGGTGACGGTGTTCGCGCTTCCTTGAAATCGACGATAGAAAACAGTGAGACTGAGTAGTAGCCGTACAGGAAGAAACAAGTGAAGCGAGGCTGCTTCGCCGCAATGCTGCTGGTCCTGCTTTGCGGGCCGGCGCTTGCCGATTATCCAGACAAGCCAATCCGTTTCATCGTGCCCTCTGCCGCCGGCGGGTCGCCCGATACACTCATGCGCATTCTGACTGCGGAATTATCCAGGCGCCTCGGCGTGCAAATCGTAATCTTGAACAAACCCGGCGCCAACGCGGTAATCGGCACGATGGAAATCGTCCATGCAGCGCCGGACGGTTATACGTTGGGGTACGGCAACATCGTTTCCCTTGCCATCGTGCACGGGCTCGTCGCGTCTGTACCGTATCGCAACGAGGATCTGACGCTGATCTCCAATTGCCTGCGCGTCGCGAACCTGCTTGCGGTCAACAAGGATCTTCCGGTCCATAGCGTGCGGGAATTGATCGATTACGGCCACAAGTATCCGGACAAGTTGATCATGGCTTCTGCCGGCAACGGTACCACCGGTCATCTTGGCGGTGAATTATTCAAGGCAATGACGGGCACGCCGATGTTGCATATTCCTTATCGCGGCAGCCCGCAGGCGATCGCCGATGTGATTGCAGGCGAAGCCAACGTCATCTTCGACAATCTGACTTCATTGTCCTCG
>Ga0134122_10004709_pt1 | contig 10112 bp, 10 predicted proteins | sample KB302_FD_96461 | JGI IMG/M metagenome (GOLD analysis project Ga0134122, IMG submission 96461) | Terrestrial soil microbial communities without Nitrogen fertilizer from Kellogg Biological Station, Michigan, USA - KB3-0-2 | ecosystem: Environmental > Terrestrial > Soil > Unclassified ... | reverse complement strand
GAAAATATTCGATATCAGCCTGCCCTCGCCCGGCGACGCCTATACGGTGAACGTCGGGCGCAGCAACCTGAGCGATGACGCCCAGCCGTTCGCCAATCGCCACGCTGCGAGCCTGCGCGCAATCTACGATCTTTCCGACCTGGAGAAATCGCTCTACATCCATTCCGGCGGGCAATCCGGCAACATCCTCTCGGACCACTACGACGCCTTCAGCAAGGCGTGGGCGAAGAACGAATACATCCCGATGCGCGCCAACCGCAGGACGCTGGAGGCCGAGCCACATCAACTACTGCGGCTTACACCCCTCAAGTAAAAGTTGTTCGCCACCAGAGCGCCGATCACGATCGCTGCGCCGCCGATTTCGATCAGGGTGAAACTGCGGCCCAGCCAGGTTTCAATCACAAAGACGATGATCGGGATGAGGTTCAGCAGCAGCATTGCGTTGAGCGCACCGAGGTACCTGACGCCGTTGTTGAATCCCAGCACGCCGAGCACCACGGTGAAGACGACGAAATAGGCGATCTGCCATTTCACCGACCAGATCTGTTCGAACGATGGCAGCACCGAGTAGCCGGTGGCGATGGTGAAGGCGTTGATCGCGAGCAGGCCGATGGTTCCCGGAATGCAGGTGAGTACCGTCATGCGCAGCGGCGACCAGCCCGAGAAATGATGCCCCGCCATGGTGTAGACGACCCAGCTCACCGCACCGAGAAATACGAGCAGGTCGCCGAGGAGCGAGCCGCCACCGAATGCGTGCGACAGATCGCCCTTGGTAACGACCACCAGAACGCCGCCGATCGCCACCGCGATGCAGGCCACCGTGAACGGCGCCGGGCGCATGCCGCGCGTGAGCCAAAGCGCAAGTGCAGTCATCGGCGTTTGCAGCGCCATGATGATCGACGCATGCTCGGGGCGCGTGTAGGCGAGTCCGCACCAGACGAAGGTATTGAAAGCGGTGAAGCCGAACAGGCCGTACACGGTCGCCGGCAGGAAACGCCCGCCATAACGCAGCGCCTGCCGGCCCTCCACCGCCCACAGGATCGCGATGAACAGCAGCACGCCGATGGCATAGCGCGCCGAGCCGAGGAAGAACGGATCGAGCACCGGCAGGGTGCGCTTGGCGATCGAGAACAGCGCGCCCCAGGATGCGATCGCGATACTAAGCCAGGCCAGACCTCTTAGTAGATTGCCTTGCTCCAGCTACGCAGCCTTCTTCTCGTCCCTGAGCGCGCGGCGCAGGATTTTGCCGACTGGGGTCTTCGGCAGCTCGGCGCGGAACTCGATGTACTTCGGCATCTTGTAGCCGGTCAGGTTCTTCTTGCAGTACTCGAGCACCGCCTGTTCGGTGAGCGCGGGATTTTTTTTCACCACGAACACCTTGGGTACCTCGCCCGATTTCTCGTCGGGCACGCCGATTGCGCAGCATTCGAGCACACCCGGGCAGGCCGCCACCACGTCCTCGAGCTCGTTCGGGTAGACGTTGAACCCGGAGACCAGGATCATGTCCTTTTTGCGATCGACGATCTTGACGTAGCCGCGCTCGTCCATGACCCCGATGTCGCCGGTCTTGAAGGCGCCATCCTTGGCCATCACCTTGGCGGTCTCTTCGGGCCGCTGCCAGTAGCCCTTCATCACCTGCGGTCCCGCGATGCAGATCTCGCCCACCTTGCCCAACGGCAGGATGTTCTCGTCGTCGTCGCGAATCGTGATCTCGGTGCTCGGCACCGGCAGGCCGATGGTGCCGCTGAACTCGGTGAGATTGATCGGGTTGGTGGTCGCCACCGGTGAGGTTTCGGTAAGCCCGTAGCCTTCGAGGATCGGCACTTTGGTGGCCTTCTGCCAGCGGTCGGCGACAACCTTCTGCATCGCCATGCCGCCGGCGGTCGCGAGCCGCAGGTGCGAAAAATCGATGCTTGCGAAATCAGGATGGTTGAGCAGGGCATTGTAGAGCGTGTTCAGGCCGCTGATACCGGTGAAGCGGTTGTTCTTCAGCTCCTTGATGAAACCCGGGATGTCGCGCGGGTTCGGAATAAGCAGACAGCAGTTGCCGTCGCGCAGGCCGAATAGGCAATTACAGGTCAGCGCATAGATATGGTAGAGCGGCAGTGGCGCGACCATGACGTGCGGATTGTTTTCGTCGCGCGTGGGCGAAAACCAGGACGACACCTGCTCCATGTTGGCGAGGATGTTGCGATGGAGCAGCATCGCGCCCTTGGAGACGCCTGTGGTGCCGCCGGTGTACTGCAGGAAGGCAATGTCCTCGGGACCGACGTCGACCTTCTTCAACTGCATGCCCGAACCTGCGCTGATCACGGCATTGAAGCGGATCGCGCCAGGAAGATTGAACGCCGGCACCAGCGAACGCCCGGCGGGATCCTTCTTCACGTTGCGCACGACGAAGTTGACGATCAGGCCCTTGACGCCGAGCAGGTCGCCGAGGCTGGCGAGGACGACATGCTTGATGGGCGTCTTCGCCAGCACCTGCTCCAGCGTGGTGGCGAAGTTCTCGAGGATCACGATCACCTCGGCGCCGGAGTCCTTCAACTGGTGCTCGAGTTCGCGCGGCGTGTAGAGGGGATTGACGTTGACCACCGTGCAGCCCGCGCGCAGGATGCCGAACACCGCCGCCGGGTACTGCAGCACGTTCGGCATCATGACCGCGACGCGCGCGCCCTTTGCGAGCCCCTTGGATTGCAGCCAGGCGCCGAACGCGTGCGAGAGCCGGTCGACCTCGCCGAAGTTGATCGTCTTGCCCATGCAGATGTACGCGGGCCGGTCGCGGTACTTGACGACGTTTTCATCGATCAGGTGTGGAATCGAGCGGTAGGTGTTGACGTCGATCTCCGCGGGCACGCCTTTCGGATAGCTTTTCAGCCAGATCTTTTCCATGGGGGACTCCTCCTGAACCGATTCTAGCGTAGACCGGAACGCACTCGCGCGTTAGCGATGCCTGAATTTCGGTTTGCGCTTCGCCACGAACGCTGCCATGCCCTCTTTCTGGTCTTCCAGCGCGAACGCGGCATGAAACAGGCGCCGCTCGAAAAGCACGCCTTCGGCGAGCGTAGTCTCGTAAGCGCGGTTCACGGCTTCCTTGACCATCATCGTCACCGGCAGCGAATAGGCGGCGATCTTCTGCGCTACCGCCATCGCCTCTTCGGCAAGCTTGCCTACAGGTACCACACGCGAAACCAGCCCCGCGCGTTCGGCTTCCGCTGCATCCATCATGCGTGCGGTGAGGCACATGTCCATCGCCTTCGTCTTGCCAACTGCGCGCGGCAAGCGCTGCGTGCCGCCGGAACCGGGAAGGATGCCGAGGTTGATCTCGGGTTGGCCGAATTTCGCGCTTTCGTCCGCAATCACGATGTCGCACATCAGCGCCAGCTCGCAGCCGCCGCCCAGCGCATAGCCCGCCACCGCCGCGATCACGGGCTTGCGCACGCTGCGGATGTGCTCCCAGTCACGCGTGATGTAGTTCGACCTGTAGGCGTGCTGGAAATCGAAGTCTTTCATGGCGCCGATGTCGGCGCCGGCGGCGAAGGCCTTCTCGTTACCGGTGATCAGGATCGCGCCGATGCCGTCGTCGCCGTCAAATCCATGCAGTGCGGCACCCAGTTCCTGCATCAGCTTCGGATTGAGCGCGTTCAGCTGTTTCGGGCGGTTGAGCGTGATCAGCGCGACGCGCCCCTCGACCACAGTGGTGATGAATTCGTAACTCATTCGAGCGCCATCCTCTCTAAGCGACCCACCGAACAGTGGAAAAATTATTATGCCCGCAAACTTTGCAATCCCCATCAAGGTCCTAAGGAGATACAACATGATTGCGAAAAAATTCTTGGTATCCGCACTACTTGCGGCAGGAACGATCGCTGCGCTGGCGACTCCGCTCACGAGCGTGGCCCAGGTCGGCGTTTATTTGAATATCGCTCCACCGGTGGTTCGCTACGAGGCCGTCCCCGAGCCGCGCAGCGGCTACGTCTGGTCGAACGGGCATTGGCAATACGACGGCCGCCAGCACGTGTGGGCCGACGGCAGCTGGCAGGACGCGCGCCCCGGCTATGTCTACTCCCAGCCCCGCTGGGTCGAGAACAACGGTCGCTGGGGCTATCAGGGTTCGCGTTGGGACAGGGATGGCGACGGCGTACCCAACAACCGCGACGCATTCCCCAACAATCGCAATCGCAATTAAGAGGCATTGGCGCTGTGTTGACCCGCGCGCGCAGCGCGCGGCGGGTTGACTGCCGTTCAACGGAGAAGTCGTGATGCTTGACATGGCGTTCCTCGAGCCGTGGAAACCGCGCGCGCTGGCAGCGCTGCGCGTCGTGACGGCCTATTTGTTCATCACGCACGGAACGGCAAAGCTTTTCGGCTTTCCGCACCAGGCAATGCTTGACGGGCTGAAACTCGCCTCGCTTCCCGGCGCGGCGGGAATCCTGGAGCTCGTCGGCGGTGCGCTGCTGCTCATCGGGCTGTTCACCAGGCCCGTGGCGTTCGTCATGTGCGGGTTCATGGCCGTGGCTTACTTCATGGCGCACGCAGCCCAGGGAAACGTGCTTGTGCCGATGCTGAACAAGGGCGAGCTCGCAGTGCTTTACTGCTTTGTGTTCCTGTACCTCGCCGTTGCGGGCGCCGGGGCCTGGAGCGTGGACAGCATGCGCCGTCGCTGAGATCGAACGTTCCGGCCGGGGCAATAGGCCTTGGGCAGAAGCCGGAATTTGGCTAAGCTTTGCCCATGGAACCCGTTCTCGTTTCGCTCGAAGCCGCGCATTTTCCCGGCGTACTGCGCATCACGCTCAATCGCCCGGAAAAACTGAATGCCTTCAATCCCGCCGTCCACAAGGGACTCGCCGCCGCGATGGCACAGGCCGAGTCCGACGGCGCGGTCCGCTGCCTGCTCATCACCGGCGCGGGGCGTGGCTTTTGCGCCGGGCAGGACCTGACCGAACGCGACATGAAGGCAACGGCCATCGATCTGGGCGCGGGGCTTGAAGCCTGGTACAACCCGCTCATCAAGCGCATGCGCGCGCTGCCCAAGCCGATCGTCTGCGCCGTAAATGGCGTGGCCGCAGGCGCCGGCGCCAATTTCGCGCTCGCTTGCGACATTGTGCTCGCGGCGCGCTCGGCTTCGTTCATTCAGGCCTTCGTCAAGATCGGCCTGGTACCCGATTGCGGCGGCAGCTATTTCCTGCCGCGTCTCGCGGGCACGCAGCGCGCGATGGCGCTAGCGATGACTGGCGGGCGGCTTTCGGCGGAGGACGCGGAACGCTGGGGCCTCATCTGGAAATGCGTCGAGGATGCTCAGTTGAGTATGGAAGCGGAGAAACTCGCCCTTGCTCTGGCGGAGGGTCCGACACGATCTCTTGGCCTAATTAAACAAGCCATGTACGCGTCAGCGAACAACACGCTGGCCGAGCAGCTCGACATGGAGCGCGACCTGCAGCGAGAAGTGGGCAAGGGCGAGGATTACCGGGAAGGCGTGGCGGCATTCCTGGAAAAGCGCAGCCCCGCCTTCACCGGCAAATGATGCGCAGTCTGCTCGCCGGTCTCGCCGCGCTGCTGTGCGCGTCGACGCACGCGGCGACCGGCCTGACGGAACTGGCCGGGCTCGAAGGTGACGGCCCGGTCACCGTGTTCTACCCCTCCAGCAACGAAGCCAATTTGGTCAAGCGCGGACCATTCGAGCTGAAGCTGGCTGCAGAGGGTGCGCCGATGCGCGGCAACGGGCGCCTGATCATCCTGTCGCACGGCTCCGGCGGTTCGCCATGGGTGCACGCAGAGCTCGCACGCACGTTGGTGGACGCAGGCTTCGTTGTCGCCCTGCCCGAGCACAAGGGCGACAATTTCAAGGACCCCGGCAACCCCGGCCCCACGAGCTGGAAGCGGCGGCCGGCCGAAGTCTCTCGCGCCATCGATGCGGTCGCGCGCGACACGCGCTTCGCGCCGCTCCTGCAACTGGACAAGGTAGGGATGTACGGCATGTCGGCGGGCGGCCATACCGCGCTCAGCCTCGCAGGCGGGCGCTGGTCGCTAGCAACGTTCAAGCGGCATTGCGAGGCGCACATCGCCGAGGACTTTCCCGCCTGCGTCGGGCTTGCGACGCGGCTGCGCGGCAACTGGCTCGACAATTTCAAGATATGGAGCGCGCTGTCGGTGATCGGCATGCGCTTCTACGATGCGAGCTGGCAGACCTATAGCGACCCGCGCGTGCGGGCGATCGTCGCCGGGGTGCCCTATGCGTCCGACTTCGACATGGCTTCACTCGCGGCGCCGCGCATGCCGCTGGGCATCGTGAACATGGGAAAGGACAAATGGCTCGCGCCGCGCTTTCACGGCGAGGCGGTTCTGAAAGCCTGCGCGCCCTGCACTTCGGTGGCCAATCTGCCCGGCGGCGGCCATGGCGCCCTGCTGTCACCGTTTCCGCCCGGGTTGCCCGACGCAGCGGCAGAACTGCTGAACGATCCGCCCGGCTTCGACCGCGGGCTGCTCCCTGACGTGGACCGCGAGATAGCGGCCTTCTTTCGCAGGCACCTGCTGCCGTAGCGGATAATTGCCGGTCTCAATAAAGCTTGCCGCGCGCAGGTATCCAGGAGAACCTTTCGTGCAATCCTCGAACGAATCGGGTCGCGTGCCCGTCCAACCGACGCGCATCCTGCTCATTGAGGACGTCGCCACGACAGTTGAGGTCATAAAGGCCTACCTCAGAGCCGCGTCTGGCGCAGTCGTTGTCGACGCAGTTGGTTCGCTGCGCGCGGCGCTGGAACAAATTGCGAACGGTTCTTTCGACCTGATCATCGCCGATCTCAATCTTCCAGATTCGGCGGGACTCGACACCCTGGATAGCCTGGCGCAGGCAACGAAGTGCCTCATCGTAGTTGTCACTGTCGAGGAGGGTCCGAAGATTCGCGACGCGGCGCTCGCACGCGGGGCGTACGATTTTCTGCAGAAAGACCAGTTGAGCCAGGCCGCTCTCGGCCAAATCGTGCGTCTCGCCACGCTTCAGGCCAACACCTTTCGCGCCCTGCGCGAAAGCGAGGCGCGCTTCCGCAGCCTGACCGAACTATCCTCCGATTGGTACTGGGAACAGGATGCAGAGCTGCGATTCGTCACCACGGCAGGAGTCTCGGATGCACGCGGTGGCATCTCGCCGACGGCCCATATCGGAAAGCGCCGCTGGGAACTGCCGAGCACCGAGATCGTCAATCAAACCTGGGACGAGCACCGTGCGGTCCTTGCGCAGCGCAAACCGTTCCGCGACCTGCTGCTGCGCCGGACCGATGGCGCCGGGGAAGCGCGCTTCGTAGCCGTTGCGGGCAAGGCAATATTCGACGCGCAAGGAACCTTCTGCGGCTACCAGGGCGTGGCGAGCGATATCACGTCCAGAGTGCGCGCCGAGGAGGCACTGCAGCGCGCGAACGAACAGCTGGAGCAGCTCGCGCTGCACGATCCCCTCACAGGGCTCGCCAACAGGCGCAAGTTCACCGAGCGCTTCGAATACGACATGGCACGCGCAGTCCGCGCGCGAACGCCGCTCTCGCTGCTCATGGTCGACATCGATCACTTCAAGTCGATCAACGACCGGCACGGTCATGTCGCCGGAGATGCCTGCCTGAAGGCGCTCGCCGGACTACTGTCGGGAAGCGTGCGCGCAGTCGATCTCGTGGCTCGCTTCGGCGGCGAGGAGTTCGTGGTCTTGCAGCCGGAGATGTCGGCGGATCAATCGCTGGTAGCGGCGGAACGCATGCGCTCGCAGGTCGAGGCACACCCGGTTGGCATTGGCGGCGGCGCGCCGCCCCTGGCGGTGACCATCAGCGTTGGTGCCGCCACCTCGGCGGGTGCGGCACTTGCGCTGGAGGATCTGATCGCCCGCGCTGACGAAGCGGTGTATCGCGCCAAGCGCGCAGGGCGAAACCAGGTCTGCGCCTACGCGGCGCGCGCCTGAATTCGAGCGTCAGGATTTCAGGCGGCCTTCGCAAATCCTCGGATTGAGGGCAAATCCCTGCTCGAGCCTTCTAGCGCGAGCAGGGCGCGCTTGCGCTCCAACCCGCCGGCGTAGCCGGTGAGCGCGCCGTTTGCCCCCATGATGCGATGGCACGGCACGATAATGCCGACCGGATTGCGGCCCGTTGCCGCGCCCGCAGCGCGCGCACTGCCCGGATGCCCCGCGCGGCGCGCGAGCTCGCCATAGCTGATGGTTTCGCCAAAAGCCACAGTCGAGATGGCCTTCCATACTGCGCGCTGGAACGGCGTGCCCTCGGGCGCGAGCGCGACATCGAAGCGCCTGCGCCTGCCAGCGAAGTACTCCGCCAGCTCGCGCTTCGCCTGGCGCAGCAGCTTGTGCTCCGGGTCCTGTTTCCAGTCGGCCTGTTTTTCCGGATGATGCTTCTGCCGATCGAAAAAAACTCCCGCGAGTCCCCGCTCGTTGGCGAGAAGCAGCATGCCGCCTTGCGGGCTTTGAAAAGTATCGTAGTAGCGCATGTTCATTCCTTTGCGAGTGATTGCCAGAGATGCATGACGGCGTAGGCACGCCAGGGTCGCCAGGCTTCGCCTGCGGCGAGCACGCGGCGCGCATCTGTTTCGCCGAGCGCCTTCATCACGCCTAGATCGGTGTGCGGAAACGCGTCCGGCCAGGCCAGTGCGCGCATCGCGATGTATTGCGCGGTCCATTCGCCCACGCCGGGCAGCGCGCGCAGCTTGTCCAGCGTCGCCTCGATGTCTGCGTTCGGCATGAGGACAATGTCGCCGCAGGCCACCGCGCGCGCGAGCGCGAGCACCGTGCGCGCGCGGGCGCCGGGCATCCCCAGGCGAGCAATGTGGCCGTAGGGCAATCCGGCGATTCTCTCGGCGGTGGGAAAAATCCTGTTCAAGGAAGCGAATGGCGTTTCCAGCGGTGCGCCGAAGGCCGCCACGAAACGGCCCGCAATGGTGCGCGCCGCGGCCACCGTCACCTGCTGGCCGAGTATCGCCCGCACCGCGACTTCGAATCCATCGAATGCGCCCGGTACCCTGAGACCTGGATGATTTTTCGCCAGCGGACCGAGCGCCTGGGCTACTTCGGCGGGATGGCAGGCGAGGTCCATCAGCGCCTTCACCCGGGAGAGCACGGGCGGCAGCGCCTTGGCGAGTGAAGCGGAGACCGCAATGCGCAGCGCCGGTTTCTTGGGCGCGGGCGAAACCTCGATCCAGCCCTCGTGCGTCTTGCCCGCCAAGACGATGCGCGCCGTGCGACGGTAGCGGCCCTCCTGCACGGCCTCGACGCCCGCGACCGCGCGCGCACCGAGGAACGCGCTCACCGCGTGCCAGTCATAGGGCGGACGAAAACTGAGTTCGAAATTGAGGCCATCAGCGGAGATGGCGCCGCTGGATTTCATGCGCTTGCGCAACTGGCCCGGCTGCAGGCGGTAGCGTTGCTTGAAAAGGGCGTTGAAGCGCCGCAGGCTGCCGAAGCCGCTTGCAAATGCGATTTCGGTGACCGGCAGCGCGGTATCCGTCAGCAAACGCTTGGCGAGCAGCAGGCGCTGTGTCTGCGCGAACTCGACCGGGGAGACGCCGAATTCGGCGCCGAAGGCGCGGCGCAGGTGGCGGTCCGTAATCCCGAGGCGCGTCGCCACTGCGTCCAGCCCTTCTTCATCCAGCGTGCGGTCCTCGAGCAGGCTTGCCGCCGCCTGCGCCAGCCGCGATGTCGCATCCACACTCGCATTGCCCGGCGCAAGCTCGGGCCGGCAGCGCAGGCAGGGCCGGTAGCCCCCGGATTCCGCGGCAGCCGCGCTAGGGTAGAAACGGCAGTTCTCGCGCCGCGGCGGCTTGACCGTGCACACCGGTCGGCAATAGATGCGCGTCGAGGAAACCGCGACGAAGAAGCGGCCGTCGAACCTCGCGTCGCGCGCCTTCAGCGCGCGGTAGCAGGTGTGGGAGTCGAGCGTCATGACAGCAGTATGAGCGCCTGCCGCGGCGCTTGCTAGCCGTTTTCGGACCTCGCGGAACCAAGTCCGAAAACGGCTAGCCAGGCCGCGCCGGCTGGGGGATCATGCCCCATGCGCGCCGCCGATTTCGCCCGCCTCTTCCTGCTCGCCGCGCTCTGGGGCGGCGCCTTCATCTTCATGCGCGTCGCCGCACCG
>Ga0134122_10004708_pt1 | contig 10113 bp, 10 predicted proteins | sample KB302_FD_96461 | JGI IMG/M metagenome (GOLD analysis project Ga0134122, IMG submission 96461) | Terrestrial soil microbial communities without Nitrogen fertilizer from Kellogg Biological Station, Michigan, USA - KB3-0-2 | ecosystem: Environmental > Terrestrial > Soil > Unclassified ... | reverse complement strand
GCGCTGGATGTCCTTGTGCGGATCGTTCCAGGGACGGGTGAGTTCGCAACGCCGCCATAGCTCGATCACGGCATTTTCATCGGCTGCGGCGTAAGCGCGCAGTTCCATCTATTTCTCCGGCGTGCCGAAGTATCCCGGTGCGATTTCGTCCGCGTAGCAGACCGGCGAGGCGAATTTGCTTGGTTCGCCAGGCAGCGGCACGCCGAGAAACGCCAGCTTGTTCCCGTCCCTGCGATAGACGCCGCGCTCGGTCACCACCCAGTCCACGGGAATGTCCCAGCTCTGCGGATGGATGGTGTCCATTCGCGCGAGTTCATAGCTCACGCCGATGACCGCGGGCTTTTTTGTCAGCGCGGCCAGGGTCCGGTCGAAGAATCCGGCGCCGTAGCCCAGGCGGTAGCCGGCGGCATCCCAGCCATTCATCGGCAGGAGCACCGCGTTGGGCGTCACTTCCGGCGAGCCGACCGGATAGGGAATGTCGAGCGGTCCGACCGCCAGTTCCACGCCGGGGTGCCACTCGCGGAAGATCAACGGCGTGCGCGGCGCGACGACCACCGGCAGCGCGGTCAATGCGCCGCACTCGCGCAACGTTCTGGCCAGGTGGCGCGCGTCATACTCACCCTTGATCGGCCAGCAGAAGGCGAGCTTCGCCGAGGCGAGCCCGGGGAACGAGCGCCCGAGATGCGCGTCTATTGCCTGGCGGTATTTTTCGAGCGTCGCGTGATCGAGCGCCGCGCGCGCGGCGATGAGGCGGGTGCGTTCGGTTTTGCGCCAGGATTTCAGTTCGACAGGGTACATACAGCCGCGGTTACCGAGTGCTAAGCTTAGTCCATGATTTTTAGGTGTTTCCTCACTATATCAGCACTCGTGTTCTGGATTGGTGCCGGCTTCGCTGCGCCCAAGGTGCCGCCGGCGGACGAGGCGGTGTTGAAGGCGTACGACGCGTTCAAGGCCGGCGATCCGAACAGGTTGCAGCGAGTATCCGGCCAGCTGGGAAGCCATGTCCTGGCGCCCTACCTGGAGTACTGGCGCTTGAAACTGCGGTTGGAAGATATGCCCGACGCCGACGTGCGCGCGTTCCTCCAGGCACAGGCGGGCAGCTACCTGGCCGACCGGCTGCGCGCCGACTGGCTGAAGGTGCTGGGAAATCGCAGCGACTGGCAGAGTTTCGACCGGGAACTGCCGCCGCTCGTGCAGGACGACCTGGAGATCCGCTGCTACGCGTGGCTCGCGCGCCTCGCGCGCTCCGACGACAGCGCATTCGAGGAAGCGAAGGTGATCTGGCTCGAGCCGCGCGAGCTGCCCGAGAGCTGCCATGCGCTCGCCAACAAGATGATCGAGGCGGGACGCTTGAACGTGGATGACGTCTGGCGGCGCCTGCGCGTGCTGTTCGAGGCGGGGCAGCTCAACGCCGCGCGCCGGGCGCTGGTGCACCTGCCGGCCACCGAGAAATTTGACGAAAGGCTATTCAACCAGGCCGCCACCGCGCCGAAGAAGCTGCTCGCCAGCCCGCCGAAGGCTTTCGAGCCGCGCGCGACGCGGGAGATGGTGCTCTTTGCGGTGGTGCGCCTCGCGCGCGCCGAGCCGGAGGCGGCGGCGGAGGCATTGCGCGGCAAGCTTGGCGCGCGCCTGTCGGCCGAAGACATGAAGTATCTCTGGGGACGTGTCGCCTACGAGGGCGCGCGCCGCCTGCTGCCCGAGGCCCATCTCTGGTATGCGCTCGCCGACGTCGCCACGCTGGATGACGAGCAGCTCGCCTGGAAAGCGCGCGCCGCGCTGCGCGCCGCCGACTGGCAGGCGGTGCGTGACGCGATCGACCGGATGTCGGTGGGCGCGCGCCAGGATCCGGCCTGGACCTACTGGTACGGCCGCGCGCTGGGCGCGCAGGGCACGGCGGACGGCGCGCGCGCGTACTACCTGCGAATCTCCGCGCAGTCCAATTTCTACGGACAGCTGGCCTCAGAAGAGCTGGGCATCATTCCACTGGTCCCCGAGCCGTTCACGGTCGTGAGCGACAGCGATGTCGCGGCGGCGCGCGCGGTGCCCGGCCTGCAGCGCGCGCTCGAGCTCTATCGCCTCGACCTGCGCACCGAGGCGACGCGCGAGTGGGTCTTCACGATCCGCGGCATGGACGACACGCAGCTCCTGGCCGCGGCGGAAGTGGCGCGCATCGAGGGCGTTTTCGACCGCGCGATCAACACCGCCGAGCGCACCGCGCACCTGCACAACTACAAGGTGCGCTATCTTGCGCCGTTCAAGGAGGTGTTCAGCGAGTATTCCCGCAACGCCGGGCTGGAGGAAGCCTGGGTGCTCGGCCTGGTGCGCCAGGAAAGCCGCTTCATCGTCAAGGCGAAATCCACGGTGGGCGCGCAGGGGCTGATGCAGCTCATGCCGGCGACCGCGAAATGGGTGGCGAAGCGCAGCGGCATGCAGCATTTTTCCCAGGCGCGCGTCGCCGAGGTGCCGGTCAATGTTGCGCTGGGCACGAGTTACCTGAAGATGGTGCTGGACGATCTCGGCCACCCCGTGCTCGCCTCGGCGGCCTACAACGCGGGGCCGGGGCGCGCGCGGCGCTGGCGCGACGTGCGGCCGCTGGAAGGCGCGATCTACGCCGAGACCATCCCGTTCAACGAGACGCGCGACTACGTGAAGAAGGTGATGTCGAACACGATGTACTACTCGCAGTTGATCGGCGGTAAGCTTATTGCGCTGAAGGATCGGATGGGCCAGATCCCGGCCAGGACGGCGACGGAACGCGTCAACGAAGAACTGCCTTGAAACACGAGAACATTCTGGTGGTCGGCGGCTCCGGCTTCGTCGGCCGGCACCTGGTCGCCGCGCTCGCCGCGCGCGGCGCCCGCGTCACGGTACCCACGCGCCGGCGCGACCGCGCCAAGCACCTGATCCTCCTGCCCACCGTCGACGTGGTGGAAGCCGACGTGCGCGACCAGAAGTCGCTCGAGCGCCTGGCCGAAGGCCGCGATGCGGTGATCAACCTGGCGGGAATTCTGCACGGTCCGGGTTTCACGGCCACGCATGTAGAGCTCGCCCAGGGCGTCGTAAATGCCTGTCACAACGCGGGTGTGAAGCGCCTGCTGCATATGAGCGCCCTTGGTGCAGATCCCAACGCGCGTTCCGAATACCTGCGCTCCAAGGGGATCGGCGAGCAGGCAGTGCTCGCGGCGGACGACCTGGAAGTGAGCGTGTTCCGGCCGTCGGTGATTTTCGGGCCCGAGGATCGCTTCCTGAACCTGTTCGCGCGGCTCGCGCAATTTTTTCCGGTGCTTGCGGTCGGTTCTCCCGGCGCCCGCTTCCAGCCGGTCTACGTGGGCGACGTGGTGCGCGCTTTTGTCGCCGCGCTGGACGATCGGGATGCCGCGCGTAAGCGCTACGACCTGTGCGGGCCGAGGCAATACACGCTGCGCCAACTGGTCGAGTTCGTCTGCGCGGTGACCGGGCGCCGCCGCCTGGTCATCGGCTTGCCTGACAACCTGTCCTACCTGCAGGCCTGGGCGCTCGAACTTCTGCCCCTGAAGCTGCTGACGCGCGACAACTACTACTCGATGCAGGTGCCGAACGTATGCGAGGGCGCGTTTCCCTTCGGCATCCATCCCGTTCTGCTCGAGGCCGTGGCGCCGTCCTGGCTCGCGCCCGCAGGCCCGCGCGAGCGCTATCCGCGGCTGCGCTGGAAAGCCAAGCGCTAGGCGGGGTGGAAATCTACGTCGTAGGGGGAGCTGTACGGGACGAGCTGCTCGGGCTTCCCGTCCAGGACAGGGACTTCGTGGTCGTCGGGGCGACGCCCGAGGAGATGGTGGCCGCCGGCTTCAAGCCGGTCGGCAAGGACTTTCCCGTGTTCCTCCATCCAAAGACGCACGAAGAACATGCTCTTGCCCGCACCGAAAGAAAGAGCGGGCGCGGCTACAAGGGTTTCACCGTCCACAGCGCGCCCGACGTAACGCTGGAGCAGGACCTCGCGCGCCGCGACCTCACGATCAATGCCATCGCCAGGGGGTCTGACGGAAAACTGGTCGATCCTTACTACGGGGAAAAGGACCTGCGTGCGGGAGTGCTGAGGCACGTCAGCTCGGCTTTTTCAGAAGACCCGGTGCGCATCCTGCGCGTGGCGCGCTTTGCGGCGCGCTTCGCTTTCCGCATCGCGGACGAAACCATGCAGCTCATGAAAAAAATGGTGGACTCCGGGGAGGCCGACCATCTCGTGCCTGAGCGCGTCTGGCAGGAGTTCGCCAAGGGCCTCGCCGAGCCGCACCCCGGATTGATGTTCGAGGCGCTCGAGCGCTGCGGCCTGCGCACCAGGCTGCTGCCCGAACTCAAGTCCATCCCGAAGAATCTTTCCGGTCCGCTGCCGGTGCGTTTCACCGTGCTGTGCTGGGCGCTGGCCGAAACGGAAATCAAGGACCTCTGCGAGCGCTTGCGAGTGCCGAATGACGAGCGCGAACTCGCCCTGCTCGCCTGCCGCACGAAGCACCTGCTGAGTTCCACGCAGGCCGGCGACCTGTTGAACCTCTTCAAGCGCGCCGACGCCTTCCGCCGTCCCGAGCGATTCGCGCTGCTGCTGCAGGCGGCCGCGCTCGCGCAACCCGGCTTCAATCCGGCGAAGATCGACAAGGCCCTTGCCGCGGCCGCGGAAGTGGATGCGGGAGAAATCGCGAGCCGTGCCTCGGCCCCCGCCGCGATCTCGGCGCTCGTCGACCAGGCGCGCGAACAGGCGATTGCGGCAGTGCTTTGACGGTCATGTTTTTTTAAAAAAGGGAGTGCAATGATTGACCTGTACACATGGAGCACGCCGAACGGGCGCAAGGTCTCCGTCATGCTGGAAGAGTGCGGCCTGCCGTATCGCGTGCACACGGTGAACATCGGCGCGAACGAGCAGTTCAAGCCCGAATTCCTCGCCATCAATCCGAACAACCGCATTCCGGCGATCGTCGATCCGCAGGGACCCGACGGCAAGCCGCTGCCACTGTTTGAGTCGGGAGCGATCCTCGTATACCTGTCGTCCAAGGTTGGCGGACGATTCCTGCCGGCGACCGACCGGGGCAAGTGGATCGCGCTGCAGTGGCTCATGTTCCAGATGGGCGGCGTCGGGCCGATGTTCGGCCAGGCGCACCATTTCATGCGCGCGAAGAAGGACGAAATCCCCTATGGCAGCGAGCGCTACGGCGCCGAGTCGAAGCGCCTCTACGGCGTGCTTAACAAGCGCCTGTCGGAGGCCGCGTATCTGGCCGACGAATACTCGGTCGCCGATATCGCGACCTATCCCTGGGTGGCGCGCCACGAATGGCACCGCGTGGACCTGAAGGAATTCCCCGCGGTGAAGCGCTGGTACGACACCATCGGCGCGCGGCCGGCCGTGGTGCGCGGGATGGCCGTGCCGCCCGTGGTTACCTGAAAATAATCGTGGTCTGACCCCGATTTACTCCAGTTCAGCGGGGCTGGATGCCGGCCGCCTTGGCCACTGTCTTGAAGCGCTCGTATTCGGAAACGACGAAGGCCTGCATCTCCTTCGGTGAGTACAGCGTCTCTACCGTCGGGCGGCCCGCCTGGAAATTCCGTCCCTCGGGGCTCAACCACGCGGCCTTGAAGGCCTCGTGCAGCTTGTTGACGATGGCATCCGGCGTTTCGCTGCGCGCCATGATCGACGACCAGACGTGGCTGACGAGCTCCGGATAGCCGCTTTCCTTCATGGTCGGCACATCGGGCAGCTGGGCCATGCGCGCTTCACCCGTCTGCGCGAGCGCGCGCAGGCGGCCATCCTTGACGAGCGGCACGATGCTGCTGAAGTCGATGGCGGCGAACGGTACCTGGTTGCCCGCGAGGTCGGTGACGGTCTGCGACAGTCCCTTGTAGGGCACGTTGATCAGCTTGATGCCCGTCGTCACGCCGAGCCATGCGGCGACGAGCTCGTAGCCTGCCGAGTAGGTGCCCACCGGAAGCGGGTTGGGCGAATTCCTGTTTGCCTGGACGAGATCCGCGATCGTCTTGTACGGAGTGCTTGAGCCGACGACAAAAGCGACGGGCGTGATGCCGAACAGGAACACCCCCCGGAAGTCATTGATCGGATCGTAGGGCAGGTCCTTCATGACGACCGGGTTCACGGTGATCGGCGAATTGGTGCCGACGAAGAGCGTGTAGCCATCCGCGGGCTGGGCCTTCACTGCCAGCGCAGCAATCACGCCGCTGCCGCCCGGGCGATTCTCGACCACCACCGGCTGCCCCAGCGTCCTCGACACGAACTCGCCGTAGAAACGCGGATTGCTGTCGGCGCCGCTGCCCGCGGCGAATGGCACAATGATCTTGATGGGTTTGCTCGGCCATGCCTGCGCCGCAGCGCCTCCCGGGCCGGCGAGCAGCGCGGCCGCCAGGGCCGCAAGAATGCGTTTCATGGTGTTCCCTCCCTCCGGAACCACTATACGCCGCGGCGAAAGCTCTCCATCAACAGGTCGTCGAAGATCGCCACGGCGCGCGTCCAGCCGGCCGAGGCGCCGCGGATCTTGTGCGGAAAGCACGAGACCACGAATCCGTCGGCGGGTATCGCCTCCAGGTTATGCAGCTTCTCCAGGTGGCAGTAGCCGATGTCTCGCCCTGCCTTGTGCCCTTCCCAGATCAGGCTCGCGTCTTTCGTGTCCTTGTATTTCTCGGCGGTGTAGACGAAGGGCGCGTCCCAGCTCCAGGCGTCCGTGCCCGTGAGCCGCACGCCGCGCTCGAGCAGGTACATGGTGGCTTCGTAGCCCATGCCACAGCCGGCGCTGACGTAGTCGTCGTGGCCGTAGCGTGATCCCGCGCGGGTGTTCACCACGACGATCTCGAGAGGTTTCAGGGTGTGTTTTATTCTTTTTAGCTCTGCTTCCACATCGGCGGCGGTGACGACATAGCCATCCGGGAGGTTGCGGAAATCCAGCTTTACGCCGGGCTGGAAGCACCAATCCAGGTCGACTTCGTCGATGGCGATCGCCCGTTCGCCCTTGTTCATCGTCGGGTGGAAGTGGTAGGGCGCATCGAGGTGCGTGCCGTTGTGCGTGATGAGCTCGACTTTCTCCACCGCCCAGGCGGCGCCGTCGGGCAGGTCTTCCTTTTTCAGCCCGGGAAAGAACGGCGCCATCTGCGGAAATGTCGCCTGGTGGTCCATGTAGGTGATCTTCGGGCCAAAGGGCGGCGGATCGGAGATCACGTCGTTTTCGAGGTAGATGGAAAGGTCGACGATTTTGCGGGGCATTGGTGCTTACCTCTTCGCGTGGCGCATCAGGAACGCGTTGATGTCATCGATTTTCAACTGCGGCTCGCCTGGAATCGGCTTCGAGCCGACCACGCGGTTCATCCACTCCATGTTCTTCCGCATGCGTTCGACCACCGCGGGCCATTCCCTCGCGGTGTGCATTTGCGGGTCGGGCAGCGCATGGCATTGGACGCAGGCGACGCGGAAGGACTCCGCCCCGGCCGAATTCACCTCGGGAATCTTTTTTGCGTCGAGCGGCCGCAGCGCGTGTTTCCGATGGTAGGCGATGATCGCCTGTTCCTCTTCACGCGAAGGCGCTTCGACTCCGGCCATCATTTCGGCCATCAGCTTGCCCATGTTCCCCTTGCCTTCCATGCGCGGCACCATGCGGCGCACGACGCCGGGCCAGCGCGCGGCGTCGTGCATCGTCGGGTTGGCGAGGTTGTGGCACTGCACGCAGTACCGAAGGGTAAGTCTTGCGCCCTGCGAGTCCGGTTCGGGCAGCATTCCGGCAGTGAAGCCGGGCGGGATGATGCGCTCCAGCATCGGCCCGTGAGGACTGTCTTTCCAAGGCTTTTCTGCTCTGGTTATTAGGGGCAGTAAAAACAAAAACAGAAAAAAACTAAAGCGTGCCACTACGGTCCCCCCGACTGAAACCCAGCAGGTGATCGTTTACACCCTTTCCCACGGCCAATACCTTGAACAGTTCTCCCATCTCGGAGGGCGAGAGCAGTTTCTGAGCCGCCGCCGCCGCGGGCAGGTAACGTTTCGGATCGGCGGGATTCTCGGCGGCGAGCAGGTCGGTGATGCCGCAGTTGATCAGGAACTGCGCCTGGCTGGCGTAGCCGAGCACTTCCAGCCCGGCATCCTGCGCCGCGAGCGCCAGCGCGCTGAAATCCACATGCGCCGTGACGTCCTGCAGTCCAGGGAGATAGAAGGGGTCACCGTGCATGCGATGGCGGTAGTGGCAGGCGAGCGTGCCCATGGAGCGCTGCGGATGGAAGAATTCGCGCGCGGGAAAGCCGTAGTCGATCACCAGGACCGCGCCGCGCTCGAGGAACCTCCCGAGCGAGCGCATCCAGGCACGCGCGAAGAGGGCGAGTTCGCCTTCGTAGCGGCCGGAGGGCGGGAGTTCCGGACTGATTTTTTTTGCTTCGCTTAAAACCGACCCGTCCGCCGCGCGATCACACCATGCGAGCTGGCCTTCATTCGCGCACACGCCGCGTTCCAGCACGCCCGCGCCGGTCCAGGCGAGCGCATGCACGGGCATTGCGTCCAGCACTTCATTGGCGAGCATCACGCCGCGGAAGCGCTCGGGCAGCCGGTCGAGCCATTGCACGCTGCCGCCCAGCAGCTGCTGTTGCCTTTGTCGCAGGTCCGGACTTGTTTCCAGGACAAAGTAGGGAACGGAGAATTCATTCAATATCGACGCCGCAAGGGTTCCGGTACCGGCGCCGAATTCGAGCACTGCTTCACCCGGCTGCAGAAGCTCCTTCAGCTGGCGTGCGAGCGCGCGCCCGAACAGGGGCGAGATTTCCGGCGCGGTGACGAAATCGCCGCCTGCGCCGAGCTTGCGCGCGCCGGAGGCGTAGTAGCCGAGGCCCGGCTCGTGGAGCACCAGCTCCATGTAGCGCGCGAATGAAATCCAGTTGCCCGCGGTGCCCAGTTCGGCATCGATGCGCTCGAGCAGCGCGCGGCTCGCGGCGAGCGCCTGCGGGTCGGGCGACGGCAGTTCGGGCCTGGACAGCGCGGGCGCTGTGGGATGCATGTCGCTGAATTTACCCTAGAATTCCGCCCTGATATGGAGCCGCATTTTGATTCCGGCCTGGAGGGAAAAGTCGTGCTCGTGACGGGCGCCGCGCGGCGCATCGGCGCGGCGATCGCGCGGCGCCTGCACGCCGCCGGCGCCAACGTGCTGCTGCACTATCGCGGCGCCGAAGCGGAAGCCGTGGGGCTGGAAACGGAACTAAACGCGCTGCGCGCGAAGAGCGCCTCGAAGATCAAGGCGGACCTGCTTGCGCCGGTCGCTCCCCGGATGCTGGTGCGCGCGGCGATCGAGCGTTTCGGCAGGATGGACGTGCTGGTCAACAACGCGTCGACGTTCTATCCCACGGCAGTGGGCTCGATCGAAACCGGCCATTGGGAGGAATTGACGGGATCCAACCTGCGCGCACCGCTTTTTCTCGCGCAGGAGGCGGCGCCGCACCTGAAGAAAGACGGCGGCGCCATCGTGAACCTGAGCGACATCCACGCCGACCGGCCGCTCAAGGGCTATCTCGTCTACAGCATCGCGAAAGCGGGACTGGCCGCGCTGACGCGCTCGCTGGCGCTGGAACTGGCGCCGGAAATCCGCGTCAATGCCGTCGCGCCCGGCGCCATCGCCTGGCCCGAGGATGGGCAGTTCGAGCCCGCGGAGCGCGCACGCATCGTCGCCACCACGCCGCTCGCGCGCCTCGGTTCCCCCGAAGAGATCGCGCGGGCGGTACACTTCCTCGCCACGGCCCCTTTCATTACCGGCCAGGTCATCGCAGTTGATGGGGGCAGGTCCGTTTACCTATAGGTTTCTTCCGTGCAGCCAGATCCAAGAAAGCAAAAACTCGAAACCGACAAGCTCGCCAAGCGCATCCGGCGCCAGGTGGGCGAGGCGATCGGCGATTTCCGCATGATCGAGGAGGGCGATCGCGTCATGGTCTGCCTCTCGGGCGGGAAAGACAGCTACGGCCTGCTGGATATCCTTTTGGGTTTGCAAACGAAGTCTCCAGTCAAATTCGAGCTGATCGCCGTCAACCTGGACCAGAAGCAACCCGGTTTCCCTGCGCACGTGCTGCCAGGCTATCTCGCTGCACGCGACGTTCCCTATCGCATCGTGGAGCAGGACACGT
>Ga0134122_10004704_pt1 | contig 10114 bp, 10 predicted proteins | sample KB302_FD_96461 | JGI IMG/M metagenome (GOLD analysis project Ga0134122, IMG submission 96461) | Terrestrial soil microbial communities without Nitrogen fertilizer from Kellogg Biological Station, Michigan, USA - KB3-0-2 | ecosystem: Environmental > Terrestrial > Soil > Unclassified ... | reverse complement strand
GATCACGTCGACCTTCCCCGACCTGCCCCAGACGTCGATCGCGCGCGCGTAGGCGAGGACGGCGCCGTGTAGCTGGACCTGCGTATTCTCGAGCGGCAGCGACGGGTCGGTGGCGACACCGCCTTCCGAGTATCCGTAGCCCGCGATCAAGAAGTTCAGGCCGACCGGCGTGTTGGCATACGCCCTCGGCTCCAGATCCTGGGCCCGCGCATGCGAGCCGGCACTCACGAGCGCCGCACCCGTGAGGGTCAGGAGGAGTGGTAAACTCCGGCAGCGGCTCCCGGATCTCCGGACTACGTGCGGCGTTGCGGTCGAATGCACGCGCGTGTCGGCCGTAGCTCAAACCACACGAGGCAACCGGCGCACATTGAACCTTCGGCTTACGTCGCGTCCGGTTCCGCGATCACGACGGCGCGTCATGCTCGACCTCGGGCCGGCTTCCATCGGCCTCCGCTTGCGCGGGTCAACGAGGGCGAAGTTGGCACTGGACGTGCTTCTCTTCACCAGGCGCAGCGAATGCCACCGAAGGGAGAGCCACCCATGCCCAACCCCATACCGGTTTGCGTTTCGGTTCCCGTTTTCTCGTTCCCGCGTCGCGCAGCCACAGCGCCTCGATGGACGGTCCGCCGTGCGATCGGGGTGCTGCTCGCGATGTGGACGGCGGTCGCGGCGCTGCTCGCCGCCGTTGTCGTCGCGATCGTGTGGGATCTGCGGCCCTGACGCGGGCGTGCCGACCCGCATCGTGAGAAGCAGTTTCAGCGGCACCAGAGCGCGGCTTCGCCGGAGCAGCGATAGAGCATCCCGCCGTAGTCGTCCTGCGCCCACTGGACCTGGCATGTGCCGCGCTGGCCACCACCCCGGAATGCGCTCGGCACGCCGCCGGCGGTGATGCACGCCTGCGCGCTGTAATCGTTCGCGATCGCGATCGCCGAGTTGCAGCACTCGCGCCGGCTCGTATGGACCCAGCCGGTATCCCCCCAGGCCGGATACTGCGCCGCGCGGGCGATGAGCGGGACGGCCATCGTCGCCAGGAGAGCCAGCGCGCGCAGCCCTCGTGCCATCGGTAGTACCGTAGCAAGCGGGCAGGGGGGTTGGCCACACCCGGGACGTCATTTCTTCCACCGCGGCCGCGCCTCGGGTAGATAGTTCGCGCAATGGGGATCGCAGATCGGCCGGCGCGTGTCCGTTTGTCCCGGACCCTCGCGCTGCTTGTGGCGCTCGGCGCATTCGCTTGCGCGGCTCGCCGTCCACAGACTCCGCCCGACATGTCGGGCTTCCTGGACGACTATGGGCTCCTCCGTCGAGGGGGGCCGGACGAGGTGCGCCTCGTGTACCGGAACCCCGACGCCGACTGGCGGCGCTACCATGCGGTGATGCTCGAGCCCGCCGCGATATGGCGGAGCGGGCGGAAATCGCTCGACCCCGTGCCGGACGACGACCTCCTCCGTCTGGCGCACGACTTCGAGCAAGCCCTTCGCGCGCGCCTCGGACGGAGCTTCCGTCTCGTCGACCGTCCCGGTCCGGGAGTGCTGCGCATCCGCCTGGCGATCACGCAGGCGCGCGCCTCCGACTCGGTACTCGACGTGTTCACGGTGCCACCCGGCGAGGAGACGCAACTAGCAACAGGCAACGAGCCGCTCCACCCCGAGACCCGCCGCTTCCTCGGCCTGGCGGTCATCGAGGGAGAGCTCGTCGATGCCGAGACGGGGACCCTGCTGGCGCAAGGGGTGGACGGGCCGCGGCGAGCGGATGCGCCGCCGCTCGACACGTGGGCCGACGTCGATCGGGGCTTCGCGCGCTGGGCGGATCGCGTGTGCGCTCGCCTCGAGACCCGTACGGGCACGGTGCCCGCGCCGGGGAAATGACTGTTCACGAGTCGCGACGAAGGCTGTCAGAAGAAAGTCCCCGAGAGCGCATCGGGGCCGATTCATTCTCCCGGTCCCCTTCAACGCGCTTTGTGGTGATCGCGCTCGTTCGTCGAGTCAGCGCCGTGCCGGTCGCCCCGGCGGGAAGTCCGCTAGGATCTGATGGACGACGGCGTCGACACGTTTCGCCTTCTTCTCGAGGGACGCGTGTGGCAGGAGCCGTGCCTGCGCAGCGCCGAGCCAGACGAGACGGTGCGAGCGCCCGTCGATGACAGTGATGAAGAGCGTTCCCGCATCGTAGCTCTCCCGGTAGAGCGCCTCGGCGCCCCACCAGCCGCTCCACGCGGTCGCATGTGGGAAGGCTTGCCTGCCGCCCATCGCGTCGGCGGGTTCGGTTGCGAGCCGGTAGTTGAGGAAGAAGTCCGGCGCACCAGATCCGGCCGGCGCGTACCCCTTCGCACCGAGCTCGGTGTCGACCGCGGATCTGAGGCGCTTGTCGAGGTAACGGTCGGGGACGCTTTGGTCGGCCCGGTCCACCTGGTCGAGCGGCAGCCAGGCGTAGGTCCGCAGGGGCGCGAAATCCGCCTTCGGGTCGAAATCGGATCGGACATGAAACTGGCTGCACGCGACGAGGAGCGCCAGCACGATCGGGACGCCGCGCCAAATCGTCGCGGCGCCGAAAGCGCACGCGCGTGGCGCCCGTGGATCGGGTCCGGCCCATGCAGCCGTTGAACGCGGGGTGAGGGAGCGCCTCACGGCCCCGTCCGGGCGATTGACCGCGCGACGGCGTCGAGAAGCACCTCGTCGTCGACGGTCATCGCGCGACACCGCGTCGGCACGGTGGTATCACGTGCGATCCCGAGGCTCTTCACGTGGCATCCACGGCGGTCGCCTGGCTAGCATGAAACGCGACGGCCTCGCCAGCGCGCGGTGGACGTTCCCCCCCGGTTGCCCCCTGCGTCGCGCTCGGCGTGACAGGCCGTAATGCGATCGTCATGGACGGCGTGCGCGTTGACCGCGTTCCCGTCTCCGCCGTAGAACGCAGCCCCGCAGGTGCTCTCGGAGCACGGACAAGAAGGAGGACGGATGAGATCAGACGGGGCCCTACTCGTGCTCGCGGCGGCCATGGTGGCGCCGCTGGCCGGCTGCTCGGTCTCGGTCAGCTCGTGGAGTCTGTCGAAGTCGGTGCGCAGCAGCTCGCACTCGTCCGATTCCTCGTCGAGCTCGTCCCCCGGTGCTGCCGAGCGCGCCTATCGCGAGGATGTGAGCGACTACACGCGGGCATTCGCCAGATCGCATCGCGGCGATTTCCAGGGTTTCCAGGCCGACATCGGCCGCCTTGCCGAGGAGCACGGCATCACCAACTGGGAAGAGAATCCGGCGACCTACACCGCCATCGGCGAGGGGCTCGGCCGCGCAAAGGTCTCCGACGCCGAGCTGATGGCCTACAAGCGGAACCTGTCGGGCGGCGATGCCACGAAGGCAGCGGCCATCCAAGAAGGATTCGATTCGGCGCGCTGACGGTGCGCCCGGTTCCCTTACTCGCGCTCGCCGCCCTGCTGCTCGCCCGGGCGGCGTTCGCTGCATCTCCGCGCTTCGTCGACTATCTGTACATCGAGGCGAACGAGGGCGGCTCGAGCGGCGGGCATGCCGCCATCCGCTTCGGCGACGAGGTCTATCACTTCCAGCACGAACGCCCCGGCGTGCTCCGCCTGCACCGCGACGACTGGCGACATTTCCGCTACGCCTACGCCGTGCTCGAGAACCGGACGATGCATACGAGTCGCGTCGCGGTTGCGGAGGCCACCTATGCCCGGCTGCGGGAGGAATTCAGCGAGCGGTATCTGAGCGAGCGGAGAGTGTTCGAGCAGCGAGACGTGCTGTGCGACGACCGCATGCTGCTCGAGGTCCTGCTGGCGCGCCAGCGCGGCGGCACCGGCGCTACCCTTCGCATCCGCGGGGGCGGATTCTTCTTCCCGGAGGACGGCCGCTCCGGACCCTCCGCTGCGGCTCTCGCGCTCCGCATGCACGTCCTCGAGACCTACGGTCCTGATGCAATTGGCCAGCGGGCCGCGGAGATCCGGGCCGAGCTGGCGCGGCTCGCGCCCGCATCGGACGATCCCGCTACGATCGACGTCGCCGCACCCGGCTTTCCCCATTTCCCCCGCACCTTCTCGACTCGCTATCGGGACCTCCTGACGGCGTTGCTCGCGCTGCGCGCCCTCGACGATGCCCTGCCGCTTCGCCGGGACGCCTACTGGTCGCCGACCGACGCCGGCCTCCAGCTCGAGGCCACGGAGCGCCGGGCGCTCGACGCATACGCCGATCGCCTCACCGGCGAGCTGACCCGCCTGCTGCGCTCGGCGCGACCCGACTGGGGCTTCGCTTTCCTGGCGGGGATGGCACGGCTCGAGGCGCTGCGCGCGAGCGGTGAGACGGGTCGCCTCGTCCTGCTCGACGCGTTCCCACCGGAGTCCGAAGTCATGCCACGGTCGTCCGTGCGGCAACGTCGTGAGGCGGTGCTGGACCTGCGGGCGGAAGCCGACGACGAGTTCATGCGAACGCGCGCCCGGATTCAAGGGGGGGAGACGGTCGACGAAGCCACGTTCGCGGCTTTGGAGGCCGCCGGAAACCGCTTCCTCGAGCTCGATGCCGCGATCACGCAGGACCGCGCCCTGCGCGTGCCCTCCGGCCCCCTACTGCCTTCGCGCGACGCGCCGTGGTCCGACCTGATCGTCCCCCATCTGCCGAGCGACGACCTTGTACGGAGCGTGGCGCAGGCGCGAGCGGCTGAGGAGGGCTTTGCCCGCCGCCTACAGGACCGCTACGGCTACAACCTGATCACGCGCAACTGCGTCTCGGAAATCTTTCGCACGGTAAGCGCTGCCGGCGCCGACCTGGGATGGCACGTCGATACCGGATGGTCGCTCGACTTCATCCCCTTCGTCTCGGCGCGAACCGTGAACGCGACGTGGAACGTCGTGCAGCAGTCGACGATCCGATCGTACCGACGCTCGCGTCTCGACGACATGGTCGGCGGCGACAACGCCTTCCGCGTCCGGCTGCGCGAGTCCAACGTCGTCACCTCGACGATCTACCGGAGGAATGCAGACGACTCGTTCTTCGTGCTGTTCACCGACGACGTCGTCCCGCTGAGGCCGCTCTTCGGCACGGTGAATCTCGCGGCCGCGCTGGGCGCCGTCGCAGCTGGCCTTCCGCTGCTGCCCGTCGATCACGGCCACACGCTGTGGTCGGGAGTACGCGGCGCTCTCTTCAGTCTACCCGAGCTGGCATTCGTGAGCCTGCGCAAGGGCTCCTTCGACTACGTCCCCCGCGACCGGCGCCCGCGCGACACCGGCGCCGAGATCTTTGCCGGAGCTGCATCGGCGGAGCGGCGTTGGCCCGCGGGCGTGACGACCTTCACGAGGCGACCGCCCGCTCGCACGGGAGCGTGAAGTGCATCGTCGGTCTCGAGCAGGTTGCGCGTCGCCCACATGAGCCCGCCGTGCGCCTCCCGCGCCGCATCGGTGGCCCGTGGTCCCGGACGTACGCCAAAGGTCCAATTTGCGGGTCGCCCTCACTTCTGGTTTTACCGGGCCATCGCGCCCGGGGGGTCAGACGAGGAGGTCTCGACCGAAATGAGGACGCTCACGCAGTACGGCGTCGTCCTGGCGACCGCTGCTCTCGCCGGGACGGTGCAATCCCCATGCTTCGCGGGCACGTGAGTCGGCGCAAGCGACAGCATCAGGAGCCCGAGCCTCTTCGCCTGGCCCTCGGTGAGCCCGATGCCCCGGAGCGCTCCGGGTGACCCGGATCGAGCTTCTCGCGATCGCGATCCTCGTCGCCGGCTGCGCCATGCCGATTGGCGTGAAGCGGATGGATCCGCGCGCCGTTCACCGGACGCTAACCAGCAACGAGCTGACGAGCGGGCGGCCGAGCGTGGCGAGCCGGATCGTGCTCCAGCAGCGCGGCCTCACCGAGGTCTTCGACGAACGGCCCGCCGAGGCGCTCGCCACGTTACACCAACAGTTCGTCACCGGACGCGGCGACGAGAATGCGCTGTTCGCGCTCGCCGAGCTCTCTTTCGATCACGCCAGCCACGGCGGCGGACGCCCGAGCTACCTCGCGGCCGCGGTCTACGCCTGGGCGTTCCTCTTTCCCGACGGCAAGGCCCCGGACCCCTTCGACCCGCGGCTCCGTCTCGCGTGCGACCTCTACAACCGTGCCGTCACCGAGGGGTTCCATTCGCCGAAAGGATTCGAGGTCGAGCTGCGCCCGGCCCGCGAGCCGCTTCCCTTCGGAACGCTCGACGTGACGGTGGATCCGGCCGGCTTCCGCTGGGGCAACCGCCAGCTCGTCCACTTCGCCCCGGTCGCCGATCTCGAAGTGCGCGGTCTGCGCAACCGCTATCGCGACGCCGGCATCGGGGCGGCCCTCTCCGCCGGCACCGCCCCGCTGGATTCGGCGACCGGATTCGACATGATCGCTCCACGCGTCAAGGTGCCGGTGACGGCCGTCCTGCGCATCGCGGACGCGCGCCGGGGCCTCGCCAGCGGACAGCTTCGTGCGACGCTCGAGCTGCACGCCGCGTCCGAGGCGCGCCAGATTCGTGTCGACGGACGCACCGTCCCGCTCGAGATCGAGTCGAGCTCCTCGCTCGCGTACGGCCTCGCCGAGTCGCCGGTCTTCGCACGCGAGCTGAAAGGCTTCCTGTCGGGCGATCTGCTGCTCCAGGAGAAGCGTACGCGGCTCGTCGCCCTCGAACCCTACCGCGCGGGCCTCATCCCGGTCGTGCTCGTGCACGGAACGGCCTCGAGCCCCGGGCGGTGGGCCGATATGTTCAACGACCTCCAGAACGATCCCCGCATCCGGGAGCACTTTCAGTTCTGGTACTTCTTCTACGACACCGGCAACCCGATCGCCTACTCGTCGATGATGCTCCGCCGCGCGCTCCGCGAAGCGGTCGACGGCCTCGATCCTTCGGGCGCCGACGCGTGTATTCGCCGGATGGTCGTCATCGGGCACAGCCAGGGCGGCCTCCTCACCAAGATGACCGCGATCGACAGCGGCGACCTCCTCTGGCGGAACGTGAGTGACAAGCCGCTCGACGAGCTGGCGGTGCGAGACGAGACGAAGGCCCTCCTGCGCGAAGGACTCTTCATCCAGCCGCTCCCGTTCGTCCGCCGGCTGGTATTCATCGCGACGCCGCATCGTGGCAGCTTCCAGGCGCGCGCCTGGGTGTCGGACCTCCTCGCCCGCCTCGTCTCCATGCCGAAGGAGATCGTGGCGCTGGGGACGGAGCTGACCGCCCTGCGCCGCGAGCGGCGGGTCTTCGCGCACGTGAAGCGCATCCCGACGAGCGTCGAGAACATGTCGCCCGCCAACCCGTTCATCAAGACGCTCGCCACCATCCCCGTCGTGCCCGGCGTCGCCGCGCACTCGATCATCGCCGTCAAAGGGGACGGGCCGCCCGAGAAAGGGAACGACGGCGTGGTCGCCTACCAGAGCGCGCACGTGGACGGTGTCGAGTCGGAGCTGGTCGTGCGCTCCGATCACTCGACGCAGTCGAACCCGTTCACCATCGAGGAGGTGCGCCGCATCCTCCTCCTCCACGACGCGCAGCTGCGGCAGGCGAAAGACTCCTGCCGCCCCGGCGGGCCAGCGTGAAACGCGTCGCTCGGATCGTCGCCGCAGGCATCATCGGGCTCGTGGTCGCCGGGATGACCGGGTGGGCGGTGCTCGCGATCCGCTACTCCGATCTCCCGCACGCGCAACTGCTCGGCGTGCTCTTCGCGCTCGGCACGGTGGCCGCCTTCGCGATCCTTCCTCGCCGCCTTCGCACGCTCGCGGGCTTCCTGGTCGCGTTCGCGGTCGTGCTCGTGTGGTGGCTCCGCATCGCGCCGTCGAACGACCGCGACTGGCAGCCCGACGTCGCCGTCCTGCCCTACGCCACCATCGACGGCGAGCGCGTGACTGTCCACAACATCCGCAACTTCGAGTACCGCACGGAGACCGACTTCACCCCGCACTGGTACGACGCCACGTTCGACCTCGCCGACATCCGCTCCGGCGACCTCATCGCCTGCTACTGGATGGGCGACGCGATCGCCCACATCCTCGTGAGCTTCGGGTTCGCGGGCGACCGCTACCTCGCGGTCTCGATCGAGACGCGCAAGGAGCGCGGCGAGCAGTATTCGACCATCGCAGGCTTCTTCAAGCAGTACGAGCTGTTCTACGTCGTCGGCGACGAGCGCGACCTGATCGCCCTGCGCACGAACGTCCGTGAGCCGCGGGAGGACGTCTACATCTACCGCACGCAGGTCCCGCGCGAGAACCTGCGGAGGCTGTTCCTCGACTACGTCCGCCGCATGAACGAGCTGAAGGACCACCCGCACTTCTACAATACGCTCACGACGAACTGCACGACGAACGTCCTGTTCCACACCCGCGTGAACCCGAACTCGCCGCCGCTCAGCTGGAAGGTTCTGCTGAGCGGCTACACACCGCAGTACGCCTACGAGCTCGGGCGGCTGGACACGGATCTGCCGTTCGATGAGCTGCGCCGGCGATCGCGGGTGAACGATCGCGCGCAGGCGGCCAGTCTGGACGGCGACTTCTCGCGGCGCATTCGCGAGGGGCTTCCCGGCATGAACGGTCCCGGAGGTGCCGGCCCATGAGCCGAGATCCCGACGCCGCGTTGGACGGCGACGACGCCAAGCGATTCGGCGTCCAGATGGCGAAGGAGGTCCCGATGACGACGCAGGAGCGGGCGTACACCCCGCCCATCTGGTACACGCCGGGCAAGTGAAAATTGATCACGAAGATCGGCGACTAGGCATGCTCGGGAGAGCCTGCGCCCGGGCCGTCGGGCTCGGGGGCTTCCGCTTCCGCCAGGCCCGCCCGTCGCGCGTAGTCCACGAGCGCCTGCCGATCGTGGACGTCGAGGATCCTGAAGACGTGCGTTAGATGTACCTTGGCCGTTGCCGGGCTGATCCCCAGCTTGGCGGCGATCTCATGCGGGCCGAGCCCGAGCGCGACGAGCCGTACGATCGTCTGCTGGCGCGGAGTCAGAGCCTGTTCGCGCGGGTGATCGGCGCCGTGAAACGTCCGCTTGCAGATGTTCGCCACGTGGCTGATCGAGAGGCCGACGGCACGCGCGATCTCGGCCAGGGTCAGCCCCTCGGCTCGGTACTGCAAGACCGCTGCGTCCCGCGCCGTACGCGCCGTCGCGGTCGGCGGTGGCGAAGGGCGCGCGCCACACCACGAAGCGTTTCCGGCGGCCACCTGGCGTAAGGCCTCTAGCGAGGGGGTCCCCTCGATGAAGCGACGCCGCGTTACGTCGATCCGGAAGCCGAGCGCATCGCAGAGGTTCTCGAACGCGAATGGCCATTCCCGGTCCCTCGACATCACCCAGCGCCACGCCTCGGCCGCGGGCCCCGGTTGGCGCCGCCACTCCGAGAGACAGCGGATCGCGTCGGTGAGTACCGCGCACATGAGCGCGCGCTCGCCCATCGCGTCCCTGCGCGGCATCATGGGCGCTGTCCGCTCTCGAAGTACTGCGTCTCGCGTCATTGGTAGGGCGGTGGTGCACGCGCCGTGCCGGGTGACGAACGCCTAGTGCGCACACGCGAATGGAGGCCGTGGCGGATCATCGAGACCCTCCGTGTCGAGATGACCCGCTTGCGCTCGACCATTGCGGAGGACACCGCCGTCCATCGCTCGTCGCGGCGTCGGCACGGCGCGTGCTTCACCTCTGGGGCGACGTAGCGACCCGGGAGCACATGCTGATGTCCAACGGAGAACGACCCAGACGGACGATACCGATGATCAGTCCCGGGTTCGCTGCGTCGTTCCCGGTCCCCGCCCCGGAGGCGAGGAGCCTCCACCGCCACCCGGGGCCGGCCACCCGGCCGGCCCCGGTCTCATCCCTGTCTCGCTTCGCGGTGCAGGCGACCGACTGGGACGGCTGGATGCTCAGGCTCGCGTGTGAGCTGCGGCGCCTCCGTCGGCTCGTCGGAGTCTCGCAAGGAAATCTTGCCAGGCGTGCCGGTATCAGCCTGGGGGCAATCAGCCGCTTCGAGACCGGGCGGGCCCGCATGACCCCGCTGCTCGTGGTCGTGAAGATCTGCCTCGCGCTCCGCCAGAGCATCGCCACCTCCGGTCGCGAGGTGCCGAGCGGTGCGCTACGTGCGGTGCTGGACGGCATCGACCGCCTCGTTCCCTTCACGCGGCAGGGGGACGTGTACCTC
>Ga0134122_10004703_pt1 | contig 10115 bp, 7 predicted proteins | sample KB302_FD_96461 | JGI IMG/M metagenome (GOLD analysis project Ga0134122, IMG submission 96461) | Terrestrial soil microbial communities without Nitrogen fertilizer from Kellogg Biological Station, Michigan, USA - KB3-0-2 | ecosystem: Environmental > Terrestrial > Soil > Unclassified ... | reverse complement strand
GATGTACTCCATCAAGGGCGGGTACTTCTTCAACCCGACGCCCGCGTTCGTCCCTGGCAACCTAGGCACCGCGAGCTGGGGCCTGCAACTGCGCGCTGGCGATTTCAACGGCGACGGGCGCGACGACCTCTTCATTGTCAACTCAGCGGGCCAGATCATCTACCTTGTATCGGTCTTCGACGGCACGAATCAAACCTTCTGGTGGGCGTTCACGACCGTGGGTGGCTTCGTGGGCAGCTACGATCAGGTCACGGTTGCGCGCATCGACGACAATGGCACCGACGACATCGCGTTGCACAATCGGGTCACCGGCGCAACGCGCTTCTACCGCATGGAGTACAACTACGGCAGTCCACCTGCGATCACCACGGTCTCGAACGGCCAGATCGATACCAACCCCAACACGCTGCTCTTCTGGGGATACATGCACGGCGCACTGGCTGAGCCCGGTGCCTATTACCGGGACGACACGATGATGTACGAGCTTGGCTGGAACGGGCTCGTGCGCACCGATGCGCGCTGGGACGGCACGCGCCTGACTTACTGGTGGGCGTACACGCAGTACGCGCCGACCATCCCGTGAACGCGCACAGCCCCGAGATCATCGTCCAACGGTCAAACCAGCATCCCCGTGGGGAATGAGAAATGAGTACGAATCGAGCGGCGCTGCGTCTGGCCGACGCGCCCGAGGTGGACGACCGGCTGGCCCGCGCCATCACCGGCGACCGCGATCCCCGGGTCCGCGCCGCAGCCATCTTCGCGGCCGGCTTCCGGGAGGGGGACGCCCTCGTCGAGGCGCTCATCCGCACCGCGACCGGCGATGCCGTCGAGTACGTACGCGGCGACGCGGTCAGCGCACTCCGCCGCCAGCCAGCGACCTCGTCCCCGGTGCACGAGGCGCTCGCGCAGGCGGCAGCGCACGATCCGAAGCTGGGCATCCGCCGCCTCGCCCGGGAAGCGCTCAGCGAACGCTCTCCCGGGATGGCACTCCTGGGAGCGCCAGCGCCGCCCACGGCCCGGCCGCTCCCGGCCTCGCCAGCTCGCCGGAGATGACGAACTTCTTCACCGTCAACGTTCCTCCATGCGCTCGCGCAGGCTCAGGGCTCAGCCGCGCAGCGCGCGGATCTCCTCCGCGCTGAAGCCGGCCTCGGCCAGGATCTCCTGGGTGTGCTGGCCCAGCGCGGGCGGCGGGAGCGGAGGCCAAGAGCCCTTGCACCTCCGCCCGGGCCCCGCGCGCCCGCCTCGCCGGTGTCCCGGCCCAGACGAACTGCCGCACCGTCCGTCGGAACGCCTCGTGCTCCGGGGTGAACGGGTTGAACAGGTTCGCCGTGCTCGCTGGGCATGATTCGGAAGTCAGCACCAGAGCGTCGAAGCGCGTGACAAGCCCGGCGCGGGAGTAGGCTCGCCGCCGCCATGAGCCCTCCTCGCCTTCATGCTCGAACCGCGGCGCTGGCCGCGCTGGCGCTGTGCACGCTTCCCTGGATGGCCGGCTGCAAGCGGGACGAGGCCCACCAGGGTGGCTGTCTCTCCGGCGCGCAGGGGTGCGTTTTGCCGACGCCCTGCCCCAAGCTGACCTTCAGCTGCCCGGGCGGGGACGCCGCGCTGGACGCCGTGACGCTCACGACGGCGTCGGACGTCGCCGCCGCGCCGCGCCGGGACAATGCGCTGGCCTCCATCGGCGACGTGCTGCTCACCAACGGGAAGGCGACCGCGGTGATCTCCGGCCTGAACAAGCAGAACTTCCTCGACCCCAACGGAGGGTCGCTGCTGGACCTCGCGTCCAAGACCGGCGCCACCTCCGACGACAACGACGCCATCAACGACGTGTTCCAGGTGGCGGGGATCCTCCCGCGCGATGCGCTCCACTACGAGAGCCTGCAGGTCATCAAGGATCTGCCGAACCGGGTGGCGGTGCAGCTGCAGGGCCGGCTGGACGACCCGAAGGTGGGCGGCCGCGTGGCCACGCTCTACGAGATGCGCCCCTGCGAGCCCGGCATCCGCGTCCGCACCGAGCTGGTCAACGAGGGCCTGGACACCCAGCTCTGGTTCCTCTCCGACACCTGGTACTGGTCCAAGCGCGAGCCGCTCCCCTTCGCGCCGTACCCCGGCGGCGGCCTGATCCACCCGGGCTTCGGGCTGTTGACCATCAATGACGCGTTCAAGCCGTTCCCGTACCTGTCGTCGTCGCAGCACTCGGCGCCATACGCCAGCTACTCCGAGGTGGCCTGCAACGTGCCGCAGATGGAGGGCATCAACAGCGAGACGGTCTCCGCGATCGGGCCGGGCCGCACCGTCGTCCCGCCGCGCGAGTTCGTCGTCTTCGAGCGCTTCATCTCCGTCACCGGCGACCACGACGTGTCGGGCGCCACCAACGTCAGCCTGGAGGTGCGCAAGCAGCTCTTCGGCGAAAGCTACGTCACCGTCTCCGGGAGCGTGACCCGGTTGGGCGCGCTCACCCTGGGCAACGAGCGCGAGGTCTCCCTGCTGATCTCCGAGGGCACCGCCGCCATGTCGCCGGAGGGGCGCACGCCGTGGACGCAGGTGGTGCCGGACAACGCGGGCAACTGGACCGCGCGGGTGCCGGCGGGGAAGACGTACGTCATCTCCGCCATCTCCTTCGGGGAGAAGCAGGCGGACGTGGACATCGGCCGGCTGGATTCGGACTCGACGGTGCCGGCGATCACCCTGCCCGCCACCGCGCGGGTGAACGTGGAGGTGCGAGCCCTGGGCGGGCCGCGGACGTCGGCGCACGTGTTCTTCGTGCCGGCGGACGCCGCCACCCAGAACGCCACCAAGGGCAACTTCCACGGGACGTTCGGCGACTGCTCGCCGTGGCTGGGCCCGCCGCCCGGCTCGTCCCCGGCCTGCAACCGCATGCTCTCCAGCGACCAGGGGCCGGTGACGCTGGAGGTGCCGGCGGGCACCTACGACATCTACGCGTTCAAGGGGCCGTTCTGGACCATCGACCGGGTCACCATGACGTTGACCCCGAATACCTTCAACGTGCAGATGAACGTGAACCCGCTGCCGCTGCTGTCCATCGGCGGGCTCTCCGCGGACCTGCACGTGCACGGCGCGGCCAGCTTCGACAGCCAGATCCCCGACCTGGACCGGGTGCGGTCGTTCGACGCCTCGGGGCTGGACGTGATCATCGCCACCGACCACGACGTGGTCTACGACTACGGCGCCACGGTGCGCGCGCTGGGCTTCGAGGGCCGGCTGAGCGCGGTGGACGGCGTGGAGACCACCGGGCACATCCCGTTCCTCCGCGTGCCCAACTACGGCTTCCCGCTGGTGATCGGCCACTACAACTTCTGGCCGCTCCGCTTCGACCGGACCCAGACGCACAACGGCAGCCCGCCTGACGAGCTGATCGAGCCGGGCACGCTGTTCGACAACGTGAAGTCGCTCTACACCGGCGCCGTCCACATGGCGCAGCTCAACCATCCGTGGGCGGAGGCGGAGTTCGGGCGCGACCTGGGCTTCCCGCGCGCCATCAAGCTGGACGCCACCCAGAACCTGCCCGCCAGCGACGACGGGACCAACAACGGCGTCTACGTGCGGACCCCGCCGAACGCGTCGTCGCGGAACGACGGGCATCTCTCGCAGGAGGTGATGAACGGGAGCGCCAACGACACCTTCCTCGAGTACCGCGCCTTCTGGTTCTACACGCTCAACCAGGGGCAGCGGAAAGTGGGCACCGCCAACTCCGACTCGCACGGGCTGAGCGACAACATCGTCGGCGTGCCGCGCAACCTGGTCTACACGGGCACCAACGCGGGCACGAACTTCGACGTGGACGTGTTCGACCGGTCGATCGCCGACGGGCGGGTGCTGGGCACCAACGGTCCGGTGATCGTCGCCACCGTGGACGCGCAGGGCGGCGGGACGCTGGGTTACGGCACCGCGCCCATCCGCGCCGACGAGAGCGGGGTGTTGCACGTCACCGTGGCCGCCGCGCCGTGGGTGCCGGTGGAAGAGATCCGGATCGTGGTCAACGGCAAGGTGGTGAAGGTCATCGGCGGCGGGTCGCTGAGCAAGCCGGCCGACCCGTTCGGCATCACCGGGCTGGTCCGCTTCAACGGGGCGGTGCCGCTCTCGGAGCTGCTGACCGGCGTGTCCGGGGACGCGTGGATCGTGGTGGAGGCGGGGTCGCCGCTGCCGCTGGTGGGCGACCTGGGCGGCGGCATCAACGACAAGCCGGACGGCATCCCGGACACCACCGACAACAACGGCGACGGGGTGGTGGACCACGCGGACGTGAGGCCGGCCGACGCGGTGGCCGGTCCCATCCTGCCGCCCGTCCTCCCGACGGATCGCACCAACCCGGCGTACCACTACTCGGCGATCATCGGCGGCGTGCCGCAGGCGTTCACCAACCCGTTCTTCCTCGATCGAAACGGCAACGGCACCTTCGACGCGCCGACCGTCACCGGAGGCCGCTAGATGGAGCTCGCCCTTGGGTTGATGGTGGGGCTGTTGTCCGCGGCTCCCGGAGTGGCCGAGGTAAAGTCGGAGTCCTCGCCCGGGCTGTTCGACGGGCCGGTGGCGGTGGGCTTCTTCGACGCGGACTTCGCCACCGGGCGGCGCGCCCGGCCGCGCACCGAGATCGGCCTGGGCGTGCTCGGGGGCGCCACCATCGACACGCCGGATTTCTACGGCGCGATCTCCGGCGGCGCGCTCCTGTACGGGAGCTACGCCGTTCCCTCCCAGCCGATGGAGGTGTTCGCCTCGCTGGAGGTGGTGAAGTTCCAGTACGTCCAGAACGCGTCGCTCAAGGGGACCAGCACGTCGCTCGGGCAGGGGTCGCTGGGGGCCACCTACGTGCTGCTCCACTCGGGCGGGGTGGTGGTGGCGCCGTCGATGCGGCTGATGCTCCCCACCGATACGTCGATGCCGGACGTGCGGACGGTGGGGCTGGAGGTGGGCGGCGCGGCCAGCTGGCAGGTCGTCGGCCCCCTCGAGCTCCACGGCTACCTGGGCGGCGACCTGAGCGCGGGGCTCTCCGCGGGAGCGACGCTGGCGCGACCAGGGCTGCTGGTGACGGGCGGCGTGCTGTGGTCGCCGGCGTCGTGGTTCGGCGCGGCGATCGACCTCAACGCGCACGTCGGTGAGCAGAGGTACCTGGCGCCCGCCCTCGGCCTGCGCGCGGCCATCGGCAAGTCGTTCGGGATCGAGCTGGCGGGGACGCTGCCGCTGCTGGCGACGATCCGGAACAACGCCGCCGTGGGGCTGCGGCTGGCGTATCGGATCTAGCGAACGTCAGAAGGTCGGAATCGAGTGAGGACCACCGAGCTGTTCAGCGAGTAGCCCTTCCTTGAAGGCGAGGGGCCTGTGCCTTGTCCCATCGCACCTCGTTCCGTACAATGTACGGCATGCGCGCCAAGGCTGAAGAACGGGTCGAACTGCGGACGCCGGCTGGCCACAAGGCCAGGTGGATGCGAGCGGCAGAGCGCGCTGGGGTTTCGCTTTCGGATTGGGCTCGTCGTCGACTTGACCAGGTCGCGGATGAAGAGCTCGGCTCGGATGAGCCTCCAGCACCTTCCGTCGAGGACATCGCGGATGCGCTCGAGGTGGCCGGGACGTTCAAGGGAAGTGGTCTTCGCAGTCGCGTTCGTGCCAATCGGGTGACGCCCTGGACGACGGAGTAATCGTCGCCGACACGGATGTCTTCCTGGACCTTCTCGAAGGGGAAGGCGCCTACCAGAGGGTTGCCACCTTGCTGCGCGCTGGCCGCCTGGCGACGACGTCGGTCACGGTCTTCGAGATCTGGAGAGGGCTGGAGTCGGAGGCCGCGCGCGATCGCGCACGGCGCGCCCTGCGCGGGGTGCGCGTCTATCCGTTGACCGATGCCGCCGCAAAGCGCGCAGGCGCCGTACATCGAGCCTTGCGGAGCGCCACGATCGGCGAACGTGACGTGCTCATTGCCGGTATCTGCCTCTGCGTGAAGCGTCCCCTGCTCAGCGCGAACGTGCGCCATTTCCAGCGCGTTCCTGGACTCGAAGTCCTTCAGGCCCGATGAAGCACGCTCGCTCGGTCATGAACGAACCTGGGTTCCCATGAAGGCCCGACTGGATCACAGGCGCTGGTGGGTGGCGAGAAGACCGCCCGCGCGTCTTGGCTCGCCCGTGCGGAGTGAGCGCGCAGGGCGATCACCACCGCGGGGAAGGTGGAGCCGGCCTCGTTGAGTGACGGGTTGAAGCTCCGTGAAAGCGGACCTGGCTGACGATTCCTCTTGGTTGGGGGATCCGCGGGTGGCTAGCATGCCGCCGCCGTGGTGGCGCGACTTCCCCCGTTCTGGTGGTGCGTGGCCGTCGGCGTGCTGGCCGTGTCGGCGACCGCCACCGCCCAGCCATCGCCCGAGGTAAAGCTCGAAGGCGAGCGCGAGGTCGTGATAACCGGCGAGCCCGGGGAGCGGCCCGCCGTGGTGTTCGCGGCGGCCAACGTCGGCGTGCAGCTCGTCTTCGACGCTCCCCTCCAGCGGACGGATGGCGGGATTGCGCTGAGGCTGCCCGGTGGCGATGTTCGCCTTCACCCATACCTGGAGAACGCGCTCGTCTTGACGCCGTCGACGACGCTCGCGAGCGGCCCGATGGTTCCGCTGCAAGTGCACCTGGTGGATGGCGGAGTGCCGCTCCTGCTCACCTTCCAGCCGGGAAGGGTTGACCATGTCCTCCGCATCCTTCAGCGCCCCCTGCCGCACGATGCCGGGACGGTGGTGCCCAGGGACGCGTTCGAGGAGACGCTCAGCACCACGTCGGGCGCTGTCTTCAAGGACGGGGCCTGCGCTCCGCTTCGATCCTCACGTGCGCAAGCGAGGAACGTCGACCAGCCTTCGAGCCGGAACACTACTGGCGCTGCCGCCCTGATCTGCGCCGTGGGGACGGTCAACTACCTCCGTGTGCCCAGGACGACCCCTGGATGCGCCGTGACTTCAGCGCGGCTCTTGCGTCAGAGGGCAGATGCAGAGGTGCTTCTCCTGGAGCCGGCGCACTCGGAGAAGGAGGGCACCTGGCAGGTGCTGGCAACATGGTCACCGCCTGAAGACACGTCGGGCTTTGATTTGCTGCTGCTCGCGGCGGACGGGACGGTCTGCGAGCAGTACAAGGTGACGCTCGGACCTGGAGGTTCTCCTTGAGCGCTTCCACATCCTCCTCGTCACCGAGCCCTCCGCTGACACCACCCGTGACGGAGCCCGCGGAGGCCGAGCTCGACTCTCAGGCGTCGGCGCCGACGAAGGCACCGGCCAGACCAGAGGTGGGCGACCTGAGAGGGCAGGAGGTGGCCTTCGCCGAAGCTCACTACTTGCTGGAGAAGTTGCTCGGCGTGGGCGGCATGGGCGAGGTGTACCTGGCGAGGCGAGTGGTGGCCGCCGGTCCAGTCCAGTGGAGCACCGCAGACCTGGCGGCCATCAAGGTGGTCCGCCGGGACGTGGCGGCCTACTTCGGCGAGGACCTGAAGTCCTTTGCGGATGAGGCCCGCCTCCACCAGCACCTGAGTCACCCCAATGTCGTCGCGGTGCGGGGCGTCACGCAGTCAGACGGCACGCTGTACGTGTTGATGGAGTACCTAGAGGGGCACGACTTACGCATCCTGCTCAAGGTGGCCGAAAGCCTGGGGACGCGGCTGTCGAATGCGGCCGTCTGCAACATCCTCGCTCAGGTGGCGGATGCCCTTGACTACGTGCACCGCGCCACGGACGAACTCGGGAAGCCGCTCCACATCGTCCACCGGGACGTCTCCCCGTCGAACATCCGCGTCACCTCGTCCGGCGTGGTGAAACTGATGGATTTCGGGGTGGCCACGCACGACGCGGACTGGCGGGAGAAGACGCGCTCGTCCTGGGATGGCTTCAAGGGGAAACTGCTGTACCTCTCCCCGGAGCAGGCCAGCCATGGGCCGCTCGACGGGCGCGCCGACTTGTTCGCTCTGGGTTGCATCCTGGTGGAGTGTCTCACCGGCAAGCGCCTGTTCGAAGACAACCATGACGCCTTCATCCCAGGGGCCATTCAGTCCATCACCCCAGAGGACGTCGAGAAGGCCCTCCAAGGCGTAGAGGAAGGACTGAAGGCCATCTGCCACAAGCTGCTCGCCCGAGACAGGGAGGCGCGCTACCGCACCGGCAAGGAAGTCTCGGAGGCCCTGCGCTCATGGGCCTTCGTCGAGAAGCGGTACACGCTGGACTCCGGCACCTTGGCGCGCGAGGTAGCCGAATTGCTGGAGTCGGAGGCCGAGGAGGACACGCCTCCGCCGCTGGAGCCGCAGTCCTCCAGCCACGACTCAGCACGGCCTCGCCCTCGTCGCCTTGCCGTCACTGCCTTCGTTGTTGCTGCCCTCTCGGTCGCCCTCGTGCTCGCCGCCGTCTACTTCCTGCGCCCACGGCCCCTACCGGCACCATCTGCGGTGCAGAACCTCATGCCAATCTCATCTCCCCCTCCCTCACCTGCTTCAGAGGCTCGCGCACACGAAGAAGCCAGGCCGATTGCTCCAGCGAAGAAGGCTCTACCGTCCGCCGCGAAGTGCATGGGCATGACGGTGGCGGCGGCGCTCGCCGCGGGCTGCCCGCCGGTCCACATCACGACGCATACGAGGGCCGGGGACTGCACCATGCAGGCGCCACCCCGCGAGGTGGGGCGTCACAAAATTCCGGAGCTCATCCCCGTAACTTTCCTCTCGCTCAATGGACAGAAGTGCACGGGCCTGCCGCCGAGCCCGGGCTACACGTGCGAGAAGGACCCTGTGTGCTGTCCGCCCTCGGAGCCCATTTGCTCGGAGGAGCCCTGTCCAGCTGGCGACGGCGAGGTGGCGATGGTGGCCCTCGACCGCGTTCCACCAGAGGCACCACCCCTGGAGGAGATATTCCAGGGGGCACTCTTCTATGGCAAAGCGCGCGTCGAGCCCGAGTCGACCGTCCTCAAGGAAGCCGGCAAGAAGCCCCGGAACTTCAGCGGGCGGACACTGGCGCTCTTCACGGAGATGCGGCTGAAGAACGGCACCACGGTGCCCATCTGTGGCGTGCTCTACCAGGGCTTGTTCGAGACGACGCCGAGCGGGACGCGCCTCCCAGGCGAGCCGCCTCCTGGCCAGAACAAGGAGGGGCTCCCCGTTCTCGACCCGAAGTACTACGGCGGCCCGGCGACTCCGTCCGCCATCCCTTACGTCCACCTCTTCTGGCCATGACCTCTGGCTGAAACGCTCGGTGCGCATGGCGGGGCCGTGATCCACGTGGCGCGGATCGGCGCTGCGGTCGTCGTCGGCTTCGTGAGTCGGCCGATCTTGCTCGTCGTGGGGGAGTCCCGATAACCTCTTTTGGGGGTTCAGCGAGTAGCTGGTCGGGCCCTATGGCTGGCCCGCGGAGGGGAAGACTTGAGCCAGACGTCCAGCAGCAACAAGAACCTCCTCCAGTTCACGATCAAGCTCACCCCGAGCCAACTCAAGTACCTAGAGGACTTGGCCGAAGCGCTGGGGCTGTCCACCCAGCGGAGCGCCCTGCGCGAGGTGCTGGAGCAGTTCCAGAGCTGGTTCCGGCTGCCCGTCTCCATGCGGGAAAGGCTGAAGAAGGATGTGGCCGAGCGCCGGGTCAACATCCTCCGGTACCTCCAGGAGTTGATGGCTCGCCACTCCGAGGAGCTCGCGAAGGAACCCAGCTCGGCCAAGCGGTCGCACGCGTCCAAGACCCGGCCCCGTACCGCTGCGGCGGACGCCATGGACCAGCTCGGCGTCCGCCTTTCACCCAGCGTGCTGGCCTACTGCGACGAGCTCAAGCCAGAGCTCGGGGTAAACAGTACGGCAGACGTCATGCGGGAGATCGTCAGCCAGCTCCAGAACTGGTTCGACTTGCCCGGCTACATGGCGGAGCGGTTGCGGCAGGAGATGGCCACCCGCCGCCTGAACATCATCGAGTACGTGCAGGAGACGCTCGCGCAGCGCTACGACGCGCTGCGGGATGAAGCCCGGGCACGCCGCCGGTAGAGCGACCCACCGCCGACGAAGTAGCCGACACCGGCACCGTCACCGGTGATCGGGGAGAACAGCGCGGGTGCCTGCCGTCCCGCCGCGCCCTCCCCGCCGCGCCCGCTACGAGGGTCACCGCCACCAGTCGTCCGGCTTTCGGG
>Ga0134122_10004698_pt1 | contig 10120 bp, 9 predicted proteins | sample KB302_FD_96461 | JGI IMG/M metagenome (GOLD analysis project Ga0134122, IMG submission 96461) | Terrestrial soil microbial communities without Nitrogen fertilizer from Kellogg Biological Station, Michigan, USA - KB3-0-2 | ecosystem: Environmental > Terrestrial > Soil > Unclassified ... | reverse complement strand
GAACTAGAGTTAGGGTCGAGCCGCACCGTCCTGCAGTACCTGGACGAGCTTGAGTCTGCCGGCTCGATCCGCCGTACACCCGGAGCCCGCGGCATCAAGATCCTGCGGCGCCCGAACTTTGGAGCGGAGACTCGGCCGGTCCCGCTGATCGGCCAAGTGCCCGCCGGAGCGCTGGCTCTCGCCGAGGAGGTTCAGGATGGCTGGCTAAATCTACCGGTCGAGGAACTCAGACCAAAGAGGCAGATGACGGCGGATTCGGGCGAGGTAGTTGTCGCCTACGTGGACGGCGAAGCGACGGTGAAGAGACTCACTCGGCTTCCCAACTACGTGGTGCTGAAGCCCGAATCCAGAGAAAGTAACTACAAACCCATCCTGGTAGGTCCGGGATTCCGGATTCAGGGAGTCGTCACAAAGGTCATCAAAAAGGGTGCAGGCATCTTAACCAGCAAAGGAGACGACTATGAGTAAGAAGAACATCCACGTCACGCATCGGAAGAGCGGCGAATGGGCAGTGATCGGTGCGAGTGATTCCCGCGCTTCTAGCCTCCACAACACACAAGCGGCCGCGATCAAAGCGGCGACGCCACTTGCAAAGGGCAACCGCTCGGAACTGGTGATCCACGGCCGCGACAATAAGATCGTGGACAAGGATTCCTTTGGGAACGACCCAAGTGCCATCAAGGATGCTAAGCACTAAAGTCATGGGCTACGAGATCGATTTTATCGCAGTCGGCGAGAAGAGCGGCGAAAAAAGCGGAGATGCGATTACATTTCGCTTTGGCAATCTCTTTGGTCTCCGGCACGAGCAGACGGTCGTGGTCATCGATGGCGGGTTTGTTGACGACGGCGACCGCGTTGTCGAGCACCTGCTCACGCATTACAGTACGTCGCATGTAGATATCTTAGTTTCGACCCATCCAGACGGCGATCACGTTGGCGGTCTGCGGAGAATTCTGGAACGTTGCACTGTCGGCCAGGTTTGGATGCATCAACCCTGGAACCACGCCCGAGAAATCGCGGAGATGTTTCGCGATGGTCGAGTTACGGATACGAGTATTCGGGAAAGCATGCGCAGAGCACTCGAAGGGGCCCGAACGATCGAGTCGATTGCTCGCTCAAGGGGAATCCCGATCCTAGAGCCCTTCACTGGACTCGCCGATGAGAGCGATAGCGTAGTGGTCGTCGGACCAACCCCGTATTTCTATGAGAGCCTCCTCCCCGATTTTCGTTGTACTCCCGCCCCCAAAGCGCTTAGGACATTCGAAGAACTGGTCCGGAATATCACCGAGGCTGTCGCAGGATTCATCGAGGAGCACTGGCACGTCGAAACACTCACCGACTCTGGAGAGACGACAGCCGAGAACAATTCAAGTGCCATACTTCTCTTAAGCGTTGATGGTGACAAGATCCTCCTTACCGCAGACGCAGGAATGCCTGCCTTGACTCAGGCAGTGGATCTTCTCGATAGAATAAACTTCGACAAGAGTAGCCTCGTTCTGGTGCAGGTACCTCATCATGGGAGCCGGCGAAACGTCGGACCAACTCTACTTAATCGTCTTCTGGGTCCGCGTCTTACCCAAGATATGCATCTCCGTTATGCGATCGCTTCTGTGGCAGTTGACGGCGCTCCTAAGCACCCATCGAAGAAGGTGACCAATGCATTTCGACGTAGGGGCGCACCCGTGAGCGTGACGGCTGGTAACACTCTTTGCAAATCCAAAAATGCACCACAGAGGCAAGGATGGGGTTCTGTCGAGGCACTACCATTTTATTATCAAGTCGAAGAGGACGGAGATGACTAGCTTCTTGGGAGGTGACTCATTGCTGGATTCATATACAAGACGAGCGCGGCTTCAACCCGCCCTGCTCGCCGCTCTTCCTGTTGGTATTGCTGTCTTGGTTTGGTTTCCGAGGGGGCTGACCGAATGGGGCGTCTTTGCCGGCCTCCTTGCCTCAGCCGGCGGAACCGCTCTCCTGGCCCGCCTTGCGAGGATCCGCGGCAAGAAGCTTGAGTCCAAGCTTTTCGACCTGTGGGGTGGTAAACCGACAACTGTAGCCCTTCGGCATCGCGGTGCTCGGAATCCCGTGCTACTCGAGCGTCAGCATACCCAACTCAGCCGAATTGCAAGCGGCCTTCGCGTTCCTAGGGAACCAGAGGAGAGAGCGAATCCACAGGCCGCGGATGCGGCATATGATGCTTGTGTTGCGGTCCTCATTGAGCGCACGCGCGACCGCAAGCGGTTTCCGCTTTTGTTCGAAGAGAATTGTCATTATGGCTTCTGGCGCAACTTGCTGGGGCTTCGTCCTGTTGGAATCGCAACCTCGTTCTTAGGCATGATTGCCATAGGCTTTCTGATCTACCGGCAAGGTCTTGCCCTGAACTTCAACACGGCAGTGGGTGGCGCCATCAATCTTATGTTGCTCTTTGGCTGGCTGTTTTTTGTTCGCCCACACGCAGTCAGGATGTCTGCCGAAAGCTATCGTGACAGGCTGTTAGGCGCTTGTGAAGAGTTGGCTCCTTAACAAGGATTGATTTTAGCGACTTGGTTTGCCGCCTTGTCCTCTTGGCCTATTTTCAGTCTTGCGAGATCTTTCTCTACCACTTGCCGGACGTTTTCAACCTTTTCCTGGACATTCGGACTAGCCAAAAAGGTTCGAACTTCGCGGACGTAGGTCCGCAGTTCAGAATTTGTCGGCGTTGCAGACCAGCGGCGGAACGGTTTTGCCACGCCAATCTTGAGTTCCCGGTCCAGAAGAACCGGGTTCGAACCGACGGTTTCAAGGATTACCCGTTTGCCGTCGTTTGATCCCGCCAAGAAGCGGGGAGCCAAGCCGTTGTTGAATGAAATGAGATCACGAGCGGGTTCGAACCGAAGTTCGGCGCCTTCGATACGGCGATTCAGCTCCTGTGCGATCTGTATCCGCTCCCTGGTGAGTTCTTCCCGTTCGGCCATGAACACCGTGTCGTCCAGGACTTCGCGGATGCGGAGCTTCGCGAGGTTCCGTAGCTGACGGTCAATCTCGGTTGCCCGGAGTTCGAGCGTTCTTCGTTGCCGCTCAACGATTCCATCGTCATGCGTCGCCTGCCGTTCGAGTTCTTCGACACCGAGCCGGAAGAAGGACTCCGGTAGGGAGACCTCTTCGAGAAACTGTGCAACCTGCTTTTCGAGATGCTCGGCGGTCACGACACCCTGCGAACACCGGTAGTCAAGACGGCGTTTGGAGCAATGGTAGTAGGTGTAACGGGAGCCAAAGCGGTTCACCTTGTTCTCCGCCGTCACCATGAAGCCGCATTCACCGCAGCGGATGAGTCCGGTATAGGGAAAGTCGTACCGCTTCCGCCGCGGCCGGCCAGGTCGGCCGAGAAGCTCTTGGACCTGCTCGAATTCGGAGAGAGTCACCATGGGATCATGCTTGCCGGGATAGGTCCGCCCTTCCCACTCGATGACTCCGGCATAGAAGGAGTTCGTGAGGATCTTGTAGATCGCGCTCGGGGAAAATGGCGCACCACCGATCCGCTTACGCGGCCGGGTGGTCAGGCCCCACTCCTTTGTGGCGATCTCCCAAAGCCTCTTCGGCGTATAGGCTCCGGTCAGCATCATCTGCCACAGGCGTTCGAGAAGGGGAAAGCGCTCCGGATCGGGAATGATCCCGCCACCGTCCCGCTCGTTCAGATAGCCGGCCGGTGGATTGTTCGGTAGCCAACCCCGTTCGACCTTCGTGCGCATACCCCGGCGCACGTTCTCGGAGAGATTGTCCACGTAGTACTTGGAGTAGCCGAACATGATCGAGAGCATGAACTTACCCTGCGAGGAGTTCTCGAAGGTGAAGTTCGCGAACCGGAGGTCGGCCAGACCCCTGGTGTCCAGGAGGTGGATGATCCGGCCGCCGTCCACGGAATTCCGCGCCAGACGGTCGGGGTGCCAGGCGATCACGCCCTCGGCCTTGCCGCGCTCGATCAGTCCGAGCATCTCGCCGAAGACCGGGCGCCCGGGGGCTTTGGCGCTCTTCGATTCCTCGAACACCCGAACGATTTTGAGGCTATGTGCGGCGGCGTAGCGCTCCATTTCGACCCGCTGGGATTCGATCGATTGCACCTGTCGGTCGTCATCCTCGCTCGACTTTCGACAGTAGAGGAAGTAGGTCATATTTGCTTTTGGTCTGACTCGCTTCGAATTGGGCCGGCGAGGAGTGCGAACACCTCAAGGAAGCGGCCGGCCTCACGCCGCGCCTCGTCCTCGGAGAGGTTCTCGTTGAACTCCGCTTGCCAGAGCCGCCGGAACTCGCTGATGTATTGATCGGAGAGTTGCACGCCCCAAGGGTATTTGAAGCCTGGGGCGGCAGACTAGGGAGGCATTCTGGCCCCTCCCTTGCGAGAGGCGAGTCAGTCTATTTTTGAATGGTGAGTGATTCGACCTTTGTTCCTGATGGTACGAGGCCTGTCTTTGGCCGTCAAATCGCCACCAGTTTATTTTTCCTTTAACTCTCCCTGATATCGTTTCTCTGATCGAAAAAGTTTCTAGATAATTTTTTCTGCTTCAGACTTCGCCGCTTCAATCCCAAGAAAGGAATTGAGGTCGCAGTCAAGACGGCCATTCTGGCCGCCTTTTTTTGGTAGCTGTCCCGCCGCTACATTTGGAGACCATGCCGAATATTCCGCAACGCCTCTTGCCCGAGACGCGCGCTGGCCCCTTGCCGCGCCGAATTTTCCGTTTCCGTCGAATCACAAACCAACTCTCAAACACTCTCATGTCACAACCTTTCACCCGTGTCCTCGCAATCGACCCTTCGCCGCGAGGCTTTGGCTTTGCCGTCTTCGAGCAGCCCTTCGATCTCATCGAGTCGGGATTCCGTCATGTCCGCGAAGAGAAGAACATTGGCGTGATCTCGCAGGTCGAGCAGATCCTTCGCCGCTCCCGGCCGCAGACACTTGTTCTTGAGGACATCGACGCTCCCGCCTCCCGCCGCCAGCCGCGCGTCCGTCAGCTCCTTGAATCCCTCGCAGGACTCGCCAGATCGCAGGGTATCGCAGTACGGCGTGTTCCCCGGAGCGCCGTTCTCGCCCGCTTCGCTCCGGAAGGCGGCAAGACGACAAAGCAGGCCGTGGCCGAGAAGCTCGCCGAACACTTCCCGGAACTGAAGGATCTTCTCCCGCCGCCCCGCAAGATCTGGCAGGCCGAACGCGACAAGCTCGCCATCTTCGACGCGGTGGCCTTCGCGGTGACCGACGCGACCGCCTAGGGTGCAACTTCGGCTACCTAGTTCTCGAACCTCCCCGGCCCTACCCTGACTTGCAGAAACTTTAGAACCTGAAAGGAGTTCTGCATGACGACCGCTTTCGTGTCCTTCGCCGAGGTCAAAGCCCGCGTGGGTTTTGAAATCCTCCTTGAGCGCTACGGCCTGATCCAGGGCCTCACCCGAAAGGGCGAATCGCTTGCCGGCCCGTGTCCTCTCTGCGGCGCGGGCGGCAAGCGTCCCTTTACCGTGAACCTCTCGAAGAACGCCTGGTACTGCTTCGGGAAATGCCGGGGTGGCGGGAACGTCCTCGATTTTGTGGCTCGGAAGGAAGGCGTCGAGATCCGCCGCGCCGCGGAGCTTCTGAACCGCTGGTTCGAGTTGGATCTGGAGCGCACCCCCGGGGCCGCCGCCGTACGCGATCCTCCCAAGGTGTCCCAGACGAAGCCCATCGTGGCGCTCCCCGATGCGAACCCTCCCCTCAGCTTCGCTCTGAAGCAGATCGACCCGGAGCACCCGGCCTTTGCCGCCTATGGCCTCTCCCTGGCAACGGCCCGGGCCTTCGAGTCCGGACATTGCACGAAGGGCCTTCTGAAAGGCCGGCTCGCGATCCCTGTCCGGAACTTCACGGGCGAGCTCGTGGCCTACGTCGGCCTTCATCCCGACCCGGCGGCGGAGGACCGGTACCAGTTCCCGCCGAGCTTTTTCCCCGAGCTTGAGGTCTTCAACCTTGACCGCGCGCTCCTTGCCGAGCGCGGAGACTGTCCGCTCTTCCTCACCGGCCAGGTCGTAGATGTCCTCACCCTCTCGGAGTACGGGTTTCCCTGGACCGTCGGTCTCTTCACGGCCGATCTTTCCGGCGAACAGGAGAGCCTGCTCCTGCGGAGTTTTGCCGAAGGCACGGCCCTCACGCTTCTCGCCCGCAACGAGGAACTTCACCCTCTCGCCGCCCGTCTCGCCCGCCACTTTGCGGTGCGGATTCGCAGTCTGGAGGAGGCCCTTCGCTTCGCCCGGCCGCTTGCGGCACCCCTCGCATAACCCGGCCGCATAGCCGGTTCTTCGTCTCCCTCACGTCACAAAACCTGCCGCCCCTGCGGCATTCAGCCCGGCCCCCGGCCGGCAAGGAGAAGCCTTATGGAAGCGACGACCACGATCACCCGGGCATGCCGCGAATGGTGGACCAGGCCCGACGACGAACGCTTCACGACCCTCGACGAGCTGCATGCCGCCACCTACGCCCGCTCGGCGGCGAGCGAGATACGGGTGACCCCGAACTTCAAGCTCCTCGCGCACGGAAGCGAAGAGGCCGGAGGCGGCCTTTCGCTCTACGAGGAGAGCCTGGGTGAACTGGTTCCGAGCCATTGGAGCTTGGGCCAGCTCGCGACCACGGCCCATGTACCGGCCAGATGGATTCGGGAGATGGCAAGGGTACCGGCCGGCCCAGCCTTCGCCGCGCATGCCCTGAACCTCGGCTTGCGGCACCTCGCGGGACCGGAGTCTTTGCAGGTGATGAGCCGCCGGCTCGCGGAAGGCGACCGCCGGGAGCTGCGCTGTCTCGTCGGGCCGGACTATGGCCGCATCCACGACCACGAGGTGGTCGAAGCCGTCCGCCACGCAAACGCCGACGGTCGCTGGCAGATCCCGGCATCGAGCAACCTGTCACTCAGTCCCAAGCGGGCAACCACCCTCTATGCCTCCGACCGCGATGTCTTCATCTTTCTCGTAGACGAGAAAAACCCGGTCAGGGTGCAGGTGGACGACCACCCGCGCCATCTCTACCGCGGCTTCATGGTCTGGAACTCGGAGGTCGGCCATCATCGCTTCGGTTTCATGACCTTCCTCTACGACTTCATCTGCGACAACAGGATGGTCTTTGGCGCCCGCGAGGTGAAGGAACTCCGCATCCGGCACACCAAGAACGCTCCCGAGCGCTTCGCCCGCGAGGTCCGGCCGATGCTCCGCGCCTATGCGGAAGCTTCGGTCGGGGATGTGGAGTCCCAGCTCGAACGGGCCGCCCGCATGCGGATCGGCACCTCGGACAACGAAGTCCTCTCCTGGCTCGCGCGCCACGATTTCACGAAGCGCGAGGGCGAGGGCATCATCCGCACGGCGAAGGCCGAGGAAGGCGGCGCCCGGACTCTCTGGGAAGTCGTAAACGGAGGGACGGCGCTCGCCCGATCCATCCCGCATACCGACGACCGGGTAGCCCTTGAGCGGCGGGTCGGCCGGCTCCTTCTCGCGGCAGGCTAAGAGCCGCAAACATGATCAGCTCTGCCCCAGGATTCCAGTCCTGGGGCTTTTTCTTGGCCGACCGGGGAAGCCACGGCCTATGGAAACTGACGTCCTATGGACCCCTGTGGACGGGAAAAACTCCGCCCACAGGTCCCGCCCGCCCGCGCCTCCCGCCCACAGGACTTGGAAAACGCCCGCGCCTCCCGTCCGCCCCGCGTTTCCCACAGTTCCCACAGGCCCGGGCGGCGAGGGAGACACGGACCTATATATAGAGGCTAACGGCCGAATCTTGCGAAATGGCCGGCGAAGACCCCGCCGGTCACTGTCGTTTCACGGAAGTTCCGTGCAAACAAAATATCTGGGTCACCCGGAGGCCGTGAACCAGGCACAGGTTCCTCACTTTGTTGCGACTATCGGAAACATCCGTCCATAGGTGGCGTCCCGGCCGCACTCTAGAGCCACAGGCGGCCCCTCATCCTGAGAGTCAGGAAGCGAGCGGAAGCCGTCTCGAAAGGTGTTCGGGATGGTCCGTCGAGCAATCGTCCTTGTTGCGTCCTTCCTTCTTGTGGCCTCAGGCGCGCTTGCGGCAGGCGCCCCCAGAGAGTCCCGCCCTCTCTGGGAATCGCCCTTCGCGAGATCGATCGTGAAGTCAGTCCGCGTCGCACTCGCCGGTCTCTTCCATGATCCGATCGGCCTTTTTGCGAACAACGGCCTCGACACCGATCCCAATGGCCGGCCGCTGGCGCCGCCGCAGGGAACCTTCCCAGGCGGCGGCCAGGCCTCTCACACCCACACGCAGTAGGAGTCTCACCCCCGGGCGGAGTCCGCGTTGCCGGACTCCGCCCTTTTTTCCTGTCCCGGGTTACCCCTTGCAGCTCACCTCATAAAAATATGAGACTACAGCTCTAGCGGTGTCGCGAAAGGACAAGGGGGGATGAACGATCTGCATCTGAGCCGGGAACTTCTGCGCGCCGTCGCCGACGGAGAGCTGCCCCCGCGGAGCTTCCTCACTATGGTCCTCGACCACCTCTTCGAGTTCTGCCCTCACTGCGCCTCCGAATGGGCTGCCTATAAGCGTGAGTTGAGCGCCTCCCCGGGAAGCTATGCGCGCGCCCTGGCGTTCCTACCGACTCTCCTTCAGCAGCAACTCCCGAAGGTACAGGCGGAAGACAGTGAGGCGCGGCGGGACCTCCGCGCACTCCTACGTCTCCCCGAGGACCGGCGCCTGGGGCGCGTCCGTCGTTCGTATCACCGGTTCCGGACGCCGACGCTCGCCCAGCTCCTCATCGCCGAGTGCCGCAAACGCCTAACCTCCGTCCCCCGTGAGGCCTTCCATTTCGCCGACCTCGCCCGCGAGGTCACAAACCAGGTTCCCGATTCGGCTATCGCCCACGAACTGCGGGCGCTTGCGTTTGGCGAGATGGCAAACGCCATCCGGGCCGTGGGCGACCTGCCGCACAGTGACCGCCTCTTCGGCCAGGCCCGCCGCCTCACGCGCCTTGGCGGCGTGAGCGATCCGGAAGTCCTGGCACGCCTCGACTCACTCGAAGGGTCGCTACGCAAAGACCAGCGTCGCTTCCGCGAGGCGGAAGACGTGCTGAAACGGTCGCAGTTCTTCTACGAACGCATCGGCGACCGTAGCGGGATCGGTAGGGTACTCATGCAACTTGCCTCAGTGTTCTACCAGGATGGAAAGGTCTCTCGTGCGGTGCGCCTGATCCGGGACACCATCGGCTACTTCGATCCCGACTCCGACCTGTGGCTCTATCTCGCCGCACGGCGAAACCTCGCAACTTATCTCGTTGAGGCGGGGCGGCACGATGAAGCTCTCGCGATCATCGACGAGGACGAGGTAAAGCACCGCTCACTCGAAGAGCCCCTTCTCCAGATCCGTTATACCTGGCTTCGCGGCAAGATCGCTCTCGACCAGCGAGAATGGGAGAGCGCGGTCAGCCTTCTTGCCGCGGCGCAAGAGGTCTTCCTTAGCTCCGAGAAGGAGTTCGATACCGCATTGGTCTCTCTCCACCTTGCCCAAGCCCATCTTGCCGCCGGGCAAACGGCAGAGACGAAAAGAATCGCGTCAGAGATCGTGCCGCTCTTCGAGGCCAACGAATTGCATCGCGAAGCGCTCGCCGCCGTGCTTCTCTTCCGAGATGCTGCGGAGCACGAGACCCTTACCGCCACCTTCCTGCGCGAACTTGGAGCGTTTCTCGAAGCTTCTCGGGCAGATCATTCTCTGCGGTTCGAGCCAGGGCGACGAACTTCCCCGAGGTAACGATGTTGCCCGGCTCAAACTTTGAGGCGCGGGAGTGTCCCAGAGGGGTTCGTGGGACATTCCTGGGACACTCCGCTTGATCCTATTGATCCCACGAGGGATCTTGGATACATTTCCCCCTCCACCCCAGGTCCGGCTAACCCCCTCACCTGGCACGCGTTTGACCAATTGGGAGGCGCCAGCCTCCGGCCGGCGCGGGGAGCGAGAGTCGATTCGTAATCAGCAGGTCGTCGGTTCAAATCCGACCGTCGGCTCCAAACGCGTCCCAACCGCAACCCTCGACAGGCCAACCGTTTGCACAACGACGGCGTCCCGGCGCGGGCGCATCTGAGGAGCTTCGATGAAGACCGGAAGAGCGGTGGGACTGATCGCTGCCTG